>Ga0181520_10009172_pt1 | contig 13752 bp, 12 predicted proteins | sample PEATcosm2014_Bin_29_FD_132451 | JGI IMG/M metagenome (GOLD analysis project Ga0181520, IMG submission 132451) | Peatland microbial communities from MTU Mesocosm Facility, Houghton, MI, USA - PEATcosm2014_Bin02_30_metaG | ecosystem: Environmental > Terrestrial > Soil > Wetlands > Peat | place... | reverse complement strand
TTAAATCAGAATTAAAAACAAAAAAAATAAAGGTCATACTTACCGGCGGGGACTCCGACCTTATACCAAAGTCAAAGATCAGGGGAAATGACATAATTGTGGACAAGGACCTTACATTAAAGGGATTTAAGCATATTTTTGATATGAATAAAAGGCCGGTTAAAAAAAATATTTGAAACAGGCTTTGTAAAACGGAGGAAAAATGCGCAGGGGAGCACTCGTTGTTTATCTTATTATTATGCTTGTTGCCCTTCTGGGGTATCTTGCGCTGGATTTTAACGTCCGCAGGGCCGACACCGGGGCGGACGATTCAATGAAGATGGCGGTGATCACCATGCTGCAGTCCGAATGCGCCGTCAACATGCAGGTTCTTGAAAAAGACGCGGGCAGGGATTTTTCGGTGCTGAAAATAAGCGGGCTTAAGAATTTTGTTGTTTTCGCCGGAAAGAAAGCGAAATTCGGGGAACAGGCCTCAAAAATATGGCGGGGGTTAAAGGAACGAATTGACGCCGCGGGGATGCTCTCCGGCAATGATGATGAGATAAAAGTTTCCGGAGACAGGGCCCAGAACGCCGCAAATATTGACAAGGACTTAAAGGAACTTATGAACAGGGCCGCTGAGAACGGCTTTGACTTTAATTTTTAAAACAAGGCGGTAAAATGAGGAAATTTCTTGTGTGGTCTTTTTTTATCCTGCTTGCGTGTGCCGTTGTGACGGCCGCCATTACACAGACCCTTGACAAAAAACGCAGGTCCGAGGATTACCGGAGGATGCTTTATATAATGGACCTGAAAAAAGAGGTCGGAGAGGACCTTGTGACGTGCAGGGCCGCCATATCAGACAGCGAGAACAAGGACGAATCCATAATATTAAAGAACAAGGTCCTTACAAATTTTATGAACCTGGCCGAGTCTGATTTTAAGTTCGGAAAAGAGGCCTCCGAGCGCTGGATGGAGCTGAAAAAAAGGCTGAAACTCAAGGGTTTTTTAAGGACGGAAGAAATGGAAGCAGAAGTGGCCGGAAAAGATGTGAATGACGTATATGATATTTTTATAAATTTAAACTGGATCCTGCAGAAAGCCGGAGACAACGGTTATAATTTTGATTTTTAATCTACTTTTAAAATAGCGAGAAAGGCTTCCTGGGGTATCTCAACCGAGCCTATGGCTTTCATCCTCTTTTTTCCCTCTTTTTGTTTTTCCAGAAGCTTCCTTTTCCTGGTTATGTCGCCGCCGTAGCATTTGGCAAGGACGTTTTTTCTCATTGCGGGAATAGTCTCCCTGGAAATTATGTTCGCGCCTATTGCCCCCTGTATGGGAACCTGGAACATCTGCCGGGGGATTACTTCCTTTAATCTCTCAACCAGGTCCCTGGATTTCTGGTAGGCAAAATCATCGTGCGTGATAAATGAAAGTGAATCCACCTTTTCAAAGTTGACCAGTATGTCAACTTTTTTCAGGTCCGATTTCCTGTAATCTATCAGCTCATAATCCATGGAAGCGTAGCCCTTTGACATTGATTTCAGCTTGTCGTAAAAATCCCATATTATTTCCGCGAGAGGTATCTCATATACGAGCAGCGCCCTTGTCGATGAGATGTATTCGGTGTTTATGTATGTCCCGCGGCGCTGCTGGCACAGCTGCATGAGCGGGCCAAGGTATTCCGCAGGCGTTATGATATTGAGCTTTACATAAGGCTCCTCAATATGCTGCACATAGGCAAAGTCGGGGAAGGAAGAGGGGCTGTCGCATATAAGCGTCTCGTTTTTTGTCGTGATTATTTTGTATTCCACGTTCGGTGCGGTGGCGATAAGGTTCAGGTTGTATTCGCGCTCGAGCCTTTCCTGGATGATTTCCATGTGAAGCAGCCCCAAAAAGCCGCAGCGGTAGCCGAAGCCCAGGGCCTCGGAAGATTCGGGTTCATAAAAAAGGGAAGAGTCGTTAAGCTTTAGTTTTCCCAGGGCGTCTTTTAGCTCGGTGTACTGTTCCGATACCACGGGAAACAATCCGCAGAAAACCATTGGCTTTATGTCCTTATATCCGGGCAGCGCTGCGCCGCAGGGATTGCCTGTTTCAGTAACCGTGTCGCCGATTCTTATATCGCTTAACGCGTTTATGCCTGCAGTCAAAAATCCCACCTGGCCCGCGAACAATTCATCGACCGGCACCATTCCCGGCCTGAATACGCCAACGCTGTCGACCACCCAGTCATTGCCCGAGGCCATCATGCGCACTTTCATTCCCTTTTTAATGTGGCCGTCCATTAGCCTTACAAATATTATGACACCCTTGTAAAAATCAAACTGCGCGTCCATGATGAGGGCCTTTAGCGGGGCATTCACGTCGCCTTTCGGCACGGGTATGCTCTTTATGATGCTGTTTAGTATTTCTTCGATGCCTATGCCGGCTTTTGCGCTGGTCAGGACGGCCTCCTCGGCGGGTATGGCAAGCAGTTCCTCAAGTTCGGATTTTACCTTGGGGATGTCCGCGTTGGGCAGGTCTATTTTATTTATGACGGGAATTAATTTTAAGTTCAGGGTATTTGCGATGTGGGCGTTCGCCATTGTCTGCGCCTCAATGCCCTGGGAGGCGTCGATTACAAGCAGGGCGCCTTCGGACGCGATCAATGAACGCGAAACCTCGTAGGTGAAGTCCACATGGCCCGGGGTATCTATGAGGTTTAGCATATACTCGCGCCCCTCATACATGTATTTCAGCTGCACTGCCTTTGCCTTAATAGTTATTCCCCGCTCGCGCTCCAGGTCCATGGAATCCAGCACCTGTTCCTTCATCTTGCGCTTGTCGATCGTATGCGTGAATTCAAGCAGGCGGTCGGCAAGTGTGGATTTGCCGTGGTCTATGTGGGCTATTATTGAAAAATTTCTGATATACTGGAGATATTCATTATCCAATTATTTTACCTCGATGTATTTAAAATCAAAATACCTCTGCTGTGTGGACTCTCCGTTATACTGAAGCATGAAAGCCACCATCTGCATGAAATCCCTGTTGTAATTGTTCTCCATGGCCTTAACCTGGAAGGTGATTGTCTTTAGCTCTCCGGGAGCCAGATAAAATTTGTGCACTATATCGCCGAACATTTCAAGGTTCGAAACCTTTAATAATTTCAGGTAATAATCCATGGATATTGAGGCGGTATTTTTTACGGAAATATCAATCGTAAACACCTCGCCTGGTTTTACAGAATCCGGAAGTTCCCACGAGGCGGTAAAAGGAAAAAATCCCTCTTTAACGCGCAGGTATGAGAAGGAAGCCGCGCCCGCCACACCCCATTCAAGTGATGAATAGGGGCCTTTTGAACCCTTGAAGGCGCGCGTCAGGTCGTGCCAGAAAAGTCCGAGCTGCGGGTTCACCGGGTATAATTCATCAACAAGCATTTTTTGTCTTATGAAGTGCTCCTCGGGCCCGGACGGGCGGTATGTCCTTCCAAGAAGGTTCCAGTCAACGCACTGGCCCGCGCACAGGTTGGTGGAGCCTTTTCTTAAATAATCGCGCCAGGAACCAAGCATTTCAGGGTATGTTTTTTTGTCTATGGAATAAAACATTCCGGAATTAATATCGACCCCGGCGTCTATGAACATCAGGGGATCCTGCCCGTGTTCCTTGCCCTGCCTCCATGTCAGTGAAAAAATCCAGAAGGGCTTTGTTATCCCGGCTCTCTGTTTTATATCTGCGATGACCGTGGACATTTTGTGCGCCCTCCACCAGTCCCACAGTTCAATGAAATCCTTGTCCTTTTCAATCTCGAGTTTTTTCCCGAGCCAGAGCATCCTGGCCTCGTCGGCCATAGCGGCCCAGTCAGCTGGAACGCCGGCTACGGGCATATCGTGTATAAAATCCGAGGCATATTCAAGGCCGCCGAAATCGGTCCTCATATAATCCATGCCCAGGTAATCAACCGCGGGGTTGTCCTGGAAACTTTTTAACAGGTCGATGAGGTCCTGCCGCCTTTTCATATCCAGAATTGAAACATATATCATTGGTTTTAGCATGCCCGTTGAGCGGTCATAAGCGGTGGACTGCCTGTAAGGGGATAAATCCTTCCTGTTGCCGAGCACCACAAAGCTTGTGATCCACGCGCCGTATTTAAGGTCATATTTGTGGCATTCATTGCCAAGCTGGCTTAGCTGGCTCAGGGTTATTTTATCCCATGGAAAATCATCGGGTTTGAAACTGTTCCATATCTGCGACTGGCCCACGCAGTGCCAGAGCGCCGAGGCGCCCATGAATTTTGCCCAGAGCACGTAATTTTCCCATATCTTGACGGACTGCCCGTCCATGCCCGGAACGCGGGTGATTATGGAATCTCCCGGCTCAATATCCATTGCGCAAAAACCCTTTGGCATTGGAAGGGGAACCCTGCGTGTCACTGAAAAATTAAGGGTTCCGGCGAATTTTTTCTGGCCGCTCTGAAAATAGACGACGGCCCTGTAATTGCCGAGCTTCGGGTTCCAGGGAATCGGCCAGAGGCCGGTCCATCTCTTTGCGGCAGGGTCATAGGAAAAAGTAATCGAGTCCGTGCTCCCAACCGTGGTGACCTGCCTGTTGTCACAGAAAATTTTTGCCGTGCATACCGCGGCCGAACGGATCTTGTCGGAGGCGCCATTAATATCCAGCATGGGGCCGGTGTATTCGCAGTACATATCCACCAGCTCGTAGCGCAGATAAGCGGCCTTGCCGAGCCTGAGTTTTATGCCCTCGGCCGAGGCGGCAAAAGCCATAATAAGCAATATTGCCAGACAAAAAAGGAATTTTTTCATAAGCTCCCTTAAAACAAGTTAGTATAAAGTATAATAATGAACAAAGACACAAAATATGATTATATAGGGAAAATAAAGGCTGTCAAGCCCAAAACTTATGTTCCGCATAAACCCCTTTGTGATATAATTATCAGGTGGTTTTATAAATTTGCGCCGGGAGATTAAAGGAAAATATGCTGATAAATGAGATTTTTTTTGACCTTGAAGGCGAGGGGAAATACCAGGGGCTTCCCACCCTTTTTATCCGTTTTACAGGCTGCAATTTAAGGTGCTCCTGGTGCGACACAAAAAAGGCCTATAAAGCCGGAAAAGAATTCCCGCCTGAAGAAATACTCAGGATAGTAAAGGCCTCGCCCTATAAAAACATAAACATAACCGGCGGCGAACCGCTTTCTTCAAAAAAGGAGCTGATAGAGCTGATTGCTTCCATAAAAAAAGCAAAGCCGGAAATTATTGTGTCGGTTGAAACCAACGGCAGTTTCTCGATTGTCGGCCTGAACGCCGATAATATATCAATGGACCTCAAGCTTCCGTCCTCGGGTGAGCATAAAAAAATGAACCTTAATAACCTGAAACTATTACGGCCGAAGGACCAGCTCAAGCTCGTGATCGGGTCGGCAAAGGATATGCTATATGCCCAAAGTGTGCTGAAAAGGAAACCGGTGAAATGCGTTGTCTTCGCCCAGCCGGTATTCAAAAGAATAGCGCTTTCCAAAATAAAGGATTTTGTCTTAAAGCATAACACCGGCTGGAAAGTGGCAGTCCAGCTTCATAAATTGTATTAACCGGGGGAAATGGTTGAAAAAAATAATATTTGTTGCTGCTGCGATGTTTTTGGCCGTGGGAATTTCCGCCTATTTTGACTGGGAATCCTTTAAAACAGCTGATTTTACAATATTTTACGACAAACCCTATGAGGCGCGCGCCTTAAGAATGCTTTCCGACCTGGAATATTACAAGCATATCCCGCAGGAAGTGGTGGGAAACACCATCGGCAATGTCCCCATAATGCTGGAGGACTGGGGGCAGTACAACAACGGCCTTACCGACCCTGTTTTTTTCAAGATAAACGTAATCAATTACGATTCAAGCGACGCCGACTGGCTGGCCCTTGTTTCCATCCATGAATACACCCACATGCTGCATCTTACCGAAACGGGAGGCATTCCTTCGGCATTCGTTTTATTGTTCGGCAACGCATTATCTTCGCAGCTTACCGCGCCTGACTGGACAATGGAGGCAATCGCGGTTTATAACGAGTCAAAACTTTCAAAATATATGGGGCGCTTATCCGACGGGGGATTTGACCAGTATGTGAAAATGAAAGTCTCCGGCGGCTCGCCCCCTGCGCTGCTTGACGCGGTCTATACTCCTTTCGGCATGCCCGGCGGCGACAGCGTATATATTTACGGCAGCGAATTCATAAATTATCTTTCAAAGCAATACGGTGAGGATAAACTGAAAAAATATTACGCTTCATACAGCTCATCCGCGCTTTCATGGCTATCTCCGGTATTCCCGTGGGCCGGCATTGACAGGACATTCTCGGAAATTTATGGTGAGTCAACTGAGGCGCTCTGGAATAAATGGCTCAAGAATGTAAAAGATGCGCCGGACCCCTATTCACAGGAAGGAACAAAGCTGACCGTCCACGGCTGGGAGTCGGCGTGGCCGGAGTTTTATAACGGTAAAGTTTATTATGTTAAAACCGTTGGTTACAAAACAGGGGCCTTTATGGAATATTATACGAGCGACATAATTGAATTTGACCCTGCAACATCGGCCTCTCGGAGCGTGGCTTCCACAACCTCACAGTTCATGGCGCCGCCAGGTTTTTATAATAATAAAATATATTACACAGTTGCCGAGATAAAATCAGGCTACGCTAATGAAAGCAACTTAAGCGGCGGAATATATTCCGTAATGTATGAAAAGGATCTTTCAACAGGGGCGGAACGCGAGCTCTTTTCGGACGCTGTAAGGGGGTTTTGCGTTGAACAGGACGGGAAAATACTTTATGCGGTGGACGACACTTACAGCGTGGCGTCGCGTCTCATGGAATTTGACCCTGCCGCCGGCAAGAGCAGCCTGATAATGAACAGCGGATACCTGATCCTTAATATTTCCTGCGGAAGCGGTATGATTGCGGTGGAGGCGAAAAAAGAGGGGAACAATTCGTCCATATATCTTCTTGATATAAAAACAAAAACATTCACCGCCGTGGCTGACACTCCGTATTATGAGACATCGCCCGCGATTTACGGCAACAGGATATTTTTCCAGGCCAATTATGGGAAAAAATACGGCGCCTATTGTTATGACCCGGAAAGCAAAAAATATTACAGCCTGACCAGCGGCGGAACCGCGCTTACACCGGCATATGACGCGGCAAGCGGCACCCTTTATTTTGTGGGGTTGAATAACGACGGTTATGATATTTATTCGGAGAAGGCGGCCTTTAAGGAGACAAAGCTTCCTGATGAAAAACAGGATTATGTCCTGCCGCCGCTGCTGGATTCTTCAAAATACACAAAGGGCTCATACCTGGACAATCTGGCGGCTATTTTTCCTAAAGTAAGGGTGCCTTTATTTTATCTCGACCCGCAGAACAAGCCATGCTACGGACTTGAACTTATGGGTGAGGATGTGATGGGGGATTTAAGTTATGAAGCGGCGGCTGTATATGATTCCGGGGCCCAAAAAGTTGACTGGACGCTTCAGGCGTTGTCCCTGATAATCTCTCCGCTGGAGATTGTCATAAGTTCGGGAAGCGAATATAACGGCGAATTTGCGCCCATGCTTGTATTTCCTTTTTATTCTTCAATGAGGCCGGGACTCTCGCTGGCCTACGCGGAAGCAGAGTATGACATTTATAATATTTCCGTAACACCCGGAAAATCAACAAGGATAATTTCCGCGCTGGGGGCTGATTTTGCGTGGCCGCTGACACTGTTAAATCTAAGCGTAAGCAAGCTGATAGAGCCGGAAGACGGCTCATTTGACATGCGCGGCATAATGCTCAACGCCGTTTTCACGCAGTACTGCGGGGAGTTAAAATTCAACCTTAACGCCGGCTATGAATATGACCCTGATTTTTCCGGCAATATGCTGCAGAACATAAGGGGTTATTCAAACGCCCTGCCGGGAAATACCGGCACTACGGTTATAATCGACATTACAAGGCCGCTTTTTAAGGTAAGAAACGGGTTGTGGAACCCGGTAAATCTATATATCGAAGATATTTGCGGAGGCATCTTTACCGACTCCCAGCTTGCCGGCGGAAACACACAGCTTTCCTGCGGCGTAGAAATCACAGCAGAGACAAAGTTCCTTTTTTATCTAAGCGGGCCGCTGGTGCTCAGGTTTTCATACAACAGGGAAAGGGATTTCATGACATCGCTTACCTTCGGCAACCTGAACCTGCCGTTTTAAAAAGGCGGCTGATTTTTGAATTTGAATAAAGAAATTAATAGTGTTAAAATATAAAACCTGATATTGAAGGTTTGTAAGGGAAAATAAAACAGGGCGGCATTGATGAAAAAAGTTTTTATATTTTTGTTCCTGCTTGGCTCGTGCGCGTATTTGCACGCTTCCACGGGCATATCGTCATGGCTGCTAATCGACGGCTATCCAGAGGCATCGGCAAGGGGCGGCTCGGGAGCGGTCTCCGGCTACGGCGCCCAGTACGCGGATGTCAACCCCGCTGCGCTTGCCGGGGTTGAGAATTTCTCCTTTGCCGCCATGCACGCCATATATCCCGCCGGCATCACCCTTGAAAAGGTAACAGCCGCGAGATGTTTTGATTTCGGTGTGCTGGGCTTAAATCTGGGATACTTTGATTTCGGCGAGATATCAAATTTGGGCATTGATTCATCTCTCGCGCCGGTGGTCACGGGATCCACCACGCAGCCCTACGCCCTTTACGGTTCCGCAATTTACGCCAAAAAAATGGATAATTTTTCAGTCGGCCTCTCCGCCAAGATTGCCTGTGAAAATATGGGCGGCCCCATGCTCGCTTACGCACTGGCTGACGCTGGTGTTATTGCGGACGATATTATAACGGACGGCCTCACCTTCGGCGCCAGCCTTACAAACATTTCAGGGGAGCAGGGCGGATTTTCTGCGCCCATGGACGCCTCCGCCGGGTTTTCATACAGCATAAAAAACAAGCTCAGGGAGCTGCTGAAGATTTCAATTTCCGGGGATTATATACCTGTCATGGATCAGCTGAAGGGGGCCGCAGGTTTTGATTTTCCTGTTACGGACGACTTTATTATAAGGGGCGGCATTGAGGCGCCGTGGAGCGGGCAGATAAAATTTTCAGGCGGCCTCACGCTTAAGGCGCTGGGCATTGCCTTTAATTACGCCTATCTGCCGGATACGACCCTGGGAGATGTCCATAAAATATCAATCGGCGCCTCTTTCGGCAGGGAGCAGGAGCCCGGGGCGGAGAAACCCGCGGCAAAGGAAAATGAGACCTTCGGCGGGTACATGAAATCAGGGGATTATTATTATGACAACAGGCAGTACAGCATGGCGCTGAAATATTACGAGTACATAAACCTTATTTACTGGAAAGAGCTCGAGGCCCTGCCTGATATTGAAAAATCAGCCTTTAACCAGAAGCTGGGCATCTGCTATTATAATATAAGGGACAACAGGCACGCCCTGCAGTATTTTGAGAGGGCCTTTTATTACGACAAGTTTAACGAGATATTAAAACACTGGATAAGGCTGCTGAAATAAAATGAAAAAAATAAAATGGAGCGTTATGAAAAAGTTTTTTATGATCCTCGCGCTGGCGGCATCGTGCGCGGCTGCATACGCCGACACCCCCACAGTTACGCCCACGGTGACAGAGACAGTGACAGAAACAGTTTCAGAGACAATAACACAGACGGCCACTGAAACACAGTCCTGGACGCAGACTTTTACCCAGACAGTTACATGCACGGATACTTTAACACCGACATCTTCTTTTACGCCGACAATGACGGATACAATGACTTTCACTCCTACGCCGACCGGGCAGAACAGCTTTACATTTACACCCACAATCACATTTACCCAGACTTTTACGCTGAGCAAGACGCCCTCTTTTACTCCGTCTGTCACACCTACGTTGACAATCACGCCGACAATAACCGTGACACTCACACCTGTGCCAACCGCGACGGTGATTGATTCATATTATGGCAGCCTGGCTCTTACCGCCTATCCGAACCCGGTTAAGACAGGCTCGAGCGTATATATGCTTTATAATTACCAGGACCAGTGCATGCTGACAGTCAGGGTTTATTCGCTGGACGGCACACAGGCGCTTTCTGTGAATTATTCAGTCATAGGAAAGGGAAGAATAGAAGTTGACGCGTCTCAGCTCGCGCCCGGGGTTTATTATTACACTGTGGAAGCGGTACATTCGGGAACAACGGATAACACAAAGGTAAAAAAACTGCTGGTTTCAAGGTAAAAAAGGGTATTCGATTTTAAAATGCAAAGCCAGTAAACCGATTAAATTCATTTAGGATGTGAAAATTGAAAGCTGAAGTAAAGGCACTTGAATCTCCAGAGGTTCCGGATCTATGGGATTATAAGCCGGATACTAACCTTAATTACACCGCAATGGATTTCAAATTCCGCCTTGAAATGTTTGTGGGCCCGGCCGGCAGCGATAGTTCGGATTTGTTTACGGCCACTGTGTGCAGCGCTTCCATGATAAACGGGTTCGTGCCGAAGAAGGATTTTTTGATAGAACATTACAGGGATAAGAACGGCCATTATCTGGTGATGAAACAGTATAATTACGAAACCTTAAGGATATTTATTGATAATTATCTGAGCAAGTGCGGCGGCTGGTGGTGGGGATTTATTGTGTGGAAAATAGGGAAAATCGCAAAGTGGGAGCGAAAAGCAAGGAACATGGCAAATAAAGGTTAAGCTCAAAGCAAGGTTTGACACCATATTTTTTATCTGAAAAACACCCGTTAAAATATAAATTATTTTGTTTGATATTTTATCAGGATGGTATAAAATTTTAGGACAAATTAATCACAGGGAGACTAAAATGGCTGCTGACAATCAGAAGACCGGCAAAGAACAAATCCTGGAGTGGATTGACAAACATGTAGTCAGGTATGGACAATCGGCTTTTAAAATAACAGGTTCCGGCGGAGAAGTCATTTACATCGACGCTTTTAAGGATTTCAAGGATGCTCCAAAAGCCGATTATTACTTCGCCACCCACAATCACGGGGATCATTTCAACCCGGCTCTGGCGTTAAAGCTGAAAAAAGAATCAACTCATATCATAGTTCCAGCCTTTGTAAAACAATCAGGTTCTGATAAAGGCGTGGCCACAGATACAATGGCGGCCGGGGAATCAAAAAAAATCGGCAGTCTTGAAGTGATGGCCATGCCCGCTTATAATCCTAAAAAAATAATGCACCCCAAATCCAAAGGATATATTGGCTATATAATAAAAATAGACAATTACAGGATTTATCACGCCGGGGACACGGATTTTATTCCTGAAATGAAAGGGTTGCGCCCGGATATAGCAATGCTCCCTGTAGGCGGCGGCCCCACCATGGGATGGAAAGAAGCCGTTGAGGCGGCTGATGCAATTGAGCCGGGAGTTGTAATTCCAATACACTACGGCATGCTCCCTTTTACAAAAAACGCAGGAATAAATTTTTCCAAAAACTGGAATGGTGTAACAAAGCTTCTGTAAAAATGCCTGCTTTGAGATTTGCCCTGATGCCTCTTTAAACCCCATTTTACGCCGGAAATCAAAGAATCAGGGCGCAAAGCAGCATTTGACACCATATTACCTCTATGATTTAATATCATAAATGAAAACCAGGAGAATAAAATATGAATGTTGTTAATATACTCGGAAGCCCGCGTGTGCGCGGGAACAGCGTGAAAATTGCGGGCATGCTTATCAGGGAACTTGAAAAAAGCGGCGCGAAAACCCTCACCTATGAGCTAAATAAGATTTCTTTCAGGGGATGCCAGGGGTGCATGGCATGCAAGAAAGGTTCTGATAAATGCGTGGTTTCGGACGGGCTCACTGATTTGTTTGAAAACCTTAACAGCGCCGATATAACAATAATTTCTTCGCCTGTTTATTTTGGCGAATTATCCGGCCAGGCAAAGATGATGCTGGACCGCTTTTTTTCCCTTTTGAAAGACGACTACAGGACAAACAAAAACCCAGGCAGGCTCTCCCCGGGAAAAAACCTTGTTTTTATCTTCACACAGACCAACCCGGATGAGGCCAGGTTTGAAGGAATCCAGCAGAGGTACAGGAACATATTCGCAAGATTTGGATTTGAGGATATTCATATAATTACAGCGGTAGGCTTGCCGCCGGACAGGGAAGAAACACCGGGCAGCGACATTGAAGAAAAAGTAAGGATCACAGCGGAAAAATTACTGGCCGGGATCAAGAGGTCTTAAATGGCCCATTATTACACAGGATATATACTCGGCATCCTGGCGCAGGGTTTCTGGATATGGATGCTCATAGACTGCATTCTAAATGACCCGGACAAGTTTGTCTGGTTGTGGGTGATTTTGTTGCTTAATTTTCCCGGCGCGCTGATATATTTCATAGCGCGCAAGCCTGTCAGCATGAAAGGTATGATGCCTCCGTTTATTTCGGGATTTATGCGTTCAAGGGAGATAGCCGAGTCCGAAGCAGCGGTGCGAAATGTAGAGAACCCCTATAATCTTGCAAAACTTGGGGACATATATTTTGACACAGGAAGAGTTGACAAAGCCGCCGGAGTATATTACAGGGCATTGAAGATTGACCCCGAAGAGATAAGGGCGCTGTGGGGCGCGGCGCGCGTGGAGATTATAAACAAGGAACCGGCAGCAGCAAAGGAAAAACTGGAAAAACTTCTCAAAAAAGAACCCGGGTATAGTTACGGCGACCCGTCGCTGGCTTACGGCAGAATATTATTCAATGAACGCAATAAAGGGGCGCTAAAGTTTCTTGAGCAGCACATAACAAAATGGGGGCAGCCGGAGGCGCTTTATATGCTCGGGGTTTTGCTTATAGAAAACAACCAGCCTGAAGAAGCGAAAAAACTTTTTGAAAACGCCATCCTGGACATAAAGGGCGCGCCTGGATATTATTACAGCGCCAACAGGAAATGGATAAGCAAAATGAAAGCAGCCATCGCGGCAGCCGCAAAAAAATAATAAACTTTAAATCCTACTCCGCAACCAGCCTGAATGAATCCTGAAATTTTTTAAGATTTGATGTGTCGTTGTCGTTATCGGCGCATATGTAGAGCAACTGGTAAAAATCCTTTCCGGCCAGTATTATCCTGTTGTGGGTCGTTGCCCCTTTGCCGGAAAAGACCACGTCTATGCCCTCGTAAGGTCCGAGCTTTATGTAATCAGCGGAGATTATTGTGTTTTTCTGCGCGGATCCCTTTGCCGCTCCCATGAGCACCCTTTCAGTGGTCTTCTGGTCGAGCACATGGTCGACATAATCCAGCGACGTGACAACGCTGTAAGCCGCAGTATCAGTCTCCACCGTCCTCAGCGTAATCCTTTTAACGCCTGCTTCTGTATTAACATCCTTCTGCTCAAACCCTGGTTTGGCCGGCATTTTAATCCTGCATTTATCTTCCTTAAATATATATTCCTGCCAGGCCTCTTTTGTCCCGCCCTGCGCCCTGAGGTCAGCGGCATATTTTCCCGACATCCTGCCGAACTCCCTGGCGCTTGATGCCAGCGCAAAGAGCACCGAGTTATTAACCGCTTTTACGACCCATTTTCCCGAAGCAGAGCCGAGGTAATTTATATAGACCCCCAGTTCCGCGTCCGTGGCCGTTGAATATGTGTAGGCCTTCATGGCCAGGGACTGCATCTTTTTTTCGGGTGAGTTGGCATTCTGCGCGGTCTTCTGGGCCATTGCCTCTATTTTGTCAGCGGGCACCCTGTAGCCCTCCTC
>Ga0181520_10009169_pt1 | contig 13756 bp, 12 predicted proteins | sample PEATcosm2014_Bin_29_FD_132451 | JGI IMG/M metagenome (GOLD analysis project Ga0181520, IMG submission 132451) | Peatland microbial communities from MTU Mesocosm Facility, Houghton, MI, USA - PEATcosm2014_Bin02_30_metaG | ecosystem: Environmental > Terrestrial > Soil > Wetlands > Peat | place... | reverse complement strand
CAAGGCCGTAGATGAGGTTGCGGTAAGCGACGCGCTCAGCCGTGTAGACCATGGTGAAGGGCAATGCCAGGAGCCACTCGGTGCCGACGTCAGCACTGGTGAAACCGGGACCGTACTTCTCCAATATGCGAAGCGCGAGCATCGTGTAATCCGTGTCGTCGTCTCGGGCCATGCCTTGGACACGCCCTCTGGTGGCGTCTCGCCAAGAGGGGTGCAGCCTGAACCCCGCCGGCATCGGGTCGAGCGCCGGCACATAATCAGCCAGGGGGAAGGCGCCGGCCAGTTCGAGGTAATGACGCAGTTTTTGCCTGCCCCAGCCGCCCTCGACGGGCTTGCCCAGGTTGCACCCGGCACAACGCCCGAGCCACGCAGCATGGACCCGGTCCCTGAGCACCTCGGCAGGCGGGCGCCGGCCTGCCTCAGAGCCCGGTGCCAGCGCCAGGATCTCGTCGAACGCCGACGGCTCTTCGTAGGCCCAGCCCGGGCACAGGCTCGTCTGGTCGAGTTCGCCATAGAGGCGCTCGATCTCGCTCAGCGGACCCTGGGAGCTCTCAAGCGCGGCGCGTACTTCGGTGGCGAGCCCGTCGATGGCGTAGCCACTCTCGGTCCGCTCAAGAAGCTCGTCGCTCAGCAGCTCTCTTAGGTCGAGTGCATCAAACATCTACCTGCTCCTTTTTCCCTGGTAACTAGTGGGCGGCTCTCTGATTGACGAACGAAATTGGGACAGTCTGGCTACGCCGACTGGCGCTTTCTCAGCTCGAAGTCGATCTCGACGTCGAACGGAGGCGCGCTCGCGCCGCCGACCCGGTCGAGGAGGAGACCGGCGGCCGTGTTACCGAGGACGGCGGCGGCGTGGCCGACCGTCGTGAGGGCAGGACGAACAAGCGAAGCCACGTAAATATCGTCGAAGCCCGCCACTGCGAGGTCCTCGGGTACCCTGAGCCCACGGGCCTGGGCGGCTTCGATGGCGCCCAGGGCCATAAGGTCGTTGGCACAGAAAATGGCTCGGGGGGTTGTCCCGTGCTCCAAGAGCTCGACGAGGGCCTTCGCTCCTCCGGTCATCGAGAAGTCACTGTGGACCACGGGCGCCATCGAACTGCTGAGCCCATGCCGGTGCATCGCCGCCCGGTAGCCGGCGCAGCGCGGACCGGCCGGGCCAATGCCGACAGGACCGGCGATATGGGCCAGGCTGGTGTAGCCGGCCTCCAAAAGATATGTGGTCATTGCCGCCGCCGCTCGGAAGTCGTTCGTATGGACGTGGTCGAAGCCCCGCGCCCTGCCGATGACCACGAGCGGCACCCGGCGCGCCGTGATGGCCGAGAAGTCCTTCGAGTTCAGGGTGAAGTGGACCACCACGAGACCGTCGACCTCACGGTCCAGGAGCTCGGCCACGAGCTCGCGTTCCTGCCCGGGATCCCCATCGGTGTTGCAGACGACGGCGTGGTAGCCACTGGAGCCCAGCCGGTCCTGGACGCCGCGGACCAGCGTCGGATAGAACGGGTTCGAGAGGTCCGGCAGGACGACCCCGACGAGGTGCGACCGCCGTGTGCGCAGTCCGCGCCCGAAGATGTTGGGACGGTAGCCGAGCTCTGTGACCACCTCGAGGGTACGAGCCCGCGTCGCCGCCGCCACGGGCCGGCCGCCGTTGAGGACCTGAGACACCGTTGCGGTGCTGACGCCGGCCAGCCGGGCAACGTCCCGGATGGTCGCCCTTCGACCCGTGCCGTCCATCAATCCTCTTTCACCCACAAAACGTTTTGCGGACCGACGTTGTCAATGTTGCCCACCTCGGACAGCCCGTGTCAAGTCCGGTGCGGCCTCACGTACAACACCCGTGCGGGCCCGCCCGTCCGAGCGTGGGCGCGCACACGGGCAGCGGTTTTTCGCCTAGGACAGCTCGGGACGGCCGACGCTTACTGCGTACCGTCCCTGTGCCCAAGCCCGGGGCCGGGGACCTTAGCCACCCGGGTGACCGGACGTGAGGCCCGGCACCGTATTGAGGTCCTGCAAGTACCGTGAAGCTTTTTCTCGAGCGGTACGGGACAACTGCTCCGCCACGACGGTGGCCGAGGTCATCGCTGGCGCGCCCAGGCGGTCGGCCCAGGGCGCGGGCACAGGGCGGGCCCCGTTGTTCGCTCCGCAGATTGCGCCAACCATACTGGCGATCGTGTCCGCATCCCGACCGAAGTTTGCCCCGTACTCAACGGCACGCACCAGGTCGCCATCAGCCAACATGGCCAGCGCAAAGGCGGCGGGAACGGTCTCGCGGGAATCGCACATGATCGTCTGACGCCAACGAGCGTGGTACTGCAGGCGGAATTCTTCGTAACCACCAGAGCCTTCCGCCAATTTGAGGGCGTCCCCGATCAATGAACGCATATGGCTGCCACTGACGGGGTGCAGAGCCTGTAGGGCAAGGGCGGACGCCTCGGCCACGGAAGTGCCGGGCCGCAGCCCGGCCGCCACCGCCGCCGCCACGGCAGCAGCCGCGTCCTGGCAGTAATCGACGTCGCCGACGTGGATCAGGGCAGCCAAAGCGTAGGCCTGGGCAGCGGCCTCGAAAGGGTGGCCGGCGTTGACCAGTCCCACCGGCCAGATGGCCATGGCGGAGCTACTCGAAGGCATGTTACCTGCCGCGACCCGGCGGGGCAACCAGCCGTAGTGGAGCTTCTGCATGGTATGAAGCACCGACAGGAAAAACTTGTCCCGTTTGTCACGGACCAAGCCACTCTCCGCCACCCACTGTGCGGCCCAGTCATCGGCGCACGCACGACCATCAGTAGCGATGAGGGCGTTGGCAAGCAAGGTGGCCATGAGCGAATCGTCGGTGCCGTCGCCGGCGAAGTCGCTCACCCAGCCGAACCGCTGAGTGATTTCGAGAGGTTCCAAGCCCTCGGTGGGCGCGCCCATGGCGTCACCGACCCGAGCACCGACCACTACGCAAAGAAAACGGCGTGTCAGCTCATCCAGCATCGTCGGGTCAATATTACGCCTCACCCGTTACTCAACTGGCTCAGCTTCCTCCGAGTGGCGACCGGTCCGGCCGTTCAGCGTACCTCGATTACCCACTCGCGGCGGGCCACTAACTCGCCTATGACCGCGCCGCCGGGTACCTCGCCGGCCACGAGCAGCCCGCCGCTCGTTTGCGGGTCAGCCAAAAGGAGCTGATCGACACCACTTACCCCGGCGGCAAAAGTGGTGTGAGGCAGCACCCAGTCCAAATTGCGCCGCGCTCCCCCGCTCACGAACCCGGCCTCCGCCGACTCCCGAGCGGCTTCGAGGTACGGCACTGCCGCCGAGTCGACCACCGCCGTAAGCCCGCTGGCCCGGGCCAGCTTGTAGAGGTGACCGAGCAGCCCGAAGCCCGTCACGTCGGTGGCGCAACGGGCCCCCGCCGCCAGGGCCGCCCGGGAGGCCCGGGCGTTGAGCTCAACCATCGTGGCTATGGCATCTGGGAAAACCTCGCCTGTCCGCTTGTGCCGGTTGTTGAGGACGCCGGTCCCCAGCGGCTTGGTCAGTGCCAGGGGCAAGCCTGGTTCACCGGCGTCGTTGCGTAGCAGTTGGTCGGCCCAGGCGAGCCCGGTGACCGCCATCCCGTACTTGGGCTCGGGGTCGTCGACGCTGTGACCTCCCGCCACAGGACAACCTGCCAGCTTGGCCACGGCGAGCCCACCGGCAAGGACTTCGGTCGCCATCTCTGTCCCCAGCACCGCGGTCGGCCAGCACAGCAGATTGACAGCGATCAACGGTGTACCGCCCATGGCATAGACGTCCGACAGTGCGTTGGCGGCCGCGACCCGGCCCCAATCGAACGGGTCGTCGACGACCGGGCTGAAAAAATCGGCCGTGCTGATGAGGACCTGGATACCGGACAGCCGCACGACTGCAGCGTCGTCGCCGTGGTCCAGCCCGAATATTGCCCGAGGAGCCCACTGATTGCTCAGGCCCGCCACCATGCGCTCCAGTTCACCGGGTGGGACCTTGCACGCGCAGCCACCGCCTCTGGCCATGGCTGTAAGACGCGGGCCGCGGGCGAGCGAGCTGTCCAGGTGGACCACCCAAAAAGCCTAACACCGGCCGCCAGGTCGAGAACCGGGAGCCAGTCATGCCACCGGCCACCGGGCAGCGGGCACCGGCATCTGAAATTATGATCGTGATGACCGGCCCAATGCTCGGGGAGGCGTTCAGACGTCTGGTGACTCTCCTGGTCTTCAAAACCAGTGGGACCTGCGTGCGGGTCCGGCGGGTTCGATTCCCGTCCGCCTCCGCTAGGCCGCGGGCCAGCGCGGCGCTGCAACACTGCCCCGGTCGTCTATGAGCGACGATCCGCGGCGCCAGGTCCCCCCCACCAACGACCTATTGGGCGATGACCGGGTGGCCGCCGCCCTCGAGCATTGGGCTCGGCCCGTCGTGCTGGACGCGGTGCATGGTGCCCAACAGGCCGTGCGCGACGGCAGGGTGGCGGGCAAAGACAGCGTCGACGAGGTGCTCAGGCGGCTCCCGTCGCGTCCGACGAGCATGCGCCCCGTCCTCAACGCCACCGGGGTGGTCGTGCACACGAACCTCGGCCGGGCCCCCCTGGCGCCCTGGGCCGCACAAGCCGTCGTCACCGCCGCCGGGTACGTCGATGTCGAGTTCGATGTCGACGACGGGACGCGCCAGGAGCGCGGTTCGGGGGCTCTGCGGGCCTTAGGCGCGGCGATACCCGAGGCTGGCGGCGTCGCCGTGGTCAACAATGGTGCGGCGGCTCTGCTCCTGGCATTGAGCGTGCTTGCCGCGGGACGAGAGGTGATCTGGAGCCGCGGCGAGATGGTGGAGATCGGTGACGGCTTCCGCCTGCACGACTTGGCCGTGGTCACCGGCGCCCGCGTCCACGAGGTGGGGACGTCCAACCGTACGACGGCGGCCGACTACGCCGCCGCCATAGGTCCTGAGACCGGCTGTCTGCTCAAGGTCCACCCTTCCAACTTTCGGGTCGAGGGTTTTACTTCGCAGGCAACTGTTCGGGAGTTGGCTGCCCTTGGCCCACCGCTGGTGGTGGACGTCGGTTCGGGACTGTTGCGCCCCGATCCGCGGCTGCGCGACGAACCCGATGTCGCCACCGCGCTCCGGGATGGCGCGCATCTCGTGACTGCGAGCGGCGACAAACTCCTCGGGGGCCCTCAGGCGGGCATCCTCGCCGGTGACGGGGCCCTGGTGCGCCGGCTCCGACGTCACCCCCTGGCTCGGGCCCTGCGCGTCGACAAGTTGACGCTGGCCGCCGTGGAGGCTACCTTGCTCGGCCCGCCGCCACCGGTCTGGCAGGCCATTCGCGCCGATCCCGCTCATCTGCGGGAGCGCTGCTCGGCGTTGGCCGCGCTCGTCGGTGGCGAGGTGGTTTCCAGCGCAGGCGTTGTGGGCGGCGGCGCAGCGCCGGGCGTAACTCTGCCAGGCTGGGCCGTCGCTCTGGACGAGTCGTTGGCCCGACCTCTCCGTCTCGGCGACCCGTGCGTCGTCGGCCGGGTGGAGCGTGGTTTCTGTCTGCTCGACCTGCGCTGCGTCCCGGAAGAGGCGGACGCCGCGCTGGCCGGTGCGGTCTTGCGATGTATGTGATCGCCACTGCCGGCCACGTCGATCACGGTAAGTCTGCGCTGGTACGGGCGCTGACCGGGATGGAGCCGGACCGCTGGGCAGAGGAGCGGCGGCGGGGGATGACCATCGACCTGGGCTACGCCTGGACTTCGCTCCCTTCCGGGGCGGAACTGGCCTTCGTCGATGTCCCCGGTCACGAGCGCTTTATGACCAACATGCTGGCGGGCGTCGGACCTGTTCCTGCGGTGCTCCTGGTTGTAAGCGCAGACGAAGGGTGGTCCGCCCAGACCGCTGAGCACGTCGCCGCCCTTGATGCACTGAGTGTTCGTCACGGCGTACTGGTCGTGACCCGGAGCGACCTGGCGGATCCCGCGACCGCTCTGGCCGGCGCCAGGGAGCACCTCTCAGGGACAAGCCTGGAGACCATCGAAGCAGTGGCGGTGTCATCGCTCACCGGCGTGGGCCTGCCCGAACTACGTGCCTCTCTGGACCGATTGGTGTCCCGGCTGCCGCCGCCCGCCGCCGATGGGCGGGTGCGGTTGTGGGTCGACCGGTCGTTTTCGGTCCGCGGCTACGGCACGGTCCTGACGGGCACCCTGGCAGCCGGCACGGTGGCCGTCGATGACTGCTTCGAACTCGGCCGGGAGACCGTCTCGGTGCGCGGGGTGGAGATGCTCGGCCGTCCCGTGCCACAAGTCGCGGCGGCGGCGCGCGTTGCGTTGAACCTCCGGTCGGTCCCACGTGAGAAGGTCCGCAGGGGTCGGGCGCTGCTCACGCCCGGCGCCTGGCATCTCGCAGACGAAGTGGACGTCCTCTGCCCCGCCGGTACGGGGGGACGCATGCCTCACCAGCTCGTCCTGCATATTGGCAGCGCGGCCGTACCCGTAGATGTCAGAGCCATCGGCCCGCATTATCTTCGACTGCGGTTGCGCTCGTCGCTGCCCCTACAAGTCGGGGACCGGGCCGTGTTGCGCGACCCCGGGATGCGCCGTGTGCTAAGCGGAGCCGTGGTACTGGACCCGGCTCCTCCAGCGATGACCGGGCGGGGCGCGGCAAAGGCCCGGGCCCAACAACTGGCCCGGGTAAGTGTGCTGCCCGACCTAGCCGGGGAGGTCGAGCGGCGTGGCGTCGTTTCACGGGCGCTGCTCACCCAACTCGGCGTGGCCCGGGGCCCCTTGCCGTCCGGGGCCGTGGAGGAAGCCGGCTGGGTCATCGGCGCGCCCGTCTGGCAGCGCTGGCAACACGAGCTCGAGCGGATGGTTACAGACGAAACTCGCCGTCCTAACCGGCTGGTGCGCTCCGGCGTCGCCGGCGCCGAGGTCGTGCAGAGGCTCGGCCTGCCCAACCCGGCACTGCTGCCGTCTCTGGTCGGCGGCTGCCCTGGTTTGGTCCTCGCCGGCGCGGATGTCAGGCTCCAGGGCCTCCGCCGGGCCCTCGACCCGGGGTTAGCCGAGGCTTTGGCGCCCCTGCTGGCCCTTTTGGAAAGCTCGCCCTTCCGTGCCCCCGAAGCCGCCGAGCTGGTGGCGGCCGGAGCCGGCGGCCGCCAGCTGAGCGCGGCGGCGGCCGCCGATGTACTGCTCGTGCTCCCCGGGGGGATCGTGTTGCGCCCCGACGCCCCTCAGCGGGCCGCCGGCATTCTGGCCCGGCTTCCACAGCCGTTCACCCTGTCCGCCGCTCGCCAAGCGTTGGGGACGTCACGCCGCGTCGCCCTACCCCTGCTCGAGCACATGGACCGGCGCCAGCTCACAGAGCGCGTCGACGAGACGCACCGGACCTGTGTGAACCTGGGCCCTATGGGCACGGCAGCACAACCCAATCAGATAGACCGACAGAGCGCCCGGTCATAGTTCGCGGCACTCGTAGGCGCGGTATACACGGGAGTCCTCGGTAACCTCGGCCGGCCCGGCTATGGCAAAACCGAGGGTCCGGCCCTCGGTCAGCTGGTAAGTGACGGCCCAACCCAAGTCTTCGTCGTACCAGAGGTCGTCTGGCCTATTTGAAACCAGGTCGCTGACCCGCTCCCGGTAAGCAGGATGGCGCGATACCAACCTCATGATCCGGAGCAGCCGCTCGTACTCAACACCTAGCTCGCCAGCAAACTGCTGGCAGTCACCACCCGGTCAGCGATGGCCCGGCATTTAGCCACCACCTTCCAGGCAAAGAGCATAAGCCCGGCATCTGGGCATACCGACCACAATAGCCGACGACCCCGCGCACTCCATGGTCCGACCTAGCGGCTCCGGTACCGCCGGACGAGTTCCCAAACCGCCGGCTGCGTCCGCATGGGTGCTAGGCCTTGCATGATGAGCCCGAGATCGTCGCAGATCATCTCGCCGATCTCATAAAAAGCGGAACGGATGCCACCGGCGCGGTGCGCGGACAACACTAGGTCCTCCATACGGCGCGCCCGCGAGTCAGCCGGGACCGGCTCTTTGGGCCACACATCTATCGCAGCCCGGAACCGGCCAGCCGCCACCCGGTCGAGGAACGCGTCGAACTCGACGACCGCCGCTCTGCTCACCAGAACGACACAACACCCCGGCGCGACCCGGTCCAACCGGGCGGCGTCGAGAAAACCTTGGTTCTCGATCGTCACGCCGGCCAGAACGAACAAGAACTCCGAGCCGCTCAGTATCGCGTCCAGCTCCGCCGGCACCGCGCCTGCCTTCGCAATGACACTGTCCGGTAGCCAGGGGTCGTAGATGCTCACCTGGCAGTGGAAGGGGACCAGCAAGGGCAGGAGCGCCCGGCCCAGCGACCCGAAACCGATCAGGCCCACACGGGCCCGGAACAAGGACACCACATCCGAGTTACCCGCTAACAGGTAGCGCTCAGCACCGGCGCGGAAGCGACGGTCCGCTAGGGAAATTGCCCGCCCGAGGTCCAGCGCCAGGCCTAGAGCGAGCTCTGCGACCGCCTCCGCGTACGCAGGACCGCAATTGAGGACGTGGACCCGCCGCTCGAAGCAGTATTCGTAGTCGATATTTTGCTTGAAGTTGCCCCCGGAGTTGAAGATCACTTTCAGCTTGGGCGCCCGCTCGAGACGGTCCCTTCCCAGCGGCATCACGCCGACAATGGCCACACACTCCCCTAAGTGCTCTTCGAGTACCTCTTGATCGAGCGGGCCGCCCTCCGGCGCCGAGACCACCTCGAACTCTTGTTGCAGCCAGACGGATCTCGCCGGGGTGAAGAGCTGATCGTAGGTGTACGGGTACGGGTCGACGATCACCAGTGGCCTGTCCCCGCCCCCACCCTCGATCGCTGCCACTCCGCGCTGCTCCGCTAGCCCTTGAGCCCGCCGGCCGCCAGGCCCTGGACGAACCGTCGCTGGAGCAAGATGAAGAAACCCACGGGCACGCAGCACACGACCAGACCGCCGACGGAAATGTCGGCGAGGTTGGACGAATAGATCCCCAAGAACCGGTAGTACCGGACCGCCACGGTCTGGACGTTGGGGTTGGTCAAGAACGTAACTGCGAAAAAGAACTCGTTCCAGCTCCACACCGCGATGATCACGGCCAGGCTCACCAGCGCCGGCCATGCCATCGGCACCACAACCCTGCGGAAGACCTGGAGCTCGTTGCAGCCGTCTACCCGGGCCGCCTCCTCGAACTCAGGGGACAGCGAGATGAAGAACGACCGCAGCAGCAACGTCCCAAAAGGCATGTAGATGCCCCAATAGATGAAAATTAGGCCGAACAGGTTGTTGTTTAGGTGCAGGTGCACCCAGGCAATAAAGAGGGGCGTCAGGAACAGCTGGGCCGGCAGTGTAAGGCCTATCAACAGGTACACGAGCACCAGCCCGGAGCCCCGTACCCGGATGCGGGCCAGCCCATAGGCGGCCAGGCCGGCAAACGTGCAGACGCCCAGCACGGTGCTGGCGGACACGATCAACGAGTTGCGGAAGGCGACGGAGTAGCCGGCCGTATCCCAGGCGGAGGTGTAGTTGGACCACACGGGAGAGGAAGGGAACCCCAGAGGCCCTCCGGAGATGGCCTCGTTGGACCGCAGGGAGTTCAACAACAGGATACAGATAGGAGCCAGCGCTGTAGCCGCCAGCACCAGCAGGACCGCGTGCGCCAAGGGGTGCCGCAGCGCCTTTCGCTTCTTCCGACGAGGGCGCGCCACGTCTAAACGTCCCATCCCCGGAGCCGCGTGTAGACATACCCGGCGATGACGACCAGGAGGAAGCCCGTCGTGGATACCGCGATCGCGCTCGCGTACCCGGCACGGCTGAAGTTGATCAAGTTGAAGTACATCCACGTCGCCAGCGTGTCCGAGGCGTGGGCGGGCCCGCCCTGGGTCATTATGTACGGGTAGTCGAAGGTGGTGAACGACCACAGCGTGGTGAGGAGGCCCACGAACACCAGGGTCGGGCGCAACAGCGGTATCGTGATCCGGCGGAACATGGTCCACTGGCTGGCGCCGTCGACTCGAGCAGCCTCGTACAGCCCCTGGTCGATCTGGCCCAGCCCGGTGAGGAACAGGATGCAAAGGAAGCCCCACCAGGCCCAAACATTGGCGAACATGACCGAGTACAGAGCGATGTTGGGGTCGGTCAACCAACCCAGCGCCATGAACCCGAGACCATGCGCTTGCAGTACGGAATTGATCCCGGCGATCGGGTCCATCAACCACGCCCACGTACCGCCCACGACCACGCTCGCCACGGTGACCGGCACGTACAGGATCGTGCGGTAAACGATCTGAAAACGGTTGATCCGGGTGATCAGTAAGGCCGCGCCCAGGCCAAGGCCGACGGGGACGGTGAGGAAGACCGCCGTCCACTTGAGGACATGGACTATCGCACCTATGAAAACCGGGTCCTGGCTGAACAGCACCCGGAAATTCTCCAGGCCTATGAAGTGGGCAACGCCTATGCCGTTCCAGTTGTAGAGGGACAGGACGAAGCTGGCGATGGAAGGGATGCCCATGACCAGCAAATTGATGACCAGAGCGGGAACGATGAAGAGCCAGCCTGAACGCCGGCCCGGTGCTCGCCCCCGGTGCCGTCCGGGCGGCCGCGAACGCAGAGGACCAGAGGCTTCTCTGGCGTCCGCGGGCCGCCTGCTGACGGTGACGCTGGCCACTAGCTCAGCTTATGCCGTGACGTTCGGCACCGGGACGGTGGGAAGGTTCCCGGCCGCCTTGTCCTTGTTGAAGACGCGTTGCGTCCCCTCGAGGTAATCGGCAACGGAGATGGTGCCCAAGAGCATGGACGAGAGGTTGTCGTACATGTAGGCCTCGGTGGCGAACGGCCACGAGCACCAGGCCACGTACCCGCACTTACCGGCGGCCATCGCGCTCTGAAGCGCGGCGAGCGTTTCCGGGTAAAGCTTGGGCGTGCTCCCGGGGGCGAAGGCCGACGTGGAGATCGGCACGCACGGTACATAGATGCCGGCGAGCTCTGCGGCAAGCGATGCCGCCACTGTCGCCGACGTGGGCGCAGCGATGCTGGCCACGAACTCCTCACAGAGCGCAGGGTATTTGGTAGTGGCGTGGATCCCTAGCACTTCACCGACTCCAATGGGAGTGATGGTCTCTACCAGGGGGTTCCACATGGGGAGCTGGGCGATACCGTAGTTGATTTTCGGGAAAAACGAGGATACCCCGCCGAAGCCCCACGTACCCTCCATGACCATGGCGGCCTTCCCTTCGCCAAACAGCGTCCAGTGCTCGTTGTAAGTGATAGCGCTGGCATCTTTGTTGGCAATGAACCCAAGGTCCCAGAGCTGCTTCAGGTTTTCCATCGCCGTCACCACGGTCGGGTCCGTCCACGGACGCTCACCGACGAGGACGTCGCGCAGGCCTTTGGCTCCTAGTTGCGCGTTCAGAGCCCACGTGTGGTACCACTCCCAGCAGGCGAGGCAGTCACTAAAGCCGGCGGCGAAGACCATCAGGCCCTTGGACTGGATCTCCTTGCCCAACGCTAGGATATCGTCGTAATTGGTGGGTACCGTCCAGCCGTACTTCTTGAACATGTCCACGTTGTACCAGAGGTGCAGGCCCTCGTACTCGCAGGGCACAGCATAATAATGGCCCTTGAACAGGTTGGGTTCCACCGTCCAGGGGAACATCCTCTTCACCAAATCGTACTTGGCGTAAAAGGCATCGAGTTCCAAAGCCGTATGGCTCGTTGCGAACGGCGGCATGTAGGACGGCCCGTTTTCGTCGAAGACGTCCGGGCCCGTGCCCGAGGCAAAATCCAACTTGAGCCCGCTGTCCAGGGAGGAGGCGCCGTTGAAAACAGTATAAGTGACTGCGGAGACCTCAGGATGAGCCTTTATGAACGGGTCGATAATGATGTTCCTTACGGACTGCTGGTTGGCCAGGAGCGTGTACTCTACGCCAAAGTCGAGCGTGGTCCCTGACGCTGCCGCAGTCCTGCGGGCAGGGCTGGCACTGGCAGAGGAGTTAACGAGGCCACCAAGCGCCCCGGCTGCCCCTATCGCCAGTGCTCCCTTTCCAGCCCCGCTAAGCAGCTGGCGCCTGGTGACCATCTTACGCCAAGGATTGCTATCCGGGGAGGGAAGGATAGGTTCGTTCTCCTGAATGTGCATTGATATCCTCCTGATTGGTTGGATCTTCGTTTTGGGTCTTTGCGGGCGATACTGATGCCTGTCTCAAACGGCCCGCGCCCTTGGGTGGTGAATGGCCCAGGTCGGTGACGGGGCCTGCTCGGTCTCGTCAAGTAAATGGGTTCGGGAGAAGATGGCCGGGCCGACACCGGCCACTCGAGCAGCATCCCGGATGGTCGTCTCTCGACCCATCCCGTCATCTCCCCCTCTTTCAGTTGCAAAACGTTTTGCAGCCGACTTCCGTTAAGTCTGGCAGGGTTGCTGGCGGTATGCAAGGCATTGCCGTGCGAGGCGACAGCGGGCAGTGCGAGGCGGACCCTCGAAAGGGCCAGGAGGGACAACGAGACGGCCGAAAGGGATAGACCACGGCACGGCTATGAGCTGAAGGGCGCCCAAAAAGTCGTTTGACGTCGACGCGGGGAACGACTGATGATCGCTCGAAGAGACTGACTTGCCAGCGGAGCTGGCCCGACGTCAGGCCCGGCCCGTGGGCAACCCCTTTAGACAAGGCACATGTCCGCCGTCGGCGACCCCCAGTTGCATGTGGCGCCTGTGGCGCGGCGACGAGGTGCTCTTGTCAGTAACGAAGGCGTCGAGCTGTGCGCGCTCAATGCGCCGGCCGACCAGCGGTCTGGACCACCAGTTGCGCGAAGTCTCCGACAAGCAGGACCTTCGCCCCCGAACCGCGTGCTTGGACGGCCAGGCGGTCCAGGGCGAAGGTACCGGCAAGGGAGGCTTCGTCGACGACCAGTAGCTCGCCGGGCTTGAGCTGCCATCGCCGCACTTCGGTCTCCAGCTCGGCGGCCCGCAGGAGAACCGCCACCGCAGCCTGCGCTGGTAGCTGAGATGCATGGGCCCGGAGCCGGCCGGCCTCCGCCAGCCGAGAGGCTTCCCGGTCGGCCTCGGCCAGCCACTTGGCCGTGTTCTCGGTAGCGATGCCGAGCTCGTCGCCCAGGTTGGCAGTGGCCAGCACAGTCGGGACCGCGCCCCGGTTATTGATCCTCCAGGTCGACTAGCCACTCCTCGTACCAGTCACGGCGGACACGGATGTCCCCGTTCCTGAGGCGGATCGACCGCGGTAACCAGGGCTTGCCTCGCGACGACCATTTGTAAGCCGTGCTTGTCGATACTCCTAGTGTAGCGTTTCACTTTTAGGTGGTGATTGGCTGGAGTGCCACCCTGGCCCGACGGACCTTCTGCAGGATGTCCTCCGCGCTGGCGGTCCAAACAAATGGCTTCGGGTCGGCGTTGTAGGCCTCGAGGTAGGCCTGGATCGCAGCCACGAGCTCGGGCACCGAACGGAACACCCCACGGCGTATGGCTTTTTGGGTGAGCTCTCCGAACCACCGCTCCACCAGGTTGAGCCACGAGCTCGATGTGGACGTGAGATGGAAGTGGAACCGGGGGTGCTTGGCTAGCCAGGCCTGGACGTTGTCGTGGCCGCGCGTGCCCTAGTTGTCGGTTATGACGTGCACGGCCAGGCCCTTGGGGACTTCCCTGTCGATCTTTTTCAAGAAGGCCAGCGGCTCGTTGTTGGTGTGCTGGGGCAGGCATTGGCCGAACGCCTTGCCACTGAGCACGTCCAGGGCCGCGAACAGGGTGGTGGT
>Ga0181520_10009167_pt1 | contig 13758 bp, 9 predicted proteins | sample PEATcosm2014_Bin_29_FD_132451 | JGI IMG/M metagenome (GOLD analysis project Ga0181520, IMG submission 132451) | Peatland microbial communities from MTU Mesocosm Facility, Houghton, MI, USA - PEATcosm2014_Bin02_30_metaG | ecosystem: Environmental > Terrestrial > Soil > Wetlands > Peat | place... | reverse complement strand
TAAATCATCTGCTGCAGGCGTAGTATATGGTGATGACCAGTGGACTACAACTTTATTTGAAACATTTAAAAATACACATGATGTTGAATTTGCCATTCTATTAAAAAAAGATGGAACAAAATTCTGTGCTTTTAATGAAATAAAGTATAAAAATTATGCATTTAAAATATCAGAGCTTCAAGAAAAAAAATCAGATTTGTATTCAGACAACAATCTGGAGATAGTACTTTGCCCCATTATACACTTTGGTGACAATGTTGGTACAGTAGTTTTTGGTATGAATAAAGTTGAAATAAATTCATCTGTAGCCGCAAGCAGAATTACAACATTCATTATCAGCGTAGTAATTTTCTTTCTGGGGTTAGGCGGGATGAAGATATTTTTTAACAAGGTAATTTACAAACCGATTAAAGATCTTACCTCCATTGCGGATAAGCTGGCTTCCGGCGATGTAGATGTTAAAATAATTTCAAATACTCAAGATGAAATAGGGCGGCTTGAAACGTCTTTTCGTTCCATCGTAAGTTCGATTAAAGATCAAAGTGAAGTTGCAGAAATGATTTCGAAAGGAAATCTTAAAACATTTGTTAAGGTTAAATCTGAAAATGATATTCTGTCATTAAGTATAAACAAAGTTGTTGAAACACTTCGCAGATTGATTGAAGAGGTTAGATCATTAACTAAATCTGCTGAAGATGGTAATCTATCAGCAAGAGGTGATAAATATAAATATGAAGGCGGTTATAGAGATATAATTCTGGAAGTAAATGACACGTTAGACTGTATAACAGCGCCGATAAAAGAGGGCGTGATTGCATTAAAAAAAATGGCAGATGGTGATTTGACTATTAATATAACAAGTGATTATAACGGCGATCACCAATTAATAAAAAATAGTATTAATTCGGTCGTTGAATCATTTAACAAAACATTGAAAGAAGTTAATGAAGTTATAACAGCAACAGTCAGTGCAATGAGTCAGATTTTATCATATAGTGAAGAAATGGCTTCGGGAGCACAGAAGCAAAGCAGCCAAACAACCGCAGTTGCCTGTTCAGTGGAAGAAATGACAAAGACAATACTAGAGTCAACAAAGAACTCTTCTATAGCAGCCGAAACGGCTAAAGGTGCAGGAACATCTGCAAAAGAAGGGGGGAAAGTAGTCGCAAAAACTATCGAAGGCATGAATCGGATAGCCGAGGTTGTAAAAAAATCTGCGGAGACAGTAATGGCACTTGGCAAGAGCAGCGACCAGATAGGTGAGATAATCCAGGTAATAGATGATATAGCAGACCAAACGAACCTGTTGGCGCTGAACGCTGCAATAGAAGCTGCGCGGGCCGGAGAACAAGGCAGAGGCTTTGCGGTTGTAGCCGATGAAGTTAGGAAGCTTGCGGAGAGAACCACAAAAGCGACAAAAGAAATAGCCGTAATGATAAAACAAATACAAAAAGATACTGGCGGAGCTGTGGAATCCATGAATAAAGGAACGGAAGAAATAGAAAAAGGAAAGGCATTAGCAGATAAAGCCGGTTTGTCGCTTGGTAAAATAATTCAGGAGGCCGAGAAGGTAGTGAACGTAGTAACTCAAGTAGCGGCAACAAGTGAAGAACAATCGAGCACTTCCGAACAGATAAGTAAAAATATAGAAATGATCAGAAATGTAACGCTTGAGAGCACTGCCGGAATATTCCAAATAGCAAAAGAATCAGGAAACTTGAAGGAACTCATAGGAAATTTACACAAATTGATTTCGAGATTTAAAGTAAGCGTTGTTACCATAGTAAAACCAAAGAATTATCTTAATGACGATGGAAAAAATGACTATAATGTTTCTTCAAAAGAATTCTTCTTAAGCTAAAAAATTTAGAATGAGTTAAAAATATAGGCATGTGTTTTTTGTTCAAAATATTAAAAAAATAATTCATCATTTTGGAATCAAACTTTACATCGTTAATGAACCGAATGAGATTACAATTGTAAAAAACCAAGCACCGGGAAAAGTTAATTAATTATAACCAATTTTAAAAAGGCGATATATGGGAAAAAATAAACTAGTTAAAATCGAGACAAACGAATTGCTTCTTTTGATTAGTTTTGAATTGGGTAGTGAGCAATTCGGAATTGACATAAAAGTAGTTCAGGAAATAATCAAGTTGATGCAAATTACAAATGTTTACAATTCACCTGAATTTGTGGATGGTATAATAAATATTAGAGGAAAGGTGATACCGGTAATTGATTTGCACAGCAAAATGGGAATGCCAAGAAAAGAGCGTGATAATAATACCAGCATAGTAGTCGTAGAACTTGAGGGCATTACAGCCGGATTTATTGTAGATGCTGTAAATGAAATACTACGTATACCGGTAAATATTACAGAAGCGCCTCAGGAAATAGCTGCAGGTATCAATTCAGAATATATAAAATCAGTTGGAAAACTTGAAGACAGGCTATTAATTCTTATTGACCTTGAAAAGGTTTTAACTAAAAATGAAGAGTTTGAATTACAATCATACAATTAATTATAAGATTAAGAAGAAAAAGGAACCAATATGAAATGGTTTAATGATCTAAAAATCAGTAAAAAACTACTATCTGGTTTTATACTTACTGCTGCAATATCTGCAATAATAGGTGTTGATGGATACTTAGGAACCTCAATAGTAAGTGATAACTCCTTACTGCTTAATGAAAATCTTGTAAAGGTACGAGATTTAAGTTATGCAAATACCTCATTATTAACAGGTAGAGCAGATTTACTAGCTATTGTTAGTACAAACATCCAGGAACAAAAACAAAAATATCTGACTGATCTGCAGGATCAGACAAATAAAGTTAATGATTTAATTGATCAATTCAGTAGAAGAGATTTATCACAGGAAGAAAAAAATTCATTATCATATTTTGATCAAGCCTGGAAAATCTATGTGCCATTGAAGGATCAGGCTGCAAGCCTTGCGATGGAGTCAAAAAATGATGACGCATTAGGTATTATGTTCGGCAGTGCGCTTGAACCATTAAATCAATCAAAAAAAAAATCTTCTTGATCTGGTTGATTTTAACGTTAAAGCTTCAAGCAAATTAAATAACGCTTCTGTTTCTGAAGCGGGTTCTGTTAAAGCCCAGATAATTATTTTTTTAGTGATTGGCGTAATATTTGTTTTAATACTAGGATATTTTATTACCTCTGCAATCAGAAAACCCTTAAAAGAAGCATTAAAAGTAATCTCAGAGTTAAGAATCGGTAGTTTACGCTTAAACATGATTTACAATTCAAAAGATGAATTGGGCGATATAGCACGTGAATTAAATAAATTTATACAAACGTTAAAAAAGTATGTTCAAGCAATATACAATACAGCCGATGGTAACTTTGATTATAAAAGAGTAGTTCAGGATGATAGAAATGAACTTGCACCGGCACTTGAAAAAATAACTACTACATTAATTGAACTAAAATCTGAAACAGATTCTATGACTAAATGGGCAGCAGAAGGCCAATTAGATAAAAAAGGCGATGCAAATAAATTTAACGGCGGTTATAAAACTATTGTTGAAGGATTAAATAATACAGTTTATGAAATAGTTTCAAAGCTTAAAGAAGTTGAAAAAGTAATGGAGATTCTATCCACCGGCGATTTAACTGCAAGATGGGAAGGTGATTTTCAGGGAAGCTATAAGAGATTTCAAAGTTATGTAAATAATTTAGGCAGTTCATTAGAAAATATTGTAAAAGAAGTGGCTGATTCAGTTGCAGCAACAGCAAGCGCTTCAAGCCAAATATCTTCGAGTACAGAAGAAATGGCTGCCGGAGCAGAAGAACAAAGCCAGCAGGCTACCGAAGTAGCCTGTGCTGTTGAAGAGATGACTAAGACTATAATAGAAACTACCAGGAATGCCGGTGAAGCTACCGATGCAGCAAAAAATTCAGGTGAGATTGCTAAAGAAGGCGGAAAAGTTGTAAACGAGACCATTGAAGGAATGAATAAGATAGCCGAAGTTGTTCAAGTATCTGCTTCAACTGTTCACAAACTGGGGCAAAGTAGTGAACAAATTGGTGAAATAATACAAGTAATTGATGATATAGCTGATCAGACAAACCTTCTCGCCCTGAATGCTGCAATTGAAGCTGCAAGAGCCGGCGAACAAGGGCGTGGTTTTGCAGTTGTTGCCGATGAAGTAAGAAAACTAGCAGAACGAACCACAAAAGCAACTAAAGAAATCGCTTCAATGATAAAAGAAATTCAAAAGGATACCATAGGTGCGGTTTCTTCCATGGAAGAAGGTACAGCAGAAGTTGAAAGAGGTAAAAAGCTGGTTGATAAAGCAGGACAGTCTCTTATTCAGATAATCAGCGGCGCTGAAAAAGTTGCGGATATAGTTTCACAGGTAGCCGCTGCAAGTGAAGAGCAGTCATCTGCTTCGGAACAAATAAGCAAAAATATTGAGGGCATAAGCAGTGTAACCCAGCAGAGCGCGGCAGGTATTCAGCAAGTAGCTCGTGCTGCCGAAGATTTGAACAGACTTACAAATAATCTTGAAAATTTAATCTCAAAGTTTAAAATTAGTTCAGAAAGTAATTCAGAAATAAATTCAAATACAAAGAAGTTAACATATGGTAAGAAAGAAGAAGTAGGAAGTACATTTGTAAATAAGAATGGAACTTTTGCACATTAGCACATTTTAAAAAATATTTTTCCCCAACAAAAAAAATCCTATCATTAGGATGTAAACCCAGACTAATGTCCCTTTCTACCCCGGAAGGGACATTTTTTATTTATAAACAGTATGAATCAACCTTAAATATTGTGAATATATTTCTTATGAAAAATAATCGATTGTGGGCGCTAGTGGATTCGAACCACTGACCTCCTGCGTGTGAGGCAAGCGCTCTAACCAGCTGAGCCAAGCGCCCCGTAAAAATATAAATTCAAACTATCAATTTACTCATCCATTCACCCATTCATTCTTTCTTTCAACGCTTTTTTTAAGACATCTCCTAAAATCCGAATTCCTTTTTCAATTTTATCTTCAGCCGTATGGGAATAAGCCAGTCTGAAATGAGTGTTATCTATTCCATCCGGATCAAATGCTTTGCCAACGACAAATACTGCTCCTTTTTCAATACTTGATTTAAGAATTGAAATAAGATCAAGCCTTGGGGGTATTTTTAACCAGATATAAAAACCGCCCTGCGGTTCCATCCATTTAATTTCTTCAGGAAAATATTTTCTAATAGCTTCAGCCATTGTTTCTTTACGCCGTTTATAAATAACACGTAATTCTGCAACATATTTCTTAAGCCTGCCGCTTTTTAGAAACTCATTTGCCAGTACTTGTGTAAAATTGGGTGAGCAAGCATCCAGTGATTGCTTTATAAGTTCGGCTTTTTGATAAATCTCCGGCGGCGCAAGCATCCATCCCAGTCTGAACCCGGGTCCAAGTATCTTTGAAAAAGATCCCAAATAACATATAGAGATTTCTTCGCCGTACAATGCTTTCATCGAGATAATTCTTTTATGAGCATCTTCATCAAAGTAAAGTTCTCCGTAAGCATCATCCTCAATAAGAAGAAGCTCGTTCTTAACTAAAGTTGAGGTTAATTCTTTTTTTCTTTTTTCCGTGTAAAGTATTCCTGCAGGGTTATGAAAATTAGGAGTAAGGTATAAAAACTTCGGTGGAGTTGATTTTGATTCATCAAGATATCTCTGAAGCGATTCAAGATTTATTCCTTCATCATCCAGATCAATACCTTTTAGATTAGCCTGGTATGATTTGAATGCGGAGATAGCTCCGACAAAACAAGGGTTTTCCGTAAGGATAGTATCTCCCGGGTCAATAAATATTTTCCCGGAAATATTTATTCCCTGTAAAGAACCGGTGGTAATCAACAAGCGGTTATTTTCTACCGGCAGACCTTTTCCTTTCAGATATTCGGTTAAAGATTCAAGCAGAGGTTGGTATCCGGGTGTCGGGCCATACTGAAAACTTGTCTGTTTAATATTTAGCGGCAAGTTATTATAAATTTCATCGATTTCTTTAACCGGGAATAGTTCGTTTCCCGGCATCCCGCCTGCAAATGAAATAATATCCGGATTTGTAGCAACTCCCATCAAATCTCTAATTTCTGACGTTCTTAAAGAGGAGACTGCTTTTGAAAATCGGGGCATTTGGGTTCCTTTTTATAATATTAAAAAAACGTAGAATAATATATTAAATTTTCTTCGATATAATGTATTTGTCAAATAATTAGTGCAACGGTCTGAAAATCATGGCCTTATTATTTTATTTACACATCATAAATATCGCTTGCTTTAATGAGATCCATTTTATGTTGTTGAAGAACAGAAACGGCCTGACATGCGGAATCAGTGCGTATAATAACTGTAGCACGGTCTCCAACTTCAAATGCATACATATATTCTACGCTAATACCTTCAGCCGAAAGAAGTTTCAATGCTTTATGAAGGCCGCCGGATTCATTAGGAACGATTAGGCCGATAACTTCCGTTATGTGAACTGAGAATCCATTATCTTTTAAAACCTTCATTGCTTCTTCGGGTTTGTTGGTAATGAATCTGAGTATTCCGTACTCGGCTGTATCGGCAACACAAAATGCAGAAAGGTTTATGTTGGCAGAAGCAAGCGTTTCAGTTACTTCTGTTAAACGTCCGGATTTATTTTCCAGGAACACGGAGAGCTGTTTAATAATCATAATTTCCCGCTATATTTTTCTTTTATCAATAACTCGTTTGGCTTTGCCCTCGCTGCGTTCAATCGTTTTGGGCTCAACCAGCTTTATGTTCGCATTAATACCAAGAACCGATTCAATATTATGCTGAATTTTTTTTCTTAAACCTTCCAGCTTTTTAATCTCATCGGAAAAGAACTGATCTTCAACTTCTACCCATATTTCAAGTACGTCTAAGTTATTTATTCTGTCCACAAAAAGCATATAGTGCGGTTTGGTTTCGCTCATTTCAAGAAGGACGGCTTCGATCTGCGAAGGGAATACATTAACGCCACGGATAATAAGCATATCATCGGATCTTCCAAGGCATTTTTTCATTCTTGTAATTGTTCGTCCGCACTCGCATTTTTCATAATTTAATTGAGAAAGGTCATGAGTTCGGTATCTCAGTAAGGGAAGGGCCTCTTTTGTAAAGCAGGTAAAAACCAGTTCACCAATCCGGCCTTCGGGTAGAACTTCCAAGGTTTCAGGATCAATAATCTCCGGGTAAAAATGATCTTCATAAACGTGTAAACCGTTTTGATGGAGGCATTCACAGGCAACACCGGGGCCTATTATTTCACTTAGCCCGTATATATCTATTGCTTTAATATTTAATTTCTTTTCAATAGCGCACCGCATTTCCAGCGTCCATGGCTCGGCCCCGAAAATTCCTGCTTTAAGTTTAAGAGAATCTGTAGAAATACCTGCTTCTGCCAATGCTTCAGCCAGGTAAAGAGCATAAGAGGGAGTGCACGCAAGAATAGTCGAACCGAAATCATGCATTAACTGTAACTGACGCTGGGTATTGCCTCCTGAAACAGGAACAACTGCAGCACCTATTTTTTCTGCGCCGTAATGAATTCCTAATCCGCCGGTAAACAGCCCATATCCGTATGCAATATGCAGTACATCGTTTTTACCGCCGCCTGCTCCTGTAAGCGAGCGTGCAACAACTTCAGACCAGGTTTCCAAATCTTTACGTGTATAGCCAACTACAGTGGGCCTGCCGGTTGTTCCGCTGGATGCATGAAGGCGGACTATCTCTGAAGGTGGTACTGCAAATAAACCAAATGGGTAGTTATCGCGTAAATCCTGCTTGTTGGTGAAGGGCAGGTCTTTCAACTGATCAATACTTTTTATATCGCCGGGTTCAATCCCATTTTCCTGGAATTTATTCCGGTAAAACGGTACATTATAATAAATACGTTCAACCATACGGTGAAGCCGTTCACTCTGCAATTTAGTAAGTCGTTCTCGGTCCATGCACTCAATAAATTCATTCCATATCATAACCCTGTTGCCCTTTTGTATGCCTTTGAAAAAGTTCATAAATCTCTGCAAAAACTACGAAATATTTTTTTGATATGCCATCGGAAAAAATGTGTGACGGATTTAAATTTATTTGAATTTTTTTTGAATTGGTTTTTTCTACAAGCATATCGCAGCGATGCTGCTTTGCACCATGCCGCTTCTACGAAGCTTTAGAAGTATTTTGCATCTACGATGCTACAAGCATATCGCAGCTCTGCTGCTTAGGATAAAACCGCAGTTACGCTGCTATAAGCATTTTGCCCCACATCATGGCACGGCCGCCGGGACTTAGAACAAAATCAAAATCAGGATGTACACGAATTAAAACGAAGTACAAAAAAAATTGGAGTTACAATGTTAGAATTGAATTTAAAAAGCACTTATTTATATGTGTTTCTTGAGGTATGGAATGAATTTATTTTTTAATAAATTAGTATAGTCAATCAGCTGTTTTAAGTTTAGGTAATAAAATCCTTTAGATTGGTTTATAACAAAATTAGTCTACTGTTGCATAATAAGACACATCAGAGGTTTTGTCTCTCTTTAGGTCATAATCCTGTATTATTTTATTTGATTTAACTAGTATTTAGCTGAAATCTACGGCACAATTATTGGAACGCCATAAAAAAAATGTGATAAGATTATGAAAAAGAAGATACAACTATTACCATCTGGTATATCTCTCATAGATAATAACTGGGGAGGATTATACCGCGGCGGCACATACCTGCTGATTGGTTCCAGAAAATCAGGTAGAACATTGCTTGGATTACAATTTGCAATGGAATGCGCAGCTCAAAAAGAAGTTTGTTTGTATTTTACCAGTATGCGCCCGAAGGACCTGATGATCCAGGCTGCTTCAATCGATTTTGATCTTCAACATTATATGAACCAGAATCTTATCGTAGTGGTCCGTGTTGCCCCTCCTTCAGATTTTTATGAAGCCGGCAACCCGGATGAGTTTTTAGTAGAATATATGAATGACATAGTTACAGTTGTAGACCAGTATCAACCGAATAAAATTGTATTTGATGAGTTAACACCATTTATCGGTTTTAATAATCTGAACCTGCTTCAGGATGTATTCATGCGCACTACCGAATCAATAGAAGATAACGGAATAACAAGTTTATTTATACTGGGCGAACCTGCAACACCACTGGCTGAATCCATAGTAGATGCCCTTGCTGCATATTCTACAGGGATAGTTTATCTTAAGAAAAAAGAAGGTGAAACAGGTAATTTAAGCGGCGGTATAATGACTATTACACCTAATGTGGGGCATACCGAAGGTCAGTTTAAAGCTAATTATTGCATTGAACCTTATAAAGGTATCACTGTTGAAATTAAAAAGACTCAAACAAATTCTAATATACATCCTTCAAGTTTTGCTGTTACTGACAACGCGGATAGAGACCCCAAATATATGCCTCTTGCCGATATGGACCTTCCCGAAGAAAATTTTTCAATTCCAAATTATTATTCAATAAATGACTTCTATCTCATATTAAACAATCAAATTGCCTTATATAAAAGTACGGGCCAGGTATTTAATATTATTTCTTTCAGGCTTGATCAGGCTGCTGAAAGGGCAGGCCTGTTAACTATTACCCAACTGCAAAATGCAATAAGGCTTTCCACAGATAAAAAAGATAAACTTTGCGTTCTTAGTAATAAGGTAGTAATTCTTGTAACAAAAGAAGACCCCAAAAGCATTGCAAGTTTAATTAGTAAAGTTAAAAGCAATCTTCCAAATAACGATCCTAATTATTTAAAAAATGTAATACAGTATATTTCTGTATTTGCAATAAAAGTTGATCAAAGCATTCGGACTGCTGATGATATTTTCCAGCAGCTTACCTCCGATGAACATAAAGAAAAGAACGAACTGGGATTTTATTAATAAAAGATATAATGAAAAAGATTGCATTAATTTTAGCTTTTATAATTACCGGCTATATACAGCAGAATGAAGTACAAGCTCAGCCTGTTGTTGATGCTATGAAAACCGAGGCTTTAAGAGAGATGCAGGCAGGGCGTTACGGAGAGGCAATCGATGTGCTGAACAGGTATATATCTGCCCGTCCGCAGCAGGCAGATGGCTATAATTTAAGGGGAGTGTGCAATGAAAAAAGACAGCAGTTTGAATTAGCTGTTTATGATTACAGGTCCGCAAGAAAATTAGAACCCAACAATAAAGAAATTAATGCTAATCTGGACCGGGCTACAAATACATGGTATTCACTGCTATACAATGAAATTGAAGGCTACAAAAGGGAAATTGCTATTAACCCGAATAAACCGGATAATTATCTTGCAATAGGCAAAGATTATAAAAACTTAGGACAATGGCCGGTAGCAGAAGTATGGTATGATAAATATTTAACTCTTGCCCATGCTTCCCCGGATGAAATAATCCGCTATTCTGAAATACTTGCAAAGAATAATCATATTGCTAAAGGATGGCCGATACTTAAAGCATATACCGAAGAATATCCAAGCGATCAAAGAATTTGGTCAAGATTCGGATATTTCTCTTTGTGGCTGGGTAAAACTAAAATTGCCATTCAAGCATTTGAAAGCTCACTGGCTCTTAAACCTTATTTCAAAGAAGCAATGGATGGACTTGATTTAGCAAGAGGCAAAGGCTATATTTTCACAGTAAACGATACCTCATACGTTAAAAATTATAATTACGGCCTTCCCCCCGTACACCCTGAATTTGTTTATCCTATAGATAAGTATTTCAGCATATTAAAAAGAAGACCATCGGATGATGAAACTAGGCTGAAACTTCTTAAAGCTTTGATCGAAGTTCAAAGATATGAAGAAGCCCGCGAACAGATTTTATATCTTCAAAATTCCAGGTATGATACCGTTGAAGTCGGCGAGTTATCTACCCGGCTGGATTCCATAAGCACGGCACAGTACCAAGCAAGAATTAACGAATTGATGATTAAATTCGCAAAGGATTCCACAGATAAAAACACTGTACTTGCTTTAGGTGCTTACTACGGCCAGATGCAGAATTATGATTCAGCTCTGGTAGTATATTCAATTTACCTTAATAAATATCCGGATGATGAAGAAGTTCTTTTTGCATCGGCACAAGCACAGGCAGATAACAGGGATTTTAACCGGGCGCTTGATATAATGCATATTTTGCTTAATATGAGGCCAAATAATATTAAATATAAGCTTTTTATAGCTGAATTAGATGTTTGGCTGGGGCAGGATCTGGATACTGCCAAAGTTCTTTTGGAAAATGTATTGCAAAGGGAACCGAACAACCTGGGCGCATTAATTGCCTACTGCTCTTTGAATATGAAGCAAAATAATTTTGAAGTTGCTAAGGAATATCTGGAAAAAGTAAGAGCCATTAGCCCTGGAAGCCCTGATCTGAAATCATTAGAAACCTCGTACGAAACTCAAAAGCTTAGATACCAGCAAGAACTAAACTTTGCGATTCTTCAAGAGGGAAGAAGTCTTTGGGGTGCAGGCCAATGTGATCAAGCTGTGGCTAAATATGATGAATATATGTCTAAATCAGAACCTAATATATTAATTGAAAAAGAATATGCTGATGTAAATGTATGTGCACATAACTATCAAAAAGCAGTTGATACATATAACAACATTCTTAGCCAGGGTTATGATTACAATGTAGATTTAAGCAAGGCCGAAACTTATTTTGCAATGGGTGATTCGGTCAATTCACTACAGGCCTTCCAGACTTTGGCCGGTTCTCATCCCGACGATTTTACTGCCCATTTATACCTGGGTGATTCGTATATCAAAATGCATGAATACAGAAGAGCCCGTAACGTATATGAAAATATGGAAGATAGTTTGAAGCTTGATTCCACGCAGACTTCAATGGTGGAAATGCGGTACAACTGGATTCCGCCTACAGGCTTCAGAAGCTTTATTAGTTCGTTTCCGGTTTATGCGCAGCTTACGCCGTCTTTTTCCGTTTATTCGGATAATTTAGGAATAAAAAATTATACTGAAGGATTAAGGCTTGATCTTGGAATCACTTCATTTTTCTCTGTTGGCGCAGAGGGATTTCTTACTGATCTAAGATATAATTCTCTTTCGGTAATCTCCACTACATACAGGTGGGATCTTACTTTACGCCTGTCTGATAAGGTTATATTTGGATTAGATTTCGGCAATACTTATTATAATTATTATCAAAGCGCATCTTATGTAGAACCGGTTGCCGAAATTCTTCTTCGTACCGATGATACTAACCATTATTCGCTATACGGCGATTTCCTAAGGACTGATGCTTCACAGGTAAACTATTCTTCTTACTTTATTTCCAATAGGTCTATGGCCGATCTTCTAAGATTAGGCGGATATTATCAGTTTAATTCGGGCATTAAATTTTCAGTTGATTATACCGATTTTTACTATTTTGTTGATGATAATACTGGTTATAATTTAGCTTTAAAACTTGGCAAATATTTCTATCCTGATTTCATTCTGGGTTATGAGTATTACAGCTCTGCTTATAAGTTTTCATCAACATTATATTTTTCACCCACGAGCTCTTCTATCAACAGCATTTTTGCAGATTGGGATATAATAAAAGAGAATACATTATCGGTAACGGTGGGCGGACTTATAGGATTTATTTCCGACAGCAACTATTTGCTTCGGCAGGGTTACATAATGGCAACATGGAGAGCCTTGGACAGGTTAACATTCACAGGCAGAATAGCAGGCGGCAGCAGCTTCCAGAATGTTGTTGGATATAGTTCCTTTGGAGCTATCTTAGCAGCTTACTGGACGTTGTAAAAAGTTTAAAATTACCTCAGTAAAAAAGTTAATGAGACTTACTCTTTTGTAATGGTCCGGATAGACCCAATCCGGAATTTTTGAAATAAAATTATTTACAAAAGGATGGTCTCATATTAAAAAATCAATTTAATGCTGCCGTTTATGAGATGAGCAGCTTTTTAAATAGAAGTATTTTATTTTGAGTAAAATGCTCATAATATTAATTGCACAATTATTGGTGATTTAGATTAACAATCATGTCTTTTAATATCGCCATATTTATCCGTATATGTAAAATTACTATCTTTCATTACTAGTTTGGTTTTATTTGTATGAAGAAAAACTAATTTTCTATTTCAAAAACAGGGGAAAAATTTGTTTTTTATTCAATTATGAAAACATTCTTATTATGCTCTAATTTGATACATAAGGGCAGTAAATCTTAATCTGTGACAAAGCAAACTGCGATTATACCTTAATCTTGTCTTTTACATAATATATTATATGGCATTATAATTGTGAGATTATTCTAAAATTAAGCAAATTACAGTATTATGGAAGCAAAACAAGAAATAAAAAGGTCGGCAGTAATATTTGAAGACCACGAACATTTTGAACCTGTTGAGGATAAAGGTAGAAAATATTTTAAAAGAATAATGGTTAGCGGGTTAATTTCACTTTTATTAGTTCTTGTTATTATTTTTACACTTCCCAAAACAGTTTTAACTGTAAAATCACTTTTAGAATATGCAACAATAGTTGCTCTTGTTATTTTTCTATTCATTTTGCTTATACGGTATTTTTCAATTCTAATAATGGCATATCTATATGTAAATCAATATACTTACTCGTCGCCGGCCGGCGGGTATTCCCCATTTGTTTCTATTCTTGTGCCGGTTTATAATGAAGATAAAGTTATTGCCGAT
>Ga0181520_10009165_pt1 | contig 13760 bp, 17 predicted proteins | sample PEATcosm2014_Bin_29_FD_132451 | JGI IMG/M metagenome (GOLD analysis project Ga0181520, IMG submission 132451) | Peatland microbial communities from MTU Mesocosm Facility, Houghton, MI, USA - PEATcosm2014_Bin02_30_metaG | ecosystem: Environmental > Terrestrial > Soil > Wetlands > Peat | place... | reverse complement strand
GCGTTACCAATAAAGCCTCGATTGGAGGCGGAAGGCCAAATCATGAGACCACCGAAAGACAACGTCAGTCGAGAAGTCTTGTCGTGTCCTGAATGCGAGAAGTCGGCTCACACCCTTCCCGCTGAAGGTGTCCCTAACCAGGCGCTGCGTGCCTGTGACGATTGCGATGCAGTTTTCTTTATGGATCTGAACGCAAGGCCCGTCTATCTCTCGGGTGAATTGAACTAGATTCACCGTGAAATCAAACGCCCTGGCCCTCGCCGGGGCGTTCCGTTTAGAAGGACTGATCTATGAAGGTTCCGAAGGCTCTAAGCCAGTACTTTCCGCCTAAAGAGTTCTCGGTCGCGGTTTTGGACGATCTCGATCGAATCAAGGTTTATCTCGAATCGCGCATCTCGATATGCAGGGCGCAAGGACCCATTGGCGACACGGGCTACTTTCAACTCGTGAGATGTTCACCCCAACACAAGGGCAAGAAGCGCCTGGTTATCGTAGCCACGGTCGAGAACGTCGAGAAGACCCGACGCATCCCGGCAATGTTCTTTGTACTTGCGGCGCCCGGCAATTCATTAGGAAGCGGTCTCCTTTGTTCGTGCATTCTCGGATGCGCTGTGTTCTTCGGAGGAAGCCACACTTTCCCGAAAGCTCAGGAGATAGACCTAGCGAAGTTTGAAAGCGTCGAAGATGCCGAGAACTCCCGAATTGAATACCTCGCGTCTGCCGAACAGTACAGGTCTCCTTCCCTCGAGTTTCTTCGAACATTGGTAGTCGTCGCGGTAGATGCGTCAACCGATTTCGAGACCCTCGCCAGGTACTGGTTCGCCCATGTGAGGACTCCTCTGCCGCCTCCGATTGACTTATGTAGTGCATCAAGTCGCTCGTGACAGTCGTCCCCTTGCGGTGAAAAGAGGCGACAGGCTCACTTTTCAACTCTGCTGCCCCTTCTGTTGTTTCTCACGCACGTGCAGTTGCTTCCCCGGTTTTGCTGGTAGAACTCCCCAGCCACAATTTCACAATCAAGGACACCTCTCATCATGGAAGTTGTAGTCAAGAAATCCGATCTCCTTCGGGAGCTCTCTGCTGTCCAGTCCGCCATTGAGCGCAAGAACACCATTCCTATCCTCGCCAACGTCCTTTTTAGGGCCGAAAACGGAGCACTGAACATTGCGGCAACGGACCTGGATATCAGCATGCGTACCGCCTGCACTGCGGCGATCGTCAAGGAAGGCTCCGCTACGCTACCGGCGAAAAAACTCTTCGATTACGTCAAGCTGCTTGCTGACGGCGACCTGCACTTCACCCTCGGCGAGAACAACTGGGTGAATATCAAGGCAGGTCGCAACCGGACCAAGATGGTTGGCATGGCGCCCAGCAACTTCCCTACGCTTCCCGCGTTCCCGGCGACAGGCCTCGAGTTGCCGATCCATATTCTGAAGGCGTTCATTCAGAAAACGATCTTCTCGGTCTCCGACGCGGAGAGCCGTTACACATTGAAAGGCGCACAGCTCGAAATCAGCCCTGATGCGGTTGTAATGGTTGCCACGGACGGCCACAGGCTCAGCTACATGAAGGTCGATAAGCCTCTGGCGGCAGTGGCCGAAACTGTCAAACTGCTGATTCCGAAGCGGACGATGATCAACTTGTTGTCCTTGCTCGAGCCATACGAAGATGGCAACGTGACGTTTGCCCACGACGACAGCAGCCTGTTCTTCAAGGTCGCAAACAAAACGCTGACCGGACGAAAGCTCACCGGCCAATTTCCCAATTACGCGGCTGTTCTGCCGAAGGAACACAACCTCTCGGTTGTTCTCGACAGCACTGCCCTCCGGAGTTCTCTGCAGCGTGTTGCCCAGTTCACCGACGAGCGCTTGATGAGCGTCAAGATGCACTTCGAAAAGAACGCGCTGACCCTCTCGGCACAGAACACAGAGAATGGAGAAACCGAGGAATCGCTGGATGTGGACTATTCAGCCGAGCCACTTACGACGTCGTTCAACGCCAACTACGTGCGGGACATCCTCCGCTCGTTCCCGGAGAGTGATCGCGTACGGCTCACCCTGAAGGACAAGAACTCGGCCGCCGAGTTCCAGCCGGTCTTCGGTATGGAAGCAACTACCAACCGCCAGCTGATCATGCCGTGCCGTGGGTGATTCCGCCTAACTAACTGCTTACGCGTTATCTAGTGGCTGTGCGTTCGTCGTCAGCCACTACTTCTTCTTCCAGGAGAACCGATGTCAACACCACCGAAGTGGCGAAACTTTCCTGACGTAGACACCTCCTCTGGTTCCCCCTGCAAGCAGCTGGAGCCGGGACACGAATGGCGCATCACACCAGAGCGCAACCGCAACTTCGAAGAGAATCAGTGCAGGTGTGATGATTCACAAGGTTCCATTCCATGACCCAACTTCATTGGCATTTTTGCCCCGGATTCGGCAGTCGGGCAGTGGTCAAATGGCTACAGGCATTTAACCACTGGAACAGCGGTGACCTAGCTAAATTCTCTATCGCTCATCGACTCCAGCTCACCACCAGAACGACTCCGAATCCTCAGATGGCTCAGCAGCGCAGGAGGCTCTCTTGCGGAATTTCTTGCAGAAACGCCTTCCTTGCGCGGTTAAAATCGTACCCGACGAGTTGAGGTCTTATCTCCGAAGCCAATGCTGCCAAACGACCTAGGTCATAATTATTTTCGAACTCGACTACGTCGAATATTTCCTGCTTCTCGTCAAGAATCACAAGGTGAAGGTGTGTCTGTCTCGATGCCTGCTCAAGTAGCTCCGTCCCTGCATCCCCTTGGTCTGGGCTTATCAGCAGCTCATACCCTGCAAATGGTCGTTTATTGATCAGAGGGGGAAACCACCAGAGCATAAACAGAACCGGCCCGGCGCTGGTGTTCACTGCACCTGCGTTCAAACGCAATTGAAATGGCCCTTGCTGCCGTAGCTGATTTAGAAATCCTCTATTCTCGGAGAGAAACACGGCGACTTCAGGCCCAATCTCAGGGTCAAGCATTGCCGTGTTTAAGTGAACTCCTGCCTGATTTGGGACAGCCCACACTCCTTTGGTGAAGTGCCTCTTGCCGCCTAAAATGAATTTATTTCGCTTGCTCCCTTCTGACGTTTCACTTCCTATCGGCGTATTAGTCCCACTGCCCTCTGGCTTTACAGCCTTGGCAATCTGCTGCTCTTCAGATTGAATGCGGGCCAAACGAGAACTGGCCACAAAAGCGCCTGCAATGACGAAGGGAGCAATCCACAGGATGTCGATCTCAAGGGCGGATATTACGACGGTGCCGACTAGCCAAGAAATCATTATGATCCAGTGTTCCCTAAAGCTCTGCTTCTCTATGACACTCTCTTCAATCGAGTCCTTCTTCTCGGGTTTTCTGTAAAACAGCAAGAACGCGGCCAACGTTAACGTGCAAGCAAAACCATTTAGGGCCGATACGATTGTGAAAAACGTTTTCACTTATTTCCTGCCTTTCCGGTGCTGCAATTGTCGTAAGCATTGCATCGGGCAAATTCGCGGCGAATAGCTTGATGAGCGTGACTGCGTCCATGGCAGTACTCTTTGCTTCATCTTGTTCCTCAATATGAGCATCGGTCGAGAACAGGCAGAAGCCATCGAAGATAACGTCCATAGAAACGCATCACGGCACCTCATGGCTCAACAAGACTGTTAAAAAGGCAAGCACCATTCTGCCACCTGACGGTGGGTTGGGAAACATGATTTTTCGACTCTCACGACCTTCGGCCCTCCGCCGTCTCCCGCCTTGAACTCACCAGCCATGTGCCATGTAAGGTACTGGTATCGCAACCGACTGGAGGGGAAAATGATGGGTCTGTTCTTTTAGCGGAGAAGGGGCTGTCTCTGTTGCTCCACGGGATTATCAAAATGAAGAAAGCATCGGCCAACACTTCACTTGTTATCGCAATCGTAGCCTTAGTTCTTCTCGCCTACCCTAATAAGGTGGAGGCGCAAACTGCTATCAGAGAGTCTGTCGCCGAATCCACTAAAGACACCGACACACAAGCTGCCGTCAAATTCGGCGGCAGGTGGGGATACATCGACAAGACCGGAAAATATGTGATTGAACCGCAGTTTGAAGACGCTCACTTATTTCTGGACGGGTTAGCTGAGGTCAAACTGGGCGGCAAGTGGGGATACATCGACAAGACGGGGAAGTTCGTGATCAACCCCCAGTTTGACAAGGCTTTCCCATTTGTAGACGGCTTGGCTTTGGTCAAGGTGGGCGAGAAGGACGGCTATATCGACAAGGCTGGGGTGTTGGTGATTAACCCTCATTTTGATGACGCCTATTCATTTACGGACGAGTTAGCTTTGGTCAAGTTCGGCGGCAAGTATGGCTACATCGACAAGATTGGAAAGTACGTGATCAATCCGCAGTTTGACGATGCTTTTCCAGTCGCAGATGGGTTGGCTTTAGTCAAGGTCGGAAGCAAGTGGGGCTACATCGACAAGACCGGAAAGTACGTTGTCAACCCCAAGTATAGCGATGCTTTTCCGTTCAAAGACGGGTTGGCATTGGTCAGGCTCGGAAACAAGTGGGGATACATCGATAAGACAGGGAAATACGTGATCAGCCCCCGGTTTGTTGACGCCTCTGACTTTGCAGGCGGGTTGGCTCACGTCAAGAGCGGCAACAAGTATGGCTACATCGACGAGACTGGAAAATATGTGATTAAACTCCAGTTCGAAAAAGCTGACGGTTTTTGGGGCGATTTAGCTGTTGTTCAGCTCGGCGGCAAGTATGGCTACATCGACAAGACTGGGAGGTTCGTTATCAATCCTCAATTCGAATATGCCTTTCCATTTCTAGCTGCCATCACCCCCGTGAAGAGCGGAGGTAAATGGGGATACATCGACAAGGTCGGGAAGTTTGTTGTCACTCCCCAATTCGACAAGGCATCAACCCCCTACAACAGTCTTGCCATCGCAGTCGTCGGCGGTAAATACGGCTATATAGACCTGACCGGAAAGTACGTCATCAACCCTCAGTTTGAGGATGCTTTGCCACATTTCGATGGTGTTTTCTTCGAGGGTACCGCCCTTAAGTTCGGATATCGCAATTTCCAGAGTCGCCTTGGGGGAAATGAGGAATGGGAACTCGTTCGATGACGGTCAGTGATTCACGGCTTGATGAGCCCTTTTCAAGGAAGCTTTCTCCCTGCTGGCCTGTGGCTTGGCGGTCATATGAGCCCGTTGGTTCCCTGAGGAAAGTGTGAGTTTGGACAAGAGACGAATATCGGAAGTGGCTCTCACGGTACTGGTGGCGGTGTTGCTCCTTGTAGCCGCGAGAGGTAGGTATCCCTACGGCTTCTACGTGGTACTCAGGCTTGCAGCTACGGTGGGTACTGTCTACTGGGCATCGAGGTTGTATCGCGAAGGGTTGCATGGCTGGACTTGGGCATTTGCTGCTGTTGCGCTCCTGATGAATCCCTTCGTGCCGATTCGGATGCAGCGCACACAGTGGCAGCCAATCGACCTATGGCTCGGCATCATCCTGCTGGGCTGGTCTGGATATTGGTTCAATCAGTCCAAGTAGGCCGTAGAAGATGGTTGCCTACTGGTGCGCGACCAGTTGGAAGTCTTCTGCAGATGCTTGATCAAACTGGTAGGGAATCACGATCTTTCCGGTTTTGTCGATGAACCCCCACTTCCCCTCCACTCTGTCTTCTTTGACTCTAGCCATGCCGTTCTCAAAATCTTTAGCCACCGCAAATCTAGCTGCAATGACCACTTGTCCGCTGGTATCTATAAAGCCATACTTCTTGTCGCCTGTTGGCCGGACAACCGCCAACCCGTTCCTGAACGGTCCAGCAAAATAGAACTGCGGGTCTATTCTCATGTTGCCGTGAGTGTCAATGTAACCATAAAGACGGGTCCCTTTTTTGTCAGCAAAACGGCGGAGCTGCAACATCTCGCCATGGTGCCAAGGCGCGAACGAACCGACGACGACACCGAGACCTTCACTGAAGTTACCTGCGGCATCAAATTCCGATAGATCGTTGATTTCGTCGTCTTCGTCGTTCTTCAGAATTCGGCGGCCAAACGTGTCGATGTAGTAGGCGAGATCATCACTAAACCCGTCAGAGACATAGGCTATGCCATCTACGAATTCGCTGATCCCTTCACCCTTCTTGCACTGGAAAATGACATCTCCGACCTTATTAATGACGCGGTCAGTATTTACTATCGCTACCCCAAAGTGAAAATCGTAAGCATACTCAAATTGCGGTTTGATTGCGAATGAGCCGCTGCAATCAATATAGCCATATTTTCCGCCAATCATCGCTGGGGCCAGACCTTCCGAGAACTTCTGTAAGCACTCAAAACGGTGTTCAATAACAACCTTTCCATCTCTATCAACGAAGCCACACATGCCGTTTAATATTGCTATGGCTACGCCATCTGTGAAATCTCCCACACCCTCAAAACATGGGTCGAAAGCAAATGTTCCATCTCTGTGAATGAATCCCCATTTTCCATTGAGCACCACCCCAGCGAGTTCTTCGCTAAACACTCTTGCACGCTCGAATCTAGGACTGATAACAACGCCCCCGTCGCGGTCAAGATATCCCCAGTGGCCAACGTCAGAAGTATATAGAATGTGCGAAATGTGCTTTGGGTCATTGGCCCTTTCTACCGGGTAAACGGAGAACGCTGCTAGTCCACCCGAAAACCGCTCAATTCCATGGTAGACAGGCTCCACAACAAACTTCCCGGTCGTATCGATCAGTCCCCAGCGTCGCTTTGAGCCCGCAAGTATTCCTCCTGTACGGACTCTGGCAAGTGCACAATATAACTGCTCGGCCTGATGTGCCACGAGGCTTGCCGCGTCTTTGCGCCCCCGTGCGATGAGACTCGAATGCGCTTCAGAGCGGATGAGCAAGGAGCTGCCGGCTTGCGGCAAGTGCAGAAGTTCAGGCTTATCGGCCACGTTTTCTCGCTTCCATCACCAGAGTCTCGTGCTGCTTCTTTACATCAGCTATTCGTTTCCTAACATTTGTTGCAAGTTCCGCGAGAAGGTCGCGCCCTTTTTGTTGAGCAGCCTCCGCATCATGTTTCAATTGCGCAATCTCACTCGCACGCAGGTTGGCAAGCTCCTGCTCGATGGCTGCGATGTTCTTCTTAGCCTGATGAATCTGACGGATGATGCGAACAAGCTCTGCCCCGGTGCCTTCGCCTTGAACAGATTCAGGGGAGTTTCCGAACTCATCGAGGATGCGCTGTAGAGCCTCGGCATCACCTCGGCTATAGGCTTCGTTCGCTTGCGCCATAAGGCGAGTGCGGAGTTGCTGGTCTGCATCATCCTTGGCGAAGTCGGGATGGATGCGCTTGGCAACTTCTCGGAAGAGGCTTTTCAGGTCTGCCGATGGCTGGAGGTCCGGTGCCTTGGACGCCTCCCCATGTGTAGCCTCGTGGGTATCGTGCGCCCGATTCCGGGCTTGGTCAGCTTGTTGCTGTGCTGCCTCCGAAGGCTTGAGGGATGCTTCAAGCTCCGCAACTTTAGCGTCCCAGTCATCCAGTTCGGCATATAGGACGCCGACCTGACGCAGGTAACGTCCTTCAAAGCTCTTCAATCGGGTGCGGAGGTCGGCTAGTTCCAACTCTCGCTCTGCCAAGGTGCCCCGAATGCTGGCCAGTTCCTCTCGCTTGCGGTGAAGTTCCTCTTCCTCTGGCGTCAGTTGCCGAACGATCTCGCTTGACATAGTTCCGCGTCCCCATCGTCTCAATGATCGGCGAAGTCCTCCGAACCAGAATACCCCCAAGCAGATGCCCCGGCCCAACTTGCCGCAACGACAACACTCCCGAATCGCACCATAACCCTACCCCAGACCCGTCGCGGTTTCTGGTCACCCGTCCGGGGGGTATCTGACCTGCCAGCCGGGTGCGAACGGTGCCATTGCCGTTGCCACGCTTCGCCTTGATGTTCCGCTGTCTGGTGGGGCTTACGCCCTCAGGCTGCGGGACGGCCTCGCCGATGCCCCGGCTCGAAGAAGGGTTCCAGAACCCCGTCGGCGCCGGGGAGGAATTTCCACAGACTTGTGGAAATTCTTTACGAAACCTGTAACTCTCTTATGTATTTCAACACCTGAACACCTGAGTACTTGCTTCCTTATATGCAGCTCACCTTTGTACCGGAACCGGACATTCTGCGTACCGGGGTTGGACATTCTGTGTACCGGGGTTGGAAATTGAGTGTACCGGGGATGGGAGCTGTTTGTACCCGGTTTGGGGAGGATAGCTGTTAATCGCTGTGAATTGTGGGGATTTCCCAACACGAGCAGCATTCTGGAATTATCTGAGTGTACCCGAACCGGACATTCCGACCCCAAATCAGCGCAAGCCCCATTCAGTCGGAAGAAATCCGAGTGTACACAAACCGGACAACTCCACGTCAACATCTTCTAAATGAAGTACTTACGCAGCTTAATTGCCATCTGAGTGTACCCGAACCGGACATTCCAAAACCGACAATCTTGCCGTGGTCTGAAGTCAGCGTGCCCGCGAGTGTGCGCAAACCAGGCAACGCGCGTAATTACTTGTAAAAGTAGTTAGTTAGGCAGGCTGTTGGGCGCCGAGTGTACCCGAACTGGACATTCGCACCAAGGCGGTTGGCTACCTTGAGTGTACGCAAACCGGGCAACTGCATGTTAATTCGTTAGGAATCAATTGCTTAAGGCACCCATTACCGACTGAGTGTACCCGAACCGGACAACGCAAAGCCTCTCAGGTTTTGCTCCGAGTGTACTCAAACCGGACAGTCGCATCTGTCGACCTTTGCTTGCATAAGCGACCAAAGCTCATTCGCCGCCGTCGAATGATTTCTGAATCAACTTTCGAACTTCCTCGCGGTCCTCTGGAGTCACATCGGCCACGATCTGCTTTGGTGCGGACATAGCGAAGTGGATGCCCTTTCGGGGAGGGCCCACAACGATTCCCGCACCAGAACCCTTTACGTGTTGAAAACTGGAAGGAGCTTTTTTGTTTGAAACTCGCTCCTGCCTCACCTCGGCTCGTAGTTCTTCCCACCCTGTGGTCTTCGCGAGATGGATCACCTGCTTCACAGTTCGGAGAATACGCCGGGGATTACTATCACTCGAACCAATCTGTTGCATGATCTCGTTGAGAGGAATGAAAGTGTCGGACTTCGCGGCGAATACGCGCCAGCAGAGCCATACAAACAGGTCTAGAAACTTTGGGCGGCGGATCAGCGCGATGATTACTTCTTCCGGCACGGGAACATGGTGGTGAACGTAGTCGGAGAACAGACGATCGCCGATCTCAAATCCGCATGGCTTCCCGATTTCAGATGTGGTGAGCGCCGTGACCGTGCGGGTTGCTTCATTGTCCTGCCCCTTCTTTTTCTCCTGAGCCCACCGCGGCATCCTCGATGACTTGATGATAGGGGTCAGCAACGTTTCATCTCCGTGGGCCGTCTCGCGAACGATGGATATCGCGCAGTGCCGGAGGCGGACGAGGCGATCCTTGAGTGATTCGCGGCTACTCCCGCCCTTCTTCCCCATCAGCGTGGTGTATTCAGTTGCCGTTTTCCACGCAACAAAGCGAGCCTGATCCAAGAATGCCGCACGCTCAAGCCGCCGCCGATTCAGTTCAGTGTCTTCAAGGTGCGGAATGAGCGCATAGCGAGGATCAGCGTCAAGCTCGCGTTCAATCTGTCTGTACGTTTTCAATGCCTTGTTCATCACGAAGTACAGAGGGCCGCGATCCTGGCCGAACGGGAGAGGCACGTCCTTTTCAGTGGCAACAAACGTTACACGAAGAATGGACCCGTCTGCGAGGCGGGCGCGACGTACCCAATGTTTCTCCGAAATCTGATCATAGGGTAACCCGCACAGCATTAAGCTTTGCGCTACCTGCCACTTCTCATCGAGCTGGCCGGCATCGCGCTTCAATCGGAGATCGGCGACATCATCAAAGAAACTCATCTGCGCGCGCTCCTCTTCGGCGCGCCAGTTGCGAGAATTCTTAGGGGAGTGTTGTGGTGTTTCAGAAAAAAGATCTGATGGCGAGTTTGTCTTGGCCCGTAGAGTGATGCGCTTGGTCATCGCGGATTCCCGATTCCGGTCCCCTTTTAGTTGCACATGCGACTCATCCCGGCCAGTTTCTCTCTATGTTCCAATCCGCGCCGTTCATAAGTTTTCCTAGTTAGCCTATACTCACTAGGACATTCAGGACAGGATCAAACCTCTGAGACCTTAATTTTTGGGTACCTTTGGTAATACTCCCACTTCGGAGACTCCACCATGCCTACTTCGGCTACTTGCACCTATTGCGGTCAGGGCAAAACGGACTGCCCTGAATGTCACAGCTCGATCCACGTCAGCGAATTAACTGATGGCGGGTGCACGTTCTGTGCACCGATTCTCTGCCCTATTTGCTACACCAGAGCCCTGAAAGTTTCAGGGTGCCTTTGCGGGGCATCCCACGGCAGAGAAGATATGACCCACCTTCCCGCTGTGCAGGATATCCAGGTTGAGATTGACTTACCCCAAATTGAGCCGCTGGCTGCTGGCGTTTGCGCCGGCGGCGATGCGCTACCCGGTCTCACTCCTCTAGCGGCCCGATAGACCAAGGCTTGAGGCCCCCCAAATCGTTCAAGCTTTCGAGAGCGCAATCTCGTGGTTCTTCGGCACGCAAGCAGTCGTAATCATCGTTCACAATGCCTAACCCCAGCGCTCAATCTCTGCTACTCGACACAAAGCCTCTTTCAGCCGCCGATCTCCTCGCCGCACTTGAAAGCGAGCTTCGCCGGCCCTCAAATTGGCCGCTCATGATAGCGGGAGCGTTGGAGATGATTGCGTTTTGACCCACGGGACGCGGCGGAGTTTGTCATTGACGGTTATCGCAAGGTGACCTTTAGCCGTAAGGCTGACCGCTACATCGTGGAAGGCGCGGCCGAATAAGCCGCGTCGACCACCACCACCACCAAAATCAGCACCAACCTCGCAATACCAACAATAAACACAGGAGCCTGCCAATGAACGGCACCATCCAGATCGACTTGAGCCCTGGTAGAGCCATTGGGACCATCGTTTGGGAACTCTTCGATCTTCTAAAGACCGAAGGCATCGCCAGCGACGAACTTTTCAGCGATCAGACGGCCTGGGACCCCAACAAATCCAAGGTAATGCCGGCGCGGTGGTATTGGATCGCATGCTACCCGGTTCGCGGAAATAGCGAGGGGTACTATGTGCACATTGATGTGATACATGGCAACGACCAGCGCACCCTGATCGCCCTGACGAAGGTTTGGGACTGGGACAAGGCGTGCCAGCTCGCGAACGGCGCCGCGCGGATTCTCTGCGAGGTCTAATGCTGTTGAACGATTTATTGCGCCGTGGCTCCCGGGCCGCGGCCTTTTCTTTTGAGGACACCTCCACAGATGCCAGGTCAAAGCAACACCGAGAACCAGAAGCCACGCTGGGTGATCAACCGAGCCGAGAAGTTTGTAGGAATCGCGCGCAAGGGGTACATGCCGCATGCCACGGTCTTTGACCCCGGCGCCACCGGCGACCCGTCCCGTGACCGCTGGACCCCTGAAGCGGAGAAGTTCGCGCGGGTGATACGCGCCGCCGAAGAGATGTACGATGCCCTGAATGCCATCGAGGCCAAACTTGAGCAGATCCAGCGCGGCACGCCGAACGAAGCCGCCCTACTCCAAGAAGCACTCTCGGAGTGTGCCATGGCAACCGCGGCGGCAGAGCGTGACCACGAGCTCATCACCCTGCACACTTATGCCGAACTTGAGCAGCTGTACCGCGACAAGAAAGCAACGATGCCGGTGGACGAGATCAATCACCGTGAATTTGTGCTGGCCGGCTGGCGCTACTTCTGTCTTTGGAGTTCGGAGGCTGACGCTATGGGCTGGCACGTCTACAAAGTCGAGATCGAAGAAGTCGGCACCAAAGCCTAAATTCTCGCTGCGCGGCGGCAATCAAACCGCCGCGCAGTCCCATTGGCGAATCAATGCCAAAAACTACCCGGAGCAAGCGCCCGAGTTCGCGCGCTCAAGCCTTTCCGGATGACTGCACAAAGACGTATAGAGGCTTGATGTCAGCCGATAGGCCGTATATCGCGTCGGGTCTCGATGAAGTGGCGCTGGGTCGACGGACGTCTGCCCTCCTCCCAAATCATGAAAACGAGGTCTGAGAAATGAACGCTCAGAAGTTAGCGCGTGAACTGATGCAAGAAACCGGCGATGGCGGCGCCATTGTCGAAGATGCCATCTCGATCTGCTCTTATGTCAGCCGCTCGCGCGGGACCGAGTTGACGATTGAAGAAGGCAGCCGGGTCCGCGAGGAGCTCGACGCCCTTCACGAAACAGCCGAGGTGCAATCTTGAACAACAAAACTCAATTAACCCTGGCAGGACGCCTCTCGTCCCGCGAACTGGCCACTGTGCTGGCGGCCCTCCGCAATTGGCAGAACAGTATGGCCACGTTCGGTTTGAACGACGATAGCAAAGCCGCCGACGTGGCAAGAGCCGTGGAAAAGAACCGCCCGAGTTTCGATCACTTCGAGGACGAGAAGCCGCTGACCTTACCCCAGATCGAAAGGCTCTGTCTGCGCATCGGCCTCGGCCCTAAGAAGCGCATTGTTAGCGTCAATCTCGATCAGAGCGAACCGATCGACACCAGCGATAGCGCCATCCTTAACCGGATTGACGCTGTTCTGTGCAATGAGTTTGGCGAGGACGAGCGCGAAGAAATCAGTGGAGACGACTGTTTTGAACTGCTCCGCACGATTGCCGACGACCTCATTGATAGCCGCATCCCGAGGCAGATTGCAGAGTCTGGCCGCGTAGTTGATCTTTGAGCGCGCTCGTCAGATTGAAGTGCGCTCGACCTCATCGAGCGAGATCCAGGGAGATGGTCTGCCCAGCTTTGCCTTCATACGTGGGGATTCATTGAAGTCCATGTCTCCCAATAATTGGGCGGGTTTGGTAGCTTTTAACCTTCTCTTCGATTTTTGCCAGCCGGATACTCTCGTCCGCATCTTCCCCACCTTCGGCATCAACCTCTGCGTGACTTAGGATCACGGTGGCAAGTTTCTCTTCTGGTGATGCTTCTACCAGTCGAATCAATCCTTCCAAGGTTTCGCGATCCTCTGCGGTTAGATCTGGGCGTTCTAGCATCTCTTGTAGGCCCCGAATCATTTCTAGCGCTCTGGACCGGTCTCTAAAGTTAGGGTTACTGGACATCGGCCACCGTCTGATCGGGCATGTAAACATCCTCGGGCTTGGTTTTCTGAACATCTGAGATCGTCGCCTCGGGAGAAGCCTGCAGAGCGACAGGAGAAGCATCAAGCCGAGTTTATCACCAAGAAATTGACGGTGAAGATTCTCTTCAAGCGGCGGCAAAAGAGATTTCGCCGAGCGACATAGGCAGCTAAACTGCCGGCGTCGGCAAGACAGGATTGGAAAGCAATGAGCATTGACTGCAATAACAGTATGAGCGAGCAGGAACAGCGTGAACAGCAGGAGCGCATGGAGAAGTGCCGCGCTTTGGTGAACATCACGGGTGACGTGGTCTACGACTACGACCTGGTGAGTTGCGCGGGCGCCGCCTTCAGGCTATACAGAGAGCCGCGGCATAGTGATTGGGCCGGATCAAAGTCATCCCATTGGCCTCGAACCATGCCAACTACGAAGCCGAGAAGCCGCTGCTGGCGTTCGTCGCAGGCGCGATGAAGCCCAACCGTTACGAGGCACCG
>Ga0181520_10009164_pt1 | contig 13760 bp, 15 predicted proteins | sample PEATcosm2014_Bin_29_FD_132451 | JGI IMG/M metagenome (GOLD analysis project Ga0181520, IMG submission 132451) | Peatland microbial communities from MTU Mesocosm Facility, Houghton, MI, USA - PEATcosm2014_Bin02_30_metaG | ecosystem: Environmental > Terrestrial > Soil > Wetlands > Peat | place... | reverse complement strand
GGCCGTGGGGTAGATGCGCTGGTGAACCCGTCCATAGACGGCGGAGCTCTCCGCGGTTCATTAGGCATTCCGGACTGGCGGACACGGCACACAGAACCGATTGTCGAGTTGAGCCCCTGTTCAAATGAATGTTGGTTCAACCAGCGTTGATCGCCCACCTGCTTTGCAGGCCGGTTTCTAGTGCGAATAGTATGTGTATGCGGGAAAAATTACAAGTCTTGTGGAGAATATGCCGTCTGTGTTACCGTTTTGAACCGCCGCTTTCGGGAAGCTCCAGCCCAAATCGGCGAATGAATCATTCGCTAGCCAACTTTGCGCTCATCCTCCAGCACCTCGTCCAGCATCCCGCGCAGGCTGGCCGCGCGGGCATGAGTCAGCCGCGCCGCGCCGCCTGCTGTCGATTGCGAGAGCTCGTCGGCAAGATTGAGCGCCGCCAGCACGGCCACGCGCAGCGAATCCACCGTGCGTCCGGCAGCCGCTACAGCGCGCATCCGCGCATCCACCAACTCGGCCAGGCCGCGAATATGCCCCTCATTCTCGCCGGAGAGATGGTAGGTCTGGTCGTAGATCTCGACGGTCACATACCCGGCGTGATTGACTGTTTGCACTTGAGTCATCTCCGGCCTCATACTTCCAGCGTGTCGAGTTGCGCCAGCAGTTTTTCTACGCGTTGCCGCACATGGTCGCGCTCGCCGCGCAGAGCGCTCACTTCCGCTTGCAAGCGATCCGTCAGCGGCGCCTGTTCGCGCAGTTTCGCTTCCAGTGAGCTGGCGCGCTCTTCCGCGTCGGCGCGAGCCTGCCGCTCCTGCTTTACCAGATTCACTGTGCGAACAATGCGCTCTTCCAGTGCTGAGAACTCGTCTACACTCATCGAGACGGAACTCGTTTCTACAGCGGGTTCAGCGGCTGGTTCCGCAACAGTTTCCTCAGCGCTTTCGTTCCGCTCCGCCTCTTCCATCACTTCCGAATTCCACAACGACTCGGACATCGAAATCCTCCACCAAATGCGCCTTACCCGTGCAGTATAGCGCTGGTTAAGCCTGTTTCTCGATTAACTGCGCAGCCGCGCCCCAACTTTGCCAACAGCCTCCACCAGTCGCGCCTGGAAGCTCTGCAACTCCTCCTCGCGCAGCGTGCGATCCGTGGCCTGAAAGGTCGCACCCAGCAGCAGCGTGTACTCGCTCGCGCCCAGCTTCTTGTCGCGGAAGACCTCGCGCGCCCGCCACTCCACCAGCTCGGGAATCCGCAGAGCCGCGACCGCTTCATCAATCTTCTCCCACGCGATGCTCTCGTCGAGCACTAGAGAAAAATCGCGGCGCACCGGCTGGAAGCGCGAAATCTCCTGCGCAATAGGCTGGCGCAACGGTAATTTATAAAGCCGGTCAAGATAGAGCTCGCCGACCAGCACCGGCTCCTTGAGCTTGCGTACGTTGGCCTGCGTGGGATGCAGTTGTCCGAACCAGCCCACGGTCACGCCATCAACTGTCACTCGCGCCGCGCGATACGGATGCAGCCAGGGCGGCGTCAGTCCGGCGTCTGCGTCGAAACGATCAAACCCAACAGCCCGCGACTGGAAGCGCGCTATCACCTGTTCCACCACGCCCTTCATGTCAGCAAATTCAATCGCCCGCGCCGCGTGCAATGCGGAGTGCTCCGGCAAGCTGCCCGCCGCGCCAAAGGAGAGCGCAGGCCGTTCATCGACTTTTTCAGTACTCCCGCTGAAGACCGTGCCCAGTTCGAACAAGCGCACATCGCTCACATCACGATGCAGATTGCCGGCGATCATCGCCAGCATTCCGGGCACCAGCGAAGGCCTCAGCACTCCCGCTTCTTCACTGAGCGGATTACCCAGCGGAACCGTCAGTCCCGGCTGCGGCGCCGTCAACGCGGCCTCAGCCGCCGAGCAGAAGGTGCTGCCAATCGCCTCATGAAAACCCGCTGCGAGCAGCGTCTGGCGAACTGCAGCCTCTTTCTCCGCCCAGGGAAGCGCGCGCACACCTTCGCCAAACGACGGCAGCGTATTCGCAAAGCGGTTGTAGCCGTAAACCCGCGCGACCTCTTCGATCAGATCAATCTCGCGCTCCAGGTCGAGACGCCAACTGGGAAGCGTCACCAGCCAGGCTGACTCGCCGGCTCGCTGACTCGCTAATCCGCAGCCCAGCGCGGTCAGCACGCCTTCGACCGTCTGCGCGGTAATTCCCTCCGCGTCGATCGTCGCGCCCAGAATCCGCCGAACCTCACTCAGCTTGAGCGAAACCGGCTTGCGATTGGCCGTACGCGCTTCGATGGCAGGTACGCGCACATCAACCAGCTCGCCTTCGATGTGGCCGCCATTCGCCAGCAGAATGCTGCTGACTATTGCCGATGCAACTTCGGCGGCGTTGTAATCCGCGCCGCGTTCGAAGCGATGGCTGGCGTCGGTATGCAGCCCGTGCCGGCGCGCCGTCCTGCGAACCGCGACTGGATCAAACCAAGCCGCCTCCACCAATACATTTTTGGTCTCCGGCGTAATCATGGAATCCCAGCCGCCCATCACTCCGGCCAGCGCCAGCGCTTTCTTGTGATCGGCCACAACCAAGTCTTCTGCATCGAGTGTGCGCTCCACGCCGTCGAGGGTCTTCAGCCGCTCGCCTTTCTTCGCGCGCCGCACAATGATGCCGCCATCGACTTTGTCCATATCGAATGCGTGCGTCGGCTGGCCCATCAGGAGCCAGCAGAAGTTCGTCGCGTCCACGGCGTTCGAGATTTGCTTTTGTTCGAGCAGCCCAAAGTAAGTGGCTGCCTCAGCGCCCGCAAACCAATCTCGCGATTCGCCAATCTTCACATCACGCAGCACACGCGCTGTAAAACGCCCGCAAGCGTCTTCAGCCTCGATTTTGACTGAAAAGTCCTTGCCGGACGGGCGGGCTTTTGGAAGTTTGAAATCGAGCGGAGGCAGCGCCAGACCATAGATCGCCGCCGCCTCGCGCGCCACTCCGTAGTGGTTCATCGCATCGACGCGATTGGTGGTGATGTCCATCTCGTAGAGTGAACCATTGCCCGCACCGAGATCATAGATGCCCTCGACGGCGATGCCGCGCAGGGTCAGGTCTTCGGCGAGTTGCGCGTCGTTCACCGGCAATCCGGGCAAGTATACGCGGAGCCATTTCGTCAGTATCTTCATGCAAATTGTCCTAAAAACCGCATATCCCCCGCGTAGAACGACCCAATCTCGCTGACGCCGTACTTCATCATCGCAATGCGCTCCACACCCATGCCAAAGGCGAAGCCTGAAATTTTCTTCGCATCGTAGGCGGGCTGCTTTTCCGCCGCGAAGGCAAAGACCGCCGGGTCCACCATGCCACAGCCCAGCAGCTCAATCCAGCCCGACTGCTTGCACTTGCGGCAGCCCTTGCCGCCGCAGAAGATGCAACTGATCTGCACGTCGGCGCTCGGCTCCGTGAAGGGAAAGAAGGAAGGGAAAAAGCGCGTCTTCACAGCCGATCCAAAGAGAGCCTTCATCGCATGGTCGAGCGTTCCCTTCAAGTCGCTGAAGGTGATATTCGTGTCCACGCACAGCCCCTCGACCTGGTGAAAGATCGGGGAGTGCGTGGCATCGGCGGCGTCGTTGCGATGCACCTTGCCGGGGATCACGATGCGTACCGGCGGCGGCTGCGACTCCATCGTCCGCATCTGGACTGGAGATGTATGGGTGCGCATCAAGAGGCGGTCGCGCTGCGGGCGGCGCTCTTGCGCGGCGACGACCAGCGTGTCCTGCGTATCGCGCGCGGGATGACCGGGAGGAAAGTTCATGCTCTCGAAGTTGTAGTAGTCGGTTTCGACCTCCGGGCCGACACCGACCGAGTAGCCCAGCTCGGCAAAGACGCTTACGATTTCGTTGAGCGTGCGCGTAATCGGATGCTCGGCGCCAGTGAGTCTCCGCGTTCCCGGCAGCGTAATGTCGATGGCCTCAGCCCTCAGCGAAGCATCGGTCGGCCCCGCGCCCAGTGCTGCGTCCAGCAATCCCTCGACGACAGCCTTGAGCGCATTGAAGCGCATCCCTAGCGCCTTTTTGGCTTCAGCAGGCGCAGCCTTCAGCCAGCGGCCTGAGACTTCGTTGAGCAGTCCTTGCTTGCGCCCCAGCCATTGCAGCTTGAAGGCTTCGACAGCCGCTTCGTTGCTGAGCGCCGCGGCCGCCGCGCGCGCCTGCTGTTCCAGTTGCGCGAAGGCCCGGTCAAGCGCAGACTCGTCAAATGCATCAAGATTGGGAATATCGATGTTCATAGGCGTATATAAAAGGATAAACCACCTGCCCTTGCGGCTCAGTGATCAGAATAAGTGGTGAATAATAGGTGTCACGCTGGAATCGCCATTCGCATTACCTGCGTATGCGGCTCAGGAATTGGCAATCCATCCTCTCGCAGTCCTTCAATATGAAACTCAATGCCTTCACGAAGCAACTGCTCAGTCTCGGCGAAGGTCGCGCCCGCTACACCCAGTCCAGGCAAATCAGGCGCATATGCGCTCCAACCGTTCGACGTTTGCTCGAAGACCGCTGCATATTCCTTCATTTCAATCCCGCCTGTTTGAGAATGCTGCTGTAAGTTCCTTTGTCCATCTCCTGCGATGGGTGACCCGCCACTGTGACACGCCCCAGCTTGACGGGGTGCTTGAACTGTCGATGGCTACCCTTCTGCGCAACCTGAAACCAGCCATCGTTTTCGATCAGCTTCAGCACGTCACGAACTTTCATGCAGACTGCTCAATCCTTGATGAGATTATAGCGCCAAAAGACTTTTCCGAATCGCTCTAACGCGGAACGGCCCGGAATCCAAGGGACTCCGGGCCGAATCACAGACTTGCTGTCTCGCTCTTACGCGGCCTTCTTCTCCGCGGCCAGAGCGGACTTAGCTTTTTCGACCAGAGCCGTAAAGCCTGCCGCGTCCTTGATGGCGATGTCGGAGAGAATCTTGCGATCCAGTTCGATGCCGGCCTTCTTCAGGCCGTTGATGAGTTGCGAGTAGCTGAAGTTGTTCAGCTTGCAGGCAGCCGAGATGCGCACGATCCACAGCGAGCGGAACTGGCGCTTCTTCTGCTTGCGTCCGGTGTAGGCAAATTTCAGGCCGCGCTCGACGGCCTCCTGCGCTGCCTGATAGAGCTTGGATTTCGTGAGGAAATATCCACTGGCTCGCTCAAGAATCTTTTTGCGGCGGTCACTCCGCTTGGTACTGCGTTTTACGCGGGGCATAACGATTTCTCCATTTTGCGTTCGGTTGAGCGGCTGGAGGCAGGAGGCTCCGGTCCTGACGGACGAGAGCGGTAAACCTCTTCACTCGCTTTTACAAGCCTTGATTTCTCGATTGATCGGATTTGATAATCCGTCTTTCAATCGGGGGCTCTGCAACGCGTTTGCGGGAGCCCTGAAGAGCCGATTCCTCCTTGGGAATCAGCGCAGCAATCAGGCGTAAGGAATCATGCGCGCTACCTTCTTGTAGTCGCCATCGGAAACCAGCAGGCTCTTGCCCAGCTTGCGTTTCGTCTTTGGCAGCTTCGAAGTAAGGATATGCCGCGTCTTCGCCTGGCCCCGCTTGATCTTGCCGGTGCCAGTCTTGCTGAAGCGCTTGGCCGCGCCCGTATGGGTCTTCAACTTGGGCATTTTGTTCTCGTTTGTCCGTCTGAGCAGGTGTTTCCACGTTGACGCTCTGACGCATCGCCCGTGAGACAGGTATCTCCCTGCCCTCTTGAGGCTTTATCCAGTATACAGCAGAGCTTCGCCGCTTGCACTTTTCCACCATTGTCCCGTTTCGGCTCAGGATTCCATTTGCGTCTATCAACGGCTAATTTACCGCGCTGCTTCGTTGTATCGTGATGCGCCGTGAATGTAGTGTTAGGACGATGGCCGTCCTCTCTGTCGATCTCGCAACCCGCCGTTGGTCCGATCTGGGGATCGTTGTCCTGGAGCGGGTGCGCGCCGCGCAGACCGGGAAGCTGTGGGGCGATGGTCCAGGTCTCCCGCTTAAGTCAGTCTTTGCTCCGCCAGCCGAACCGGAGGCGCAGGAGAGCCACATCGCCTGCGAAATTATCCCCTGGAACGATGCAGGTCCGGTCGATGCCGAGATTCTGGCCGGACGGCTCAACCACCTCTGCGGAGTGCGCGGCATCCGAGTGCTGCTGCTGGATGGCCCGCAGGCCTGGAAGTCCAGTACGAACGGCTTGGAACACTCCCGCGTCAGCGAGCGCCAACTGAACACGGCGGCCAAGACCGGCCTGCCGGGCATGGTAAAGCCGCTCACTTATCGCCCTTTCGCCGAGTTCTGCCTGGACGTTTACGACGCGCTCTGCCGGCGAGGCTGGCGGAGACTGGAGACGCGCGAGCAGCCCAGTTCAAAACACGATCAGGAGCGCGTACTGGTGGAGAGCTACCCACACGCGGCCTGGAAGTCGCTGGGGCTGAAGCCTCTGCCCTCGAAGCGCCGCGCCAAGGTCAGCGATCTGGCTGAGGCCTTCGGCGCGCTGCGGGCGCTGATGCCGCTCACCGTCAACCGTCCGCCCAATCACGACCAGTTGCAGGCCATCGTCGGCGGATTGCCTGGTCTGGCTCTGGAAGAGCGCAACACTGCCGGAGCGCGCATTGTAGGCAATCCTCCGCGCCGCGAAGAAGGCCACTGGCGCGAAGGCTTCATCGTACTGCCCGTTCCTCCGAAGAGTACGCTTGGCCTGCGCTGGCTTCACTAAAACTAAGGCCAGTGAGGCAGACCCTGGTCCCAAACCCGGGATACGGCGCGCCCTTTTGTTCGATAGGTGGAAATGGCCGCCTATCCTACTGTACCGGCGGGGATGGCGGACGCGTCGCGGCGGCTTGCGTAGGTGCCGCGGGCGACTTGGGCTTGGGGGTGTCTTGCTTTTTGGCGGGAGCAATGATGGCGTGGAGGATGGTGCCTTCCATGCGCGGCATGAACTCGACTATGCCCGCATCGCCGATGTCCTGGATGAGGCGGTTGATAATAGCGTAGCCCAACTCGCGGTGAGCCATCTGGCGGCCGCGAAAGCGCAGGCTGGCCTTGACCTTGTCGCCCTCATTGAGGAAGCGCACGGCCTGATTCTTCTTGGTCTGGTAGTCGTGATCGTCCACGGTGACGGAGAACTTGCATTCCTTGACCGTGATGACCTTCTGCTTCTTCTTGGCGGCGCGGTCGCTCTTTTCCTTCTCGTAGAGGAAGCGGCCGTAGTCCTGAATGCGGCAGACCGGAGGCACGGCGTTGGGCGAAACCTCGACCAGATCAAGGCCGCGTTCACGGGCAATCCTCAACGCCTCAAAGGGCGGAAGAATGCCTAACTGTTCACTGTTTTCATCGATGACGCGAATCTCTCTCGCGCGAATCTTTTCGTTGATGCGAATAAATGACTTGGCCGAACGTTTGTCGAGTGCGATGGGCTCCTCCAAAAGTCGCCGCTGCCCGCCTGCCGGCATGAGCCGGACTGCCACGGGTAGATGACGCAACCTGAGTATAGCATTGGCTTGGCGCGGGTGAACAAAGGGTTTATGGGGTAATTTTGCCGACGACGCTTCATGGATCGAGTCTGCCGATTTACTTTGTGAAAATTGTAGTATTTTATATATAGGTAGAAAGTTAGGAGGTAAGGTACCATGCCATTGAGTATCAAGGCACCTGAGGCCGACCGTCTGGCTCACAAACTGGCTGCCCTTACCGGGGAGACCATGACGACTGCGGTTATCAACGCGATGCGCGAGCGGCTGGAGCGGGTTGAGCGCAAGCAACTGAGCAAGGCAGCGCTTCTTGAAGAAGTCCGGGCTATTAGTCACCACTGTGCTTCGCTGCCGGTGCTGGATACGCGCAGTGAAGATGAGATTCTCGGTTACGACGAGAACGGCATTCCAGCATGATTGTGGATACTTCGGCAATGATCGCCATCCTGCTGGAAGAGCCGGAAGGTCATCTCTTCGACGTAACGATTCTCAATGCAGCCGATTGCAGAATCTCGTCGGCAACATATCTTGAAGCGGCGATGGTTATGCTGGGGCGAAGAGGCCCGGAGGGAATGCGCGCCCTGGATATGCTGATTTTTCGATTTGGAATCAAAATCATTCCCTTTACCGAGTCTCATGCGATTCTGGCGAAGTACGCATTCGAGCGCTACGGCAAGGGACGCCATCCAGCCAAGCTGAACTTTGGCGACTGCATGGCCTATGCGCTGGCCAAGGAAACCGGCGAAGAGTTGCTCTTCAAGGGAACGGATTTTGGGCTGACAGATGTTGCTGTTGCTCCGTACTGAGTTTGCTTCTGCTCAGCCATCACAGCCTCCAGCGCTCCTTCGGCGTTCAACCCGGTTACACGTAGCCGCATGAGCCGGTTGGCATCGATGCGGCCCACGAACTCCACAGGCAGGAAATTCTCGGTCAGCGCAGCGGTTCGGCCACGCGCCTCTAACTCCGCTGACGTGTGCAGCGTAATCGCCTCCAACTCGCGGCCTACAAAGCGGCGGCGATGGGCTTCAGATTTTTCCGCGGCAAGCGCGCGAAGGATGGCCATGCGTTCGGCAACCAACTCGGTGGGAACTGGCTGCTCGGCGTGGAGAGTCCAAGCGGGCGTGGACGGACGCGGCGAAAAGGGAAAGAGATGCAAATAGCCGAAGGGCAGTGAGCGAATGAATTCGATGGTCTCGTTAAATTCGGCATCGGTTTCGCCGGGAAAGCCGACCATCACATCCGCGCCCAGCGTCAGCTCCGGTCCGGCTGCATGGACGAGCGCAGCGACCTTCTCCGCGTAGTGCCAGGGACGATAGCGGCGGTGCATCCGGCGAAGGACAGCATCGGAGCCGGATTGGAGCGGCAGATGAGCGTGGCGCGCGAGACGGCTGCCGCCAAACTCCGACAACAGAGCTATTAAATCAGCGTCCCAATCCATTGGCTCGATGGAGCTGAGGCGCAGGCGGGGCAGCGCGGTCAGATCGAATATCTGATGCACAAGGCGAGCCAGCGTTGGGCGGGGTGAGTCAGAGAGATCGCGTCCCCAGCGTCCGAGATTGATGCCGGAGAGGACCAGTTCGTTGCCACCGGCGGCGACGAAGCCTTCGACCTGGCGTAGAACGCTGGCTGCGGACAGGCTCTTCGATGAGCCGCGCGTCTGAGGAATGACGCAGAATGTGCAACGGTTTCCGCAGCCCTCTTGAATTTTGAGGTTGGGGCGTGTCTGCGTGCCGGGAACGATCTGCGGACCTTCAAGAAAGGAGTGGGCAAAGCTGTCGTCGGCCCAGACTGGGATTATTGATTTCAGTGTCACCAAGCCATGCAGATTGTCTTGCGATTCAGCAGGGGCTAAAGCTCCATGTATATTTACTGGCATTTGCGGCACGACTGAAGTCGTGCCCTGATACAGAGACTTCTCAATTTCAAGATTATCCAGCTCTAGATTATCCAGCCCGAGGATGATCTGCGGGGCGAGGGCCTTGTGGCTGTTGCCGACCACGGCGGCCACTCCCTTCAGGCTCGCCAGCTCCTCTGGCGCGCGCTGGGCGTAGCAGCCGGTGACCACGATTTTTGCAGCCGGATTGATTCGGTGCGCGCGGCGGATGAAGGCGCGGGCTGCGCGGTCGGCCTCGGCTGTGACGCTGCAGGTATTGACCACGACGAGATCGGCCGTGGAAGAATCAGCCTCGCAAAGCCCTGCATCGCGCAGGCGCTCGCTGATGGCCTCGCCATCGGCGCGAGCGGCGCGGCAGCCGAAGTGCTCGACATGAAAGGCGGAGGCCATGATTTCAGTCTACGATCTTCCGGCGGCGTACTCCTGATCGGTGACCGGCTCCAGCCAGACAACGTCGATATTGTTCGCGTCGGCCTCTTGCAGGGCTAGATGGACCATCGTGCTGCCGGAGCGAGCGCCGTGCCAGTGACGTTCGTTGGGCGCGATGATCACCGTGTCGCCGGGATGAATTTCGCGGACGGGCTGGCCTTCATGCTGCACCAGGCCCGAGCCGGCCAGCACGTGCAGAACCTGGCCAAGCGGATGCGTGTGCCATGCTGTGCGCGCACCCGGCTCAAAACTCACGCGGAAGGCGCGCAGGCGCGATGGCTCGGCGGCGACTGCGATCTCATCGATCCAGACGCTGCCGGTAAACCACTCTGAAGGGCCTTTGCGGCTGGGGCGCTCGTTGCCGGCGAGGATTTTCATCGAGACCTCCTGCCGAATGGATGCGGAGTGGAGGGCTTGGATGCTTGCCTTGGTGATACCCCCACCCCTATTTTGGACGCAAATTCCTTTGTTTCATGAGTTTACGGGTAGTGTTGCGCTGTAAAATCGTCAAAACAAAGGAGTTCCCTACAAAATCCTCCTGGATAAGGAGTTACGGGACTAGGGACTAGGGACTAGGGACTAGGGAATAGGGAATAGGGAATAGGGAATAGGGAAAGCACCGGGATTTGGTTGGTGGTCATGGATTGATTGTGCGCGTTGGAGGGGAAATAATGTGCAAAGGACTGGTCGTCCAGGCGGAGGGCGCTTGCACGCCTTGGGGTTCGTGGATTCCCCGGTCCCCAAATGCGAGGGACCGGGGGCACCCGCGGAATGGATGGGGCACTCGGCGGAATGGTTCTACTGCGATGAGTTGGAAGACCTGTTGGCGCAGTCAACGCCATAGGCATCGAGCACATCCGGCAGCGTCACAAGACCTTCCAATTTGTGAATATTCGCGCGATGGACGACCGGCAGGAGATCGAGATGGTGTTTGCTCATTCGTTCCAGCGCCAGATGCAGGGCATGATCTGCGTGGAGATGCGGAACGTGGAGGGTTTCCACGATCTCTTTGAGCGGCTGTTCTTTCTTCCCATCGATGAAGGCGCGTTCCAGAGTCTCTTTGGTCAGCATTCCCAGAAAGTAATTCTTATCGGCAACGGGCCAGACGCGGAGTTGGCTGGATCGAGTTAGTTCGACGGCATCCTCAACGCGCATTTGCGCGGAAAGCGTTTGCGACGATTGCCGCATGATCTGAGCCACGGTTCGCTGATAAGGTTCTTCGCGAGTGCCGCGGGTAGGCAAATGAATACCATCTTGATGAGCCAGGGCCTCGTAGATAGGTTCCCTCTGAAATCGGGAGGAGATAAAGAAGCTGGTCAGGTTTGCAATCATCAGCGGCACAATGACCGCGTAGTCGCGCGTCATTTCAAAGATCATCAAAACCGATGTCATGGGAGTGCGCACGATGCCTGCGAAGAGCGCGCCCATGCCGACCAGCGCATAAGCGCCGGGGGTTGCGGTGTATCCCGGCAACAAGCCGTGAGCCAGGGTGCCGATGGCGCCGCCGAGCATGGCGCCGAGAAACAGACTGGGGCCGAAGATGCCGCCGGCGTTTCCCGAGGCGTAGCTGACGGTGATGCCGAAGAGCTTGAGGACGACGAGCAGCAGCATCAACTTGAGCGCCATGCTTCCATTCAGCGCATTGCCGACGTAGGTATACCCGACACCGAGAACCTGCGGCACCATCCAGCCCATCAGACCAACAGTTACGCCACCTACGACGGGATGCCACCAGCGCGTCCTCGTGGGCAGATGCAAAAAGAATTTTCGCATCCCTAGCAACAGTCGGGTAAAGGCTACCGACAAAAAGCCGCCGGCGATGCCCAAGAGGGCGTAAATGGCGAGTTCCAGCGGATGCACCAGAGTGTACTGCGGCACTTGAAAGAGCGGGTCATTGCCGAGCAAGAGGCGCAAGACAGCCCAGGAAGTTGCTGATGCGAGCACGACGGAACCGAGAATCGGCGCGTGCATATCTCCCATGACCTCTTCGAGGGAAAACAAGACAGCGGCCATTGGAGTATTGAATGCAGCGGCGATGGCGGCAGCGGCTCCAACAGGAATCAAAGCCTTTACTTTTTCGGGGCGCAATCCGAGCCATCTGCCGAGGACCGATCCGATTCCTGCGCCGACCTGGACGGATGGTCCCTCGCGGCCGAGGGGTATCCCGCTTGCAAGTGTGGTTGCAGTGCAGAAGAACTTGCCCAATACAGTGCGCAGGGAGATGAATCCATCCCGAGCGAAGAGGGCAGCCTTGGTCTGGGGAACGCCGCTGCCTCTGGCGTTCGGGAAAAACCGATAGAGCAATACGCCCATGGCGAACGACCCCGCCACGGGGACAAGCACACGCCTCCATGCGGCGCTGCCCACGGGATAGAGGCGCATCCCCAAGCGCTCCGTGAGCACGATGAATGCCACCACTGCAAGCCCGGTGAGCGCGCCGATCAGCAGCGAGAGAAGAAGAAAGACCTGCTCTTCGCGCTGCTGAAGATGAGCTGTCAAACGCGCCCGGATGGCTGTAATCCAATTGATTTTCGGCTCGCTCTCATTGACGGAAGGAGAGGACATAAGTCCAGTTTACGCGAAGGCATTTCAGTCTCAGAGAACAACCTTTCAGAATGACAAACGCGAATTAACGCAGAACGGCCACCCCGGAGGATGGCCGCTGTGTGTTGGTTGGGAAGAGCGCGTGATTACTCGCTCTTGTCGCTCTTCTCGCTCTTCCAGTTGATGAGGTCGCCGAGGGTTGTGGTGGAGCTGGAGACGGGAGCTTTGTGGCTCTCCTTCTTGTGGTGCTCGGTGTGCGGGCGGCTGGACTCGTGATGGCTGCCAGACTCTGAAGCTGCGCGCAGGCTCAAGCCCACCTTCTTTTCTTCGACGTTGATCTTGATGATCCGGAACTCGTGCTCCATGCCGGTTTCGAGCTTGGCGTCAGCATCTTCGCCCGCCTCGGAGATGTGGCAGAGGCCCTCGACGCCTTCGGCGATCTCGACAAATGCGCCGAATTGCGCGGTGCGCAAGACCTTGCCGTGAATCATCTCGCCGATGTGGTGGGAGGCAAAGAAGCTTTCCCAGACATCGGGCTGAAGCTGCTTGATGCCGAGCGAGAGGCGGCGATTCTGCGGCTCGACGCCGAGAACGACAGCCTTGACCTTTTCACCCTTCTTGACGATCTCAGAAGGATGCTTGACGCGCTTGGTCCAGCTCAGGTTGGAGACGTGAACCAGGCCATCGATGCCGTCTTCGATTTCGATGAAGGCGCCGAAGTCGGTGAGGTTGCGGACGCGGCCCTCGACGATGGTTCCGGCAGGATACTTGTCGGTGAGATTCTCCCAGGGATTCTCAAGGAGCTGCTTCATGCCGAGCGAGATGCGGCGGTCGGCGGGATTGACGCTGAGGACGACCGTCTCAACTTCGTCTCCCGGCTTGACCAGCTTGGAGGGATGCTTGAGGCGCTTGGACCAGGTCATCTCAGAGAGATGAACGAGGCCTTCAATGCCTTGCTCCAACTCGACAAATGCGCCGTAGTCCGTAACGGAAAGGACGCGGCCTTTGACATGTGCGCCGACGGGATAACGCTCAGTGGCGTCAAGCCAGGGGTCGGGGGTGAGCTGCTTGAAGCCAAGCGAGACGCGCTGCTTATCCTTGTCGAATTTGAGCACCTTGACCTGAATCTCGTCGCCGACATTGACGAGATCGCGTGGGTGAGTGAGGCGTCCCCAACTCATGTCGGTGATGTGCAGGAGGCCGTCGATGCCGCCGAGATCGACGAATGCGCCGTAGTCGGTGAGGTTCTTGACGGTTCCTGTCAGGATGGTGTCTTCGCCGAGATGCTCGAGGGTCTGCGAGCGGCGGGCGTTCTGCTCTTCTTCGAGAATTTCCTTGCGGCTGACGACGACGTTGCCGCGCTTTTTGTTGAGCTTGATGACGCGGACTTCAATCTGCTGGCCGAGATAGCCGTCGAGGTTGCGG
>Ga0181520_10009163_pt1 | contig 13760 bp, 9 predicted proteins | sample PEATcosm2014_Bin_29_FD_132451 | JGI IMG/M metagenome (GOLD analysis project Ga0181520, IMG submission 132451) | Peatland microbial communities from MTU Mesocosm Facility, Houghton, MI, USA - PEATcosm2014_Bin02_30_metaG | ecosystem: Environmental > Terrestrial > Soil > Wetlands > Peat | place... | reverse complement strand
TGGGGCAGCCAATCCTGGCTGCCGCCGGCTTTCAGCCGGCGTTTGCCGTGTGAGAGGGCTCCGCGGACGCGAAAGAGCCGCCTGGAAAGGCGGCTGCAGGCAAGATTGCCTGCCCCACAAAACGTGCAGAACTTCGGCCGTACCGCGCTAGCGCCGCGGCGCGGTTAGCGGCCCTCTTCGGAGGCTGCCTCGCCTTCCGCCGCCGCCTCCGGCCCGGAGGCGCGCGCCTCCTCCAGTATGCGCTCCGCTTCCGCGGCTCCGGCGCGCGGGACCTGCACCTGAAATTCCAGAGACGGAATCACACTGGGCCCCATCACCACCGAGGGAATTCCCGCGGCCTCCAGCATGGCGTGAATGTTGTTGGCTTCCATTTCCCCGTCCACCGCCGAGGAACTGAATAGTGTGACCATGTCCAAGTCGGACGAAACGTCTGTTTCCACTTCTTCGGGTTCGGGATCTTGCGCCATGCCTCAAGAATATCGCAGAATGTTACCGGGAGCGGCGCACGCCGCCCCGAGGAGATTCAGACAATGGAGAATCAAGACGACTACGCCAGCAAGATCGCGTGGTTTCTGACCGGCGCCGTGGTAGGCGCCACCGTGGCCATTCTTTTTGCTCCCAAGAGCGGAAAGCAAACCCGCAAGATAATCGGCGACACCACCCAGCGAGGCAAGGAAGCCGTCGCCGAGGCTGGCCGGGACGTCGTCGACGCGGGGCGCGACATGTTCGACCGCGGCCGCAAACTGGTAGATGACGCCGCCGAACTCTTTGAACGCGGCCGAAAGCTCGTCCAGGGCTGAAACGTGGGCCAGGCTTCAGCCTCCCACTGGAGTTTCTACATTTGGCGGCGGCTCTCCGGAGTTCTGGGACAGGCGCTTCCGCCTGTCAATGGCAGGCTTCAGCCTCCCGACCCCGTGGGCCGGACCACGTGTTCCGGCGGGAGCCTCCGCTCTTGAAGGATGCTTCCCGAGGAACTCCTCCGCCTTCCGGCGCGTGGATGGCCTGGTGTTCCGCAGTTGCGCGCGGGCAAATGCGGCCACCGCCGCCTGGTCTCCGATGAGGTCGAAAAAGCGGCCCAGGGACCGTAGGGCATGCCCGGCCGACACGTTGCGGCACTCTTCCGTCTGGTATTGCGCCCGGCTCACGCCCAGAATGGCGCCCGCGATCCGCTCCGCCAGGCGGGGCTGAGCACGCGCGATCTTCCAGGCGAAACCGATGACGTTGGCGGCATCGATCAACCGCGGGCCGGGAATTACGCTCAGGTACTTATCGAGCAGGAGCTCGATCCGGCTTTCCGTGTCCGTGGGCGCCAGGCAGGCGAGCGTGCGCGCAGCGTTCCATCGGATGACGCCGTTCGGGGAGTCCAGTTGCTTCACGAAGAAATCGAAATGCGGGTACAGCAGCGCCGGGTCGGCCTCCCCCAGCAGCCACAACGCCTTGGCGGAGCCGAATTTCACCCTCGGGTCCTGGGAAGCCGTTCCGGCCAGAAGCGCCGGGATCAGGGACGGATCCGCGCAAGCCCGTCTGACGATGCGCGGAAAGTTCTGCTTGGAAGCGTGGAGTTGGCCGAGCAGCCAGGAATCCGTCGGCCGGGATTCCCGGGATTGGCGCGGAGAGGCGGAGCCGGCGGGAGAACGCCTCTGCTTGACAGTTTGGTGGGGCATGGCGCTATCGGTTTCACCATAGACCAGCCGAAGCCGCGGCGCAAGGGGGGAATCAAACCGCACATGTACGCAAGACAGGCTGCCGATGTGGGGTCAAGCCTTCGGGCTTGCCGCCGGCCTTCTGGCCGGCGTTCCTCGCGTCGGCGTCAGGCGCCGGCCAGAAGGCCGGCGGCCCGAAAGCTCGCCCACACACAAGCCTTGCCGGCGTTCTTCGGCGCCCGCCCGTCTATGCCGCTATATTCACTTGCGCCCCATGGCCTGCGCCCGCCCTTTCCACATCCCACCCCGGCCGCGCCAATACGAAACGGCCGAGTGCAAGGTGGCGCCCAGATAAAACGCCGCCACCAGCGGCGGGAAGAGGGCCCATAGCGGGGAGCGCCGGTAGAAGCGCAGCGTGGGAAGCCAGGCTGCCGCCATCATGGCCCAAGCGGCTGCCCCGAGCCAGCGCGCCGCCCCGCCGGGCGCCGCCAGCGCCAGCGCGGGAGGCAGCAGATACGTGACCGCCAGTCCGGCCGCCGTTCCGGCCAGCAGCGCGGCATTGTAGTGCAATTGCGTGAAGGCGGTGCGTGAGATCATGCGCCCGATTTCCGCCAGGCCTGCGTAGCCCCTGAGGCTGTGCGTGGCGGCGCTGAGCCCCAGCCACACGCGCCCGCCGCTGGCTTTCACGGCTCGGGCCAGAGCGCAATCGTCGATCAGCTCCCCGCGAATGGCCTCTATTCCGCCTATGCGCTCCAGGGCCGCGCGCTTCACCAACATGCAGCCGCCTGCGGCGCCGGCGGTGGCGCGGCGCGGGTCGGCCACCCACTCGGGCGGGTACAGCATGAAGAAGAAGAACACGAACGCGGGGACCAGGGCGCGTTCGGCGAACGCACGGCAGCGCAGGGTGGCCATGTAGGAAACCAGATCGAAGGAACCGGATGCGGCGCGCGCCGCTAGCTCCGCCAGGTTTCCCGGCGGGTGCTCGATATCGGCGTCGGTGAGCAGCAGGTAGTCGGGAGAGAATCGCGCCGCTTCCCTGACGCCTTGATCCACCGCCCACAGCTTGCCGCTCCACCCCGGCGGCAGCGGGCGGCCGCGAATTACGGTGAGGATTGCGGTCGATGCCGCGGCGCGAGCCGCGTCGGCGGTGCCGTCCGTGCTGGCGTCGTCCACTACTACGATGTGAAACGCGCCCGGATACCGCTGCGCGGCCAGCGATGCCACACTGCGGCCCACCGTTTCGGCCTCATTCCGGGCCGGCATCACGGCCACCACCGAAGGCGCCGCGGCGGGCAAAACGCCCTGGAATCGCGTCTCGCGCATGCGCCAGAATCCGCCCCGGCCGGCCAACAGATAGAGCCACACCGCAACCGAAACCGCGCCCGCGGCCGCCAGCAACATAGAAGGGCAATTGTCCCAAATCCCGAAGTCAGACGTCTTGTATCAGGGCATGGCTTTAGCCGTAGGGCAATTGTCCTGAAACCCGAAGCCGGGAGCCTTGTATCAGGGCATGGCTGAAGCCGTGCCCTGATACAAAGTCTACTCTTTCATCGTACTAGTGGTCTGCGACGAACAGAATGACGAGCATGCAGATAACTGTGGGGCAGCCAATCCTGGCTGCCGCCGGCTTTCAGCCGGCGTTTGCCATGTGAGAGGGCTCCGCGGACGCGAAAGAGCCGCCTAGAAAGGCGGCTGCAGGCAAGATTGCCTGCCCCACAAAACATGCAGAACTTCGGCAGCGCTACACTAGCTTGTGGCAATTCGGCTTCGCCGAGGTCGACTTCGGAATCCAGGCTTAGTGGCCCTCGCCGCGGCGCACACAAAAAAAGGCGGCGGCCCGAAGATCGGACCGCCGCCCGGTTAACTTACTGGTTTCCGGCCCCCGCTAAAACTTGAGGGCTATGGTTGCGTTCATCAGCGGGTCGCCGCCGTAGGTCGAGGTGACTGCGTCACCGCCCGCGACGCCGAAGCCCTTGTTCCAGATCGTAGCCTCCGAAGCGGCGATGTTTACACTGGCGCCGGGAGGACCCCAGTTATACCACTTGAAGGGGTTCTGATAATCCAACCGGAGCTGGAGCTTCAGGCGCTCCTTGAGCGGAACGACCTTGCCCAGCGACGCGGTCGCCGCAATGATCCGCTCCACGTAGACAATATCCGTGCCGTCGTTGCCCAGGCTGAATGGCTGCTTTTCCACCATGCAGCTATTGCCCCATTGCGCTGTCCAGGAATTGTCAAACCCGCACTGGAACATGGAGTTCTCCCAGTTGCTGTTGAAACGGTTTGTGCCCAGATCCTGCCAGTTGTTCCTCAGTTTCGGGTCCATCAGCAGAAGCACGTTGCCGTAATTCGGCATGTAGCCCGGGTATTGGTAATTGGACGATTGATAGGTCCCGCCGGACATGCCCACGCCCTCTCCGCCTCCGGAGGAAATGGTGTACGTCCACACGAAGTCCCATCCGCCGAGTATCTTGTCCTTCCACCCGCCGGTGTTCATGAACTTGCGGCCCTTGCCCACCGGAAGTTCGTAGGTCATGGTGCCGGTGAAGACCAGCGGAATGCTCGAATTGGTGATCCCCTTGGTCAGCCACCAGCTCTGATACGGATTGCCCGTGCTGCCCCGCGAGATGGTCTTGGCGTAAGTCAAAAACGCCAGGAAGTTCAGCCCGCTCGAGTAGCGCTTCTCGATTTTGACCGTGCCTTCGTGGTGGCCCCGGTGGCCGTCGTTGCCGGTATAGGTGACGCTCCCTAAATTGTTCCACCACAGCGACGGCTGGGTGTTATTCAGCCAGGAGCTGCGGTAGGCGGCGTTGGCCGGATCGTTCAGGTTGAGGAATCCGCCCCCGCCATAGGGATTGAGAATCTGCCCCCAGGGCATCGTGTTGATGTTCCAACTGCCCAGTTGCTGGGCTTCCGCGCTGCCCTGATACTGAAGGGTCAGCATGTAGTCCTTAGACAACTGGGTCTCCACCGTGAAGTTCCAGTTCATGGTGTACGGGTCGTGAATGTTGGGGTCGATCATGTTGCCCCCGGTCCCGCCCGCGTTGCCCACGAAGGGTATCGATCCGTCCGCGCGCGTGGCCGGATAGTTGAACGTCGGAATCCCGTTTTGAAGCTGGAACAGCGGAATGTGCGAGCCGTTCGGTTCGGACAAGCTGTACGATTCGCTCCCCAACTCATTGGTTTGCAACTCGTTGAATTTCATGTCGACGTGGTTGATGGCGGCGCCCGCGCGGATCACGTACCGGCTGGCGGGATGCCACGCCAGGCCGACCCGCGGATCGAAGCGGTGCATTTGCGTGTTGTACGGCGACGAGCCATACGGGTGCGTCCAGGCGCCCGCGCATTGCGGGTAGATGCAGGTGTAGTTGGTCCAATTCTCGTTGCTTTGAGCCGTGGGATTGAATACGCTGATCAGCCCCTCCTTGTCCTTCACCGGAGTCTCAATGTTATAGCGCAGGCCGAGATTGAAGGTCAGGTTCGGCAGGATCTTCCAATCGTCCTGGGCATACCAACTGTTTTGCCACACGCGCGGCAGGCTGGAATGGAGCGGATAGCTGTAACTGTCCCCGCTGATTTCTCCCGTCAGGAAGCCCGCGAATGTGTTTCCCGTGTTGGAAGGGTTGGTACCGTTGGGGTTGAGACCGGACGTGCCTTGATAGCTGTAGGAGCCATCCGGATTGCCATAACCATAGGAGTCCTGGCGGTAGCGCAGCAGTTCGTAGCCGAACTTGAATGCGTGGGAACCCCAGGCCTTGGAAACGTCGTCCTTCAAGGTGATGATTTCCTGAACGTTAGTGCTCGGGCAGCCCGGCTGCGGACTTTCGGAAAAGCCGCCCGGCCAAATCCCCGGATCGCAGGTCGCCGGCAGGCCGGCGCTTCCGAAACCGTTGCTGCCGCCGCTAAGGCCCAGCAGTTGGGCATAGTCCTTGTTGAAGGCGGTCGAAGCCGTGGGATTGTTGTACCGGTACAAGCTCGCCCGGAGATCGTTCACCAGCGTGGGTGTGGGAACCCAGGTGGTACCAGCCGACCAGGTGGTCTGGTAGTTGTTCGTTCCGCCGCCGGTGGAGTTATTGGTGGGGTCGAAGATCGAGTCCACCGGGATGGTGTACGGCGGCTGCCGCTGGAAACGGCTGTTGTACGTCACCGTCGCGTAAGCTTTCAGGTTGGGCGTGAACTGGTGGTCCAGGCGGGCCGAGTAGTTCTCCCAGAACACCAGCTTCATAGGGGCCGAAATGAAGTTGTTGGAAGGCCCGGTCGCGGTCAGCGTACCGGGTTGGTTCGGCGAAAGAAAGGGGCCCAGGGACATAAATTTCGACGCCACCTTGTCAATCTGGTTGGCCGGGATGATGTTGCCCGCGAACTGGTTGCGATGCCAGTTGCCCGAGGAGTCCACATACGTGCTGCTCGGGTCGTAGATCGGCTGGCCGAGGCCGCCGAAGGTGAAATCGCCGCCTATTTCCGCGGCGGTGGGCACCGTGCTGATGGCCTCCTTGCTCTGCTTTTCGATGTACCGCTGCACCGCGAAGGTGAAGAAGGTCTTGTTCCGGCCGTCGTAAATGTGTGGGATGAAAACCGGCCCGCTGAGCATGCCATCGGGGTTCTCGGAGAGCAACCCTGGCGCGTGCGCCCAGCCCGGTTGAATCTGCGCATTGGTGTACTCGTCGAAGAACTTGCGTTCCTGCATGGCGCGCACGCGGCCGTACTCGGAAGCCAGTCCGTGGATCTCATTCGACCCGCTCTTCTTCACCACCGAGATGGCCCCGCCGGGCGAGTGCCCGTATTCGGCGGGCAGCACCGAGGTCAGCACCTTGATTTCCTGGATGGTGTTTTCAATGGTGTCCGACGTCATGCCGTCGCCCACCGTCGCCAGGGCCCCGTCTTCAAACATGCCGATGTCCTGGGGAAGCAGGCCGTCCAGGTGCGCCCAGTTCATGTTGCCCGTGTACGCCTGGCCGTTGTAGGTCAGACCGGGCGTGTAAAACAGGCTGCTCTTGATGTTGCGTTGGAAGTTCGGCAGGCGGTAGAAATAATCGCCCTCCACGCGGGTGCCGATAGCCGCGGTATCGGTATCGAGCATCTCCGGGTTGGCGGTGACTTCCACCGAGTCGGTCACCACGCCCACTTCCAGGCTCAGGTTAATCGCCAAGGTCTCGCTAGCGTGCAGTTCCACGTTTTCGCGGACCACTTTTTTGAAGCCCTGCGCGACGAAAGTGAGCCGATACGGTCCTGGCCGCAGTTGCTCGGAGCGGAACAGGCCATCCGTATTGGTTTCCGCCTTGGCCTCAAAGTTCATGTCGGTCTGGGTCACCGTAATCTGCACGCCGGGCACTACAGCGCCGGTTTGGTCGATCACGCGACCCGTAATGGTTCCAACATCGAATTGCGCGCACAGCGGCAAAGCGAGCAAAAGCGCCGCTAGCAGCGCGCATAAAGTAGAGAAACGCATTCAGACCCCCTTGTTCACTGTCCTGCTCCCGGAAGATCCTCCGGGAGTCCAAACCCCGTCAGGCGGACGAGCCTCGACCGCCCGATACTCTAAACGGAGTCAACTATATCCCCATTGCGGCGTGGGTGTCTTTGGAGTTTCTCTCGAATTATTGTTGAAATACTATGATTCGAGGCGTCCGCCCGCTGGTAGCGCGGCGCAAACCGGACGAAATAGTACGATTACCGGGCGCGCGCACATGGGGGGATCGATGGGGACCAGAGAGGGGGAAGTTCGGGCCCCTTGGGAGGCCCGAATGGCCGCATTAGCGGGGATTCCAGACGCAACGGCCCTGTCGTCTGCTCCACAACCGCGCGTTGCGCGCGGCTCGCAAGCGGCGGTGGTTCGCTGGTCAAACAAAAAGTCGAGGAAATCTCGAAGTCCGAGGAAACGTCGTAGTTGTTTGTTGGAATGCTATTACGAGCCCGGCCGTCATCCAAAGGTACGTCAATTGCCCTTGAGAACGCCCGGCGCACGTGAAATAATACGTCGCATGGGCATGGCTGGCGAAGGGTGGGGAACCGGCGGCGGCTCGGCGGCAGCGTTGCGGGTTAGTGCGGAGAGCGCCTCAATTCGGCCTTTCGATCCGACATTGCCGATTGACGTGCAATTCCTGTCCGTAAACCCCGGCGCGGATGCCGGCGCTCGGAGACGGGATCTCTTCGAATTGGCATATATCTCCACCGGGTCGGGTGAACTCCGGATTCAAGAGCGCCGCCTGCCGGCCAGGCGGGGAGACTTGGTTGTGGTCGGGAGCTCGCTCGGCCACCGCCTCCATAACCCGGCCGCTTCGCCCCTGGCGGCGGTATCTCTGCTCTTCCACCCGGATCTGATTCGCGGCGATATCGGGGAGGAGGCCGATGAGTACTTGACCCCGTTTCTGTGGCAGGATGCGGAGTTTCCCCACGTGGTCCCCGCGCGGACCGGGATTCCGAAAGAGGTCTTTGGGCTCCTGGGCCGCATCCGCGGTGAGCTGCCGGCCACGGGACCGAGGGCGAGGCTGGCGGTCAAGACGTACCTTAAAATGGCCCTCGTGCTTCTGGTGAACCACTTCGCCAGCTATGCGGGCACGGCCGGGAGGTCGCAGAGACGCCACCGGCAAGTTGAGAGGCTCGCGCCCCTATACCGGCATCTGGAGGCGCACTCCGGCGAAGCGACGCACGTGAAAGATGCGGCCCGGCTCTGCAACATGAGCGAATCGCACTTCATGGCGTTCTTCCGGGAGGCCACCGGCCAGTCTTTCGCCGCCCACCTCAACCGCCGCCGGATCGAGCGCGCGCAGGCCTGGCTGGCTGCCACCGACAGGTCCGTTTTGGAGATCGGCCAGGAGTTGGGATTTTGCGACCAGAGCTACTTCAGCGCCGTATTCCGGAAGCTGACCGGCCTGCCTCCCGCCGCTTATCGCAAGCGGTTCCAGACGGAAGGCGTGGAGAAGTTTGCGGTGCGGCGCGGCGCCGCGCGTTTTTGACCTCTATCTTAAAGGATAGGAGAGAGAGTGGAAGAGGAGGCCGGGAGCCTCTTGACGCAGAGACCCTGAGACGCCGAGAAATCCCCAGGAAGGACGGAGCCCCACCGATTCGCTTGTTCTTTTCTTTGAAATTCCCGACGTCTCCGCGTCAAAAGGCTGTCTCCCCTTGCCCCGCAACCCCATTCCGAAGGACACTAAAGCCAAGGGAGAATCCGGAGTTGGAAAGAAACGGACGAAAGGGCTCGCTCGTCATGGAGCCGGCCGAGCGATGGAGCCCCCAATTGGCTAGCGACCTCTACGATGTCGCAAGCTGGGGCAAAGGCTATTTTTCCGTCGGCGAGAACGGCCACGTTCGGGTGCACCCGGAGAAGGATCCAGCCCGCTCGATCGACCTCAAGGAACTGGTGGATACGCTCGTTCTGCGCGGCATCGACCTCCCCATTCTCATTCGATTCGCCGACATTCTGAAGCACCGGTTGGGCGAGATTCACAGCGCCTTCGACACCGCCATCGCGGAGCATAAATATCAGGGCGGCTACTGCTGCGTGTACCCCATCAAGGTGAACCAGCAGCGGCAGGTGGTGGAAGAGATATTGGAGTTCGGCAAGCCTTATCATTTCGGCCTCGAAGCCGGCTCCAAACCGGAGCTGATGGCCGTGATGGCCCTGGCGGACAACGAAACCCCCATCATTTGCAACGGGTTCAAGGACGATGAGTACATCGAGATGGCCATGCTGGCCCAGAAGGTGGGCCGCACGATCATCCCGGTGGTGGAGAAGTACACCGAGCTGCACCTGATCCTCAAATACAGCCAGCGCGTGGGCGTGCGCCCCACCATCGGGCTGCGAGTCAAGCTGGCCAGCCGGGGGTCGGGGCGCTGGAAGTCTTCGGGCGGGTATCGCTCCAAGTTCGGCCTCTCCGCCACCGAGGCCCTCGGCGCGCTCCAGGAGTTGAAGGATCTGGGCATGGCCGACTGCCTCAACCTGTTGCACTTCCACCTCGGCAGCCAGATCACCAACATCCGCCATATCAAGGGCGCCGTAAATGAAGCCGTGCGCGTGTACGTGGATCTGGCGCGCGCCGGCGCGGGGCTCAAGTACCTGGACGTCGGCGGCGGCTTGGGCGTGGACTACGACGGCTCCCAGACGGATTTCGAATCGAGCGTCAACTACACCCTTCAGGAGTACGCCAACGACATCGTCTATCACGCCCAGAACGTGTGCGACGAAGTGGGCGTGCCGCATCCCACCATCGTCACCGAAAGCGGGCGCGCCATCACCGCCTACCACAGCGCGCTGGTGTTCAACGTCCTGGGCGTCTCCGGGATGGGCGACACCGACGTGGCGCCGGAGCCGCCGGCGGATGCCGAGCAGCCGCTCATCGACCTCCAGGAAACCCACCGCGGCCTGACCGCCAAGAACCTGCTCGAAAGCTATCATGACGCCCAGCAGGCGCTCGACCAGGGACTAAACCTCTTCAGTCTGGGATACCTGTCACTCGACCAGCGCTGCATAGCCGAGAACCTCTACTGGGCGATTTCCCGCAAGATCCAGAAACTGGCGCGCGAGCTGGATTATTTCCCCGAAGAGCTGGAAGGCATCGACGCCATGCTTTCGGACACCTACTTCTGTAACTTCTCGCTCTTCCAGAGCATGCCCGATAGCTGGGCTATCAAGCAGCTCTTCCCCGTCATGCCCATCCACCGGCTGGAGGAGGAGCCCACCCGCCACGCCGTGCTGGGCGATATCACCTGCGATTCGGACGGGAAAGTGGACGCTTTCATCGACCGCCGCGATGTGAAGCGCACGCTGGCGCTGCACCCCTTCAACGGCGGCGATTATTTCCTGGGCGCGTTTCTCCTGGGCGCCTATCAGGAAATCCTGGGCGATCTGCACAACCTGTTCGGAGATACCAACGCCGTGCACGTCCGCCTGAGCCCCACCGGCGAGGTGCTGCTCGATTCGGTGATCAAGGGCGACACCGTGCGCGAGGTGCTCAACTACGTGCAGTTCAGCTCCGATTCCCTGGTGACCAAGCTGCGCCGCGACGTGGAATCGGCTTTGCGGGACAACCGCCTCACCTACGAGGAAAGCGGCGCCCTGCTGAAGTTCTACGAAGAGGGCCTGCGCGGGTACACTTACCTGGAAGACGTGCACGAGCAGTAGACGCGGGCTGATCCCGTTTAGCGTGTTCGCTTTGCGGTTCGGCGGCCTCGCGCGCCGAGGTCGCGCCGCGCCTCAGCTTCCACAATCCTGCCCACGAACCTGGATGCCGGCAGGTTCTGCGCCGCGGCTTCCTCCCGAACGCGATCCAGCAACTCCTGGGGGATCCTGATCGTGATTCGCGCAGGCATGAATCCAGTATGACACACGGTCTTTATCGGGGGTTCGACGCCGCGCAACGCAGGCCGTGTTCATCCAGCACGAACAACCTCTGGTACGTCGACCTGGCGGGCTTTTTCGCCAGCTCGGGCCACACCTTGGCGCGGTCCACGCGGATCTGGTTGTCGCGATAAAACAGCCGGAAGATGAAAGTGAGCATCCACTCGTTCTTGGGGTACGGATCGTCGAGGAAGAGCACCTTGGCGCCGCGCGGCAGCCCGGGATAACGGGCGGCCAGCGGCTCGATCACGTTGCGCACCGCGGCGTGAGCTTCCGTGACCCAAAGTTTTCCTTCCGGCCTCTGGCGGAGGTGGACCGGGATCAGCAGCGCCGCCACCAGCAGGAATAGGGCCGCCTGTTCCGGCCTCACCTGGAACGCCGCCGCGAAACGCGGGAACCAGCGCACCAGTCCATCGCGGCCCAGGGCCAGGGCGCTCGCCGCGTAGAGATACCACCCCGGCAGCGTCATATAGACGGCGAACAGGCCGCGCGGCGGAATGAAAGCCACCGGCAGCATGGCGATGAAGAGGAAGCACCAGGCGAACAGCAGCTCGCGCCGCCGCGCCAGCGCCGCCAGGGCCAACATGGCGGCCCATAGCAGGATCAGTTGGAAGGTGTTGAAGGTCGCCGCGCCGTAGAACAGCTCACCCAGGTAATGCTTCCAGGAGGTGAGGAACGCGTGCCCCGTCAGGCGGAGAGCGTAATCCGCATTGGCGGTCATGCGGTGCGGGCCCAGCGTTTTGTAAACCGCGTAGAGCGCCGCGAGCGGCAGGCCCAGCCAGACGAACCGCCATTGGCGCCAGTCCCTGGCGCGGTGGTAGATGCACTCGTAAACGCCCAGTAGGACGGGCAGGATGGCGGCCATTTCCTTGGAGCCGAGCGCCAGCGCGTACAAGCCGAGAAGCCCGGCGGTCTGCCGCCAGTCCGGAAATGCGCCGGCGTCGCGAATCCGCAGATACCACACGAACGCTAGAAAAAAGAAGAAGTAGCAGAGCAGGTCGTAGATGGTTCCGGTGCTGTAGTAAAGGTCGGCCAGGTGCGCCTGGTAGGCCCCCAGCAGGCAGGCCAGGGCCGCGACTTCGCGGGAACGCGCCAGGCGGGCGCAGAATCCATAGAGCAGCGCCAGGTTGGCCGCCAGCAGGGCGAAGGCCGCCAGACGGTAAGGCAGCGGGTGCAAGCCGAACAGGCCGAAGAGGCAGCGGTAGAACAGCGCCCCCACGGGACGGTCCGCCGCCAGGGGCGAGGACGACCACGCGCCGTAGAGGTTCATCATGTCGTCGGGCGTGAAGTAGGCGCGGATTCCGTCGCCCGCCAGGGCGAACAAACAGCCGCCGGCCGCAATGGCCGCGGCCAGCGCGGCGCGGCCTCGTGGAACGCTCATGTATGTACTAATTTACAGGGTTCGGCCACGGGTTCGGGAGCGAGAGCGCATCCCCGCCCGCCCCGGCGGCATCCGATAGACACGGGTAAGTTTGGAGGATGGATGCTAAGACTCATTATTGGGATCGGATCGCTGGCAGCGATGGCCGCCATGGGCCACGCCGCCGAAACAGTCTACGGTTTCACGCCGAGTTCGATAGACGGCCAGCCGGCGCCGCTCTCGGCTTGGAAGGGGAAGGTGCTTCTGCTGGTCAACGTGGCCAGCAAGTGCGGTTTCACGCCGCAGTACAAAGCCCTGGAATCGACCTACGAGTCGTATAAGGATCGCGGGCTGGTGATCGTAGGATTCCCGGCCAACAATTTCGGCGGGCAGGAACCTGGCACCAACGAAGAAATCAAGACCTTCTGCTCGCGCACCTACAACGTGCAGTTCCCCATGATGAGCAAGATCTCGGTGAAGGGCGAGGACCAGGCGCCGCTCTACGGCTTCCTCACCAAAGAGGCGAACCCGGCTGTCGCCGGAGACATCAAGTGGAATTTCACCAAGTTCCTGGTGAACCGCGAAGGTAAGGTGGTCGCGCGCTTCGAGCCGGCCGTAACGCCCGATTCTCCCGAGGTAAAAGCGGCCATCGAGAAAGCCCTCCAGGAATAGCCAGAGCCTCAATCCATGTGGGACAGGCGGACCCAGAGGGCGCCCCGCCTGTCAATCCAATCCCGGCGGACCGCCGTCGCCAAAAGCCCGCATCCCGCCCGCCGGGATATAATCTAATCAAACGTGCACTGGGTTACATACCGCACTTTGAGGATTTCCTATCGATGTCAACCTTAGCGGTTTCCCCGTCCGAGCCTCTCTCGGAGCAAAAAGACCATTCCGTAGTCAACGACTTCAGCATCCAGGTCGCCACAGTCAACGGTTCCGGCAGCCAGACCGCGAACTCCGTGCTGATGCGAGCCATTTTTCAGATGGGCATCCCGGTATCCGGAAAAAACATGTTCCCCTCGAACATCGCCGGCCTGCCGACGTGGTTCACCATACGGGCCAGCCAGAAGGGGTATGTCGGCCGCCGCAAGGAAGTGGATTTCCTGGTGGCCATGAACCCGGAGACGGCGCGCGAGGACGTCATGAAGCTCCCCAGCGGCGCCGCGGTGGTCTACGACGAACCGCTCAAGCTCAACGAACTGCGCGGCGACCTGCACTTCTACCCCGTTCCGTTCGACAAGCTGGTGGGGCCGGTGTGCCCCGAGGCGCGCCTGCGGAAGCTGGTGCGGAACATGATCTACGACGGCGTGGTGGCGCAATTGCTCTCCATAGAAATGGAGGAGGTCCAGCGGGCGCTGGTGAAGCAGTTCGGCAAGAGGAAAGCCAAGGCCGCGGAGATGAACTGGAACGCCGCGCGGGCCGG
>Ga0181520_10009162_pt1 | contig 13765 bp, 13 predicted proteins | sample PEATcosm2014_Bin_29_FD_132451 | JGI IMG/M metagenome (GOLD analysis project Ga0181520, IMG submission 132451) | Peatland microbial communities from MTU Mesocosm Facility, Houghton, MI, USA - PEATcosm2014_Bin02_30_metaG | ecosystem: Environmental > Terrestrial > Soil > Wetlands > Peat | place... | reverse complement strand
TTTTCGTTTTGCGTCCAACCGACGAGACTCTCCGGCTTAATTTCTCTTGATAGCTTCGGACTTAGGGCGTCCGGCTAAACACCTATGCGGACTCAATCGGGCGGGCCGGAGCCCGGTCGCCAGGGACGCGATCCAACGCCGCCTCCCGGTCCAGAAACACTGTGCAGTTCACCCACCCGCTGTCCATTCAAGTTGCGGACGGCTGCCGGCTCGTTCCCTGCGGAACGGCCGGCTCCAGTTTTTTGCGGACGTGCGGCTGGGGCGGAGTCGCCAAAATATGTTTTCGTTGGGCCGGGCGGCACGATTGCGAGAGCCGAGATTTTGTGATTATGACCATGCCGCCTGACGAGGGGACCGGCGGCAATGCGGGATCAGGCTGCCGGGCGGCCACCCTCGTCTGCCAGGGCGGGACTTTCAATCGCCCAGGCAGGTGCCCACATGCCGCGCGGTTTGCAGCCAGGAGTGGTCCAGGGGGACGATCTTGCGCTTGCCGGCGACCTTTTCCAGCGGCACGGGTTCCGCGCCGTCGCCACGCGCCGCCACCATCACGCCAAAATGCTCCTCGTGGATGAGGTCGCCGCATTTGCTGCCGAGCCGGGTGGCCAGCATGCGGTCCGCCGCCGAGGGCGTGCCGCCACGCTGGACATAGCCGAGAATGGTGACGCGCGATTCAAGGCGGGTCAGCTCCTCCAGTTGCTTGGCCAGCCGGAGCGTGTTGCCGCCGTGCCGGACTTCGAGCGACGCGATTTCGCTCTTGGCCTCTTTTTTGTCATGCAGGGTGCGGGCGCGCTCCAGTTTTTTATCGGCGGCGGCAAAGGCGCGGGCGTCGTCGCGGCTCATCGCGCCCTCGGCCACGGCCACGATGCTGAAATTGGTGCCGTTCCGGCTGCGCCGCCGGATGGCCTCGGCAATTTTTTCGACGTCATAAGGAATTTCCGGAATCAAAATCACGTCCGCGCCGCCGGCGATGCCGGCGCCCAGCGTGAGCCAGCCGGCGCGGTGCCCCATGATTTCGGTGACAATGATGCGGTGATGGCTGTGCGCGGTGCTGTGCAGGCGGTCAATGGTCTCGGTCGCAATGTCCATCGCCGTGGCGTAGCCGAACGTGGCGTCGGTCATGGCCACGTCGTTGTCAATGGTCTTGGGCAGGGTCACGACGTGGAGGCCGGCCTGGTGCAGGCGCAGGGCGTTTTTCTGCGTGCCGCCGCCGCCGAGGCAGACGAGGCAGTCAAGTCCCCACTTGTCGTAATTCTCCACGATGGTCTCGGTCATGTCGCGGGTGCGGCCGTCAATGACCATGCGGTGCGGCTTGTCGCGGCTGGTGCCGAGGATGGTGCCGCCGACGGTGAGGATGCCCGCGAGCGTGGACTTGTCGAGCCGGAGCCGGCGGTTTTCAACCAGGCCGCGAAAGCCGTCGCGAAAGCCGATGATCTCCATGCCGTAGAAGCCGAGACAGGTTTTGCCGACGCCGCGGATGGCGGCGTTGAGGCCGGGGCTGTCGCCGCCGGCGGTGAGGATGCCGATGCGTTTGGATTTGGGAGTTTTCGCCATGCCGCAGGCTATTTGAAACTGCCCGGCGGATTTGTCGAGCAGAACTTTGAAAAATCTTCAAACACAATCATCATCATCCGCCGGGGCGGGCGCCGGCGGCAGCCGGCGGCGGCGCATCACCGCATAGCTGACGAGGCAGTTCACCCACATGCAGACGGAGACGGCCGCGCCGGTTTGAAAGGCGCGGTCCTGGTAGAAGAAATGGACTTGATGCTTGCCCGCCGGAACTTGCACGGCTTGAAACGCCACGTTGGCACGGAGCAATGCCGTCGGCCGGCCGTCAATTTCCGCGCGCCAGTCGTGATAGAACGTCTGCGCGACGACGACGAGCGAGGTTTCGACGGCGTCAACTTCAGCATCCACGGCCTGCGTGCTGAACCTGGCCTCGAGAACTTTCACGTCGGTTTGATGGGAAACTGTCACGGAGGATTTTGATTCCGGCGGCAGGAAAACAACTTTGCTGCCGTCGAAGTCGTCCTGTTCAAGCCTGGCGAGCGTCCGGGCGTCGTCGAGGAAAACAGGCTTTTGCCCGGCCGTCACGGGCGGCAGGAAGTTGGTGCGCGGCTGCCAGTGGAAGACGGCGTCCGGCGCGGTGATCTGCGAGACGCCCAGGAACGCTTCGAGGCGCGGATAACTGGCGTTGGTCGTGGTGTAAAAGAGCGACAGCACGGCGTCGCTTTCATGCGGCGTGAGCGAGAAGAATCCGTCCACTTTCGGCACGGCGTCAAGGATGTTGCAATCCGCGCAACCGCCGAGCCGCTTCGTGAGAAAATTGTTTTTGGGGTCGCCGGCGGCGAACGAGACAAGCTCATGCGCCGCCATCGGCGAAACCATCGCGCGCGAACCGCCGAGCGCGGGCTGCGGCTGCAACGCCAGCTTCTCGCGCGCCAGTCCCGGCTGATAAACCCACGGCGGCACGGTCGGATTCTGCGCCGGCTCGTGCGTGAACACATCCGCCCACGCGGCCAGAATCAACAGCAGCGGCGCGGCCCGCAGCAGCCTGGAATTGGTTTTGCGCGCGAGGGCGAAAAGAACTGCGCCGGTCAGAACCAAAAACGCGGCGCGGGAAACGCCGTTCAGCAGCGTCGCGCGCGGATCGTCGCCGGGCATGGGCGCCCACTGCGTCCAAAACAAAACGGCGACCAGCAGCGCCAACAGGACCACGCCGAGCGGCAGCAGCCGTCTTTGAACTTTCCGAAAATCAGCGAGCGCCAGCGCGGCGAGCAGCGGCGCGGCGAAGATGACGACGGAAACATATTTGACCGGATAGGTGATGAAGCCCAACTGCGGAATCAATTTTCGCAGCGCGGGCAGCACCGGCGTGTTTTCGCCCAGCGCGAACACCAGCCCGGCGATGGCGATGGCGAGCAGCAGCCGCACTTTTGATTCAGGTTCGACGGCGTTCCGCCCCGCCCAGAATGCCAGCAACGCGAGCCAGAGTGTTCCGATGCCAAGGTAATAGGACGAGGTCCAGTATTGGCCGTGCTGGAAAAAGATGCCTTCCGTGTGCGTCGAACCGAACGCCATCGGCACCAGGAAATTCGCCCAGCCCCGGCCGGGCATGGACCACCGCAAATCGGCGAAACCGGATTCGCGCTGCGCATGCATGACGAGGTCGAGGAACGGCAGCAGTTGCGCGGCGGAAAGCGAAACCACCAGCACCACGACGAGCGGCAGCCGCCAGAGCATGGCGATGCGCGACGGGGGAGCGCCGGCTTCCAGCACGGCGGGTTGGCAACACGAAGCGGTTCGGGCCGGGCCGGAGGCCGGCGCTCCTATTATGAACGATTGCAGCCAGAGCGCCGACACAATCAGCCAGGTGAGCAAAATGGTTTCCGGCCCGCCGGCGAGCATTTGCATCGCTCCGGCAAACGCGGCGAGGATGATTTTTTGCCAGCCCTCGCGCCACGCGAGTTCGGCCGCCAGCACCACCCATGGCATCCACGCAAATGTCGCCATGTGGCTGGGCCACATCAGCAGGTTGAGGGTGAAACCGTTAAAGGCGAACGCCACGCCGGCGAACGCGGCGGCGAAAGAATTGCCCGTCCAGCGGCGCGCGAGAAAATACATCCCCAGTCCGGCGAACCATAAATGCAACAGGCAGAAAAAGCCCAGCGACCATTCCAGCGGCAGCGTGAGATAAATCAGCGCCGGCGGGTAGAGCGGCATGGTGTTCCATTGCGCGAGAAACGGCACGCCGCAGTTGTTGTAGGGATTCCAGAATGGCAATTGGCCCTGCCGCAGGCAGTCCTGTTGGAAATGCGCAAGGGGATATGCGAAGAATCCGTAGTCGCGGGCGACAAAAGTTTCCAGACCCAGCGGCACCTGCGGGAACGCGGCGAAAACCAGCAGTGCGAGAAGAATGCCAAAGCGCACGGGCGTGAAAAGCTTTTCGGCGAAATTGTTGCTGCCGCTCGGTTGCACGCACAGATTAAAACTGGCGGCGGCCTGAAATGCAACTGCGCTGCAATTGACGCCGGCATCGCGAGGTCTTACGCTAATGGAAATTATGAGCCAATTGCAAGAGTCGCTGGTCGAACTCATCCGCCGCACGTCCGCCGAAATTCCCGGCGACGTGCATCAGGCCATTCTCGCGTCGCTGGAGAACGAGAAGAAAAATTCGTTGGCCGCCAACGCCTTCAAAATCATTGACCAGAACATCGCGCTGGCGAAAACCAAGTCGCAGCCGGTTTGCCAGGACACCGGCAGCATTTTGTTTTACGTGGATTGCCCGGTCGGCTTTGACCAGATCACGTTCGCCGAAACCGCTCGCGAAGCGGTGAAGCTGGCGACCAGAAAAGGTTTTCTCCGGCAAAACTCCGTGGATTCGCTCACCGGCAAAAACGATGGCACGAACTGCGGGCCGGGCGCGCCCGCGTTTCATTTTCATCAGCATCGCTCGCCGGAAATTTCCGTGCGGCTGGTGCTCAAGGGCGGCGGCTGCGAAAACGTCGGTGCGCAATACTCGCTGCCGAACGAAAAGCTCAACGCGAACCGCGACCTCGACGGCTGCCGCAAGGCGATTCTCGACGCGGTGTTGCAGGCGCAGGGCAAGGGCTGTGGGCCGGGCATCCTTGGCGTGTGCATTGGCGGCGACCGCGCGACGGGCTACGAATTGAGCAAGACACAGTTCCTGCGGCTGATTCCCGACCGCAATCCGGTTCCCGAACTCGACGCGTTGGAGCAGGACATTTTGAAGACGGCGAACGAACTCGGCATCGGCCCGATGGGATTTGGCGGCAAGACGACGCTGCTGGGCGTGAAAATTTGCGCGGCAAACCGCCTGCCCGCGTCGTATTTTGTCAGCATCAGCTACATGTGCTGGGCGTATCGGCGTCAGGGCGTGATGCTCGGCGCGAATGGTGAGATTCAAAAATGGCTTTACTAAAAAACCTTTTTAGCCACAGATGAACACGGATTAACACAAATTCTCATTTTTATGAATGCCTTGCTTGTGAGAGTTGGTATTGATTCGACAGACGGTTACTGGAACGCTCCGATGCGATTGGCAACTGGGGAATTTGCTTACGTTACAATTACCGACACCAAACCTTTGCGCGATGGAATGTCCCGAAGTTATGACGAGTTTGCTTCCGTCGCTGCGAACTTTGGAGAGCGATTACCTGAATGGCTGCGCGGTCAACCGACACATCTTGATCCAGATTTTAACTTTCTCACTTATGGCGACCAAGGCCAACGTGCCAAGCGTATCAGAACGCAAATTGGTTTTGGAGATTTGCTGGTGTTCTTTGCTGCGTTGCGACCAGTAGACGGTTCGCCACGTCCGCTTATTTATGCGCTTATCGGGTTGTATGTGGTCGAGGAAATTGTTGAGGCAAAATCCGTTCCGAAGGCGCGCTGGGCAGAGAACGCGCATACGCGACGGTTGCCGGGCGACAGCGATATTGTCGTTCGCGCGAAGCGCGGTATCTCTGGGCGTTTGCGCCGTTGCATTCCCGTTGGCGAATTGCGTGACCGGGTGTATCGCGTGCGTAGAGACTTGCTGGAAGCTTGGGGCGACCTCGACATCAAAGATGGCTATATTCAACGGAGTGTCCGATTGCCTGCCTTCTTGGACGCTGAAAGATTCTACCGATGGTTTCTTTCGCAGAAGCCGGAACTGGTAGAGGAGAACAATCCTGCGTGAGTGGCCGACTTTTCATCGTGATGCTGCGGCGGCCTCGTAAGAATGACCCGCGCACCGACCCGTTTTGGGAGCTTGGCAGTTTCGGTTGCACGCGATGTCATGGAAAGAATTTATTGCATCCGAAGAATTCCAAACTTAGAAATGGCGACCGCTTGGCCTTTGTCCAAGGCGGGAATCAAGGTTTGCGATTGTTGCTTGTGACACCTCAAATCAAACGCTTCGATCACGCAAGTGGCAGTTCGCAAGCTTGTGTGGAGTTACGTTGGGATTCAAATCGGAAACCATTTCGCTACGACTGCGCACTACCGCTTTTTGAACCGCCTGCAAAGAGCAGGTTTGAATTGTTTCCCCGGCTGGTTCATAGTTTGGCTCACACGAATCGTTCCACGATTGATGCGAAATTTGCCAGTCGCTTTCGCGCTCGCACAAGTCCGCTTGAAGGCGAGCTCGCACAAGAAATAGAAATGGTTTTTAGTGCTGCTGTGAAGCGAGCAGGACGATCAAAGTTCATCACACGCTACGAAGAAGCCTTGCCGTGGTGTGATTGTCCAACTTTACCAGCCGAAAGGCGTCGAGAATATCAATGGCGGCTTAAGGAATTGACAAAAAAGCGACCAAGTGAAAATGTGAAATGCTGCAAATGAGCGTTTTGACTGAAAAAATCCGGGTGCTGAAAGTCGGCGACGAGATTTGTTGAAATGGAAACCATTTACATTGAGACGACGGTGGTGAGTTATCTGGTGGCGAATCCGAGCCGGGATTCCATTCTCGCAGCGCACCAGCAACTCACCCGGCAATGGTGGCAGGACGAGCGGCAGCATTATGAATGCGTGACCTCGCGTGAAGTGTTGCGGGAAGCAGGCCTTGGTGACGCGGAAATGAGCCGGCGTCGCACCGAGGCGCTAACCGGACTGACGGTTCTGGCGGTGGAAGATTCAGCGCTTGGATTAGCTCGTGCGGTTTTGGCTGAAAAAATTCTTCCACCTGCTGCCGCGTCGGATGCCATTCACGCGGTCGTAGCCTCGCAAAATCGCGTGAACATTTTGCTCACCTGGAATTGCCGGCATCTGGCGAATCCGCATTCGCTCGCGAAGTTGCGGACCTTCATGGTCGCGCGTGGACTGGTTTTGCCGGAGATTTGCACTCCAATCGAGCTTATGGGACAATAATTGTATGAAAGCCAATTCGATTCTCGAAGAAGTCTGGCGGATCAAAGACCAACTGGCCGCCGAGGCAGGCTACGACATGGATCGTTTTTTTGAAAACTTGCGGAAGTGGGAAGCCGAACATCCGCACACCGGCCCGGTCGTTCGCAATGCCGAGGAGTTGCGCCAGCTTGTAGCGAAAAAGGAGCGCGAACGCGTCGAGGAATCGGCCATGGCGCTGAACGACAAACCATCGCGCAAGAAGGATTAAGACAGTTCAAAATGTGCCATGATTAAACTTTCATTCCCCTTCACCGAAGAAAAAATCCGCGCGCTGAAAGTCGGCGACGAGGTGCTGATTTCCGGCATCGTCCACACCGGGCGCGATGCGGTCCACAAATATCTGCACGAGGGCGGCAGGCTGCCGCCGGGCATGAGCCTGCGCAACGGGATTCTCTACCATTGCGGCCCGGTGATGATGAGGCAGAACGATGGCAGTTACATCTGCACCGCCGCCGGCCCGACGACGTCCATCCGCGAGGAGCCGTATCAGGCGCAAATCATCCGCGACTTCGGCATCTGCGGCGTCATCGGCAAGGGCGGCATGGGCGACCGCACGCTCGCGGCGTGCAAGGAATTTGGCTGCGTGTATTTGCACGCGGTCGGCGGCGCGGCGCAGGTGCTGGCCGAGTGCATCAAGAAAGTGCACAATGTTTATTTCCTCGAAAAGTTCGGATCGCCCGAGGCTATCTGGGAACTCGAAGTGGTGGATTTCCCGGCGGTGGTGACGATGGATTCGCATGGCAACTCGCTGCACAAGGAAGTCTTCGCGAAGAGCCAGGCGGAACTGGCGAAAAGAATCTAAACCGCGAAATACACGAAATACGCGAACGCTTTTGGAGGGAACTTTGGCGTGTTCGGCATATTTCTCGGTCAATGTGCGTGGCGGCACTTCTCGGCGACAACCCGTTCAACTTGGGCCTTGGGGTGGTGAGAATATTGGTGTTCATGGGCATGGAATGAGAGTTCTGCAAAACGTGTGGCGTCGAGACTGCGCCTCGATTTCCCCATTGCGAATTGCTGTGTTTCCGGCCACAGGCCGGACACTGCATCTTTCGCCAGGACGGCATTGCAGGGGTTTAAGGGTGATTGAACCGCGAAAACACGGCAGCAAATTTTTTTAGTTCGCGTGTTTGGCGTCTTTCGCGGTCAGGCAATCCGGGGTTGCCGCTTCCGGCGGGTTTGGCAGGATTCAAAGCAAAAGAGCCGGAACGGTTTCCCGTCCCGGCTTTGATTTGCTGAATCTGATTTCTGTTTTCGGAATTTCAGCATTTGCCCCGATCAATCCACAATTTTGGAGCCGGGCATGGACCAGTCGCTCTGGCACGGCGCTGCGCCGGCCACGGCCCTGACGCACATTGCCATTCAGGAACAGCTCGACGGCGTTGCCGGCGCTGGGATTCCGGCTTTCACCAGAGGAGGAAGTTGCGGAAATTGAGCGGAAATGACCGTGCGCACGGCCGTTCCGCGCTTCAGCGGTCGAAGAACGGACTTTTGCCCGTCACGCTCAACGGAATGCCGAGCGCCAGTTTGACCTTTGGCCCGAACAGTTTCAAATCCAGGCACGCGCGGCCGACGGAATACATCACGCGGTTGTCCACATGGAACCGGCCGGCGGTTTCCGCCGCCGACGCGGTGGCGATGCCGAGGTCAATCGAATTGAAAACGCAGACGCCGCCGGCGTCCTTCATCGCCGCGCAGGACGGCTGGCCGCAGACCCCGCAGTTCAATCCCGCCGGGTTGGACTCCACGCCGATGACGACCACCGCCGGCGAGTTCTCGATGTTGCCGGCGTCACGCGCGAGGCCGGGCCGGTTTTCCTTCGTGGCGATGCCGCGCATCTTGGCGACGAGCTTCCGCCGCGCCGGCTCGTCGTCAATCGCGAAAGTCTTGATGTTGTCAATGCCGCGGGTTTTGGGCGCCGTCCGCGCCGCCGCCGCCATCAGCGCGGCGACCTGTTGGGCGGCGGTTTTTTCCAGTTCCAACGAAGTTTTCATTGCATAAAAAATACGCCCCGCCGCCGCTGGAAACAAATCAAAAGCGGGCTGGCCGCGTGACTGGCGCGTTGACGCCGGGGCAGGAACAGCGCGCGCGGCAATGACAAGGGCATTTTAATGCCGGGCCATTGTCATCGTGTCGCTCTGCGACTTCGCTGCCTTCGCGTGGCGAAAATTTCCAACGCTCTTTTGGCTTTCCTTCAACTGCCTGTCGCCCGATTGATTCTCAGATCCCGTCCGCATCAAGCTTTCCCCGGTTCGGCCAGCGCGTTGTTTACGATTTTCTGCGCTTCGCTCACGATGGTTTGCAGATGCGGTTCGCTGCGGAAACTCTCGGCGTAAATCTTGCAAATGTTTTCCGTGCCGGACGGACGGGCCGCGAACCAGCCGTTCGCGGTCACGACTTTCAATCCACCGATGGCGGCGTGGTTGCCGGGGGCGCGCGTCAGCTTGGCGGTGATCGGCTCGCCGGCGAGATGGGATTCCTTCACCGCCTCGGGCGAGAGCTTGGCGAGGCGCGCCTTTTGTTCCGGCGTTGCCGCCGCGTCAATGCGCGTGTAATACGGCGTGCCGAACTCCGCCGTCAGTTTGCGGAAATGTTCGCCGGGATCCTGGCCGGTGACGGCGGTGATTTCCGCCGCGAGCAGGTTCATGATCGGGCCGTCCTTGTCGGTCGTCCACACCGTGCCGTCATGCCGCAGGAAGCTCGCCCCCGCGCTTTCTTCGCCCCCGAAACCGAACGAGCCGTCGAACAGTCCGGGCGCAAACCATTTGAAGCCCACCGGTGTTTCGCACAGCTTGCGACCAAGCTGGTTCACCACGCGGTCAATCATGCTGCTGCTCACGAGCGTCTTGCCAATGGCCACGTCCGCTTTCCACTGCGGACGATGCGTGAGCAGGTAGCCGATGGCCACGGCGAGATAATGATTCGGATTCATCAATCCCGCCGACGGCGTGACGATGCCGTGCCGGTCCGCGTCCGGGTCATTGGCGAACGCGACGCGGAATTTATCTTTGAGCCGCACCAGGCCGGCCATCGCATACGGACTGGAGCAGTCCATCCGGATTTTCCCATCGTGGTCCACCGACATGAACGCGAACTGCGGGTCGAGCTTCGGTTTCACGACCGTGATGTCCAGCTTGTAAATCGAATTGACCGGCTCCCAATATGGCAGCGCCGCGCCGCCCAGCGGGTCCACGCCGAGCTTCAAGCCGGCGGCGCGGATGACCTCCATGTCCACGACATTCCGCAGGTCGTTGACGTAGGGCAGGATAAAATCTTCCTGATGCGTGGTCGCCGCCTTGAGCGCGATGGCGAACGGCTCACGCTTCACTCCGGAATTATTTCCGCGCAGCAACTCGTTGGCACGATCCTGCACCCACTTGGTCACGCCGGTGTCGGCCGGGCCGCCGTTGGTCAGATTATATTTGAAGCCGCCGTCCTCCGGCGGATTGTGCGACGGCGTGATGACAATGCCATCGGCAAGCCCGAATTTGCGGCCGCGATTGTAAACGATGATCGCGCGTGAAATGACCGGGGTCGGCGTCACGCCATCGTCGCGCTGAATGACCGTTTCAACGCCGTTGGCCGCCAGCACTTCGAGCGCGGTGCGCTGCGCGGACGCGGACAGCGCGTGCGTGTCCCTGCCCATCTGGAGCGGGCCGTTGATGTTCTGACTCCGGCGGTAATCGCAGATGGCCTGCGTGATGGCGAGAATGTGCGCCTCGGTGAACGTGCCGTTCAGCGAAGAGCCGCGATGCCCGCTCGTGCCAAAGCTGACCAGTTGGTTCGGGTCGCTGACGTCAGGCCGCCGCGCGTAATACTCGCGTCCGAGCCGCGCCAGATCCACCAGCAGGTTCTTGGGCGCCGGTTTGCCCGCAAGCGGAGAGAGTGCCATAACAAATTTCAGCCATGCTACCGGACACCGTCTGGCATTCAACCCTCTTTTGCGCCGCCGGATTCCACCACATTGACGCCGGCGCGCCGCTTCACTAATCTCCGGCATGGCCAAGAAATCCGTGGCTGAATCAACCACCAAGACACCAAGTCACAAAGTTGCCGGAAAAGAAGACTCCCTCGCCCCAGCCGGTAGGGCGGGCAGTCCCTTGCCCGCCGCCTCGCAATCCGACGACGGCGCGCACGGAGTGACGCGCCCTACCAAGTTAAAACCCTCCACCCTCCTTGACACCCGCGTCGTTTATTGCGGCGACAATCTGGAATCGCTCGCCAAGCTGCCCGACGGTCCGTGCCGGACTGGCCACCATTGGGGCGAGACCAGGGAGAAGCGCGCCTTTGAAGACCGCCACGAGAACACCAGGGCTTACATTGACTACATGCGCCCGCGCTGCGTGCAGCTCGCCCGCGTCCTCAAAAAGACCGGCAGCTTTTATTACCACTGCGACTGGCACGCCAACCCTCGCGTTTTCGCCTGCAAAATTTGTTTGCTAAACGCCTAACCGAGATTTTAACTGGAGATTTATGATAAAATCCACGCGGATCATACTATTCATAATCAGCTTTATTCTTCTGTTGATTGTCTTTTTTGTAACAACAGGTCATTTTTTCCCATCTTCAGAGCAATCCGTGGTTCTTTTCTCTGCATTGCTCATGCTCTCATTCGTAACTCTCTTTCTTGAGCATTTCTTCACGAGACCAACCGACGTTCTCGCATCGACTATTGCGATATTGCTACTACTTGCGCCACTTCAGTCCGAGCTATCGAAATTTGGATGCTGGTATTGGATTTTCTTTTGCTACAACATTCTACTGCTCGTGACTTCGCTGATCGCTCTTCTCTTGCTGGATGAAGATAAGTCTTCAGGCGCGATGCAGAATCGTGTTTCGTCGGCGCTGAAAAGATTCTCGGTTTTTTTTGGAAACGGGCGCTTTCTTTTCTTTGCACTTTTTTTTCTAACACTGGTCTTCTATGTGGACAATCAATCCGGTCACTTTCTCGTCATTGCAGGTTACGCGTCCGTGATCCTTTTGATTGACCCTAAAGGCTTTGTCCTCTCGTCATGGCGGGCGAAGCGAAAAGCAGGCCTCGATATCGGAGAGATTATCGGGGTTCAATCACGAAACACATTTTTGGCAAAACTTTACACGGAGCGGGTCGCAGTCAAACGTTTCGACATAGTCGAATTCCGCTACTCTATGGACGAAGGCCGTCGTGTGTTCAAAGGGATGATTGTCGATAATTTTCTTTTGAACGAACAGCAATGGATCAAAATTCTTGCCACAGATGAAATTCTTCAAGCGCTGGGCTCCGAATCGCATACCGAATTTGATGCTGCAAATATCGTATCAAAGATTCAGGACAGCGTTGTGCCAGATATTCTTGGGCGCTTTGTCGGTGTTGTCATTGATGAGTCGAATATTATGAAATTGCGTTTCGACTATGCGGGGCGAGTTGCGGTTGCTGAAGGAAGTTTGATTGAGGCCAATGTGTCTGGAAAACGTGTGCTTTACCAAATTACGCAAGGCCTTACAGACGTCAAACCTTTGGAACAAAAAAATGTTGCTGGCTTCGTTGTCGGTGAATCTATTCAGCTAGGAGTCTGGGATTCAAAGCGTCTACTCTTTGAGAAATATGGTTGGGTTCCCGAAGTTAACACCCCATTGTTCCTAGCATCAAGCGCACCTGCATTCGTTGCCGAACCAGAAGAAAAGTTGGTCGGAACAATTCCTGGAACCAATTATCCTGTTCTATTAAATCTACGCCAAGCAGTAACGCACCACACCGCGATTCTCGGAGTCACCGGATCAGGAAAGTCAGTTTTCTGCCGAGACTTGATTCGGAAAATCATCGCCGATGGCACTAAAGTGATATGCGTTGACTTTACAAATGAATATCGCAAAAAGTTTCCTGATATTGCGCCAGATTCTATAGTTACAGACGCACACAAAGACGAGCTTTTTGAAGCCATAGAAGCGCTTTCAACGGAACTGGAAAAGTTCGGAAATCAGCAGAATAAGGCACTCATTGCCAGTAAGGCGAAAGTATTGAAAGATCGTTTCTATGACGCCGTTAAGGTATTTATGCAGTCGGATAAAAAACTGGCGCTGTTCGAGCTTCCAGATGTTTCAAATACAACAGGCATTTTGGAATACACGAAGTGGTTTTTTCGTGGGCTTTTCCAGGTCGCTAGACAAGACGCCAATTTTGGCAAGCAGGTGTGTGTCGTTCTCGAAGAAGCGCACACGGTGATTCCAGAGTGGAATTTCATCGGAGCGGATGATAAAAGGGCTCAATCACTGGTGAACAGTATAAGCCAAATCGCCCTCCAAGGCCGAAAATATAATGTTGGTTTCATTGTGGTTGCACAGCGAACAGCCAACGTTTCAAAAACAGTCTTGACGCAATGCAATACAATCGTGGCGTTTCAACAATTCGACAAGACGAGTTCTGATTTCCTGTTGAACTACATGGGCGCAGAAATGGTTGCGTCGCTTCCCGCTCTACGGTTTAGGCAAGCCATCGCCGTAGGAAAGGCATTCAGGTCTGGAGTCCCACTGATCTTCGAGGTTCCAGATATAAAGGAGCCCGAAGCTGCAATTGAAGAAGCCAAGGCTGAATGAATTTAGGCAATCAGGAAAAATTCATTGACCAAGAAGGAGCGTCGTCCGCTGTCCCCTTGAAAATTTACTCACCATGATTGGCATTGATATTTCGCCCACCGCCTGCCGCGTCATGGCCAAACGCCTGCGCGACGTTTGCACCTGCCGGAAAGCGAACGGCTCCGGCGCGCCGGACGCGGCTTCGTCGTCCGCGCATTGGCTTGTCTTTGACAATAGCCCAGCCATTTATGGCTGGGTTCACGGTTCGGGAATGTTCGTAGTCCCGTCAGGGACGAAAGAAATGGTC
>Ga0181520_10009161_pt1 | contig 13766 bp, 18 predicted proteins | sample PEATcosm2014_Bin_29_FD_132451 | JGI IMG/M metagenome (GOLD analysis project Ga0181520, IMG submission 132451) | Peatland microbial communities from MTU Mesocosm Facility, Houghton, MI, USA - PEATcosm2014_Bin02_30_metaG | ecosystem: Environmental > Terrestrial > Soil > Wetlands > Peat | place... | reverse complement strand
CGCGATAATCGCTAACGCGACTATCGGCCCTATCCATAATCTCGATATTAATTTCCCAATAATGTCTTTTTTCATAATACGTTACCTAAATCTTATGGCCTTATTTCTTTTATGAAGGGAGAGGAAGATTGATTGCTCCCCATCGAAACAGTGGCTGGGAAAGAATTGTTGCCACTGGGGTTGGAGCAGCTAAGTACGTATGTCGTGGTGCTGACAGGACTGACGCTCGTAGAGCCGGATAGGTTGGATACCGTACCTATACCTTGATCGATCGAGCAAGACTGCGCGTTTGAACAGCTCCAAGACAGCGTCGATGATTGCGGCGGAATTATGCTGCTTGGGTCGCCGTTGAACGAACAGCTTGGTAGATTCGGGGTTACGGTCGTTACTGTGAAACTGTCGAAGCATGGTCCGGAAGCCGGCAACGTGCAGCCGCCCGTCGTTCCTCCGGTCGGCGCAGTGGGCGATGACGAATTCACCGGGCTGGTCGGCTGCGTCACGCTGCCCCCCGATGTGACGACGACTTGTACGATACCGCTCACTTGTTGTTGCGACGTAGTGGATCCCGAGCAGCTGTTGGTCTGCTGTCCTGGGGTCGTACCGGTGATTGTATAGTCGTAGGTGCCCGGGGACGACAACGACATAGGAGATGAGTGGTACTGTTCCGGCGAAGCGCCGGCCAGACAGCCGCTGCCCGAGACGGAAAGACCGGGGCCGGTGACGCTGCAATTCGTAATCACGTTCACCGAACACCAGTTAATAGTGAAGGTCTGTCCAACCGTCTTGGTAATGGTGCTGCTTCCGGGAGCCGTGCAGCCATTATTAGATGTTGCCGCCCCAACACTCACGGTCACGCTCTGTGGGGACGATTTAACATTGCCCGTAGTGTCGTAACAGGTAAGCGTGTACGTCGTCGTTTGGGTCGGCGAAACCTTTTGCGAGCCGCTTGTATTTTCATATCCGCTCCACCCATTGCTTGCACTGCATCCGTAGGCATTGCTTGTCGACCACGACAGGGTGGCGGACTGCCCGGATGTTATCGAAGTTGGGCTTGATGAAAAAGATGTAATGGCAGGAGTTCCGGCGGCACCTACGCTTACGCTGCTAGTTTGCATCGGACTGCTTCCACCAGATCCAGTGCATTGCATACCAGTGGTGTACGTCCCAGCCGAAGAAGGAGTGATGGAAAGCGAGCCACTAGTGCCGTATGAGCCGCCATGATATCCGGTACAGGCTGTTGCGTTGGTCGACGACCAAGTCAAGGTAAACGAGCTTCCCAAGTTAATTGATGACGGATTTGCCGAAACGCTTACGGTTGCCGCGGGGGTTGCGGTCACGACAGTCATAGTGTCCTGTATGGACCAGCCGGTTGTTCCGGATAAATTTATGTTCCACCAAGTATAGCCGTTGGCAGACGATGGGCCGCCTATAATAGTGGCTGTAGATCCGGACGCCGCTGCGGTTATCACCGAGCAGCTGGTGCCGGCACATGAGCGCACATTCGTAGCGGAGGTGAATTGCACCGTATTGCCTGTTTGCACGGCATAAGCCTGACCAGTAATTATAAACACACTCAGTACGGAAAGGGTCAGTATAGAAATGACAATTGTCGGCTTATTGCTCATCTTCATCATTGCGCCTTTATGTCTACCGATGGCGACGACTGGTTTTGGGTTGTCGAAGTCGCAGGCTGCGTAACGGTGAATACGGCGCTGCCGGTGTCGCTGCCGCAAGAGTTCGCACAGGTTATGCTGTATGTCTGAGTGGAAGGAGATGGGGCGGTATAGACCTGCGAGCCGCCGTTAATATTGTAAGAATTTCCGTTGCCGTCGGCGCAGACTGTGGCGTTGGTTGGCGCCCAGGATACGGTTGTCGATGAGGGTTGGCACGATGACGCTACCGTGGGATTGGCGGTAACGCTCACAGTCGGCGGCGCACATTGGCAATCCGCATCTGTGTTGCATTGATTAGTCCCCGCTCCAGCTACAGACACGCAGGCATCGAGATTATTGCATACCGAATGTTCGGGGCCCGGAACCGTCGGAACATAAACATAATCATAGTCGTCTATGGAATTTCCGTCGGATAGACTGCAACTGAAATTAAATTGGTAGTTTCCGGTCGCCAATGATGCCTGCGGCGAATTGATCGGCTGGGTAGCCTCATTTCCAGAAATCAGGCCCAAGTTAACATAATGAAGCCCGCTTACCTCGCTACCACTAAAATTCTCGCCATCCGCAGACACGGCCTTATTTGTATCTAGATTTGTCACGTTTAATGAGCAGCTGGATATGCTTACTCCGCCAAGCCCATGAGCAAGGAGGTTGGCGAGGGACTGTGCAGGCGACGGAGTCGTTATCTCGGCAACGATCGTTGACGCGGCTAACTCTGAATTGCTGTATGCGAACGGATTGATGCTTATTGAATAATCAGGCGCCAGACCCGCAGCCTTATATGTCGAACTTACTACTCCGGGGTTAGCGTCCATAATCAGATTAACGGTATAACCATCGGCCGAATTCGGAACGGAGCTTATTACAGATTGCACCGTCGATTCCGATATATTGGATTGGGTTATATAGGTGTATTGGAATGTCTCTGGCTTCGGCGCAGGTGATGAAGAGGGGTCTACTATATAGATATTATTGTAGTCGCCTATATAGCTGTATGGGGATAGATAGCACTTTGTCGAGATACTGTGATTACCCACACTTAGAATAGGAAGCGGATTGAAACCAAAATCCCATATAAAATTCCCAGTCAAACTGAATAAATCTGATCCCTGGCTTGAAGTCTGATCGGGTACGGTTCCGTCATCGACATAAAAAGCGCAGCTTGATATGGCATTGGCGCTAAACGATGCAAGATTACTGGTCAACCCACTGACCAATCCGTAGGTTATGAGACTGGATACATTAGTATTGGAAAACTGACTTGCCGTAAAAGCCAATGGATTTGTTGACGCGACCGTACCGCCATTATTTGTTGTTAGGACGCCGGGATTGCCTCCTATAGGAAGATAGACGGTATATCCGTCCGCCGTGTTAAATAGACCTTGAGAAAGTGAGGATTGGCTTGGACCGGAACCATCGGCATTCGCAGGCAAAATTTTCAGAGACAAAATAGATATCAGAGCTAATCCTAGTAAAATTCTGCTAAGTTTATTATGCATGTCGCGCCATAGGATATATCTATTTAGACTTACTAAACTGTGACATGTTTAAAATAAGAACCTGTGTGAAAGCTGTGTCACCAATATCATAGGAACCGCTGGAATTCTTGCACGTAACAATATAAGTTCCACCGCCGCCGTTGGCTGGCAGACTCACTAATTGATAAGAACTGCCCGAGATCGGCGTGCCGTCCTGCGGATGTATATCATCATGGCCAAACAGACAATCTTTGCCGCTCACATTTTCGGTAATCTCATAACTAACCGGTCCGAAAACTAGCACGCCGGCTGAATTATTTGTACCTATAAGAGGGCTGCCACTGAATTTACCGCTTCCGATTTGAAATATTCCCGCAGATTTAAGTATTTTTATATTTATAGTCGCGCCAGGAATAGTAGACGTAACACTGCCGACATAACTCATATTGGCCGGCAAAACCCGCGAGATGGCATGCAAAGCGGGGTTGCTCTCGTATTTGATGAGCCTGGAGATTTCGATTGAAGCAACTGTGATAATAGCAATTACCAAAATCGCTATTGAGATACGTATCACGGTTTTTTTATTCATGGTGATTGTACCTTCTCCCCTATCTCAATCTCGGGATATCGGGGAAGCCAGTTTATTCAAGCTTCGACTCTTAAATAATAGACCATTTTATCCGTGCTTCAAAATAAGCTTGGGGAGCCGCTGGCTCAAGATCAATCGATGTTATAATGGTTAATGAGATATGACTTTAAAAGGCCGGAAAATAAGAAGATAAACTTTAAAAAAATAAATATATGAAGGGATTCAACGCAAATATAGAGAAAGAGACCTTGGATAACGAAAATTTCCGTAAGGTTTTATACACCACAAACCATAGCCAGCTCGTGTTAATGAGCTTAAGACCAAAAGAAGAAATCGGCATGGAGGTTCATAAGGATAACGATCAGTTCTTGCGATTCGAGCGGGGCAGCGGCAAATGCATCATCGACGGCAATGAATATATGGTCGGAGACGGCTCCGCCGTCATCGTTCCCGCCGGCGCGCAGCATAACGTCATCAACATATCAGAAACTGAGGATTTGAAACTTTATACGATCTATTCCCCTGCCCACCATAAAGATGGGATTGTTCGCGCCACCAAGGAAGAAGCTGAGGCCACAGAAGAGGAATTCGACGGTAAAACAACCGAATAGCCAATAATACTTAAATCTATGAGCGATACCTATAATTGGTACGCACATCTTAAAAAGCCATCCTGGGCCCCGCCCTCATGGCTTTTCGGGCCAGCATGGACGGTGCTTTATATTCTGATCGCGATAACCTTTGGGTCTGTTTTATACAAAACGCTCATCGGGGACCTAGCTCGGATCATAGCCATACCATTTACCCTCAATCTTATTTTCAACTTCGCATTCGTACCAATACAGTTCAAGCTCAAGAACAATCCCCTAGCCGCGATCGACATCATACTTGTCCTGGGGACCATCGTTTGGGCATTGTTGGCCATATGGCCATACGAACACTGGATCGTATACGCCAACATCCCCTATCTTTTGTGGGTATCTTTCGCAACCGTTCTACAACTGACAGTCACCTATATAAATAGGAAGGGCGTCTAAGGCTGTGAGTGTTAAGTTTTTGATATACTTATCCCGTGCAATACCATCCCCTGACCAAAAGAATATCCGATTTACTGACCGAACATCACATCCCATTTCGGACGTTCCAACATACGCCAGTGCGTACAAGCGAAGAGGCGGCAGCCCTACGGCCGGATTTCACCTTGCATCAGGGCGCTAAAGCGCTAATTGTGAGAGCGAAGGGTCCGGACAACGCCCCATTCTTTGTAATGCTAGTTTTCCCCGCAGACCTTAAGTTCGACTCAAAGAAGGTCAAATCAGCCATCGACGCTAAGTCGGTTTCTTTCGCAACCGAAGAAGAAGTTTCGCGAATTACTGATGGCGTCCAAATTGGAGGCGTACCTCCGTTCGGAAACCTATTCGGCCTTCCGGTATACGTGGACGAATCGCTTTCCAGCAACGACGAGATCATCTTTAATGCAGGCGACCGAAGCTTTTCTATTGCGATGAAAACATCCGACTATTTGAACGTTGTACGGCCGAAGATCAGCGACTTAGTCCTGCGATGAATTACAATTTGGACTTAAACGACCGGCCGTTCAAAGCGATAAAGGCAGGCACAAAAAAGATAGAGGGCCGCACACCAAAAGACGAAGGCGATAAGCAATACGGCCAAATGGCCGCAGGCGACGTTATAATCTTCACCAGCAATGCAACGGGCGAGAAGATGCCGTGCGAAGTCACATTCGTACGGAGATATCCCGACGTCAGATCGATGCTCGAAACGGAGGGGGTAAAGAACGTCCTATCGAGCGGCCTGGATATAGAAGGAGGGGTAAAAAGCTATAATAACCTGGAAGGATACGAAGAAAGCATAAAAAAGTTCGGCATCTACGCAATCGGCATAAAACCCATCGATGAATAATTTCAAAACACTCTATAAAGAAGCTTATAAGATCAGCAAGAACAGAAAGCTTAGCAAGCTCGCCAGCAGCGGCGGGGTCGGCAGCGCCATGATCACGAAGAAGGGCAATATCTATACGGGCATCTGTATAGACGCCTGCTGCGGGGTCGGCTTCTGCGCCGAACACTCGGCCATAGCCGACATGCTGAAGCACGGCGAATCGGAGATAAAGGAGGTGGTTGCGGTAAATCAAGGCAAGAAGATACTGCCGCCCTGCGGAAGATGCCGCGAGCTCATATTCCAGATAAATCCCCGCAACAAGAACACAATAGTCCATCTCTCTGCGACCAAGAGCAAGACGATCGAGGCCCTATTGCCCGATCCTTGGAGTGTAGGTTGAACCCAGGGGCGGTTCTGACTAGACTGAGATTATGGACCACGAAAATAATAGAGATTACTGCACGCTCTATATAGTTCGCCACGGCGAAACGGAATGGAATAAGAATCGCACTGTCATGGGACAGATGGATTCGCCCCTTACCCCTGAAGGCGTGCGGCAGGTCGAAGCTACCGCAGACCAGCTTAAGGACATCCACTTCGACGCGATATTCTCCTCGGACTCTCCGCGGGCCCAGAGGACGGCTGAGATCATAAGACTGGACCGGGATCTCGCCATACAGACATCCAAGCTTCTCAGGGAGAGGAAATACGGGCGTTTCGAGGGAAAACCTGCGGAGAAATTCCACAACGCGGTCAAGCACCTGCTTGAAAAGAAAGAGGCATTGACCGAGGAGGAGCAGTGGAAATTCAACATCAGCGATGACATGGAAAGCGACGAGGAGCTTGCAAACAGGTTCATCATACAGCTGAGGGAGATAGCCGCATCGCATATAAACAAGACCGTCCTTGTGACCACGCACGGAGGATGCATACGCATGTTCCTGGTGCGAACCGGCTACGCCGGATATAAAAAGCTGCAGGGAGGCACCTTTCAGAACGCCGGATACGTTAAGGCCTCGTCGGACGGAATAGATTTCTTTATCGAGGAGGTTAAGGGCATAAAGTACAAGGATAAAGCGGCTGAATAGGGCCGCTTTAAAAAACCTTTACTTTCAAAGCTGAAACGAATTAAATGAGCCTATGGGCAAAGTTGACCTTACAAAAATCATCAGAGCCGACATATCGGATATGGCGTCCTATAAGGCCGCACCTTTCCTGTCCGATCTTGAGGAAAAATACGCCTCTTCAAAGGACGAGATAATTAAACTCGACCAGGGAGAGAATCCTTACGGTTCCCCGCCCAGCGTGAGGGAAGCCCTAAGTAAGGTTAAGGACATATTTAACTATTATCCGGATCCGGAATATAAAAAGCTACGCACGGCTATATCCAAATACGTCGGCGTAGACATCGGACGAATCATGGTCGGCTCGGGCTCAGATGAGCTCTCGGACCTTATCTTAAGGCTGGTTATAAACGAAGGCGACGAGATCATAAACTGCTCCCCCACCTACGGCATGTACCCCTTGCTCATAACCCTCAATAAAGGGAAGGCCGTAGTCGTTCGCAGGAATGAAGACTACTCGTTGAACGTTCAGGCGATAATAGAAAAAGTAAACGACCGGACTAAGGCGATACTGATCTGCTCCCCCAACAACCCCACCGGCAACTTGGCCACCGAACAGGAGATCAGGGCCCTGCTCGACACCGGAAAGTTGGTCGTCGTCGATGAGGCTTATTTCGAATTCTGCAACAAAACGGTCATTCATTTGTCCGACGAATATAACAATCTAATTATCATGAGGACCTTCAGTAAATGGGCAGGCTTGGCCGGCCTACGCCTAGGATACGCAATAATGGATCCGCGCTTTGTAAGCGAACTCATGAAAATAAAACTACCCTTCAATGTTAACCTGGCCGCAGAGATCGGGGGCTTGGCTGCTTTGGAGAATGTCGCCACGACGCTGGAAATGGTAAATAGGGTTGTCGTTGAACGAGATAGGGTTTATGGCGAGCTTAAAGATCTGCCTGGATTCAAAACATATCCATCGTACGGGAACTTCCTGTTGATCGAGGCCAAAGGGAGCCTGTCGGATGTTAGAACCTATTTGGACAATAATCAGATATTCCCAAGGTATTACGAGGAACAGAATGCGCTGAGACTAACCATCGGAACGCCAGAACAAAACGACAAAGTTGTCGCTAGATTGAAGTCTTTTAAGGCGAGCGCTTAAGCGCTTAGTGGTTTAACAAACGGAAGGATATACGGCTTGTCTTTGTCTGTTGAATCTATCAGCAGGTCAACTGCCTCTTTTAGGCTCTGGCCTATAGTGAACACGCCATGGTCTTTAAGGAAGACGGCATTCGAATTTTTAAATAAGGGCACCATCGCCAAACCTAGCTCTATCGTCCCATATGGGATTTCTTCAGGGGTTGAAGGTATGTTCTTGCTATCCTTGGACCCTACATTCACGTGGGCGACGGCCTTAACCTCCGGCATCGCCTGGTATATGGTCCAATGGTTTACTGATTCGGAAGAGGGGCCCTTCGAGCCGACGAAGTACACCTTCTCGCTGTTTGCCTCCGGCACGAAGATCACTTCGTCGGGATGAAGGTTGTCCAGTTTCGATCCGGTGGAAGTCACTAGCATCCCGCCTGGGACTTTAATGCTGAAATTCCCGCCACTGCCGACCGACAGCCCGCTGTCGCCTACCAACTTGCCGGCATCTATGAACTCTTGGGCATACTTGTCCACAAGTTCCTGCACATTTATTGAATCTGGCCTAGTCGCTCCGTCTTCGTACTTCATCTTTGTTTTATTTAAATTATTTTTTATAACCGTACGTCGTCTTGTGCGCCGGATATTCGGTCACCGCCTCGTATCCGTATCCCCTCAGTATATTTTCAACCTCGGTAGACGTCTCCTCCCCGTTTACTATGTGATATGAAGCAACGGCCAGGTTAACTTTATTGTTTCTCAATGTCCTCTCGGCTCCCTTTAGGGCCTGGAGCTCGGATCCCTCGATGTCCATCTTTATGAAATCGACTTTATCTATTCCAAGCCTGCCCAGCTCGTTGTCGATAGAGACGACATCGGTATCGGTGGCATAGGGGCTGGCGTTGAAGTAGAACGAGGCTCCCGCAGTATGCTTGTTGTTAAACTTCAGTTTCCCGTCCTTGTACCACAGCGCTTTGTTTATCACTGTGACATTCTCAAGTCCGTTTAATTTGACGTTCTCCTTGAGCTTCCTGCAATTTTCCGTATCAGGCTCAAAAACTATAACCTTTCCGTTGTTTCCGACGACCTTCGCCGCATATACGGAGAAAGTACCTTCGTATCCCCCGCCGTCGATCACGACATCTCCTGACTTAAGCTGGTAATGCAATTCGTAGCCGATATTCTCTTTTTTGAATGACGCGTCCCACGGCTTGTATTCAACGTCGTAAGGCGTGAGATTAGACCCGGACCAGCTGCAAAACTTGAGATGTTGGCCCTTATAGATTATCTCCACGTACTCATCGTTCCATACCCTCTCCTCTATCACCGGGCTGAGCTTGCTCACCAGTTCGTCGTCCGATGCAGTGGAGTTATCCAGTACGAGGTCGTACTTCAAACCAAGATTCTTGGCCTTTTCATAGGTGTCCGCTATTTCCTCCTTGGACCATTCGACGTGGTCGCTCTTTGGCCTCTGTTCCAGCCTCTCAAGAGTCACTTTAAGTGGCGAGTCCACATAGATCAGCCTGACGTCAGCGACCAATTGAAGCTTCTTTAGAATCTCGAAGGCGTATGGCCTGCTCATCGTGTTCTCGAGACAAATCCTCCCCTTCTTATCCAAGAATTCCAAAATTGCCGCCTCGGCCAGAGGTTCGGCCCGTTTAAGGTACCCCTCGGGGTTTTCCTTCTGCTCCTTTATGAAGATGTCCTCGTATTCAAAGAAAGGGATATCGAATCTCTTTTCGATCAGTTTGCCGACATATGATTTGCCGACAGCTATTGGGCCGACCAGCAAAAATGCTTCTTTCATCCTTAAATGGATACCTTGTATTCCTAATCCTTGTCAAGATTTTTGGATCCAAAAATCCCCACATCACAAAGTAGTGGATGTGGGGACTGGGATATAGGTGATGACGGTCGACGAGCCATAGACTTGTGTCAGCCACGCGGTAAACGTGTTATCGATAGCCTCGTTGACGTTCAAGAGGGTAGACGAACTTGTCCACTCGCTAAGACATCTATCTCCCTGCGGATCCGTGAAATACGCATTCTGTTCGTAGGTACTAGTTGCACCTGGAATCAGATATTGCGAGTCCCACATATTTAGAGAGAATCCGCTGACAGGAAGCGCGACAACTGTCACGAGTAGAACGCTTAGCGCCGCACCGAAAACCTTACCGTTCAGAAACCTCAGTAATCGGCTCATGATTTTATAAATTATTTTTATTTTAAAGACCTATCCCGGAATTGGGGTCAGTCCCAATCGACCTTAGGGTTATGTTATATAAATAACATAATTTTGGACAATTGTCCAGCGAACAGAGGATGATCCCCTACTAGAGATACAGCTTCCTGAGATATTTGTCGGCTTGCTTCAGGTCTTGGATCGTGTTTATGGGCAGCCAGAAACTGGCCTTCTCTATATCTATCGGATATTTGACGGACATTTTAACTATGGTCTGAGGCAGCCCATACTCTTCTTTGCCTATCAACACCAACCGGTAATCAAAGATCCTTTTGTCCAAGGTATACATTCCGCAGTTCACCAGTGTGCCGGCAGACAGCCTCGGACTTTCGACTATGTCATTCAAAGCTCCTGACTTAAGTTCAATCACGCCGAAACGGTCCGGAACCTCTACCCTCTGCGCCAATATGCACAGGGAATGCCTAAGGCAGTTTTCCATGTCCTTTTTGATATAGATATTGTCGCCCATCATGACAATGAACTTCTTATCGTTGACAAAATCCTTGCACACAAAAAGCGCGTGCCCCGTGCCGAGGCGCTCTTTCTGTTCAACGTAGGTTATCTGCCGACCGTTGAAATTGTTTCCGATATTGCGCTTTATCTGTTCCTTGAGGGGCCCGACAACAACGATCACTTCCTTCACTTCTTGGGGTAGCTGCGAAAGGTTATGCTCCAGGATGGTCCTCTTCCCTACTTTCAGCAGGCACTTCGGCATAGCATCGGCTTGTCCCAATCTTATCCCTTCGCCTCCAGCTAAAATTATTGCCTGCATCGAAATTAAAATATATTTGTCTAAGTGCCGGTCGATCCGAATCCGCCGCGGATTTTGCCGTCCATCTTACTTACCTCTTCCCATTCCGCTCTCACAAACGGCACAAGGACTCCTTGGACGATTCTGTCGTCCCGTCCGACGACTATGGGCTTGTCTGTAAAATTGAATAGGACCGCCTTGATTTCGTCTTCGTCGCCGCGATAATCGGAGTCGATAATCCCTATGCCGTTCCTCATGCTTAAACCTCTTTTATATAGGGAGCTCCTGGCCGCAAGCAAAAGAAAATGGCCCTCGGGTATTTCCATTGCGATATTTAGGGGGATCGAACCTATCTGCCCCGGCAGGATCTCGACCTGTTCCTTAGCGCGGAAGTCGAATCCGGCCGCACCGTCAGTATGGTATTCCGGCAACGGCAAGTCCTTATCGAATCTTTTTATTCTGACTTTCATTGGATTTGTTTTCTTTTAAATCGGCTCGATCCGTCTGGCAATTAGCCTTGATAATTTATTGTAGCCCCAGTAGACCAAAAGGGTCACTAAGATTGCGGCGATTATGAGGTACTCTCCTCCTTGTACATAGTGCGCGATGCTGTCATAGACCTGGCCGAAATAATATCCCAAGGCGGCGAACAGAATCACCTTCGGCAATATTATCGACGTCGCCGTGGTCACATATTTGCGTATCGACATACGCGACGCTCCGACCGCCATCAATCCCGGGGTCGAAAGCCCGGGCACCAACTTGATCACAGCCAGGGTTTTGATGGGATTTGTCTTCAGTAGTTTCTCCACGCGTTTCATTCTTTCGCTGGACAGCCCGAAATTGCGCCCATACTTCTCGATTAACGATATCCTGCTCAAATAACCGACCAAGTAATATCCGAAGTCGGCGGTCAGATCCCCTAGAATCGCCAATATCAAAACGGCCCATATATTGAAATACCCCAATCGCGCGGCAAATGCTGCAGCAGCAGTGATTACCGGCCCTTCCACGACCATGGCGAGGAACATTACCACGTAACCCACGCCCCTAACCCACAAAAGAGTCTGGTTGAAGGATAGTCCCGCCGCCGCCATAAAACTGTTCCCATGTACAGATTGGACCGATAGGCTGGCCACGCTGTTCGACAAGAAATGATTGACGTTGAATTGCGCGCTGATGAACACCAAGGCCACAACGATCATGGTCCGTATCATAAATTTGTATTTGGTCATTATGACATTCAGCATCGATGGTCTATTTGAATCCGAATTTCTCCCCTAGGCTCTTAAAGAAATAATTACGTTCCAATTCTGCGAATTTTATGGCATGGGGCGACCTCTCCAATATTACTTCATCGTTCTTCTTCAGTGGGAAGATGGTCTCACCATCGGCGATTAGCAGCACATCCACCGCTTCTCTAGTTCCAGATATGGACAATATACCCCGTTCCCTGAAACCGAGCACAGCAAGCCTTATCCTTTGGTCTTTCTTTACCACGATACTGGGTGTGGGTATGTTGTGGTCCATTATCTCCGTCAGAATCATGCACTCTATTTCGGGCACGACTATCGGTCCGTGGGCGGAAAGATTGTATGCCGTCGACCCCGTCGCTGTCGCGATCAATATGCCGGTGCCGCGTATGAACTGCAATGGATGCTTCTCTATGTCCACTTCTATCCTCACTATTCCTAATAGACTTTGAACGGAAACCTCGTTGAGGGAATCAGTGCTAAAAACCTTGTTGCCGTTCCTGACCACCGAAGCTTTTATCATCATCCTCTTCGCAACCCCATATTCGCCCCTCAAGAACTTACCGACTGCTGGCAAGAAGTCCTTGGACGCCCTAGCGGAAGCCAAAAAGCCGACGTCGCCCAAGTTCAATCCAAGGACCAATGGACTCGTCTTTCTGAATATCCGCGCCGCCTCAAGAATAGTTCCGTCTCCTCCCAACACAATCACCCCGGACGGCCTATCGCTGCCTATCCTTACTTTGGGATAGTTCCTGTTTATCCAAGCCTTTATCTTCTTGGACCAAGCGGTTGCCCGGATGTTATCCGCGCGATGGAATATCTCTACTTTTGATATCTTTGCCATGCTCCGTTTGTTGTCTTCATTGAAAGTATAACAGATTCAGAAACCCCATATTCCGGTCATCCGAAACGCCCTGTGGCGCCGTAAATAGGGCTATAATTGTGATAGCGGTATAAGCCGATTAATTCTAAGGATTGTCTCAATCAATGCAGCATCACGATGAAAAGTGACTTTATCTCCTGGGCGATAAGTTGGAGAAGGGTGTCCATAACGATCCTGGTTGGGGCAATCGTTTTTTTGATCGGCGCGTTCCTCTTCTGGTATTTCCTGTTCTACATACCCGCAACCCAAGACGCGTCTAGGGACCAAAGCGAACAACAACAGATGCAACAGCTGCAATAGCCTTAGAGGCCGGATAGACCGTCGATAAAATCCGACATTATCTCGATAAGCCTCTTGCTCCGATTCAGCACCACGATATGATCTATGTCGTCTATGACCGCCAGCTTCGCATTCTCTATCTTCTCCGCCACCATAACTCCGTATCTCAACGGGAAAATCGTGTCTTTTGCACCGTGCACGACAAGCGTCGGCACTTTTATCTTCTTCAGAATATCTTCGCCGTTGAAGTTATACGTTTGGGCTGTAACATACAGATAAACCCATAGGCCGGTATTTGTTATGTCGGCGATATTTCTCCGAACACTCCAATCTTTGGTATCTACATATTTTGAATAGTCGACTTGGCCGACTATTTTTTTAGGGGAATGCTCCGGCCTCATCTTCACCGCAAGCCTTATGAACGGTTTTACCAGTCGCGCGCTGGCCATCCTGCCAACCGCAAAGTGGGGACTTATGAATATCGCGGCCGAGACCATATT
>Ga0181520_10009160_pt1 | contig 13768 bp, 7 predicted proteins | sample PEATcosm2014_Bin_29_FD_132451 | JGI IMG/M metagenome (GOLD analysis project Ga0181520, IMG submission 132451) | Peatland microbial communities from MTU Mesocosm Facility, Houghton, MI, USA - PEATcosm2014_Bin02_30_metaG | ecosystem: Environmental > Terrestrial > Soil > Wetlands > Peat | place... | reverse complement strand
TGAAATGCAGAATTTGACGCCGACTGTGAGCAATAACAAAGAGGCCGTAGAGCACGCCGAAGGTGAGCGTCGGAACTGCGAAGAAATCCATGGCCGCAATCGCTTCGCGGTGGTTGGCCAAGAATGTCGCTCACCGCTTTGCGGGTTCGGGGTTTCTCGGAGCCTTCCGCCGCCAGTTCAGCACTGTTCTTTCCGAGATCTTGAAGCCGAGCATCTTCAGCTCGCCATGAATCCGCGGCGCTCCCCAGGTGGGATTCTCAGCTACCATTCGGAAGATCAGCTCCCGAAGTTCCTTACTTGTGGGTCTTCGTCCCACGCTCACCCTGCGCCAAGAAATCCACTTCCAGTACAGATTGAATCCCACTCGATGCCAACGTGTAACGGTTTCGGGTTGAACAATGGGAATCGCCGTCTTCCAGCCAGAACAGCGGCGGCTCTGAAGAACCCAGAATAGCTTATCGGGCAACGCCAAGCGTGGACGAGGCCGCTTTCGGACCATAACCGAAAGTTGCTGTCGCAAGGCCAGATTCTCGAGCACGAGATCGTGGCGCGAACGGAAGACCGAGCACAAAATGCGATGACAACGCACAATATTCGAAACATTAGCCCAAGACTACACGAGGCTACCGCGGCGGGATATTGTGCTGAATTCAAGAGAGATCGGAGTTTTTGCGAGCCACAGCATCAACCCAATTATCACCGGTAGCGCTCGGACGATTGACATACGTCGCGCAGTTCAGTTTAAAAGCCTGTGTTTTCAACGCGCAGATAATTCTTACGGAGCACAGCCGCATTAAGACTTTGATTTTCTATTGACATACACCCTCTTGGCGGGTTAGTGTGCCGACACTGGTAAAGTTAACGTTTACTTTAGGGGTAAACCGTAACCCGCAAACCGGACAAGGGGGCAAGACGGATATGTTTTCTACGACGGACAAGCGCTCACGAGTGAATAGTCAGAGATTGCATCGGTACGCCGAATTCGTCGGCATTTATCTGGTGTTTTTGTCGTTCTGGTCCTTTGCGGGGCGAACGTACGCGCAGATCGCGGGAACAGGAACGATTCAAGGTTCCGTCACTGATACAAGCGGGGCGTTAATCCCTGGAGCCCAGATAAGGATTGTTGAGGTCACGACCAACGCCGAGAGGGACACGACCACGTCCAATTCCGGCTTCTATTCCGTTGCGGCACTCCCTAACGGGCTGTATCGGGTGACGGTTTCGGCAAAGGGCTTCCAGACGTATGTGCAAGAAAACGTAAACCTCGATGCCTTGCAAGTGGAAGGTTTGAACGTAAAGCTGAGCGTTGGCGCAAATGACGTCACCGTCACTGTGAGCGAAACGCCCCCCGCCTTGAACACTGCCAATGCGACCCTTGGGAGTTCAATGGAGGAGCAGACTTATCAAGCATTGCCACTGGCCCTCAGCGGACAGCCACGAGACCCAACGGCTTTCCTCTACTTCACCCCCGGCGTGACCGGCGGCACGGTAAATGGCGGCAGCGGGTTGAACCAAATGAACGGCGGTCAGAGCAATCTGAACGAAACTTATATCGACGGAATCGCGATGGATGACGTCAATCAGCAGAGCGACTGGGCCGTGGTGCACAGCACGTTTTCCGTTGACGCGGTCGAGCAAGCACAGGGCCAGGTCAGCGGAATCTCCGCCGCATATCAAGGGCAGGGTCTGCAGAATTACGTTCACAAGTCGGGGTCGAACACCTTCCATGGCAGTGTTTTCGAGTACTTTCGCAACACTGCTTTAGACGGATGGGGATTTTATGCGCCCTACGCTCTCAATCCTGTGACAGGCAAAGCGATCAAACCGGTTGAGCATAACAACGAATATGGCGGTACGTTCGGCGGTTACATTCCGCACTTCAAGAACAAAGTTTTCTTCTTTGTCTCACTTGAAACCGAACACTATATCCATGGAACAAACCCAAGCTACCAGACGGTGCCAACCCTGCTCGAGCGCGCCGGGAACTTCACCGATCTGCCAGCCACTCAGCCGATTTACGATCCTTCAACAACCGCCTCCTGTACCGCCAATTCAACGAACGGGGGGTGCCGATATCAGTTCGGATACGGGCCTGGTAGCACTCCTGGTCCTGCGGGCAATCCCGTGCTTACCGGAACTCCGAACGTGATTCCTTCAGGGGAGATTTCACCGATTTCCAAATATATGGAATCCTTTCTTCCCGCGCCGAGCAACCTCCAGGTGACCAGCAACTACCTTGGGGGGTTCAACACCGGCTTCAATTATCCGCGTCAGAGCTACAAGATGGACTTTGACGTTCTTAAGGACCATCGCTTCAGTGTGCTGGTTGTGGAGGGCGGGCGGTATGCAAATCCTGCCTGCTGCGACGGCAGCGGCCTTCCTCTACCCTATCTGGCAACCGTTGGCAACACCCAGAACAACCTCACCGCGATTCTGACCGACGTGTGGACCATCAACGCGCGTACCGTCAATCGTTTTAGTTATGCACTGGGGGCTGGCGGGTTTCACGGCCAGGGTAGCGTCAACCCGACTTCAGCCAATTCTGCCTGGTACGCAACAGCTGCGGGAATCACCAATCTGCCTCCGGGACAAGCCTCCAACTCATTTCCGAGCACATCTTTTGGGGGGCCGAACGCGACGCAGTCCTGGGCAAATGCCGACAAGGGAGGGTATGGACCCATCTATGTGTATCATATCGTGGATGGATTCCAGACCTCTCGCGGAATACATTCGTTAACCGCCGGAGCAGAGTTCCAGTGGGAAGAAAGCAACTCCGTCGGAGTGACTACGGGCACTTACTTTTCCTTGTCCTATAGCAATCTGGAAACTTCCAGCGTTAGTGGAACCACGGCAAAGTCCACCGCGGGTGACTCCTATGCCAGCTTCTTGGTTGGCGCTGTCGACAGCGCCGGTATCACGGATAATCGCCAGGTGCAGACTCTCTACGCAAGATACAAGAATTTCTCGCCCTATGTGCAGGACGATATTAAGCTCACAAAGAAGCTGACGGTAAATCTGGGCCTCCGCTGGGATCTTTTCCAGCCATATCATGAGAAATTCGGACACTTCTCTTATGTCGACCTCGGTTTAACGAATCCCATAACCGGTACGCCCGGAGTTTTACAGTTTGGCGGCAGTGGAACGAGTCCCCTTTACTGCAACTGTACGTCGATCGTGCCGATGTATCTTGGTAATCTCGGCCCGCGCCTGGGGTTTTCGTACGCTTTGAACGACAAGACGGTTGTTCGTGGAGGATACGGGATCAGCTACACCCACGCCGGCGGTGTTGGCGGTCGTGGTGGCGCAAGCGGGGGGCCCGGGCAAATTGGATTCACATTGGCCGCTTCGCCATCAAGCCCGAATTCGGGGCTCACGCCGGCACTTTATCTTAACAACGCACCAGGCTTTGCATTCTCGAGTAGTGCGGTGCCGAGCGCCACAGGGAGCATTGATCCCTCTCTCGGAACTGGATATACAACGAACGCCGCCTACAGTTCAACAAGCCCGACCGGAGTAACGTTCGCTGACCCGAATCTCAGTAGGCGCGCTACGGCATATGAGAACTTTAATTTCGGCATTCAGCGCGAAATCATCAAGCACACCACATTGAGCGTGGATTATAGCGGTTCTGGTGGTCACTTCCTGGCGACTGGAATTGGGCGGGGGATTTACAGTAATCAGCTAAATCCCGCAACCTATGTGCTTGGTGGCCTCTTGACGTCGCCTGCAACGGCCACTAACATCGCTGCTGCGCAAGCGCTTTACCCAGCATTCAAGCTCCCATTCGCGAACTACTCGTCCTCTGCAACAATCGGACAGGTCCTTCGTCCGTTCCCTCAATACAACGGGTTCAGCGACATTTGGGGTAACGTAGGAAACTCCAATTACTCCTCACTCCAGTTATCGTTGAAGCAGAACGACTGGCACGGCGTCACCTATGGTCTCTCCTACACATGGGCAAAGACTATGGATGATACAGGCAACTCTAGAAGCGCGTACGGTGCCGGTGGCGAGAATGCCGGCCAGGAAGAACACGCACTAAGCACAATCGACATTCCCAACAACGTTACGCTGTATTACATCTACAACGAGCCCTATGGTCACGGAAACGGCAATCGACTGCTAAATGAAGTAACTCGTGATTGGTCCTTATCCGGAACCTTTCAGCACGAGGCCGGGACACCGATCGCCATCACCGGATCGGGCTGTAATCAGCCGTTTGGAGGCACCTGCATTCCCAACCTGAACCCCACTTATGTGGGTTCGCCACGGATTAATGGAGGATACGGGCGGAAGAATTTGGCTACGGGAACCACGACTCTGCAATATATCGATCCGGCCGCATTTTCGATTCCACTGCCATACACATTGGGTAACGCTTCCCGGACCTACGCCTACAAACTGCGCAACCCGGGCAGTTACACTGAAAACCTCAGTCTACGGCGTTCCTTCCCAATTCGTGAAAGGCTAAAGTTCACATTTGAGGCCTCCGCCTTCAACGTGGATGGACATGTCGACTTCAGTGCTCCGAATAGCTCATCCTTCACAAGTACACCAGGTTCGCCCGGTGTGGGGAACGCTACGAGCGGCGGGTCAAATGCTTTCGGCACGATTACTGGTCAGGCAAATTCGCCGCGCGACATCCAGTTTTCAGGTCGATTTGCTTTCTGACATTACCGAGGCTATATCGTTCCTGGTGTAATTCATTGATGGGAGGGGATGATCCTGTCTTTGCGTCATTCAAACGGGGAACGGGAGCGCCGCATGCAAACCGTAATGAACGATCGCGCGTTTCGGAGATAGTGGATGCCCTATTCGCGCCGCAGGTTTATGGCCAAGACCGCTGAACTTGCCGTTTCTGGGCTCCTATCTTCCCGATTTCGGGGTCTTGTGAGCGCGCAGACAGGCGCGCCTTTAGGAGCCCGGGATACATACGCAGTCCCAAAGCCCTTGGTTGACGGACCCTTTCAGCCAACGTGGGAATCCCTTCGAGATCACTATCGCGTCCCCGAATGGTTCAAGGAAGCCAAGTTCGGAATATTCATTCATTGGGGCCTCTATTCCATCCCTGCGAGGATCAACGAATGGTATGAGCGGCATATGTACACGTCGGATGTGAAATGGCATACGGATCACTATGGGCCTCCTGACCATTTTGGATACAAAGATTTTATCGCGCTCTTTACCGCGCCAAAGTATGATCCGGCGGCGTGGGCGGAGCTTTTTTCAAAGGCAGGTGCAAAGTATGTTGTGCCTGTGGCCGAGCACCACGATGGCTTTGCGATGTGGGACTCCGACATTACGCCGTGGTGTGCCGGCAAGATGGGCCCGAAACGAGATCTGATTGGAGATCTCGCGATAGCAGCACGCGCGCAGAATCTCATCTTCGGCCTGTCGAGCCATCGCATGGAGCATGACTCTTTCGCTTACCCAGCGCCGGGCGTTCCGAATGATGAGTTCGATCCAAAATATGCCGGCTTCTATGGGCCTCCTATACCGGGTGAGTTCAACAATTCCAATGCCTCGCGCGCGTTTCAAGGTGACTGGCTAGCCCGAGTGCAGGAGCTCGTCGATAAGTACAAGCCCCAAATGATTTTTTTCGACAATGGTGTCAACACACGCGCTTACGATGACGTTAAGCTCCGTGCGGCGGCCTACTACTACAACCAGTCGAACAAGTGGCGCAAACAATCTACGTTGGCCACAAAAGACGTCGCCTACCTCTTCGGTTCTGTGCGGGATTTCGAGAAACAACAGCGGGCGCCCAAATGGATCTATGACGCTGCGGGTTGGCAAGTGGATGACGCGTTGGGAAGCACATGGGGGTATACCGAAGATATGTCGGTCCGACCGCCGGAAAGTGTCATCTGCGAGCTCATGGAATTGGCCAGCATGGGCGGCAATCTGTTGCTGAACATTTCGCCAATGGGTGATGGATCGATTCCCGAGATTCAGCAGCATACGCTGCTTGCAGTAGGAGAGTGGCTTAAAGTGAATGGCGAAGCGATTTACGGCTCACGACCATGGATTCACATGGGCGAGGGTCCCATGATGCCACCTGAGCCTCCTGGCGACTGGCAGGGCGGGTCCACTGCAGTAGAGGGCCCGCGAATCGGGCGCCAGAATCTGCCGCCTCCAAGTGAGGATGATTTCCGCTTCACGGTAGCGAAAGGATATTTGTATGCGTTGGGCTACAAATGGCCTCCGGCCGAAGCAAACTTAACCAGCCTGGCCTTCGGGAAAGCGACGGTTAAACGTGTAACTTTGCTTGCTTCGCAGGAGCCGCTCCATTTCAAGCAGACCGCCAAGGCGCTCACGGTGACTTTTTCCCCAAGCCTCGCTTCTTCGCGAATGCCGTTTGTGCTTCGCATCGAGGGGAACATGCCCCTCGGTAGTGAGTGAGTCTAAGCGTTTCGAGCTTTGAAATGGAGCCCAGAGAACGAGAATGAAGAAAGCATGAGATGAAGATCCTTTCGCGAGCGACGACCCGTCTACATTGCAATGCTATGGTGATTAGCCGACAAGCATGACCTGCGGAAACTGATCTTCCGCATGGTCGCGGAGAATCGCACCTGGGGTGCGCCCCGCATTCATGGTGAGCTGAGGATGCTTGGCTTCGACATCTCGGAACCGACCATTTTGCGGTGGATGCGTAAAGCATCGCGAAACCCAGAATTGGCGAAGCGCTGGGCGACGTTTCTCAGCAATCACCGCGAAGCCATCGCGGCCATGGACTTTTTCACAGCTCCGACGAGGACCTTCGGCGCGCTGTACCGCTTCTTCGTGATTGCGCATAACAGACGGCGCATTCTCCACTACAACGTCACACGGCATTCGACGACAGCTTGGGTAGCTCAGCAACTTCGAGAAGCTGCCCCTTACGATTCAGCCTCGAGGTTTCTCATCCTTGATCGCGAACACACCTTCCACGGCGAGGTGCTGGAGACCGCCGAGAGCCTGGGCATCAGCCCGATTCGAATTACTATTCGAAGCCCTTGGCAGAATGGCGTGGCTGAACGGTTCGTCGAGTCTTGCCGTCGTGATCTATTCGACCATGTGATCGCGTTGAACGAACACCATGTGAAGCGGCTCATGACCGAGTATGTCCGCTATTACCACCATGACCGGACCCATCTTGGGTTGGCGAAGGAAACGCCCGCCGGACGCACAGGACAAGCCAAACAGAGCGTGCGCAACAGAGTTTTGGCCTTGTTGAGACTGGGCGGCTTGCATCATCGTTACCAACTTGCGGCTTGAGCCACCTGAAGCCCCCGGAACACTGGGAAGGAATGGTCGCAGCGGTGTGCCTTTTGTCGGCTTACAGTGACTTCCTCAACTCCCTTGCTCTGTCTCTGCGCGTCTCTGCCCTTCTCCGGGGTGTCTCTTCATTCCGTGCTGAACCGTTAAGACTTGCCGTTCGGTGACGCGGATGGAATCCTGGCGAGCGACAGGTTGTGGAGGTTCGTGCATCGCCGCGCGAATCCTGTTTAGCGCCTCTGATAGCGCCGCTTCCACCGTCCATTGGTGCCGATCTGCAATCTCTGCAATCTCGATGGACGTCATTTCCTCGACCCAGTAAAGGAGAAAGACTATCTTTTGCCGATTACTTAGTTGGCACACCACGTTCCAGACATGCCCGATCTGCTCCCTTGTCTGAATCTCATCCTTTATCGTCTGCTGATTACTCGGGAGCCATTCATTCAGGTGAGCGAGCCCTGAGGTTTTCACGTTCTTTTTTCGCCAGAAACAGAGTTGCTGTTTGAACCAATGGCGCCTCTGTAGGTTAACGGCCATGCGCATTAACAAGTTTCTGGTATGCGAGTGGTCGCGATTTTCATTCCATTTGAAGAATGCGGTCTCAATACAGCGCTGCGTTAGAGCTTTGGCTAGCTCTGGATCACCAAACGACGCCAGTAGGAACCGAAAGATATGAGGCCGATAATTGCGAAGAGAACTTACCAATTCGCGCATGCATTCGGCGGAGCCCGCGTCGTCGTTATCGGGTTGACCGAATACGCCATCGATTGATGAACTAAATTCCATGCAAGCCGCCTAGTGATCAAACGATTTGAGAGTGAATGTCGGAGTAATGACTACGGGTCAAATGCCAAACTTTCCGGATTAGCTGCGAATGGCCATCTGGCCCCGATTGACCGCTCCGTGAAAGCGCCAAGAGGGGCCTTCTCTCGGCGCTCCCACTTGCTCGGGAACCTCGCTCCTCCATGCAAGAATCCCCGATCTCGCGTATCCACTGGAGTTCTGCTGCCACCTAGACAACCGTTCGCGGGAAAGTTGCTCGACTTCGATGTGCCCGCTCCTCCCGTTACCTCCGCATACTACGATTGGCCGACTGACTGGGATGCGCCAACACGTTCCCTCCAGAACAAGCCCGACAGATTAGTCGATAACGAGGGTCATCGATGTGGCGGCGGTAAGACTTGAATTCGAGCTGTCCTGGCCATCGAGCGTAAGTGTGTAACTACCCTTTGGAATGCCCGATGTTCCTGCAGAAACGGTCAAACTAGAAGGCGAGACAGACAAGGAGAAGCTTCTGGTCGACGAACTAGAGCTTGATGCGCCGCAGCCGGAGAGGACAAAACCCAGAGCCACGAGAGCCAGCATGCACGAGAGGATGCGGATCTGACGGAAACGCCAGCCGATTAAGCTCGCCGGGAGTAATCCGAGGGGACCAAAACTCAGCACGTCGATCGGAAGTGCAGGATTGTAAGAAATCTTGGTGGTTTTGGCTCTGCCGAAAGCGCGGACCTTCCCGCTTTGGAGCGAGCTATTGGAGCAGTTCGCTGTGCCGGTGTAAAACGTCAATGTTTCGCTCACCGCAGTCGTCCCGGTAATCGTAGCATTCGAGATGTCATAGCAGGCATAATCCTGGACATACGTGCTGGTAGTAGAAATTGAGAAATCCACGGTTCCGGTATAGCCCCCGGAGGGCGTCACAGTGACGGTGGTCGAGCCCGATCCGCCCGACGTGCCCGACCCCCCACTGGAAGAGGAGCCGATCGTGACAGTAGTCGTTCCGGTTGAGGCCGCAAATGTTGAGTTTCCCGAATATGTCGCCGTGATGACGTGCGCTCCAGATGAAGTGGAAGAGAATGTGTACGTGGCCGAACCGCTCGACAGCGCAAGAGACGATGTTTCTGTGGCGCCATCGACCGTGACGGTCAGGGTTCCTGTCGGGGTTGTCGTGATGGAACTCGATTCTGGAGTCACTGTGATGGTGATTATGTCGCTCGCGCCGGAAGAAGGTGTGCTGCTAGCGGCGACGAGTGATGTTGTAGTCGCCTCCAGGGACGTGCCGGAGCTTGATGGCCATGCGGAAAGCAGGTTGAAGAGATCAACCGATCCAAGGCCGCTAGCCTCGTCATAGCCGGTCGTGGCTGGGTACTTGGATTCGCCTGCCGATGCGCAGTAGCTCGATCCTGCCGTGCATTCGTTGTTCCCACTGGTAATGTCGTGGAAGGCAGATGCGTAGGTTGTGGAATTGGACGCCAGCGAATACAGAGTTGAGTTGATCAGGCCCTGACCCGTCGAATTGTCCTTCTCATTGATCAGCGCAAGCATTCCCGCAAAAATAGGGGCAGCGAAACTGGTGCCCCCGGCGACAGTTAAGTATTGATCATTGGAATCACGGAAGCCGTTCGAGCAACTTCCGGTGATACCGGTTGCGGTGGAATCGCTGGAGCAATAGAGATAACCGGCATTGTCTGGCGAAGAATCAATAGAAATATCCGGCACCAGCCGATAGCTGCCTGAGGGAATGCCGGTCACTCCGCTTTGCCAACTGGGCCTCGCAGTCAGGATGCTCGCACCTCCGCCTCCCGCCGAGAGCGCGTATTCGGAGCCATCGTCCACGCCCACTGTAGAACTATCGTCGTTCCAAACCTGTTCCGGAATATAAGATTTCGCAGAGCTGACTGCATCGCTGCCGCTGGCAGACTCCCAATAGGTTGTACTCGAGGTGGAGACATCCGCCGATGGAAATTCGGTTCCACCAAGAGCAGTTACATACGCGCTGCTGGCGGGGTAGTTGACGGCCAGTTCCTCCTCTTCCGCAGTAGGAGCTGTGTTGCTTGCGAGATCGGCATAGCAAGCGGTAGATCCAGTGTCGCCCGAGGCTACAATTACACTTTGCCCCTGGCTGGCTCCTTGTTCCAGAATGGACTCCATCGCCGAGTAGTCGCTGGAGCTGAGGTCCGGCTCGCATCCGCCATAACTCATGCTGATGATCGGCGCAATCTTGGTATCGATTGCATATTGGAGAGAATCCCACACGCTGTAGTTGGAATTGTTGCCAACATAGACCAGGTAGATTATTGCGCTCTTGGCAATTCCGCCGGTGTACTCAAGATCGAGATCCGATTCTGCCTCGTCTCCAGAAGAAAACTCCGCAGTCCCAGAATCGGGCACCAGGATCACGCTTGGATCCTTGACGGCAAGTCCGGCCGCGGTCTGGAAGTGTTCGATGTCAGATAAGTCGACCTCCGACTGGCCAACGACTGCGATTGACTGGCCGGTCCCGGTGTAGCCCGAGTTATAGGCGCCATTAATGTCGTAAATCGTTGCGACATCCTCCGGCGTCAAGTAGTGGTTCCCGGATTGGCTGGATGTGAAATTCGGATTTACCCTGGTCGATTGTGCAGACCGGAAACGCACTTGTGGTTTCGGCCGGAAATCATCGACATTGCGCACCGACTCGATGATGCCCGAAAGCGCCGAGGGCACCGATATCGGCGCCGAATTCGCAAAATGAGTTTGGTTGTCGATCTTGTAGTTATGGAGTTCCGTCTGAAACGCCGATTCAACCTGGGCGGTCGTTCCGGAGAAACGAATGCTGTTGTGGCTGTTGGCCACGCGATCGACAGAAAATCCCTGCTGTTCAAGCCAGCTTTGGACCCTCGCGAGGTCGTTGTCGCTCAAGCCGAAGCGGTTGGCGTACTCTTCCGGAGAAAGCCACTTGTGATAATACGAGGAGCCGACCGTTTGTTGCGCTTTCAGCAGTGCGTCAAGGGCGGCCTGCTGCTCCGCGGAAGGTTTGAAGTACATGGTGATGCCGCTGATCTTTGTCCCGGATGCAACCCGGCCGACATCGCTCTTTGCCAGTGCGTGTGGACTTACCGAACCTGGCAGGGCCACCTCGGAACCGGGATCGATCTCTGCAATGACGCGGTCGGGACTCGTTTGCCCCTGTACCAGAAGAACACCACTGTAAGAGGCCATGGTGGCGACTGCAATAAGCGCGCTGCGGAACCGCATAGGCACCTTCCCTCTTTCGCCTCCGAATGATCAAACAAGAGGAACACCCTTAAGACGTTGCAGTTCTAGATGTCGCTTATGGAGAAATGTAAAGCTTTGTAAAGGATCTCTATTCGGGAGTAGCGAGTAACAACCTCCACGCAAGATAAAGCTGAATCGTCAGGCCGGGTGAAACTGGGGACCGGCACCAGCTCGAACTGCACGACGACAAATGAAGTGATGAAGAGAAATCTCCAGTCGACTAATGGACCGGCAGCAGACGCATTGCCCCAACTGAACGGGTATGGGTCGCGCGAAGCAGGTGCGGCGTCACAAGGACTATAAGTTCGACGCTGCTCGAATCGTTCGCTTGGTCCATCGTGTATCCAATGATTTCGCCCACGTCCTGATGCGAGATCACGCTCGTGATCAGCGCGCTGTTTCCAAAGTGAACCATGATTGCGCCGGAGTACTGCCGATTGGTAAGCACTGGGATATTGTTGATCGTGGAGCCGGCGAGGGAAGATACCCTGAGATCGACGCTAAGGGCGACCTGGATCTGATCTTCGATCGAGGGTTTCACCTTCAGCGTCAAGCCAAGGTCCTGATATTGGACCTGGGGCACCGTCACCGATGAGACACTGGATGATGAGCTTCCGCCTAGCGCCTTATAACTCGATGTGATGATTGGGTAGCGCTCTCCACTGCGAAATGTAGCTTCCTCATGATCGAGCACACGGAGTTGCATTCGGTCGAGAGATCGGACGTAGGACGAGTTAAGCAGCATATTGGCGCTGGTGGTATTCAACTCCACGCCTGTCTCGGTCAGACCGCCGCCGAACAGCACAAACGGATTATTAAACACAGTCCCGGAAACTTCGCCCGAGGCCAGCAAAGCCGCAAGAATGGCCACATAGTCTCCTGCACTTGCGATACCGCTCGATATGATTTCCTGCACGAGCGTTGAATTGTTGGCGATGACGGAGTTAATCTGCGACTGGACATTAAACAATGTGGCCGTGTTTGGGAGGGTTACATTGGCAGTGGTATCTTTGATCCGATCTATTTCATAGACATCCATTTCAATTAATAGCTCGCTGTGTCCAGCGAATAGCTCCTGATATGCTCCGTTCATCGCCTCCAGTTCAGCGCTCGGACCTCTCAGAATTGCCGTCCCCTGGTTATCCTGGCTCAATGCATGCTCAATTCCAAAGATTGTCTTCGCCGCGCCTTGCATCTCGGCCAATTCGGTGCTGGTAAGGCCAGGCACGGAAACCTGTTCCTCAAGCTGTCTTTCATACTGTGCACGGTGTTCCTTTGTATCGAGCAATACGAGAACCTGCGTCGGACTGAGCGCAACAAAGAACGTTCCTGTAGTGAGTTTCAGGAGATCGGCGGCATCGGCAAAGGCCACCCGGTTCACATCAAATCGGATGCGCTTGCCGATGATCGACGAGTCTACGGTTGGGTCAATACCGTATGCGCCTAGGACTTGCTCGATCACGCCTCGTTCGTCGGTTGAGACGTTGAAGTCACAGAGCATCTTTTTTGGCCTCAACTCGATAAGCCTGCCCCATGCACGGTTTGCCTGGACGGGCGCAACGTCTGCTGAGGTCTCTGAGTTGTCGGAAGCCGTTTCTTCACTGGAGCAGTCAATCTGCTGTGCGGCTACGTCAATGACAGCAAAGAGCGTCAAAAGGATGAAAATGCTCATTCCTCGCGAGATCACAAACACCCGTCTAAACTGTTTGGTTCCATCATTCCACTTGCGCACTTGGAAACCTGAATGGTCCTCATTGGGGCGGGCCCCCGATGGGTTGCACCGGCAGTGCAGAAATCTTACGGATCTGCACCCCGTTCTCAGTTCCCGTGTCAATCGGACCCTCAGCGCCCACTACAGCAGGGGCGCGCAGGATATGGGGCACGATCATGAAGATCAATTCGTCGGATGCTACTTCGTGCTTCTGAGAAGAGAATAAATATTTCATCAGGGGAATCTCGCCGACTCCCGGCCATCCACTGACGGAGCGGGCATCCGACTCCTTGACCAACCCGGCCAGGATAGTAACTTCTCCATCCTTCAGACGGATGACCTGGTCGGCCTTCTCCTGGCTGATGATAGGCTCGTCCACATCGTCGATTGTTTCCGTACCTGATTCAGATGACACCTCCACGCTTAGTTTCAGCGTCACATCCTGGTCGCTGTGGATCGATGGAGTCATCTCGACGTTTACGCCCACATCCAGATATTGGAACTGGGTTTCTGCCGACGCCGAGCTGGAGCCCGTAGCTACGGTATACGTCCCGGTTGCCACCGGAAGCCTCTCGCCGAGCTTCAGCGTCGCCTTTTGACCATCCACGGCACGTAGACGGGGATTCTGTAGTACCCGTGTATCCGAGTCAGTCAGTAGAAAATCGGCCGCAGCGTTGGCGATTGAGATGCTGTACGCCGAGGTGCGCCCGATCTGATTCAACGTTTGCGATGAGCCAGAACTCACTGTTAACGATGTCGGTGGTG
>Ga0181520_10009159_pt1 | contig 13774 bp, 12 predicted proteins | sample PEATcosm2014_Bin_29_FD_132451 | JGI IMG/M metagenome (GOLD analysis project Ga0181520, IMG submission 132451) | Peatland microbial communities from MTU Mesocosm Facility, Houghton, MI, USA - PEATcosm2014_Bin02_30_metaG | ecosystem: Environmental > Terrestrial > Soil > Wetlands > Peat | place... | reverse complement strand
CCCCTTTGTTATAATCAGAGACGAGGATTACATCCACGGACCCAATGATTGCATGTACGGATGCCAATATTTTATTCTCAAAATCAGTGCTAATTGGTGTCCTTATTTCACGATCGAGCCGCAGGAGATGCTGTTTCCCTGCAATGACCCGGCTTTTGATGGTCGTTGGACGTTCATTGCATTCAAGTACTCCCGCTGTATCAATACCATCCTGTTTTAATAATCCGGTGAGCTGCCGGCCGAACCAGTCATTTCCCACAATCCCGGAAACAAGGACATGTCCCCCCAGCATATGGATATTGGAGACCGCGTTCGCGGCACCCCCCAGCCGGTAGGTTTCATGAGTTTCCTCCACCAGAGGCACCGGTGCTTCGGGAGAGAGCCGGGATACTGTACCATAGATGAACCGGTCAAGCATCAGATCGCCAATAACAAGAACCGTCGTTTCACTGAAACGATCCACGATCCTCATAAGAGCAGCATTCTCCGGATCGACGCTCATTCACTATAATGATTATCCGGTTTCCTTAAAAATGCGAAGGGTATCCGACTTTACAGAAATCCTTTTTCCGTGGTGAGAGCTACCTGCAGGCCAATAGACCTCAGGTGCGTCTCCTGACACTATTGCTCTCTTTATGCCCCTATACCATAAGGAAACGATATACTGTCAGAAAACCGGTATATCAGATTTGTTGAAATATCCAAAAGATTGTCCCGGATATCCCGGTATTCAACCAGGTTCTCAAAGAAAAAAGATTCTCCCAAGTCTGTAGAGTTAAGAGACTTGATCTGTACCGAAAAGCATTTCCCTGATCGCCACGCTGTAGGGTTCAAACCCGACATCGTGCCTCCCTAAATATTTCCCTATTACACTTCTGGTTCCATGATAACCCATTAAAATAACAAATTGTATTTTCTGAATTCCGGTCCCGTATTTCTTACACGCCCTAGGAGCATCTTTATAAATGGCATTAACGAACCCGGGCTTTATTTTTTGCATCTTTTTTCCTGATACCTGACCCTTGTGGTAGATAACTGCTGATGGATCATATGCAATTTTCCACCCTGCTTTTGTTGCACGCCACCCGTATTCAGTATCTTCGTGCCCATGGGTATAGTATTCATCCAGCATACCAATCTGCCGGATCATTTCCGCTTTATACAGTGCACATGCACCGGAAACCGCAATAAGACCTGAACTGTCCTTGTATTGTCCTTTGTTTAGTTCATTGGCACCCCGTGCTACAATCAACCCCCAGTGAAGCTGGTGGCCACTGATGTCAATGACATTGTGATCTGCCATCCGTAATACCAGTGGTTGAGCCATCCCTGCTCCGGTTGCCTCAGCTTTCCGGACAATCTTATCTAAAAAGTCTGGTTCAACAATAGTGTCGTTGTTCAACAGAAGGACGTAATCGGGATTCATGTTGTCCAAGGCATACTTCGTCCCAAAATTGCTGCCTTTCGCAAACCCAAGATTCTCTTTCAATGAAAAGAAGCATATACTATTGTCAAGATTCGAGGAAAATATGTCCAAGGAATTATCCGTAGAGCCATTATCAATGAGAATCGTCCGATAGTTGGGATAGGTGATCTTTTTGAGAGATTCAAGACAGGCAAGAGTATCCTGCCAACCATTCCAATTCAGGATGACAATGCAGACACGCGGAGATTCCATCGGTATTACGCCCCATTCTGTCCGGTGATCCCAGGTTTCTTTCCGCTGTTGCAGATGATCAAGTGGTTGAATCTATCTGTTGCGTCCTTCCGCTCAGGAAGGGAATATTCTACCATCTCGGAGGTTCCAAAGGTATCAAGTACCGAGAACCCCGGCCTCTGTAATCCACTATTGAATTCATCTGATGAGTTCCGCCCAACTTCTGCACACTCTTTCCGGTTATAGATCTCAAGAAAATATCCGCGCTCATCTTTGAAGACGGTGGGCCGGAGTATAGTTATATCATCGATTTTTGTTTTGAGTTTTTCAAATTTTCCCACGTTTATCTCTCCGGATGAAGGTCTGATGTGGTATCTTCAGCGATGAATGCAAGATAACGGCCATAATCGGTATTAATAAGTGCCTTTGCCAGTTCCTTAAGTTGTTCACGGGTGATATATCCGAGATGGTATGCAATCTCTTCAATGCAGGCCACATACATTCCCTGTCTCTTCTGGATTGTCTCAATGAAATTTGCCGATTCAAGGAGAGATTCATGGGTTCCCGCATCCATCCAGGCCATCCCGCGTCCAAAGACCAGGACTTTTAATTTGCCCATGCGCATGTATTCCCGGTTTACATCAGTAATTTCAAGTTCTCCTCTTCCTGAAGGTTTCAGTGTTTTCGCGATCTTAATTACATCGTTATCGAAGAAATACAAGCCGGGAACGGCATAGTTTGATTTGGGTTGAGTGGGTTTTTCCTCTATTGAGATCACCTTTCCCTCTTCATCAAACTCGACAACACCGTACGCCCGGGGGTCACGGACGTAGTACCCGAATATCACCGCTCCATCCTGGATTTTTCCTGCATTCTGGAGTAACTCTGAAAAATGTTGCCCGTAAAAGATATTGTCACCGAGAATGAGAGCAACTTTGTCGTTCCCGATGAATTTTTCCCCGACAATGAACGCTTCCGCCAGTCCGCCGGGTTTTTCCTGTACCGCATAAGAAAAAGCAAGACCAATTTGTTTTCCGGTTCCAAGAAGGTCCTTATACTGAGGGAGGTTCCTTTCGGTAGAGATGATGAGGATATCCCGGATACCTGCAAGCATGAGGATGGAAAGGGGATAATAGATCATGGGTTTATCGTACACCGGCAGAAGATGTTTTGAAACGGCTTTTGTAATCGGGTAGAGACGGGTGCCAAATCCACCAGCGAGTATAATGCCTTTCATAAAAGTTCTGATACTAACTTGTATTGAAAATTTTTAATGATATGGGATACCCGGATGGGAATGGGATGCTTAATTATGAAAGTATTCCCTACATCTGACATTGAGTCAAAAACAAGTTCACTGATAAAGAATAATTAAGAAGAGAATACTTGGGCTAATCTGTCAGATGAAAAAGAATGAATCAGCACTTGAAGCAGTACTTTAGAGAGAATACCTTACGGAATCTCAGTAAAAAATCAGTATTTTTCGAAATTTGCTATACTGTGTATCTCACGTTAGGACTTTTATTGAAGAAAGAAAAGAATATTTGAACATATTGTGCGCGTAAATTTAATGTAATCAGGATGAAAAGCATTCTCTGTTTCAATCAGACTCTTTCAAATAATTTACAAATGGAGCAATATTTTTACTAAAATCAAAGTGAGCAGACACTTTTTTGGACATTTTTGCATAATTTTCGTAGTCAGTTTCAATCTGATCTATAGCATTTTTAATTGCAACAGATCCCAATGATTTGATTATAACACCGGTGTGATAATCATTAATAGAACAGAATCTGGGTACATTGGAAATTACGGGAACCCCTGCATTATAATATTGGAATAATTTTCCTGAAGGTGCCGTTTTATAATTAAACGTATTTATGTAATCAAATCTTAAATAATCGTAAAAAACAAATCCTATCCTAAAACTCGCAACATACGAATTTAGTTCTGATGGCGAAAGATACTCATTATTTATAATTAAACGATTTTGTTTAATTAAATCTGAAAAATATTCTTTTATTAAATTTTGAACACTCGGGGGGACAGCCCCTTTTATTGTTAATCTATATTCAGGAAAATCTTCAAGAAATTCCAGGCAATTAAAAATACCAAAACCCGGCAGAGCACTCCCGCAAAATATTAACTCGGTTTTCTTTCTCTCACTAAAATTTATTTGTTCATCGATGTAATTAGGTGAATTTTGGACAAAAAACGTTTTAATTTCTTGATTGCCAAATAAAAATTCATACCTTTCTTCCGATTGAATTATCACTGATTTAATATCATTAATTGAACAAGAATCTTTGTAAACATCACTTTCGAAAAGTTCCAATGAAAGTAAATGTGCTTTTTTGTTTGCCATCTTCGCGCACCATAATGCAAAAAAATCGATGGCAATTATCTCGCCATCAAATTTTTTTATTTTATTTATGATGGCAATTGCGGTCCTGGTGGATAATAAAAAATTATTATTTTTTAACCCGAACTCTTTATATACCCTCCTCAATCCTGCTCTAAAAATAGTGAGAGCAGATAATCTAGGTAGAGTGAGGTAAATTATTTTATTGTTTAAGATCTTTTGAGAGGAAAAGTTTGAATCAGGTTCAAGTGTAAGGATTGTTACGTCAAAAAATTTTGAAAGTGAATCAAATAAATTCAAAGTCGAAGGTGAAAAGGATAGAATGGCAGATGGAAATACAATTAAAATCTTTTTCATAATGCCCCTTTATTGTAGCAGCAACTAATATTACATTCTTTTTCGATCAATAACTATTGAATTTTGGAATGTTGAAATTGATATTTTATCTAATTATACTTGCTTAACAACTAAATAAAAATTTTGATTAACCGGCTCTATGGAAAACCTGTCTAAACCGAGTTTTACCTAGGACCGAAAGATCTAAGGTACTGTGTTTCCTTACCTCGTTATGTTCACTTTGTAAAAGTATGTGTATGTTGTATGATACTCACGTAAATTCCATTCAACAATTAGAATGAGATTCATGTATAATTGGTTAAGCTCACGATTTCGATATAAACTACTTATGGTTGTATTGGATCAAGAGCCTGACTTCAGGAAACTGACACCGTAATCTCAAAGGTTCGGATTGTCTGTATCTCCGAATAAAAAAAATACTGAGAGTACAGTTACAAAATCTTCTCGGTTCCTTGCATAATCATTATTTGAGCAAGATCCTTCAACCCCACATTTGGATGCCAGCCCAATGAATTCATTGTTTCAGGATTTGACACTAGACGGATATACTCGGGAATAAATCCATCACGCAAATGGACGTAATTGCGCCAATCCTTACCAATAATCCCAAAACATTGTTCCAGCCAATCTTCAATAGAATACGATACCCCGGAGCCGATAACTGCCTCAAATACATCATCCTGTTCGATCAGTGTAAAAATTCCCTTTACAGTATCTCCTGCAAAAGTCCATTCTTTTTCAACGGAAATATTACCTAATTCGATGTGTTCATTGCTGCCGTTTGCAATGCGTTTCACGGCAAGGGCTATCATCTGGCTTACGTGGTTGGGTTTCCGAAGTCGGCTTTCGTGATGGAATAAATAACCTACATACACCTTTAATCCAAGCGATCGAAAGTATCGTGCAGCGTATACCGACTGTATCCGGGCAACTGAATAAGGACTGTTTGCCTCAAATTCGTCAGTTTCTTTTATTGGCGAACCTTTATTTTTAAATTGGACGCCGCTACCGGTTAGGAACACTTTGGTATCGGGACTGTGACATTTAACTGCTTCTAAAATATTCAGAGTCCCTGTTGAAATGGTTTCGTGGTTTTCAAAAAGTGCATCGTGCCTTGTGGTTGAGTTTGCGGCTAAATGAAAGATATATTCAGGCTGCTCTTTTTTTATAAGATTTTCAACAAAATTAAAATCACTAATACTTCCTACAGTATCTCCACTATGGCGGGATACATTTACCGTTTCGATATTTTTTTCATGCAAAAGATCAGTCAGGAAATACCCATCCTGACCGTTTGCACCAAAGATTAATGCGTTCATGAGATGCTCTTTTGGAATGTTATTGTAGCAAATGTATAGTGGCAATCATCATGGGTGAAATCTAGCAGGGCATCATCCCATTGTGGTTCATCAATAAGAGAACAATCTTTGGCACAAGGAATCAGTCTATCCATCAAGTCTTTTTTGGTATAAAACCTCAGATCCGTCTGTGGCAGTTTGTCACCCGGTTTATAATTATTGTTGTAATCACAAGTAAGAATACCTACACCACCAGGGGCTAAAAGTTCAGCAATTTGGGAAATAAAGGTTTCATCTTCCACAACATGTTCAATAACAGATGTGGAAAAAATAACATCAAAACTAGCTTTATCCGTTGTATGCAAGTGGAAAAATGTTTCAAGATCGTAATTCAATGCAGGGTCAATTTCTTCTATGTAATAACCTATCATCTTTAGACTGGCAGATGCAGTGTCGTCAAAGGAGCCCACACAAAGAATCTTTGGGTGAGATTTCTTTTTCGCATATTTAAATACTGAATCCAAAACAAAAGCTTGCTGGACATTGGCTTCAGGTATTTTTCGTGACATCAAACGTGGCACAAAATTATTCATTTGCTCAGTTATTGGCAAGTACATTAAACGAGCCTTGTCATCCAAGATTCGGTTAAAAATCACAGTTCCGGAATATTCATTATATGTTTTGGATGAGACATATTTTGTTATAAAGAAGTTAATTTTATCTTGCGCCCGACTGCATTTTTTAATTATAAAGTCAATTACACTCATGTAATTCTCCTTTTTTTAAAACGATTTTTTTCCATTAAGATTTTGTCAATTATTTGCTCATAATCAGCAATAAATGCAGCCTCAGACCACTCATTATAAAAGGGCACTAACGGCAAAACCCCATTGGAAATTATCATTTTAAGGGACGTATCTTCTATACAAATTGATGGTATGGCGTGCATAACATGTCGGAACATTCCACATTTGTTTATTGCAAGAGGTCTCTGCACGGCCAAAGCATGTTCTATAGTGCTTGAAATTCCCCGGCACTTGTCAACATCATAAAAAAAACAATTAATTGTATTGGCTGCAAGGAAATCAAATAATGATTGTTTACTAAGAAAATCATGGCTTATCTGCAGGTTAATACCCGGTTTTTTTACCCGCAAACGACACTTTTTTGCTGTAGCAAGGGCATGTTGTTTACCTTTCTTATCCACAATATCATTAAATGGCATCAGGATGCGGATATTGGCGACATCAAATTCCTCCTGCACAATGTCTATCACCCTCTCAAATCCCTTATCTGCAATCCCAAATCCGAAGCTTCCGATTGTAGGGATTTCAGGTAAACTTGTCATATTAGTATAAGGAAGAATAAGTCGTTTTGTCCTGATTACAGCTGGATTTCTTTCAAAAAGTATTGGATCCGGGCAAAGGTGAAAATCAAACATTTCCGTAGTTGCTTTATCGGCTTCGTCCTGTGTGACCTCATGCATGGTACCTAATTGAGGAATCGAATATGAGCGGGTAACAATAGAGTTAAGCCATGGCATAGTCCCTTGATTATAATTGTAAATTATAGCTTTTGGCTCGAACTTTTTAATGACATTAGCAAGATCATGCTCATTACTACACTCACAATAGACAAAATTATAACGTTTCGATTTTCGTAAAGCTTCTCCAACTTCAACACCATACTGATAAATTCCACACTGTTTTTCTTTATGAGAAATGAAAAGGATATTTTCTCTTTGTGGTTCAGACATGGAAATAGGGGGCGATCTTACAGGTATATTTATTGGTGCATTCACGGAATGTGATAATACCTTTCTTCCCTGATTAACCCAGCCTCGCCATCTGCTATTTTTGTCCAGAACTATTGTCTCTCCATCTCTTTTTTTATCCATTACCGCAACCATTTGATTTTCCAGAAGTCGTTCAAATGTGTGGGCAAAGTTGATAGGTGCCCAGTCTTCCTGCATTTTGAGAACATTCGGGCGGGAATTTTCAATCGATTGACGCAAACTCTGGAACGGATACGGGGCGATATAAGAGTGAATATGACGGAATGTATTATCTGCAGAAACAGCAAGAGGTCTACCACTCGAAATAGCCTGATCGGTTGTAGCAGAAAGACCTGAGTGGTTACGATTATATAAAAAGCAATTGAGGGTATTATGGGAACACCAATCGATGAGTTGAGCCTTTGTCATGTACTCATGGGTTATTCTGATCTCAATGCCTTTTTTTGCGACACGGGAACAAAGTTCGCCAAGGTATTCCGCATAGTTCCTTCTCTGAAGAGACCAGAACACGTCATCAGCAAATGTTCCACTAGGAATATTTATCCGGACAATAGCTCTTTCAAATTCCCTGTTTACTGCATCGACGACCAGTTCGAATCCCTTTCCCGGGGTAGCAAACCCGAAACTTCCAATGACCGGAATATCCGGATCGGTAAAATTATCAGATATTTTAACGGATTCCAAGGGACGGGGGAACGAGAAAACTCTTTTATCGTCGATATTCAAGGTAGGATCAAGAGCACAGTAGACATCAAAATCATTTGGAGGACAAAGAGCAAAGGGATTATTTGGTGCCACTTCCAGGACAAAAGTCAGTTTCAAACCTGGCAGTTTTCGTATATTTCTTGTATATAACCAGCTCATTGTCCCGGGATGATAATTAAATGCAAAAAAATCGTATCCCAACGGTATTTCGCGGTTTTCCTCATCTATTTCCAAGTAATCCAAAGTAAAGCGATCAGACAGCTTCAGAGCTGCATAAATCATTTTGCCCGACTCATAAATACTGCATTGAGCCTTGACTGAGTTGATAAATAAGCCTTTAAGCATTTATTCATCCTCAGACAATTTCAATTTCCGGTAAGGGAAAAATGAATTTGCCACCATTTTCGATAAACTCATGTTCCCGTTCCAGTATGGAATATTTGAAATGCCACGGGAAGACAAGGAAATAATCCGGTTTCATGGCGCGTGCTTCTTTTTCGGATATAATCGGGATATGTGTACCTGGCGTGAAACACCCAAACTTATCCGGGTTTACATCGGCAATATAGGGTATCTGTTTGCCCGTAAGGCCGCAGAACTGAAGGAGGACATTGCCTTTTGTCGAGGCTCCGTAGCCAAATATTTTTTTGCCATCGCTGATCAATGCTTCAACAAGGTTCAACAGATTTTTCCGGTGGAGAAACACCTTCTCTTCAAAATTACGGTATGGCCGAGGAGTATCTAACCCCATATCCCCTTCCTGTCGGAGCATCCATTCGATCACCGGGTTATTGGAACGGAAAGGAGCATTTTTCTTGCAGGCTGTAACAGCGAAACTACCCCCATTAATCGCGTTCATCTGGACATCGATTACACGAAGCCCACAGGATTCTAAGAGATTTTTTATTACCCTGAACGAATAGAATTCGATATGTTCATGACATACTGTATCATATGCATTCGAACGGAGCATTGAGGGCATGTAACTCTGCTCAAAATGCCAGATACCGTCATCAGCCAGAATAGATTCGATATCTTGGACAAATGCCCTTGGATCATCAAGATCGTAAAACATCGCAATAGAAGTGACAATTTTAACTTTTTTATGCGGATATTTTTTCGTAAAAATGTTCGCGGAAAAAAAATCTGGAATAAGATCAATATCGTCGGAATAAAACTCTTTAAATTTTGTCCCTGTTGGATCGATCCCAACTTTTTTGCATTTATGGGCATATGCTTTTAAGGATGTGGCATCGTTACTGCCGATATCCAGCACCAGATCGTTTTCGGATAACTTCGCCAGGTTTTCCAGCATTTTGATTTTATTGGTCAGATGGTGTACCATCGTGGCATTCAACCCGGAGCGATAGCCATAATTATTTCCATACATTTCATCAAGGTTATAGGATTGCTTCAACTGGAGCAGACCACACTTTGAACACCAAACAAGGTCCAAGGGGCCGCTCGAAACACAATCTGACGTATGCTTGGGAAAGACACCGGTCAGGGATTGTTCACCCAGGGACAGTACGTTTATTAAATTAGTATTATGACAGATACGGCAGTTTTTTATTTCAGAATACATATCGATTTCTCCCGATTCATCTTGTATATTATTACCTGTTCAATGATTACGTGATATCATTTGCTGGAATTTTTTATCAATCTTGTCAATGCACTGGTTTCGCTGAAGATTGAGGAGAGCCAGCTGTTTAATAACTGCATTTTTTTCTTCAGCCACTACTTTTTCAAATTCGTAGACTTTCTCCTGTTCATGCCACAAATCGCAATTGACTTTTGCAAGTTCTGAGAAAACCTGGCTGATAGTTCCGGTTATTTCGGGGATCTCGTTTCCTTCATGCTTATATACCTTATTTGCCGAAAAAACCAGTTTTTCCCATGGAACCTTTCCAGTCACGGCCTCATGAATATACTCATCAATTTCTTCACAAAGCTGTTTTTCCTGATGTGCAAGGCTTTCAAGTCGCTGAGAATCATTAGTATGATACTGTTTCAGTTTCACTATAGTAAGTTTATCACATAGCGATCCCAATGTTTCTGCCATGATTCAATCCTTCATTATTCCTTTTGGGGCAATATTAAAAAATTTTGGCCGTTGATCACTTTATGAAATTTATAGTGAATACTCTGAACAAAATCTACATATTCTTGAAAACATAAATTAAATTTATACTCAAACAAATATTCATACTCAAATAAAATTGGCATTCGATTTCTTTCAATTGTTTTTATCGCTCCTTTCATTGCCTGTAAATCGCCACCTTGAACGTCAATTTTCATAAAACTAATCGGTTCTTCAATTTTTAAACTATCAATCGTAATTGTTTTCACCTCTCTACCTCGTTTGGCATTAAAATCAATTCCATATGATCCGTATGTATCAAATTCTTCAAAATCCTGTTCTGGGAAAATAAGGGTTTCATCATTAGTATTATAAACAGCTCCAAAATGAGGTATAATCTTCCCCACTCTATTATTAGCTTCGATATTTTTATTGAGTATTTCAAAGATCCAGTCATCTGCCTCAAACGAATGGACTTTACCTTTTTCTCCGACAAAACTAGAAAATAGGATACTCATTTGGCCAAAATTTGCACCAACATCCAAAACGATCGTGTTTGGTTTGATATATCTTGAAGATATATCCACAATTTCTTTTTCAAAGATCTGGTTATTGATAATCGTATTGGCAACAACATCTCCATGTGCATCTGAGGGAAGATAATAATTACCAGTCTTCGTATGATGAAGAGTCAGCTTTTTAGACCTTTTTGATCGTAATGGTTTTTTTATTTTTGAAATTTCCAAACCGAAAATTTTAAAAGAATTTTTAATAATTCGCTCCATTTTTAATCCTCAGTTACATTAACAGTTAAACTTTCTACCTTATAATCCGGTGGGTAAACAGACCCAAAATCAATTCCTTTATATTTTGAAAATATACTCCCCGTTTCTAAAATATTAAATTGACAAACATCATCTTGTAAATCGTATAATACAACATTTGGATGAGTTATGCATATTAACCACGAATAACTACCGGGCACTAAAAATTTGGAAGGAATTGTTATTTTCAAATTTATTATTTCATTATAAATTGGATAGTTATTTAGGGGTATTTCGATTGTAAATATTCTAATTTTAATTTTACTCAAAATACTTAGTGCCAATTCCAAAGTCGGATGCCATTTTTGTATTTTCATTTTTACACATAGGATTATATCCTCGTCAAAACCAAAATCAGTTTTTTGATTATTTTGCCTGTCTTGTAATCCAATAAATTCAAAATAATTATCATCAGTTGGTTTGGCTTTAAATTTATTATATTCACTTATTTCCTGAGAATTTAAGTAAAAAGAAATCGAATTCTGAACATTACCCATATATTGAATACTACCATTATGAAGGACAATACACATATTACATAAATTGGAAATTGCCCCCATATTGTGGCTCACAAAAAGAACCGTCCGTCCCTCTTTTGCAACATCTCCCATCTTCCCCAGACATTTTTTCTGGAATGCTGCATCCCCCACTGCAAGTACTTCATCAACAATCAGGATCTCTGGTTCTAAGTGAGCTGCTACGGCAAATGCCAGCCGGACATACATCCCACTCGAATACCGTTTTACCGGTGTATCAAGGAATTGTTCAATCTCTGAAAATTTCACGATTGCATCAAGTTTCTCATCAATCTCCAGCCGCCTCATTCCCAGGATCGAGCCGGACAGGTAGATATTTTCCCGGCCGGTCAGCTCCGGGTGAAAGCCGGTTCCCACTTCCAGCAGCGAGCCTACCCGGCCACGCAGTTCAACGGTCCCCTCAGTAGGAGTTGTAATCCGGGAGAGTATCTTTAAAAGAGTGCTCTTCCCGGCACCATTTCTACCGATAATCCCTATAACCTCTCCCTGTTCCACTTCAAATGAGATGTCCTTTAATGCCCAAAAATCTTCCAGTGTCGGAGATTTTTTAAAGATTTTCAGAGGAGTCTGGAGGGAATTGACGATCGCATCACGGAACGTGTGGTATGGTTCCTGTGGCCCGCCAAGCTTATACTGCTTGCTCAGGTGACTGACACGGATAGCAATATGATCAACGGACATATGGCGGGAGTTCCTTGATAAAGAAATATATCATTAGAGTGTTTGTCACCAGAATAATTGAATCAAACGGTCAGTAACGGGACTTGGCAAAAGAACCCTAATTACGCTGGAGGATCCTGACATTTCATCGTTAGACCTGAATAATGAACATTCTCCTATTTTCATCACACAATGTCTGCGTAATACTGCTCCATTCTCCGGAAATAAAACATACCGGAGACCAGAAGCAGAATAACCATTCCCACCGAAATCAGCACCATCGCGCTGGGAGTTCCGGTGCCGAGCAAGGCCCAGCGGAACCCTTCAATCACACCAGCCATTGGGTTGAGACCATACCATACCCTCAATGACTCCGGGACAAGACTGGAATCATACACAACCGGGGAGGCAAACATCCAGATCTGGATCAGGAAGGGGACGGTATACTGGAAATCACGGTACCTGACATTGAGCGCCGATAACCAGAGACCAACTCCAAATGAGGTCGCAAGAGCGAGAAGGATAAAGAGAGGCAGGAACACGATGTTAAATGTAGGTACAAACCCGTAATAGACCATCATCGCAATGAGGATAATAAACGAGACTCCAAAGTCGACGAGTGGCGAAAGAATACTCGAAAGGGGCATAATCAGGCGGGGAAAGTACACTTTGGTCATGATGTTGGAGTTAGTCACCATTGTCGTCGTGGATCGTGTCAATCCTTCAGCAAAGAGCATCCATGGGAGCAACGCCGCCAAGACAAAAAGTGGGTACGGCACGCCATCTGATGGGAGATGTGCAAGTCCCCCGAAAACGACCGTGAAGATGACCATCGTCAGAAGCGGCTGAAGGACCGCCCATGCAATGCCAAGGCCCGTCTGCTTGTACCGGAGCTTCACATCCCGCATAGTGAATGCCGCGATCAGTTCACGATAAGCCCAGAGCTCATGCAGGTCCACCGGCACCCATTTCCGGGGCGGGCGGATAACAAGCGTCGGAACTGAAGCTTCCGGGATTGATGAGGTTGTACCGGTCATGTGTTGTTGTGAGGAAATTTGTTTTTGCATTACTTAAAATCTGGTAAAATTATCTTTACACGGGATCATAAAAGGGGATTTCTTTTTCCGTTCTCAAAACATTCGCAGACGCATCCCCAGCCCGTGGTCAATCGGCAGTCCAGTAACGATGAGGGAACTTTTTACGAAGGATCTTATCACCTTCACCGATAGATTCAAGGCCGGCAGCACGCATATCTGCATCGATCATTATCTTAACCAGATCGTTAAATTTGATCTTTGGTTTCCATCCAAGTTTCTTCTCAGATTTTTCCTTGTCCGCAATAAGGACTTCAACTTCAGTTGGCCGGAAATATGAGGGATCAATCTTTACAAATTCATCAACCTTGAGATCGACATACGCAAATGCTTGATCAAGGAACTCCTGGACAGAATGTGACTCACCGGTGCCAATGACGAAATCATCAGCTTGATCCTGCTG
>Ga0181520_10009158_pt1 | contig 13775 bp, 13 predicted proteins | sample PEATcosm2014_Bin_29_FD_132451 | JGI IMG/M metagenome (GOLD analysis project Ga0181520, IMG submission 132451) | Peatland microbial communities from MTU Mesocosm Facility, Houghton, MI, USA - PEATcosm2014_Bin02_30_metaG | ecosystem: Environmental > Terrestrial > Soil > Wetlands > Peat | place... | reverse complement strand
TACCTCGGGGGCTACGGTGAGGGTGATCGTGCCATCCGCGTTGACGACGGGAGTGAATTCCAGCTTGACGCCGTAAGGACGGAAGGAGATAGTGACGACCGGAGCCCCGCCGGTTCCACCAGGCTGCACGATGGGAAAGGGGAATTCGCCGCCGGAGAGGAAATCTGCCTTAACGCCACTCATCGTGGTGATGGTGGGTTCGGCGAGGATTTGTAGGACCTGTTTGTTCTGCAGATCCTGAATGGTCGCACCCAGGTTAATCTTTGCGGCGTACAGCATGAAGTTGAGGGGGTTGGACGCGGTCACGGTGCCGAGCACGCCACCCGAGCCCGGGGAGTAGGTTGCGGACGAAGGATACTGCGATGTGGTTGCCTGCGCGAGGAAGTTGGTGTTGCCGCCGGGGTTGAACAGGTTGATGCCGAGTTCCAGCAGCTTGGTGCGATCCACCTCGAGGATCCGAACCTCGAGGCGCACCTGCTTGGCATGGACAGGAGTGATGGTCAGCGCATCGGCCACTTCCTTGGAATAGAGTCCGGCGAGCTTCACGGCGTTGTCGGCCATGGCCTGGGTGGCAACCGTGCCGCTGAGGGTGACGCGGCCGCCGCTACCATCGATCTTGACCGAGTCGCCCAGGTCAGCCTGGGCCAGCGTCTGCCGGAGCCCGTCGATATCGAGGTCAGAGGAGACCACGTAGGATTGCGCCTGGCCAGCCTCATCGAGCAGCGTGAGCGAACTAAGTCCCGGGTTCATCGCGGTGACGACGATCTCGTTGGGCGTGAGGGTGACGGAGTTGAGGACACCGGGGTCGGCGACGTAAACGCGGCGCAGGCGGGTCTTGGTGTCGATAAAGATAGAGTGGCCAACGATCACGTGCAGGGTCTTGCCCTCGGCGGCTACGCGGCTGATGCTGGCCATGCCGCTGGTCGCCGCTGCGGCCTCGATGACCGACGCGGGCCGGGGAGCATTCTGGGCGAGGCAAACGGGAGCCAACGCGAGGGTCAGAATGGCGGCGGCGGAGCGTGCCCTGCCGATGCGCGATGTTGCCAGTTGCTCGATGATGGATATTTGCGATTTCACTGGAAGTTGTCCGTCTTCACCGAAGTGCCCATGAAAGTTTCAACCGTGTAGGGTTTGGGAGCGGGAGGCGGCGGCTTCTGAGCCGGCTTCTCCAGCACCGGGGCAGGCGACAGTTGCGAGAGCAGCACCGGTGGACCCGAGAAATCGACTGAGTCTCCGCCATTTCTGAGGGAAAAGTGAACTGAGCCCTGGGTGCTGGCGAGGACCACGCGTTCGGCATCCTCCGGGCTGACGAGCACAGTCACGACGGTCGAGGTGATGGGTTTGCCTTCGGGGTCAGGCTCGGTCTTCTGGCCGGCGGCCAGCACCTGCACATCCTGCAGCACCGTGGTGGTCAACGGGTCGGGACTATTGGTCGGATGGAGTGTAACCAGGACGTCCACGTGAGTGCCGGGGAGGAGGAATCCAGCGACGCCGACGATTTCGTCGGTGCGCAGCGAGAGAGCCCTCATGCCATCGGGGATCTTAACGGTGATGCCGTTGCCGGAGTTGGAGGTGGACAACTGGCGCTCGAGAATCGGCTCACCCGCCGCAAGCGGATATTGGAGGACGCGACCCACCAGGGGCTGGGGGTTGGTGTACGCGCCGGAGAGCGGCATCGAGGCTGGCCAATCGATCATGTGCAGGTTCTCAGCGCGGATCACCTGACCGGCCTCCATGTTCGCCGCGGCCGCTACATACTGGCTCTTGGGCGGCGGGGGGGCGGGACGAGTCTTGGTGAACTTCTGGCTGAGCCAAAAGGTAAAGATTCCAGAGATCACCAGGGCGATGATGAAGGCTGAGGTGAGTCGACGTGTTATCACACTGCACCCCTTCTATTGGAGCTGAAAGTAGAGCGTTAGGAGGCTTCCGCCGGCGATGGCCAGGGCGTAGGGCAGCCTAAGCGTCTGCGAGTTGGAAAGATTGAGTTCCGGATGCGGTTGCAGGCCTTCATGGCTGTGGTGGGAGGCGAGCGCGCCGACATTGAGGATCGTCTGCTGCAGTCGTCCGCGGGCCAGAGCGAGGCCGATGGCCATCACCCCGCCAGAGAGGGCGGTCAATACCAGGAGATACGGCACGTGCGAGAAACCGGCGATACAACCAACCGCGGTGATGAGTTTGACGTCTCCTGCGCCCATGCCCCCTGCGATATAGAACACGAGGAAGACGAGGCCGCAGACGATACCCGCTGCCAGAGAGGTGAACAACTGGGTCCAGCCGCCGAGCGCGAGGTGCAGGGCAAGGCCAAACAGGAAAGCGGGAAAGGTGATGAAGTTGGGAATGCGGCGGCTTTTGACGTCGAATACGGAGCCGAGCACAGCACAGGCGGCAGCGGCGGCAGGATACGTCAATTCTGGTTGAAGGTGTGTCATTGATCGATCCTGCAAAAGACCTGAGCGGGTTAGGGGATGAGGAGCAAATTCCGGAACAACGGATAAGGCTCACATGAGTTCTGTGGAGCTCATGTGAGCCTCAACCGGGTTTAGGCAACTGCGCTGGCGAGGGCATTGCCGACGCCGTTGAACGCGTTGGCGATGGAGCCGGCAAGGCCGTTCATCGAGGCAACGGATCCGAGACCCACGAGGGCCGCGACCAGGGCGTATTCAATCAGGTCCTGACCAGACTCTTCGGCGATCAGGTTCTTCAGGAGCTGCTTCATGTTTTTCATTCCGTTCTCCAAAAACAATCCAGGGTTAGTTGAGGGGGCCATGGAACAACAGCCTAAGAGGCTGATGTGCCGGGTTGCAGGGGCGCACTTGAAGGAAGCAGCCTATGTGAGTGTCGACGTCTAACACTCACATAGACTTTTTCCGAACTAAGCGACTGCGTTGGTGAGCGAGTTGCCGACGCCATTGAACGTGTTGCCAATGGAGTTCGAGAGGCCCTTCATTGCGGCAACGGCGCCCAGACCTACCAGAGCCGCGACCAGTGCATATTCAATGAGATCCTGACCGGAATCTTCATTGATCAGGTTCGTCATCAGCTGCTTCATGTTCTTCATTTGTTTGTTTCTCCTCGTTCGGGTTTTCCGCGGCACTCCGGGTTTGCGAGTCCCATGGGATGAAAGAAGAGTAGGTTCCGCGCGAAGGATTAGAAATCCCCAAGAAGTGTCACGGAATAACACTAAAGTTCGCCAATAAATCGACCTAACTGTATGTTTCTAAGTGATTTATGCGCATTCGTGAATTAGAATGACGAAGGCGGCTCTGAAGCCGGGCGAAGCTTGCGACGTTCAGGCCATGTGGTTCATTGCAGCTTTGTTACGCAAACCAGGTTTGGGAATGAGTTGCTCAGGGCGCGAGGGACGGACGAGGAATGATGGAGAAAACGGCATTGATTCCCGACGCGCGATGGACGAATCGGCCAGCAGTTCCCGGCCCCGTTACGCGGTCGCCGATGGCACAATAGCAAAGACAAACAATCCGGCTGTCGCAATGGAATTACTGGTAATCTGCCCGGGCCAATGTCATGAAAAGCGAAGCCATCTTGACCATCCCGAATGAAACTGCTGCGAACGGAACCTGGATCGCGCGGCATCGAGCCGTCCTCGTGATTCTGACGATTGCGCTGTTGATGCGGCTGATGGCTTTGTGGTCATTTGTCACGACCCATCCGCGCACTTATTTGTTTGCCCATCCGTATGAAATGGGACTGGTGGCGAACTCGTTGATCCACGGGCTGGGATATAGCTCGCCATTTGGCGGACAGACTGGCCCGACCGCCATTGTGGCCCCTGGATATCCGACGCTGATTGCGGCCGTGTTTCTGATATTTGGAAGCGATACATTCGCTTCGGTGCTGGTGATCATCGGGATGCAGATTCTGGTGAGCCTGCTGACGATCTGGTTGATGATGCGCGTGGCGCGGGAGATGCTCGACCAGCGGACAGCGACGCTGGCCGGCGCGTTCTGGGCGGTGTCACTGCCGGTGCTGTGGATTCCGACGATCTTCTGGGAGACCAGCCTCTCTGTGTTCACGTTTGTCGGAGTCGTAGCACTGGCGATTCGCTGCCGTCGCGAACCCACCAAGGCGGCATGGGTACTGTTGGGAACATGCTGCGGGATTGCCGGGCTGGTCAATCCCGCGCTGCTGCCGTCCCTGGTGGCCATGATGGCGTGGACGGCGTTCGACACGCGGCGGGTTGCGCGCGTGGCTCCGGTGCTGGGACTGCTCGCCCTGCTGCTGGTCTATGCGGCGTGGCCCATCCGCAACGCGTACCGCTTCCACGCTTTCATTCCGCTGCGCAGCACGGTTGGTATCGAGCTGTACATGGGCAACCGGCCAGGCTCAACGGGCCACCTCGACGAGTCACTGTTCCCGATGTTTAACAAGCAGGAGCTGGGAAAGTATCTCGCCAAGGGAGAAGTGGCCTATACCAATGACCTGAGCAAGCAGGCGTGGGAGTATATTCGCGAGCGGCCCGGAGTCTTCGTGACACTGAGCCTGCGGCGGGCGTACCGATTCTGGACGGGGACTGGCTATGCGGATGGACCGAGGATCTACGAGGTCCACGCGTTGCTGACGACCGTGTTCGGGCTCGCCGGGATCGCGCTGATATATCGCAGACGAATGCGATGGTTCGCAGTGTTACTGGCCTTGCCGATGCTGCTGTTTCCCCTTCCCTACTACATTACTCACGCGGAGTTTCGCTACCGGCTGAACCTCGATGCGCTGCTGACCATTCCGGCTGCCTATGCGGTGACACAACTGGCGGACGCGTGGTCGCGAAAAACATCCGCGAGTCAAGCCAGCGCGCCGACCGGACCCGACCAGGGTTGAGGGCTGCAGCCCCAGATTTTCGAACGGACCGGCACGGGAGAACTGTTTGCACTGCGACCCAAAGTGGAGGGGTGGCCGCGCCGAAATGTATCAGAATTAATCTTCTAACAAGCGTGTCGAATGGTTTCCGCGCCGCATCGAAAGGTAGAATTGATTTCTCTATTCCGGGCCAATCGAGAGCAACTCTGATTTACCCTCATGCACCGTCTGCTTCTGCGGAGATTCAAATTGGCGCATCCGATGTGGTTCGATCTCGCGGTTCAAATGCCTTCCGGATGGGGGACGAGTGCGACTAGTATTTTCTCTCCGGCAGGAACTCCTGCGCGTTCCATTTTCGGAGTGTCGATGCTGGTGTTGGGCATCACTTCGGCGATTTTCCTGGTGGTGGGAGGGTTGCTGGTCTATGTATTGCTGCGCTACCGGCACCGCGCAAACGATGTGAATGCCCACCAGGAGCCGCCACAGATATACGGCAGCAGCCAGATTGAGCTGTCCTGGACCGTCATTCCAATTCTGATCGTGGTGATGTTGTTCCTGGCGACCGCGCGCATCATCTTTGCCACGGAAGACGCGCCCAAGCCGGCAACGGCGCTGGACGTAACCGTAATTGGGCACCAGTTCTGGTGGGAGTATCGCTATCCGAAGCAAGGCATCGTAACTGCAAACGAGTTGCATGTTCCGGTGAGCGACCCCAAGCATCCGACACCGACGTACCTAACCATGTCTTCTGCAGACACCAATCACAGCTTCTGGGTCCCGCGGCTGGCCGGCAAGGTTGATGTAATCCCGAACCGGCTGAACACCCTGTGGATCGATCCCGAGGCCCCGGGGCTGTACCTGGGGCAGTGTGCGCAGTACTGCGGGACCCAGCATGCCCTGATGCTGCTGCGCGTTTATGCGGATACGCCGGAACAGTTTGCGGCGTGGGTCGCGCACCAGCAGCAACCGGCGGTGGAAGATCCAAGCGTTGCTGAAGGCCGCGCGGTCTTTCAGCATACTGCCTGCATTAGTTGTCATACCGTGGCGGGAACGGTTGCGACTGGAACCTTTGGCCCGGACCTGACGCACCTGGCCAGCCGCGACACAATCGCGTCCGGGGCGGTACCCAACACCCCGGCGAACCTGCACGCCTTCATCGACAACCCGGCGAACTTCAAGCCGGGATGTCTGATGCCGGCCATGCACCTCAACCAACACGACCTCGATGCCGTTACGGCGTATTTGTCTACGCTGAAGTAGATCTCGAAAGGAGAAGGAATGGCCACCCAGGCTCCGGCGACCGCAATCATCCCCCAGACCGCTCCGCGGCGCCTGGTGCTGGACGTGCTGCACGACTGGGTGACGACGGTCGATCACAAGAAGATCGGGCTGATGTACATCGGCTATGCGTTGATCTTCCTGCTGATCGCTGGATTTGAAGCGATACTGATACGGATCCAACTGGCTGTCCCCAACAACCATTTCGTCTCTCCGCAAGTCTTCAATCAGTTGTTCACCATGCATGGCACGACCATGGTGTTTTTCGTAGGCATGCCGATCCTCTTCGGCTTCGGCAATTACCTGATCCCGCTGATGATTGGCGCGCGGGACATGGCATTTCCGCGGCTGAATGCCTTCAGCTTCTGGATTTCCGCCTTTGGCGGCCTGCTGCTTTACTTCAGCTATCTTGGCGGCAGCGGCCTGTATGGCGCGGGCAGCGCACCCGACGTGGGATGGTGGGCCTACGCGCCGCTGACCGCGCGCGTCTTCTCGCCGGGCCACAGTTCAGACTACTGGACGATCTCCATCCTATTGAGTGGAGTGGGCACGATCGGGACGTCGCTTAATATAGTGGCGACCGCGATTTGTATGCGCTGCCGGGGGATGACGCTGAATCGCATGCCGCTGCTGGTCTGGATCTACATCGTGATGTCCAGCCTGGTGTTCGTGACGATCAGCCCGTTGACCGCGGCGCAGATTATGCTGATGCTGGACCGCTATGCGGGCTCACATTTCTTCGATACGCAGGCGGGTGGCTCGGCGGTGCTGTGGATGCATTTCTTCTGGATCTTTGGCCACCCGGAAGTGTACGTGTTGGTGCTTCCGGCCTTTGCCTTCGCCAACGAAATCATTCCCGTTTTCTCGCGCAAAGCGATCTTCGGCTATCCAGCGATGGTGGCCGCGTCGGTTGGCATCGGCTTTATCAGTCTCAGCGTCTGGGCCCACCACATGTTTACGATCGGGATGACCTCGGGCGCGAACACCTTCTTCGTGCTCGCGACCATGGCCATCTCAGTGCCGACCGGCATCAAGATCTTCAACTGGCTGGCTACGCTGTGGGGCGGAAAGATTCACTTCACCGCATCGATGATGTTCGCGATCGCGTTCCTGTTTCAGTTCATGGTCGCGGGCCTTACCGGAATCATGCTGGCGGTCGCGCCCTTCGATTGGCAGTTGAGCGGATCGTACTTCATTGTGGCGCATTTTCATTACGTTCTGGTGGGCGCGATTGTGTTCATGATCTTCTCCGCCTTTTACTACTGGGTCCCGAAGATGACCGGCCGCATGCTGAACGAGAAGCTGGGCAAGTGGCACTTCTGGTTGTTCCTCATCGGCTTCCACCTGACCTTCGACTTCATGCACATCCCGGGGGTATTGGGGATGCCGCGCCGCATCTACACCTACGAAGCAGACCGCGGCTGGATGCTCCTGAACATGATTGTGTCGAGCGGCGCCTTCTTCCAGGCCGTCGCAACCTTGCTATTCGTCTACAACATGGTCTGGTCGTACTTCAAAGGCCCGGTTGCCGGCCCCGATCCGTGGGACGCGTGGACGTTGGAATGGTCGACCCCATCGCCGCCGCCGGCCTATAACTTCGTCGTAACACCAACTGTTGAGAGCCGCCGCCCACTGTGGGACCTGAAGCATCCGGATGATCCGGACAGCCACTACGAATAGAGAGGAATCGTCTTGAGCGAAGCCGCCGTCATTCCGCAGAACACGAACGCAGCCTGGGAGTTGCCCTCTCGCGGCATCGTGGGCATGGCGTGTCTGATTACGGCCGAGTCCGCGATCTTCCTCATCTTCATCGTGGCGTACCTCTATTACCTAGGCAAGAGCCTGACCGGTCCCACGCCCCGCGAGGTGCTGGAGCTGCCTATTTTCACCAGCATTTGTCTGCTCTCGAGCAGCGCAACCGTGCACATGGCTGTGTCCGCGCTGCACCAAGGCAAACGCAGCCTGTGCTCGCTGTGGCTGGCGGCGACGGTGCTGTTGGGAGGGATCTTCCTCGGCGGGACGGCGCTCGAGTGGTACCACCTCATTACGGTCGATCACCTCACCCTCCAGACGAATCTGTTTGGGACGACCTATTATTCGCTGGTTGGCCTGCACGCGACGCACGTTACCGTTGGCCTTCTGATGCTGTCGCTGGCACTGTTTTTCTCGCTGAAGGGTTCGCTCAGCAGTAAGCACACCGGACGGATGGAGGTTCTCGCGCTGTATTGGCATTTTGTCGATGCGGTGTGGGTGGTCGTGTTCACCGTCGTTTACGTGGTAGGGAGATAGAGACGCAAAACCGGGAAAGGAGGCGCCATGCAGGACGAACACGCAAACAGTGACGCGAACATGATCGACCTTCCGCGGCCAACTGCATGGCCGCTAGTGCTGGCGCTCGGAGTTTCGCTGATGATGGCGGGCATGGTGACGAACATCGTGGTCGGGTTGCTGGGACTTCTGCTGGGCATCGCCGGCGCAGTGGGCTGGTTTTTTCAGGTGCTACCGCATGAGGCCCACGAGGCCGTTCCGGTGAGCGAGGAAGAGATCACGATCGCCAGCACGCGCACGCTGATGAGCCACCCGCAGCGACGTGCGGCGAGCAACGCACCGCGCCAGATCCTTCCTATCGAGACCTTCCGCATCACTACGGGGATACGAGGAGGCATCGCAGGCGGGATTGCAATGGTGGTTCCTGCTACGCTTTTCAGCCTGATTAAATATCACAGCATCTGGTACGCGATGAATCTGCTGGCAGCGGGCGGATTCGAGAGTTGGGCCGGAGCCAACGATGCGTTTCTGAGCCAGTTTCACCTGCAGGGACTGTTGGCGGGAGTATTCATTCAGGGTCTGGTATCGCTGCTGGTGGGCCTGTTGTATGGCGCGATGCTGCCGATGTTCCCGAGGTATCCAATCATCACGGCTGGCTTTATGGCGCCGCTGCTGTTTACCGGGATCGTCCATTCGGCGCTGGGCTTCGTGAGCCCAATCTTGAATGAGCGGATTGACTGGTTCTGGTTTGTTATCTCGCAGATTGCCTATGGACTGGTCTGCGGCTACGTGGTCAATCTGCAAGCCAGAGTCCGCACGCCACAGTTCCGGGCGCTGCCGTTCGCGGTGCGTGCAGGACTGCATATGGATGCGGGCGAACCGACCGGAAATGCAACAAGACCCGTAAATGAGGAAGACCGCCGCCAATGAGATTGCGTGACTCGAGTTCGGTTGCATCATGGCTCACGGCTTGCGTGATCTCGCTTGCGGCTGCAGGTTGCAGCAGCGCGCCGGGAAAGCCGGGCCCGGAGCCGGAGGTTCCGCGGCCGGAGCAGGTGCTGGACTTCGCCACTCTGTATGGGCACAACTGCTCCGCGTGCCATGGTGAGAACGGCAAGAATGGCGCCGCGATTTCGCTGGACAACCCGGTATATCTAGCCATTGCAGGCGCGAGCAATATCGAGCGCGTGACAGCAGCGGGAGTTCCGGGGACAGCCATGCCACCTTTCGTCAAGGCAGCGGGCGGGACGCTGACCCAGCAGCAGATTACGATTCTTGCCCAGGGGATGGAGACGACTTGGGGGAGTCCGACAGCGCTGGCGGGACAAAGTCCGCCCGCATATGCGAGTAGCACGCCGGGAAATGCCGAGCAAGGCGCGAAGGTCTTTGCGACCTTCTGTGTTCGCTGTCACGGTACGAATGGAAGCGGCGCCACTGCGGGTACCGGCATCGTAACGGGATCGCTAGTCGATCCTTCGTATCTGGCGCTGATCACCGACCAAGGCTTGCGCAGCTTCATCCTGGCGGGGCAGACGGAGCAGGGTGCGCACGATTGGCGCTCGTATTTGACTGGGCCGGGAGCACGGCCCATGACCGACCAGGAGATCACCGACACGGTGGCCTGGCTGGCGTCGCAGCGGGTTGCGTCCCCCGGCCAGGTTTACAAGCAGCACCCGTAACACGCGGAGACAGGCATGAGCGAACCTCTCGAACATCCCGCAGCTTCCGGCGAGCCCGACATTGACGCAGCGACAGCCGCAGCCAAGGCGGTGTTGCACACGCGGCGGGCATTCATCTTCAAGCTCTCGGTGATGCTGAATGCGGCTGTCGGCGCCGTACTGGCGGTGCCGCTGGTGGGATATCTGCTGGGGCCGGCACTGAAGAAGGGCTCGAATACGGGGTCGTGGATCGCTCTGGGCGGCATTGACGACTTTCCCGTAGGCGAGACGCGGCTGGCGGAATTTCGCAGCCCAGTTGCCAATTTCGACGACGGCGACACGGCGAAGGTCGCCTGCTGGGTGCGGCGCATCTCGACACAGCAGTTTCAGGTGTTCGCGATTAACTGCGCGCACCTGGGATGCCCGGTGCGGTGGTTCGCGCAGTCGAAGCTGTTCCTGTGCCCCTGCCACGGAGGTGCATATTACGAAGATGGGAGCCGGGCATCGGGCCCTCCGGAGCGGGGGCTCTTCGAATACAAATACCGGATCGACGGGAATTCGCTGGTCATCCACGCGGGAGACATGCCGACGCTAGCGACGGAGGCATCCTGCAAGCAAGAGCCGCTGATCCAGATTGCGCCCGTCGAATTCGAAACCGCGTCCGCGGCCACGAGGTCAAAGCAATGGCCAGTTTGAAGCAACGCGCACTTGCCGCATACGAATGGCTGGAGAGTCGGCTGGGGCTCATTGCGCCGCTCAGCAAAGCCGCCGCACATCCAACACCCGCGAACAATTCAAGTTGGTGGTATGTGTTTGGCAGTGCGGCAACCGTACTGTTGTTGCTGCAGGTGGTGACCGGGATTCTGCTGGCGTTGGTGTACAGCCCGTCGGCCAATGAAGCATGGGCGAGCCTGGGTGTTTTGAACCACAGCATCGCACTGGGGTGGTATCTGCGCGCACTGCACGGCTGGGGATCGGACTTCATGATCGCCATTGTGCTGATCCATGTAGTGCAGGTGTTTCTGTTCGGGGCGTACAAATTCCCGCGCGAACTGACCTGGATGGTCGGCGTCGGGCTGCTGCTGCTGACGCTGGGGATGGCCTTCACGGGGCAGGTGATGCGCTTCGACCAAGACGCGTACTGGGGTCTCGGTATCGGCGCCTCGATCATGAGCCGAGTGCCGCTGATTGGGGAGCCTCTGGTGCACCTGTTGCTGGGCGGCCCGATCATCGGCGGGGCGACGCTTTCACGCTTCTTTACGCTGCATGTGTTCGTGGTGCCGGGGCTGCTGCTGAGCTTCGCCTTCATCCACATTTTCATGACCCTCAAGCACGGCGTCAGCGACTGGCCGATGCCTGGACGGATTGTGAGCAAGGCGACCTACGAGCGCGAGTACCACGAGTTGGTAGTGAAGACGGGTATTCCGTTTGTGCCGGACGCAGCATGGAAAGACGCGATTTTTGCAGCGGCGATCGTCTTTGCCGTGATGGCGTGCGCGTTCTTTTTCGGCCCCTTCGGGCCGACCGGGACGCCTGACCCGACGATCATCCAAACGGTTCCCAAGCCCGACTTCGCGTTTCTCTGGATCTACGCGCTGCTGGCGTTCCTGCCTGCGTCGCTGGAGACTCCCGTGATTCTGATCGCGCCCGTACTTGCCATCGCGGGCATGCTGCTGTTGCCGCTGTTTGCGGGCGAGGGCGAACGGCATTGGGCGCGGAGGCCGGTTGCGGTGCTGATGGTCTCGGTGATTGCGGTGACGCTGGGCATCTTCACGCGGCTGGGCACCTATACGCCATGGAGCCCGATCATGGACGCATGGACGAGCGCTCCCATCCCCGCGAAGTACCTGCACAACAGCACGCCGCTGGAGCGCCAGGGAGCACTGGTGCTGCAGGACAAGCAATGTCGAAACTGCCACTCGCTGAATGGCGTTGGCGGGCAGCGCGGACCGGCGCTGGATGAAGTTGCGTCGCACATGACCGAGGACCAGATTATCCGCCAAGTGCTGCAGGGCGGAGGCAACATGCCTGCCTACGGCAATGCGCTGAGCCCGGCGGAGACGAAGGCGCTGATGCGCTTCCTGATGACACTGCACGGCGACCTCGCACCCGCCATCGATGCCTCGCGTGTGCTGACTCATGCCGACGTAACCCCACCCGCTCAAGCTATGCCGCAACCGGCGCCGAAGACGCCATAACCGATGTCAGACGCTGCACGTGAGATCTTCGCCGAGTGGTCGCTTCCGATCTGGCTGACTTTGTCGATTGCGATCACCGCGGTCGTGTATGTGCGCGGATGGATGGCCCTGCGGAAGACGCGACGCGCGCAGTTCAACGATCTGCGGCTTATGTCGTTTGTCGGCGGCCTGGTGATTCTCTGGATTGCCGTGGCTTCTCCTCTGGATGGATTCGCGGATTCCCTGCTGACGGTTCACATGGTGGAGCATCTGCTGCTGATGTCGGCCATCCCCATGCTGCTGCTCTACGGATTGCCGGTGGTCCCGCTGCTACGGGGTCTGCCTCGGCCGTTGCTGCGCTGGATCCTGGGGCCGCTCCTGCGCGTGCGCTCACTACGGAGCTTCGGAAGATGGCTCGTGAGGCCAGCGGTTGCGTGGTTGGCTATGAATGTCGGGTATCTCGGATGGCATATGCCCGCAGCGTACGACCTCGCGCTGGAGAATGAGACGTGGCACGGCGTGGAGCATCTGTGCTTTCTCGGTACGTCACTGCTTTTCTGGTGGACGATTCTGCGGCCGTGGCCCGCGGAGAAACGGCCCAACAACTGGGGCGCCCTGCTCTACCTGGCGCTGGCCGATATCGTGATGACCATGCTCTCGGGATTTCTCACATTTTGCGACCGGCCGGTTTACCCGTACTACGTGAACCACCCGAATCCGTTCGGCATTCCGGTGCTGACAGACCAGGTTCTGGGTGCGGTGATTATGTGGGTGCTGGGATCGTTCGCGTTTTTGGTCCCGGCGATGGTGATCACCGTCAAGCTGCTATCGCCGCCGCGGGAACGGCGCGACGCTTAGGCTACGACCAGCCCACTCTTGACGGTGCCGATAAAGTCGGTCGCTGTCCTGGCGATGAAGTCGAGCATCTCGCGGGTGAGTCCGGGAAAGACGCCGATCCAGAAAACCTGGTTCATGACGAAGTCGGTGTTTGGCAGTTCGCCGGCGACGCGATACTCCCATCCCTCATAGGCGGGCTGGCGCAGCAGGTTCCCGGCAAAAAGCAAGCGCGTGCCGATCTTCTGCGATTCAAGCGCGCGGGTAAGCTGATCACGCGTGAAGGGTGCGTCAGGCTTGATTCCGATGGGGAATCCGAACCAACTTGGGTCGGAATGTTCCGTAGCCTGCGGAAGAATCAGAAACTCTTCCAGCGGCTCAAGCGCAGCATGGAGGTAGGCGAAGTTCTCTTTGCGACGAGCGATGAAATCGGGGAGCTTAGCAATCTGGGAGAGCCCCAGCGCCGCCTGCATATCGGTCGCTTTCAGGTTGTAGCCGATGTGCGAATAGGTGTACTTGTGGTCGTAGCCGCAGGGCAGCGTGCCTAGTTGCCAGTCAAAGCGCTTGCCGCAGGTGTTGTCCTTGCCCGGCTCGCACCAGCAATCGCGGCCCCAGTCGCGGAAACTGTCGATGAGCACCTGCAGGATGGGCTTGTCGGTCATGACGGCGCCGCCCTCGCCCATGGTGATGTGGTGCGCGGGATAGAAGCTGACGGTTGCGATGTCGCCGAAGGTGCCAACCTTGC
>Ga0181520_10009157_pt1 | contig 13777 bp, 12 predicted proteins | sample PEATcosm2014_Bin_29_FD_132451 | JGI IMG/M metagenome (GOLD analysis project Ga0181520, IMG submission 132451) | Peatland microbial communities from MTU Mesocosm Facility, Houghton, MI, USA - PEATcosm2014_Bin02_30_metaG | ecosystem: Environmental > Terrestrial > Soil > Wetlands > Peat | place... | reverse complement strand
TGCTGCCGACCGTCCACTACAACATGGGCGGCATCCCGACGAATTATCACGGCGAAGTGCTGACTAAGGCCAATGGCGATCCCGACGCGATCGTGCCCGGCCTGATGGCGCTGGGCGAAGCGGCCTGCGTCTCGGTTCACGGCGCCAACCGGCTCGGCTCCAATTCGCTGATCGACCTCGTCGTCTTCGGCCGCGCCGCCGGCCTGCGCGCGGCCGAATCGCTGAAGGCGGGCGCGAGCCAGCCCGATCTGCCCAAGGACAGCGCCGAGCGCGCGCTCGCCCGCCTCGACCGCTTCCGCCACGCCGGCGGCGACACGCCGACGGCCAAGCTCAGGCTCAACATGCAGAAGGTGATGCAGAGCCATTGCGCCGTGTTCCGCACCGGCGAAACGCTCGCGGAGGGGCAAAAGATGATCATCGACGCCTGGCGCGACGGCGCCGACGCGCGCGTCACCGATCGCTCGCTGGTGTGGAACTCCGACCTGATCGAAACGCTCGAATACGACAACCTGATCGTCCAGGCGGTGGTGACGATGGCGGGCGCGCTCAACCGCACCGAAAGCCGCGGCGCACATGCGCGCGAGGACTATCCGACCCGCGACGACGCCAACTGGATGAAGCACACGCTGGCGTGGATCGATCCCGACAAGCACGAGGTCCGGCTCGACTACCGCCCGGTGCACGCCTACACGATGACCAACGACGTCGCTTACGTCGAGCCGAAGGCGCGCGTGTACTGACGGCGCGAGAAGGCGCCGAAAGAAGACAAGAGCGCCTTTTTTTGAGGCGCCATCGCCGGAGGTTGCCGCGTCGCCTTGACTTTCCGACGCCGGCGCCGAACGCTCGGCTTGGCGCGCCTTCAGCGGCCAGTCAGGCGGCGGGACGCCATTGTTCGACCCGCCGCTGAAACGCGCGGCCTCGTCAGCTGCATGAAACCTTCCAGGCGACGCTGCCGGACGTGTTGCTGACGCTGTAACAAGTCTCGGTGTCGAACGACATCGCCTGTTTCGAGCGGAAGGCGCACATGCACTGACGGCGCGTCGGCGCATCGTCATCACGACAGGCGATCTGGCGCGCGATCGTTCAGGCAGCGGTGCGTTAATCTCTTCCTTCGGCGTATGAGACGATTGGACATGAGCGAAAACGTCGACAGAAAGTATTATGAGGTCATACGAAGCCATTCTCTCGCGGAAAGGCTGTTAATCCGTGCAAGAATGCACATCTACGAAGACTTTATGCGTTTAATGGCCCCGGCGGAAGACGATGAAATCGTTGACGTTGGCGTCTCCGATACTATCAGTGACGGAACTAACGGTCTTGAAAGACAGTACCCGTTTCTGGAGAAGATCACGGCCTGTGGCCTCGGCGGCGGCGTCGACTTCCGAGCGGCGTTTCCGGACTGCGCCTACTGCAAGATCTCGCCGCGCGCGCGGCTCCCGTTCCCCGACAAGCGATTCGCGATCGCAACCGCCAACGCCGTGCTAGAGCACGTCGGCGGCCGCCACGAACAGGCCGAGTTTCTCGCGGAGCTTTGCCGGGTTGCGCGCCGCGTGTTCGTTTCCGTGCCGCACAGATTTTTCCCGGTGGAGCATCATACGGCGTTGCCGCTCGTCCATTACTTCGATCGCTCGTTCGGCTGGGCCTGCAGGCTGACGGGAAAAGACGATTGGGCCAAAGAAGCGAATCTGATCTTGATGTCCGGCGCCCGCTTGCGATCGGTAGCCGCAGCCGCCGGAGTCACGGGGATGGTTGGTCTGACCGGCCTTCGACTTGGGCCACTCTCGTCGAACCTTTTCTTGGCCATAAGGTAAGTCTTCGAGGCCCAAGAGCGGCGCGGTTGGCGACATCTCCCTTCTGCTTGCCTTGCCGCCTCGCCCGCAAGGCCAGAGCGGCGGCGCCGACGACGAAGGGGCGGCCGCGCGCCCGAACTTGCCCAGTTCGACCGACGCCGCGGCTCAGCGCTGGTGCAACTCGTGCTCGAAGTTGCGTTTGTCTTGATGCGCGATCGAATCGAGAACAAGGCCAATCGCGAAGAGGACCATCGCGACGATCTGCAGGCCAGTCGCGAGAATGGCGAGCGGGACGTGGCTAATGTATTGCACGCGAATCCATTCGTCGATCACGGGCAAGCCGCACAGCAGACCAATGAAGCTGACGATCAGACCGCAGGCGCCGAAGAACGCGAGAGGACGATAGTGGCGCAGAATGTTCCAGATCGTTGCTAGGACCCGAAGTCCGTCGCGCAGCGTCGTCAATTTCGAAACGCTGCCAGCAGGCCGGTCGCAATACTCGATCGGCCGTTCGACGATGCGGAAGCGTTTGTCGAGCGCGTGCAGAGTCATGTCCGTTTCGATTTCGAAGCCTTCCACAAGGATCGGATAGTTCATCGCGAATCGGCGGGAGACAACGCGATAGCCGCTCATGATATCGGCGAGATGGGCGTTGAACAGTCTGTTGACAAGCGTGCGAACGAGTCGATTGCCGAAGTTGTGGAAAGGCCGCTTGATATGCGCCGCGTAGTTTCCCGCGCTGTGACGATCGCCGACGACCATGTCCGCCTCCCCGGCGAGAACAGGCGCGATCAGTTCGCGCACTTGAGCGGCCGAGTACGTCGAGTCCGCGTCAGCAAGCACATAGATCGTCGCATCGATCTCGAGAAAGGCGCGTCGAATGGCGGCGCCTTTGCCGGGTCGGCCTTCGTCGATGACGCCGCCCTTGCAGCCGAGGACAGAGAGAGTTTCCCGCGCGATTGCGCCGGTAGCGTCTCGCGAGCGGTTGTTGACCACCCAAATCTCCGCCTCGGGCGCGAAATGGTGGAAATCCTTGATCGTGGCGGCGATCGTCTGCGCTTCGTCATAGGCTGGCAAAATCACAGCGACGTTGGCGCGCGACCGACTTTCTGTCCCCATCATAAGCTGTCTCTGTTCAGCTACCTAAAGAACCCCGCTCTCAGGCTTTGCGGGGATGCTTAAACGCCGCCTTGCAGTTGGGCCTCCTTGCGGAAGCCGTCTTGTGGAAGCGACCGCCTTCACATTATTCGTCTCTCGGTCGTTCGTCTCAACGGATTTTGTCGGCGCATGGTGGCGTTTCGGGCCGCGCTCGCCACCTCTTAAATCTTCGCGCGATCGCAATCGCAGATCTTATCGCACCCTGTCGCGCACGTCCGCTGAGGCGCTCGCCTTCGCCGTTACGGACCGCTGGCGGTTGCCTGCATCGAGCCGTGCTGCTCCTTCAGCGCCTTACCGGCGTGCGCGTCGCCAGATCGCGGCGGCTGCCGCCGTTCATGGTCGACGAGCCGGCGCGAATCTTCGCGCTCTTGCACACGTTCACGTCGCTGGAGTGCGTGAACCGCGCGCCGACTTGAAGGAGCCAAAGGCGCTCGCGGCTATCGCTAACGCCGCCATCCCTGCGATAAACAGAGCAGGATAGATTGGTACCGCGTAACGCCCGGGGGCGACCGTAGGCACTGTCACGAGCGTCAAAAAAACAGGAAGCGAGGCGGCCGCGCGCAGGACGAAACGGCCGCGATTCGGCAGAGGCGCCGCCGATCGCGGCAACCACGCCAACAACGCCCCCAGCGCGCCGAGAACAACGATTGGCCATTGCAACGTCTGCATGACGTCGTGCGTCGCCTTGAACAGATCATTGTCGCGGAACGGCGTCTCTACGGTTGGATAAATAAAGACGTCGCCGACGCCGTCAATGTTGCTGAATTGCCACAAATATAGAGGCTTGCCGATAAGGTACCAATAAGCCATGCTAAACGGGTGAGCGACGATCCGTTGCCAGATTACCGCGACCGACGATGTCAGGCTCGACGCGGCGGCGATGGCGGCGGAATCTTGCCGCGCGGGATAAGGGAAAGTCGCGGGATCGCCGTTGAGCATGTAATCGGGGTACGCGCCGTCCAACAGGGATAGGCCGAAATAACTGGGCGCCGACCCTGGCTCGACGACCAGGGCGTTGCGGATGAGCCATGGCGCCAGCACCGCCGCCAGACCCAACGCCACCAACCCAAGACAACGGAGCCTTTCTCCCGCTGGCGCCGCTATCGCGAGGAACGGCGCAAAGGCGGCAAACTGCGGCCGCACCAACGACAGGGCGCCGAGCGTCACGCCGAGGGCGAGAAACGCCAGCCAACGGCGCCGCGGCGCGCAACTCTGCGCGACAGCGCACAGCGCCAGCATCAGCGCGATGAGCAACGTTGTGGGCGTCTCGGTGAGCATATAGACGGTGAAGGAGATCAGGTGCGGCGAGAACGCCGTGAGGGCGGTCGCTATGACGGCGGCCCAGGCGGGCAGCGCCGTCGCCGACGCGAAACCGACGAAAACAATTGCGGCGAAACCGGCTGCGACATTGAACCACTGCATCTCACGCAAGATCAGGGCGTGGTCCGGCCATTGCCACATCAGCGCGGCGATCAGCAACGGGAGCCCGGGCCAACGGTATCCGTCGGGTTTGAGCTCGGCGTTCTGATCGCGGAGGCGGGCGGGCGACATCGTATAGACGCCGTTCTTCGCCAGGTTGTAGGCGGACAGATAGTATTCCGCCGCGTCGGCTCGGATCGGATGATCGATCTCGGTTTGCTCGATGGCGATTCCGCGCAGAACGCCGCCAACGATGGCCAACAGAAGAATCGTAGCCCACAGCCATAGCGGCAAACGCGGCAAACTTCGCTCCCATCGTTTTGGCGGCGGCAAAGCGGAAAGGACGCGCGTCCGGGCCGCTCACTGCGAACTGCGAAGCGAGACCCGTCAACCGGCTTGATTCGGCCAGTTGAGGGAACGCGCACGATACCCGTTAACCGCCCGTGAAATAAAGCGCAATGGCCTTGGCGCGCCGCCTTGCAGCGCCGCAGCCGCGCCTGCGCGGCTTCGGCGGCGAAGAGCGAAGATAGAGACTCCGCGAGCGCATGCGTCAACGCCCGTGATCGCTCGCTGCGCTTGCCGTTCCAGCCAATATTGCGGATGAAACGGAAATGCGCGGCCTGCCTCTCAAGTTTCCTTGATTGCGAACGCCGCGATCCGCTTAGTTGTCGTGCGTCGCCGGGATGCTAGCAAAACGCGTCTGCGTCCGATACGTCGCGCGGGCATGAAGCACGCAGGAGGCCGTCTTTGTCCGACAGCGACGTCGAAGCGCTCGAGCGCATTGAACGCGAAGCTTGGCGCGATCTCGCCGCCGCGGCGCCGCCCGACTTCGCCACGCAGGTCGGACTCGAGACGCATGAGTTCGGCGACGCGCTGATGCTAACGACGAGCCGGATGCCGATCTTCCAATTCAATTGGCTGTCGGGGTCCGGGCTCGACGGCGCCGACGCCGACGCGATTCCCACCGCGGTCGCGCGCTTCCGTGACGCCGGGCAGCGCAAGTTCTTTGTCCAGGTTCCGCCATCGCCGAACGCGGGTCGCCTCGAAACGCAGGCGCGCGCCGCGGGGCTGGCGCGGCATCCGCTCGCCTGGGTGAAGTTCGAGCGCGAAACGCGCAATCCGCCGCGCGTCGAAGCGACGCTGACGATTCATGAAGTCGGCGCCGCGCAGTGCGACCTGTTCGCCGCGACGGTGGTCGCCGGCTACGGTCTGCCGGCGGCGATCGCAGCATGGCTGCGCGAGATCGTCGGCCGGCCCGGCTGGAGCTGCTACGTCTGCTTCGCCGACGGCGAGCCGGCCGGCGCCGGCGCTCTGTTCGTCGACGAGGACGCCGCCTGGCTCGGCGTCGGCGCGACCAAGCCCGCGTTTCGCCGACGCGGCGGCCAATCGGCGCTGATCGCGCGCCGCCTGAGCGACGCGGCGCGGCGCGGCGCGCGCTTCGCCGTGACCGAGGCCGGCGTCCCGCAGCCCGGCGAGCCGGCGCCGAGCCATAGGAACATTCTCGCCGCCGGTTTCCGGGCGGCTTACGTGCGGCCGAACTGGGCGCTTCCGGCGTGAGGCGAGCGCGCCGGCTCAGCCGTGCTCCCTTTTGCCGAGGCGGCGACGGTTGACGGGGGCCGCGTCAATGCCGCAAAAAGCAGCGCCCCTGGCGGCCGGCCCAACGGCGTCGCCTCGAGCGTGGACGACCGGCCCGGCAGGATCAATCGATGGTCGAGATCAGCCTTCCCAGGAATTCCCGCCCGCAGCCGGGCAAGCAATGGCCGAAACCGGAGGGCGCCAAACGCCTCAGCGAATTCCGCATCTATCGCTGGAACCCGGACGATTCCGCCACTCCGCGCATCGACGTCTACTGGGTCGATCGCGACGATTGCGGGCCGATGGTGCTCGACGCGCTCATCTGGATCAAATCGAAGGTCGACTCGACGCTGACATTCCGCCGCTCGTGCCGCGAGGGCGTATGCGGCTCCTGCGCGATGAACATCGACGGCGTCAACACGCTCGCCTGCACCAAGGGCATGGACGACATCGCCGGGGCGGTGAAGATCTATCCGCTGCCGCATCAACCGGTGGTCAAGGACCTGGTGCCCGACCTGACCAACTTCTACGCCCAGCACGCGCTGATCGAGCCGTGGCTGAAGACCTCGACGCCGACGCCGGAAAAGGAATGGCGGCAAACGCCGGAAGACCGCGCCAAACTCGACGGCCTCTACGAGTGCATCCTATGCGCCTCATGCCCGACCGCGTGCCCGAGCTACTGGTGGAACGGCGACCGCTATCTCGGCCCTGCGGCGCTGCTGCAGGCCTATCGCTGGCTGATCGATTCGCGCGACGAGGCGACCGGCGAACGGCTCGACGAGCTTGAGGACCCGTTCCGGCTCTACCGCTGCCACACGATCATGAACTGCTCCAAGACCTGCCCGAAGGGCCTCAACCCGGCCAAGGCGATTGCCCACATCAAGGGCATGATGAACGACCGGCGGCTCTGAAGCCTCACGGCCCCTTCGCGATCACGCCGCGCCGACGTCGGCGTCCCGCGTGCGGGCGTCGAACACCGATGCGGTCATGTCCATCACGTCGCGCGACGCCTCGCGCAGCAGCGAAAAGGCGGTCGGCAGGCTCGCGGTCAGTCGGCCGGTGATCTGGTTCTCTTCGAACGAGAACTTGGTCTTGAACTTGCCGGCGAGCCGTATCATCGGCACGTTGTCGGGGGCGCAGACGATCTCGATCGTCTCGACGCCGTGGTTGCTGGCGGCTTGCTCGACGCGGCGGAACAGCGTCTCGCCGACGCCGCGGCGGCGATAGGGTTCTTCGACGCTGAACGCGGCTTCGGCGTGGATATGGCTTTGAAACGGCGCCTGCTCGCTCCAGATCGCTTCGTTCGAACGCAACTCGGCCGCGCCGCGCATGACGCCATCGACGAAGGCGCCGAACACCAGGTCGCCCTCGCCGAAGCAGTTCTGGGCGTAGCGGACGAGGAAGTCGTCGGACATGCCGCCAGAGAAGCGCTCATGGCGGCTGCGGGAATCCAGGCGGAGGAGATGATCGCGAAACAGCGACATGTCGGCCGGCCACAACCGCCGGACGTCCACCGCCGAATGGGTCGAACTCGCCATGGTTCCTCGCGAATCTGTCCCCGACGTTCCGTCCCGTCCAATTTATGTTGCATTGCAACATGAAACGCAAGCGACGACGATGCGCCAAACCGCCGCGGACTCCCGTCGCCCAAGCGTCGCGCCGATCGCGACGACGCGCCTTGACGCGTCGCAACTGCGCCATCGCCAGCGGCGCCCCGCCCAGGCGTCATCCGCGCGGCGGCGGGCGATCGCCGAGAATTTTACTCATTTTTCATTAACCACTGCCAAGGATAGAAATCCGGCGGAAGGAACGCCGATAGATCCGAATTTCGCCGAGATCGCGGCGCAATGAGCCACCCCCCGGCGAGGCGAATCGCCGCCGAAAGAGTGACGAAGGACTGCTTTTCCATGCCATTTGCCGCGCCCCTCGCCGCCCGTGCGGTCGCCCTCGCGCTTAGCGCCTCGCTCGCCTTCGCCGCCGGCGCCGCCTTCGGCGAAACCAAACCCGCCGACAAGTCGAAGACCGACGCGCCCGCCGCCAAGCCGGAGCTGGTCGGTTCCTACGGCGATTGGAGCGTCTTCCACAGCCAATCGGGCAAGAACAAGGTCTGCTACACGCTTGCCCAGCCCAAGCAGCGCGACCCCGAAGATCTCAAGCGCGACCCCGGCTACGCGTTCATCTCCGAGCGACCGGGCGAAGGCGTGCGCAACGAAGTGTCGCTGATCATGGGTTTCGACGTCGGCGCGCCCGGCGCCGACGACAGCGCCGACAGCAAGGACAAGAAGAAGGACAAGAAACTCGTCGCGCCGACCGCGGTCGTCGGCGACTCGAGCTTCGATCTGCTGCCCAAGGGCGCCAATCTGTGGGTGAAGAACGCCGCCCAGGAGAGCGCGCTGGTCGCCGAAATGCGCAAGGGCAAGTCGCTCGTCGTCAAGGCCACCTCCAAGAAGGGCAATCTGACGACGGACACCTATTCGCTCGCCGGTTTCGCCCAGGCGATCGACCGGGCGATGAAGGATTGTCCCGGCGGCTGAGTTGGACCGGCCGGTCGCTCGAGCGGCCAATCGCCGCAACCGTGGCCGTGCGCATTCCACGGCACGAGACCGTGAGAAGCTTTGCGAGCAATCCCATTTGGGAGAGAGCCCGCATGAAGCCGATCGTCCTCGCCGCCCTCGTCCTCGCCGCCGGCGCCGGCGCGGCCGCCGCCCAGGTCTCGCCCAGTCCCGAGCCGACCGTCAGCGAGCGCGCCTTCATCGCTGGTTGCCTTGCCAAACACACCGACGCTTCGGCGCGCAAGGCCTGTGTCGGCGTCGATCTCGGCGCCTGCCTCGGCCTCGAAGACGCGCCGAAGACGATCAAGACCAACGGCTTCGGCCACCCGCGCGACTGCGCCGGCATTGAGCGGCAGATTTGGGACGGCTGGCTCAACCGCTGGTACGGCGAGGCGCTGAAGAAGATCCCAGCGCCGGCGGTCGACAAGCTCAAGGCGGCGCAGCGCGCTTGGATCGCCTGGCGCGACGCCGGCTGTGCGGTGGATTCGGCGCGCATCCGTGGCCGCTCGGCGACGATAGCGAAGAGACCTGTCTGATGGAGGAGACCGCCAGCCGCGCCCTCGACCTGCGCGAAATGGCCGGGGACGATTACCAGGATGGTCAGTGAGGAGGATTAACCCTTCTTCGCCGCCATGACATAGTTCACGCTGACGTCGGACGACAGGCGCCAATCGCGGCGGGGGAGGTCGTAGACGATTCCGCGGCGCGCCGTCTCGCGACAGCCGGCGACCTCGAGCGCGGCGGCGAGTTCTTCCGGGGTGACGAACTGCTCCCAGCGGTGGGTGCCTTTCGCCACCCAGCCAAGCACGTATTCGGCGCCGACGATCGCCAGCGCGAAGCTCTTCAGGGTGCGGTTGAGGGTCGAAGCGAGGATGACGCCGCCGGGCTTGGCCAGCGCCGCCGCCGCCGCGACGAAAGCGCGCAGGTCGGCGACGTGCTCGACCACTTCCAGCGCCGTCACCACATCGAAGCGCGCGCCTTCGGCGACAAGGTCCTCAACCAGGCCGGCGCGATAGGCGAGCCGCGCGCCTGTCGCCTCGGCGTGGGCGCGCGCCACCGCGATCGACTCTGGCGCCGGATCGAGCCCGGTGACGTCGGCGCCCATCCGCGCCAGCGGCTCGGCGACGAGACCGCCGCCGCAGCCGATGTCGAGTACGGAAAGGCCGGCGAGCGGCGGCGCGGCGCCCTTCGGGTCGCGGCCGAAATGAGCGGCGATCGTCTCGCGCATCCAAGCGAGTCGGGTCGGGTTCAAGCCGTGCAGCGCCGCCATCGGACCGACCGGGTTCCACCACTCCTCGCCGAGCGCGGCGAAGCGTCGAATCTCCTCGTCGATCACGCCGGCGGCCGCGGCCATGCCTGAAACCCCAGGTTCGAGGCGTTGACCGCCCCCGGAAGCGCCTTTATACGCGCCCGTCGGCGGCCGCGCGAGCCGCTTTCGCGAGACTTTCTCGGGTTTTGGGATTCTCATGGCGCGTCTGGTGATGAAGTTTGGCGGCACCTCGGTCGCCAATGTCGACCGCATCCGCAATGTCGCGCGCCACGTCAAACGCGAGGTCGACGCCGGCAACGCGGTCGCGGTCGTCGTCTCGGCGATGTCGGGGAAGACCAACGAACTCGTCGCTTTGTGCCGCGAAGCGGCGGCGGGGCCGGTTTACGACCCGGCGGAATATGACGCGGTCGTCGCTTCGGGCGAGTTGGTCACCGCCGGCCTATTGGCGATCGTGCTCAAGGACATGGGCTACTCGGCCCGTTCGTGGCAGGGTTGGCAGATCCCGCTGACCACCGACGACGCGCACGGCGCGGCGCGCATCGAAGACATCGACGGCGGCAAAATCCTCGACGGATTCAAGCGCGGCGAGATCGCCGTCGTCGCCGGCTTCCAGGGCGTTCACGCCGACAGCGGCAAGGTGACGACGCTCGGCCGCGGCGGCTCCGACACGTCGGCCGTGGCGCTCGCCGCGGCGCTGCACGCCGATCGCTGCGACATCTATACCGACGTTGACGGCGTTTACACCACCGACCCGCGCGTCGTGCCCAAGGCGCGACGGCTCGACAAAGTGTCGTTCGAGGAAATGCTCGAAATGGCTTCGCTGGGCGCCAAGGTGTTGCAGGTGCGCTCGGTCGAAGTCGCGATGGTGCATAGCGTCAAAACCTACGTGCGGTCGTCATTCGACGATCCCGCCGCCCCCAAGCAGGGCACGCTGATTTGCGACGAGGAGGATATCATGGAAAAGCAGGTGGTGACCGGCATCGCCTTCTCACGCGACGAGGCGCAGATCACTCTGCGTAAGGTCGCCGACCAACCGGGCGTCGCAGCGGCGATCTTCGTCCCGCTCGCAGAGGCCAACATCAACGTCGACATGATCATCCAGGTCGTCTCCGACGACGCGGCGACGACCGACATCACCTTTACCGTGCCGGGAGCCGAGTACGACCGCGCCAAGGCGCTGCTCGAGAGCCGTCGCGACGCGATCGGCTACACGGCGCTGCAGGGCGCGCCGGACGTGGTGAAGATCTCGGCGATCGGCATCGGCATGCGCAGCCATTCCGGCGTCGCCTCGCGCGCCTTCAAGGCGCTGGCCGAAAAGGGGATCAACATCCGCGCGATCACCACGTCCGAGATCAAGTTCTCAATGCTGATCGACGAGGCCTACACCGAACTCGCGGTGCGCACCCTGCACTCGCTTTACGGCCTCGATTCAAAGGCCTGACTCGACCGTCTTGACGCATGTCAACGCCAAGCGCGGCCTTGCGGCGTAGCGATTACGCGCCCCGCCGGCGAAGGAGACGCCATGCGCGCGATCGATGAAGGCGACTCGTTTGCGAGCGCGATCGGCCTCGGCGCTGACGCGAGCGACGGAATCGCAAGGTCGCTGAGGCTGCCGCGCGCTCTGATCGACGCCCATCTGCGGATCGGCTCGGCGCTGCTTGGCTTCGCCGGCCAGTGCGTCTACGCCGAGGCCGCCTTCTTCGAGCAACTGCTGAAGTGCCGCGACCTCGAACAGGCTTCGTCCCTGCAAGCCCGCTTCGTCGCGGCGATGATCGGCGAGGGCGGCCGCGAATTGACCGAACTGATGGCGATGGCGCGCGAAAACGTCGCCCTCGTCGCCGACGCTGCGGCGCCGCCGCCGCCCCCCCGCTCCGCCTCGTGAGCGCAAGACGGGCGAAACCCGCAATTTCGATGGAGGTCCAGGCAATCGCCGCGCTGCGCGCTAAACGCGTCGCGCGGAGAAGGAATGCGCGGCGCTTCGGCGCTGCGCCGGCCGCCGCCGCGCAATGAGCGGCCGCGCGGACGGAGGCGACAGGCCCCGCCCCGCGGCGAAACGCTCAAAGGCGCTGATCGGCGCATCGCTGGCGGCGCTCGCAAGAGCGCCTTGGGAGGCGTAGCGACGCGCCAATTCGCCGGCGCGGCGGCGGCTGTCAATCCTGGCCCGGAGGGGTCGCGCGCGGCTTTCGGGTTCAAGTCGGCGCCGCCGCGTGCTATCTGAGGCGCCCATTTCGTGAGCCGCCGCCGATGTCCAAGCCCGTCAAACTCGAATCCGTCGCCCCCGCCGCCGACGTGCGCGCGGCGATGCGGGCGATCGGCGCCGAGGCCAGGGCCGCGGCGCGCGCGCTCGCCAACGCCCCGGCCGAGACCAAGAACCGCGCGCTGACCGCCGCCGCCGAGGTCCTGCGGGCGCGCGCCGGCGAAATCCTCGCCGCCAACGCGCGCGACTTGGAAGCGGCGCGGGCTAAGGGCCTCGCCGGCTCGTTCATCGACCGTCTGACGCTCGACCCCCAGCGGATCGAGGCGATGGCGCGCGGGCTCGAGGAGGTCGCCGCCCTGCCCGATCCCGTAGGCCGGGTGCTGGCGACGTTCCAGCGCCCGAACGGGCTCGTCATCGAGCGTGTCGCGACGCCGCTCGGCGTCATCGGCGTCATCTACGAGAGCCGGCCCAACGTCACCGCCGACGCCGGCGCCCTCTGCCTCAAGGCGGGCGACGCGGCCATCCTGCGCGGCGGTTCGGACAGCTTCCATTCCTCGGCGGCGATCCACGCCTGCCTGGTCGCCGGCCTCGAGGCGGCCGGCCTGCCCGCGGCGGCGATCGCGCGCGTGCCGTTCGCCTCGCGCGAGGCGGTCGGCGAGATGCTCGAAGGCCTCGGCGGCGCGCTCGACGTGATCGTGCCGCGCGGCGGCAAGAGCCTGGTCGATCGCGTGCAGCGCGAGGCGCGCGTGCCGGTGTTCGCGCATCTCGAAGGCATCGTCCACGTCTACGTCGACCATACCGCCGACCTCGACAAGGCGAAGCGCCTGCTGGTCAATTCGAAGATGCGCCGCACCGGAATCTGCGGCGCCGCCGAGACGCTGCTGGTCGAGCGCGCCGCCGCGCCGCGGCTGCTAAAGCCGCTTATCGAAGCGCTGCTCGACGCCGGCTGCGCGGTGCGCGGCGACGAGGCGGCGCGCGCCGCCGACGCACGCGTGACGGCGGCGAACGAAGCCGACTGGCGCACCGAATATCTCGACGCGATCATTTCGGCGAAGGTGGTCGAGAACCTCGACGCGGCGATCGCTCACATCGAGACTTACGGCTCGCACCACACCGACTGCATCATTACGGAAGACAAGGCGGCGGCGGAGAAGTTTCTCAAGGAGGTCGACTCGGCGATCGTGCTGCACAACGCCTCGACCCAGTTCGCCGACGGCGGCGAATTCGGCTTCGGCGGCGAGATCGGCATCGCCACCGGCCGCATGCACGCGCGCGGCCCCGTCGGGGTCGAGCAGCTCTGCACGTTCAAGTACAGGGTGCGCGGCGACGGGCAGACAAGGGCCTGATTCAAGGCCTCTAGCGTCATGGCCGGGCCAAGCCCGGCCATGACGGATTCATGTGCGCGCTTGCACCCCTTGCGCCTCACCCCTTCGCGTAGAGCGCGGCGATTTCAGCGGCGAAGGCGGTTTCGATGTTGAGGCGCTTCAGCTTCAGCGTCGGCGTCATCAAGGCGGCGGAGACCGTCCACGGTTCGAGCGTCAAATACACTTTGCGCGGGGTCGCGTAGTCGGGGAAATGGGCGACGGCGCGGCGGATGCGATTGAGCGCGACTTCGCGTATCGGCGGCGCGGCGACGAGCGCCTCTGGCGCACCGGAAAGTCCGATCTTGTTCGCCGCCTCAACCAGCGCGTCGCGGTTGACGACCGCCAGCGCGGCGATGAACGGGCGCTGCTCGCCGATGATCATCACCTGTTCGAACAGCGGATCGCTCTCGATCGCCTGCTCGATGTCGACCGGCGAAACTTTCTCGCCAGTC
>Ga0181520_10009156_pt1 | contig 13777 bp, 9 predicted proteins | sample PEATcosm2014_Bin_29_FD_132451 | JGI IMG/M metagenome (GOLD analysis project Ga0181520, IMG submission 132451) | Peatland microbial communities from MTU Mesocosm Facility, Houghton, MI, USA - PEATcosm2014_Bin02_30_metaG | ecosystem: Environmental > Terrestrial > Soil > Wetlands > Peat | place... | reverse complement strand
GGCTTATCGGGACGGAGCTCGAACTCCTCGTGACAGACCACACAGGTGCGGATCGGGAAGGGCATACGCAAATATGTTAGCGAAAAGGGGTGTGGAAATCGAGAGAGTGAGGGGGCAAGGCAGCAAGTCGGCAAGTCAGCGAGTCTGCAATCCGGCGAGCCGGCGAAAAGCAAATGCAGGTCCTTCGACTCTTCCCGGCATGCCTGGACTCGCTCAGGATGACAGTGCGAAGGTTGGGGTTGGTGCGCAATGCCGAGGCCGGTTTTATCTCTCGCAGCAACTTAATGTTTCTCAGATCGAGAGCGGTCGTATTCTTGAACCGCGGCAACGATGGCTTGGACAATAGCCTTTTGCTTGTGCTTGTTGCTCACATATTTTTCGTCGTTTCGGTCAATGATCACCCCGGCTTCAATCAGTACTGCGGGAACAGTGGTTCTCTTAAGGACAATCAGGTCATCATACCGATAAATACCCAGTTTTGCGTTCAGAAGTTCTCGGTTTTCACCCGGTATTTTCTCGGCATGGTAGAGGGCTGGAGGCCTGCCAAGCTTAAGCATTTCCTGACCAAGGAATTCCGCGAAACGAGAACTCTGGTCAAAACAGGGATTCAACCTGGAGATGTAAATCGAATAACCGGAAAGAGGTACTTTACTGCGTTCGGCGCTGAGATTGTGCCAAGTAGTCTCTTCAACATATTTAGGCTGCGCTGAATCATGGTGAATGGCAAGAAACAGATCTGCATGATTTGCGTTGGCGATCTGCGCGCGCCCATCCAGACTCATTTCCTGTGCCGGGGTTCGTGTGAGGATGACGGAGAAGCCGGCTTTTTTCAGAGCATCGGCAATTTGTGCGGTGAGATTGTCGTTATAGACAACTTCGTATATCCCTCGAGCGCCCAACGCCCCCGGCTGGCTCGGGTTATGACCTGAATCGAGAACTATTGTGAGTGGCTTCTGCTCGACCCCGGCCGTCTGTGCCGCGCTGACACAGTTGGCGCCCAGGAACCTTGTTGCTACAAAAATAGCCGCCAACACGACCATAGGCTTGATGCGGTGAGTGCGGAAAAAGTCCTCGCTCTTCACAGATATCGGATCCATGGAAACGCCTGGTACGGCAGAACAGTGAAGGGAAGCGTAGCTGACACCCGTATTGGTTTTCCCCGCGCCCATGACATCGACAGACTTAAGTCTGAGGCTTTTCAGCAGGAATTTCATTTTTCGGCTCTGAATCCCCACAATTGTAGCGCTGCAGATGGGTACGCGCATGTGGGCGTGCGATCCCACCCATTCGGTCGCTGCGGCGATCGAATGGATGGGGCACGGGGATTTGTGGTGGGTTGAGGATTGTGCTATCCCCGGTCCCCGAATGCGAGGGACCGGGGCCACCCACTTTTTGTGGTGAATTGAGAGCGGCTTGTGGTGAATTGAGAGTGGGGAACTGGGGTTTGTGCTTTCCCACCCATTCGGCCGCTGCGGCGACCGAATGGATGGGGCACGGGAGGTTGCTTAGTTCACGGTGACCGTGAAGGTGGTGCTTTCCTGTGTGCTGGCCGGATCGTTGCCGACGCCCTGCACGGTGAAAGTGTAGCTCCCGGCGGTAGTGCCGGGGATGGTTGTTGTTCCCCCGCCTCCGCCGCTGCCGCCTCCGCCGCAACTTGCCAACGAGCCGATCGCGACCAGGACGACGAGGATGGAAAGCATGGCGCGCCAGCTACGCCGGCGGGCCGGGACGCCGAAGAAGACGAGCAGGGCCAGAACCGTGCCGGAGCCTGCGCCCAGCCATTCCTTGCTGCCGGGCAGCTTCGGACGGACCAGGTCGACGGTGCTCTGAGCCGTGGTGTAAACGGTTGCCGTCCCGCTCCCGGTTGCCGCGCCATTGGAGTAGGTAATGGCTCCGGAGGCGGAGCAGGTGGGAAGGGAGACAGCGCCGGTCGGCGCGTTGGTGAGGGTGCAAGCGGAGCTGAGCGTTACGGTACCCGTGTAGTCGGTGCTGCTGGTGGTTCCGGTGATCGTTGATGCGGTTGAGGAGCCGGGCGAGACTGATGCCGGCGTTGAGGCGGCCAGAGTGTATACGGATTCTGTGACGGAAACGCTGCCGGTGTTGCTGCCGGCGGCGTAGGTCGAGTTGCCGCTGTAGTTGGCAGTAATGGTGTCGCTGCCTGCGCTCAGGCTGTTGGCGGGGATGGTGAAGCTGCAGTTGGTGTTGCTGGTGCAGGGGCTGGTGCCGATCGTCTCCGTCGACGAAGTGTAGCTGCCGCTCTTCAAGGACACGGTCCCGGTGGGCGCGGTGCCCGCGCCTGTGACCGACACCGTGACACCGAGGCTTTGGCCGCTATCGATGCTGGTCGGCGAGGGCGTGACAGTGATGGTCGGCGTCAGGATGGTAGACGTGTTGGTCAGGGTGAAGGTGGCGCTGGTGGCGCCGGTCGCGGAGGCGATGACGCTGACCGTGCCGGCAATGGTGTTGGCGGTGAAGGTGGAAGCGGTAGCTACGCCGCTGGAGTTAGTTACGGCAGTGGTGGTGGCCGTGCCGTTGGCGAAGGTGCCGCTGGCTCCGGAGGCGGGAGCGGTGAAGGTGACCGTGACTCCGGAGACGAGGTTGCCGCCGGAATCCTTCACCGTAGCCTGGAGCGCGGTTATATAGGCGGTCGAGATGGCAGCCGACTGGCCGCTCCCGACGCTGGCGGTTACGCTGGCTGGCGCGCCTGGCGTGTTGGTCAGGGTAAAGGTGGCGCTGTTGGCGCCGGTCGTGGACGCGATGATGCTGACCGTGCCGGCGACTGTGTTGGCGGTGAAGGTAGAGGCGGTGGCTACGCCGCTGGAGTTAGTCACGGCGGTGGTGGTGGCCGTGCTGTTGGCGAAGGTGCCGCTGGCCCCGGAGGCGGGAGCGGTGAAGGTGACTGTGACTCCGGGAATGGGGTTGCCGCTGCCATCCTTCACCGTAGCCTGGAGCGCGGTCGTATAGGCGGTTGAGATGGCAGCCGACTGGCCGTTGCCTGCGGTGGCGGTTACGCTAGAGGGCGCGCCTGCCGTGTTGGTCAGGGTGAAGGTGGCGCTGGTGGCGCCGGTCGCGGACGCGACGATGCTGACCGTACCGGCAATCGTGTTGGCGGTGAAGGTGGAAGCGGTGGCTACGCCGCTGGAATTAGTGACGGCGGTGGTGGTGGCCGTGCCATTGGCGAAGGTACCGCTGGCCCCGGAGGAGGGAGCGGTGAAGGTGACCGTGATTCCGGAGACGAGGTTGCCGCTCGAATCCTTCACCGTAGCCTGGAGCGCGGTTGTATAGGCGGTGGAGATGGCAGCCGACTGTCCGCTGCCTGCGGTGGCGGTTACGCTGGCGGGCGCGCCTGCGGTGTTGGTCAGGGTAAAGGTGGCGCTGTTGGCGCCGGATGCGGACGCGATGATGCTGACCGTGCCGACGATCGTATTGGCGGTGAAGGTGGAGGCGGTGGCTACGCCGCTGGAGTTGGACACGGCAGTGGTGGTGGCGGTGCCGTTGGCGAAGGTGCCGCTGGCTCCGGAGGCGGGAGCGGTGAAGGTGACCGTGACTCCGGAAAGGAGGTTGCCGCTCGAATCCTTCACCGTGGCCTGGAGCGGGGTCGCATAGGCGGTGGAGACCGCAGCCGACTGACCGCTGCCGGTGGTGGCGGTTACACTGCCGGCCGAGCCTGTCACATTGATCGAGGTCGAGCCGGTGTTGCCGGCGTAGTTGGCGTCGCCACTATAGTCGGCGGTGATGGTGTCGGTGGCCACGGCAAGGGAATTGGCGGGGATGGTGAAGCTGCAACTGGCGGCGCTGGTGCATGGGCTTACCCCGATGGTTTCCGTTGCCGAAGTGTAGCTGCCGCTCTTCAGGTAGATGGTCCCCGTGGGGATGGCTGTCGATCCGGAGGGTCCGGTGATTGACACCGTCACGCTGGTTGGGTTGGCCACGTTGCCGCTGGAGGGAGCGCTCACCCCTACCGTGGGGGTCATCACATTGACAGTAATGGTGGTGGTCTTGCTATTGGCGGCGTACGTGGCATTGCCGTTGTAATACGCCGTGAACGTAATGCCGCTGCCCGCGGCGAGGGTGTTGGCGGGAATGTTGAATGTGCAACTGGTGTTGCTGGTGCAAGGAGCGGTGCCAATGGTTTCAGTGGAGCTGTATCCGTCTCCTGAGAGGGTAATGGTCCCCGTGGGCGTGCCTGCGGAGCCCGTGACGCTAACCACTACCGAAAGAGCCTGGTTGATGGTGATGGTGGAGGGGGTAGGCGTGACCGTCATGGTGGTTGCGTCTGCACCCGCGTCGGAGACCCATGCGTTCACGACGTTCGCGACGTTCAACGATCCAAGGCCCGTAGCCAGGTCGAAGCCGGTGCCGGAGTTCCAGGCCGCGGTTCCGGAGCTGACTAGCGTGCCAATAGTGTCGCCGGAGTTGATGGCCGTGCAATTCGGAGAAGGGAAGCCCTGAATTGTTTCTCCCTCGTCGCCCCCCTCTGGGGTGCCGGTGAGATTGCAGGGCATGGAAATGGTCTGGGAGGTGGTGTAGGAGGGCCCATTGGGTGCGGTGGGTCCGTAATCGATGTCCTGGAAGTAGCAACTGCTGGAACTGGAGACGCTCTCGGAGCTGCAACTGGAGTAGGTTTGGCGGCTGGCGATCTGGTACAACTGCGGGTTCGCGAGGCCCTGCGCCCCGCCTGCCTTCTGGTTAATGAGCGCCATGACGCCTGCCATTTGCGGCGTGGCGACGGAGGTGCCTCCGACCTCCTGAGCGGTATCCTCGGTGGTGCTGCTGTAGGTGCAGGCTCCCACATTGGAAACGCAGATCAGAGTCGCGGTGTTCAGATTTCCGTTGCCGGCAAAAAAGCTTACGTCGGGAATATCACGTACGCCATCGCTGGGGATGCCTGTGATGCCGGACTGCCAGGCCGGCTTGACCCATCCGTCGTTGTAGGTAGGGATGTTGCCGAAGGACGAGCCTGTCGTGGACGAGCCCGCGGTTGTGGTGCAACTGGAGGTTGTCGAATTGTCGTTGACGACGCAATTGCTGGGGCCGCCGCTGCCGCCCACGGTATCGACGTAGGGGGAAAGGTTTATCGAATCGCCGTACTCGAGTTCGAAGAACCGATAAATCGTGTACCAGTCGTTATAGACAACGCTGCACGATTCCTCCGGGGTGGTTGGGTTGACGCCGTAGGCGGAGTCGAAGCCCGCAGCGGACAGAAGAGTTTCGAGGTATCTGGCATTGATGGGGTTTTCGCAGGTGTCGTTCCAAGGGATCTCGGGGACGTAACCGAGTGCGCTAGCGCCCGTGGTGCCGTTGTTTGAAGTAGCCCAATAGGCGGGGCTCTGGCTGGTGCTGGACGAGGCACAGCCCACGTAATTGCCGCTGGAATTGTAGTAGGGCTGGCACCAACTGAAATCGGTGCCGCCGACGGCGGTGTTGAAGGGCGTGGAGGCGATGCCGCTTACGGAAAGGCCGTACTGCGCAACATAGGGATTGCCGTAGTTGCCGTCCAGGTCGTCGTCGCAGGAGGGCGAACCCGAGTCTCCCGTGGACACAAAGACCGAAATGCCTTCGGCCGCTGCCTGTTGCCACAGGTCGTAGAAGGCGACGTTGCCCGCGGTGCCCTGGCCGAGTTCGCATTCGCCGTAACTGACGCTCATGATCTTGGCCGTTGCAGGGTTATCGACGACGTAGGCGGCGGCGTCATAAAGCGTATCGATGCAGCCGGCACCGGTGACGCCGTTGCAGGCGGAGGTCTGCCCGGTGACCACCAGATCGATTTGTGCGTTTGGAGCGACGGCGCCCGACCACTCGACGTCAAGCGAGTTCTCCTCCAGGTCGCCGATGCCGCAGTACGCGCTGGAGCTTGTGCTGGTGCAGATGCTGGCCGTAGTTCCCGTGTTGAAGTATGGACCAGCGTCAATCTCGTGGGGCGTCGGGCTGGTCGGAAAATTCGCGGACAGGCCGAAGGCGCTGCGGAAAGTAGCCACGTCGTTGGCGCCGCCGTTCAATCCGATATTGATAAAGCTGGTGCCTACGATGGCGATGGTCTGACCGCTGCCGTTAATGTTGTTATTCCAAAGCGGCGTGACATTGTAGATGGTGGCGAAGTCGTAGGGCGCCACATCCTCTTCCAGGTACGTGCAGCCAGTTCCGCAGCTGCCGTTGATGCCAAACTGGGGATGAGGGTTCAGCGCGGGCTTGGTGCCGGAACTCGGCGGGGCGGAAGATGCCGGTGGTGAGGTCAACGGGGAACCAGCGGCGGCCGTGACCTTTTTCCACTTGCCGGTCTGCTGGTCGAATTGGACTAGGCTGCCCAGCTTGTGCTGGGGCTGCGGCAGGAAGTTGTGCAGCGCCTTGACGCCCACGATCACGGGCGCGAGAGCCGCGGGAATTTGCGGGTCGGTCATGTTCGCGTAGTGCCCGACGCCGTTCACCGAAAGGCTGTGGATCTGGGTATGGAAGGCGCTTTCTACCTGGCCCGCCGTGCCGCTGAAACGGATGGTCATGAGGTCTGGCGTGACTAGTTTGACCGTGAAGCCATGGCTCGCGAGCCAACCGGTGATGGTGGCGATGTCTGCCTGGGCGGGACCAAATTGCGCGCCGATCTGTTGCGGCGTAAGCCACTGGTGGTAGTTGGGCGAGTTCGGGTTGTATTCGCTAGCCACGTAGGCGTCGAAGGCGGCCTGCTGGTCGGCGCTGCGGCTGAGAACGAGAGTGAGGTCAGGCAGGGCAAAGCTGGCGCTGACGGCCCCGCGATCGTTTTTGGCGTTGGCTTGGGGATTGGTGTTCCCGCTCAACGTGACCAGCTGGGCTTCATCGATGGGACTGACGATGCGGACGGCGGGCGCCACGCCTTGCGCCTGAGAAACGGCGGGGAAGAGGATGGTACTGGCCAATACACACAGGGGGACGTACAGGGGGAGCGAACGCAGCTTGATCATAGAGGTTGGTCCTGACCCTTTCTAGAGAAAGACCCTTGAATTCGGGAAGAGTTGCCGTTGGTGTGAGAAAAACCGGCGCTGGGCCGGATCGGTTTGCGTTCAATATACGAATTGGAAGACAAGATCATCATACGGCGGTGACCGGAGCTTGATGCCAGCCTTGCGCCGCCAACACGGACGAAAGGATGGGGCGCGGGCAGTATCGCTTTCCCACCCATTTCCGCAAGAGGCGCGGAAATGGATGGGGCACGGCAGACTGCAGGAGCGGCGCCGGCAAGCGCTGCCAGGTTGGGAACGGACGACGCGGATTGCGATGGGCGACGGGAAAAAACAGCGCGGGAAGCCATGCATTCCTGACCAATACGAACATACAAAGCCGGATGAAAACGGATACGAGGACGCCTTTCAGCAGGCAGGGAGGGCGAACTCGTAGAGTTAGACGGTTGAGCTTTGGGAAGGTTGACCGGGGCAGGGAGCGAGGGAGCGAGGGAGCAAGGGACTGAGGGACTAAGGGACTGAGGGACGAGTCAGCAAGTCGGCGAGTCGGCGGGTCAGCAGGACAGCGAGTCAGCAGGTCAGCGAGTCAGCGGGTCAGCAGGTCAGCGAGGCAGTGCGGGTCTGGAGACCCGCACGACAGCCGGTCTGGAGACCGGCGCTACAGGGCGCGTTGCTTCAATAGGCACGGGGTTGCAATAGACAATCTTTCCGCGAAGGTTTATGATGCGATTTCTTAGCTGATGCCCTTATATCTTGATGGATGAGTGGTCAGATGCGCGCTTCACTGTTCATTACCTGCTATAACGACACGCTGTATCCCGAGACAGGACGCGCGGTGGTGAGTTTGCTGGAGCGGCTGGGCGTGGAGTTGGAGTTTCGCGCCGGGCAGACCTGCTGCGGGCAGATGCACGCCAATACCGGCTTTCGGGGCGAGGCCTTTAGCCAGGCCAAGCGACTGGTGCGGCTGTATGCGGATGCGGAGGTGGTGGTGATTCCGTCGTCGTCGTGCGTGGCCATGATGCGCGACCAGTACCCGGGGCTGTTTGAGGAACTGGGCAACGAGGATTTGCGCAGGGAGTTTCGTGCGCTGCTGCCGCGGGTTTATGAGCTGAGCGAGTTCCTGATCGACAAGCTGGGCGTGGAGGATGTGGGGGCGTATTTTCCGCACCGCGTGACTTACCACGCGAGCTGCCACGGGCTGCGGGCGCTTAAGCTGGGCGACCGGCCGTTTCGTTTGCTGGCCAAAGTGCGCGGGCTGGAGCTGGCGCCGCTTGCGAATCTGGACCGGTGTTGCGGATTTGGCGGCACGTTCAGCGTGAAGAACGGGGATGTGTCGTCGGCCATGCTGACGGTGAAGCTGGAAGATGTGCTGCGGACGGGCGCGGAGTTTTGTACGGCGCTGGATAACAGCTGCCTGATGCACCTGGGCGGGGCGATGCACCGCGAGTATGCGCCGATGAAGACGATTCACATGGCGCAGATATTGGCCAGCACGCAGGAGAAGCCGGCGGAGGTGGTGGGATGAGCGAGCGAAAAGCAGAAGCAGGTCCCTCGGCTCCGCTGAAGTACGCTTCGCTCGGGATGACACGCGTGGATTGCGGTGAGATGAGCGGGGTGGTGGGATGAGCGCGGCGACCGAGCATCCGATTTTGGATCCGGCGCTGGCGCCGCCGTTTCCGGCGGCGGCGCTGCCGGTGCTGCGCAATGTGCAACTGCGCAAGAACGTGGCCCACGCGATTGATGTGATCCAAGCCAAGCGCGGCAAGCTGGTGGCGGAGAAGACCGATTGGCAAGCGCTGCGTTCAGCAGCGGCGGCCATCAAAGACGAGACGCTCGCGAATCTTGGCGCGTACCTGGAGCAATTTGAGGAGCGCTGCACGGCGGCGGGCGGGCACGTGCACTGGGCGGCGGATGCGGCCGATGCGCGGCGGATCATTCTCGAAATTCTGCGCGAGGAAAAAGCGGACGAGGTCATCAAAATCAAGACCATGACCTCGGCGGAGATCCAACTGAATCCGTTTCTTGAGGCCGCGGGGGTGCGTGCCTATGAGACGGATCTGGCGGAGATCATTCTGCAACTGGGCCGCGGGGAGCCATCGCACATCGTGGTTCCGGCGCTGCACGTGAATCGCGCGCAGGTGCGGGAGATTTTCGCGCGGACGATGGGGCTGCCGGATCTTTCTGACGATCCCAAGGGGCTGACCGAGGCGGCGCGGAATTATCTGCGGCGGAAATTTCTCGACGTGCCGACGGCGATCAGCGGGGCGAATTTTCTGGTGGCGGAGACGGGTGGGGTGGCGATTGTCGAATCCGAGGGCAACGGGCGCATGTGCCTGACGCTGCCGCGCACCATGATCACGCTGGCGGGGATCGAGAAGGTGGTGCCGCGGTTCCAGGATCTCGAAGTGATGCTGCAACTGCTGGCGCGGTCGGCGACGGGCGAGCGGATGAATCCGTACACGTCGCTGTGGACGGGCGTGGTGCCGGGCGATGGGCCGCAGAATTTCCACGTGGTGCTGCTGGACAACGGGCGCTCGTCGATTCTGGGGCGCAAGACGGAACGGCAGACGCTGCGGTGCATTCGCTGCGCGGCGTGCATGAATACCTGCCCGGTTTACAGGCAGACGGGCGGGCATGCGTATGGGTCGGTGTATCCGGGGCCGATCGGAGCGATTCTGACTCCGCAGCTCGAGCACTTGCGGCACGCGCAGTCGCTGCCGTTTGCGTCGTCGCTGTGCGGGGCGTGCTACGAAGTGTGCCCGGTGAAGATCAATATTCCGGAGATTCTGATCGACCTGCGGGCCCGGGTCACGGATCAGGAACGGCACACGGTGGGCAAATTTTTCGATCCCATGTATGTGGGGCTGCGCGTGGCGAATGTGATTTTTTCGCGGGCGTGGCTGTTCCATTTCGCGCAATGGGCGGGGCGGATCGGCGCGAAGGTTGTGACGCGGCGGGATGGATGGATTCATTCATTGCCGAGTGTGGGCGGGAAGTGGACGCAGACGCGGGATTTGCGCGGGCTGCCGAAGCAGACGTTTCATGAATGGTGGAAAGACAGGGAACGAAAAGACAGGGACTAAGAGACTAGGGGACTGAGGGACTAAGGAGCTAGAACGCACGATGAGCGCTGTTGCCGATAGCCGAAAGAAGGTTCTGGAGGCGATCCATCTCGCCACCGGGGCTGCTACTGCGGGGTCCGCGGCGCGGAATGGCGCGGCTTCGGCGGGGAAGGCTGCGGAGGGTGGAGCAGAGATTGCGCGCGGCTATGTGCGGCGGGGCGATATGACGGTCAGCGCCCGTCACGAGCGGTTCGTTGAGCGCTTGCGGGAATATGATGCGGAAGTAGTGGAATGCGCGCCAGAGGGGCTTGCGGCGGCGATTGCCGCGCAAATTGAGGCCAGCGGTATGCGTAAATTCGTGGCGCCGCCGGGGATTCCGGCCGAGTGGTATGTTGACGCTGCGCGGAAGATTGAAGGATTCGAATGCACATTGGATCACGGACTATCGGTTGCCGAAATCGAGCAAGCCGAGGGCGTGTTGACGGGGTGCTTTTGCGGCGTGGCTGATTCAGGCACTATTGTGTTGCATCACGGTCCGGCCGAGGGCCGGCGGGTTATTTCTCTGCTTCCGGACTGGCATCTGTGCGTGGTGCGAGCCAGCCAGGTGGTGGAGACGCTGCCGGAGTACTTCGATCGCTGCGCGATCAGGGAGCAAGGGAGCGAGGGAGCAAGGGAGCAAGAAAACAGGGAGCCAGAGGCGGACAAGCTGCCGCGGCTGGTGACGTGGATTTCAGGGCCGAGTGCTACGGCGGACATCGAGATGACGCGCATCAAGGGCGTGCATGGGCCGAGATTTTTGAATGTGATACTGGTCAGGGACTAAGGGACTAGGGACTAGTGCTCTGACCTCGTGATTTCGTAATGATCCTCGGACGAGTGCGGGCGAGGACGCCCGCACGACAGCCGGTCTGGAGACCGGCGCTACATAATGGGACTCACGCTGCGGGTATGGAGAAAACGATGAAACTTTCAGAATCGGCAATGCAGGATCTCGCCTTCAAGGCGCTGGATTCCTTCCGGATCGAGATTCCCTCGTGGGGATTCGCCAACACCGGCACGCGCTTTGGCAAGTTTGTGCAGGCCGCCGCCGCCACCACCACTGAAGAGAAGTTTGCCGACGCCGGAGAAGTAAACAGGTTGACCGGCGTGACGCCCACCGTGGCGCTGCACGTGCTGTGGGACCTGCCCAACGGTGTGAAAGACGTACCCGAAGTGAAGCAACTGGAAAAGCGCTTCGGCGTGAAGTCGGGATCGATCAATCCCAATCTGTTTCAAGATCAGGAGTATAAGCACGGGTCGCTGTGCAACCCTTCGGCCGAGATTCGCGCGCACGCGCTGGAGCACATGCTGGACTCGATCGAGATCGGGAAGGCGCTGGGCTCGCGCGACATCTCGCTGTGGATGGCGGACGGCTCGAATTATCCGGGCACGCAGAGCATACGCAAGCGCATCGCATGGCTGGAGCAAGCATTGCGCGTTTCGCACGACCACATGGCGCACTATCAACGGCTGCTCGTCGAGTACAAGCCCTTCGAGCCTGCGTTCTACCACACCGACATTGCCGACTGGGGCATGTCGAGCCACTTTGCGCAGGTGGCCGGGCCGCAGGCGCGGGTGCTCGTGGATACCGGCCACCACTACAACGCGCAGAACGTCGAGCAGATTGTGGCGTGGCTGCTGCACACCAACATGCTGGGCGGGTTCCACTTCAACGATCGCCGCTACGCGGACGACGATCTGACGCTGGGCTCGATCGATCCCTACCAGATTTTCCGCATCTTCCACGAGATTCATGCGGCCGTCGACGACGGGCTGCAGCCCGAGATTGCCTACATGATCGACCAGAGCCACAACCTGAAGGGCAAGATGGAGGCGATGGTGCAGACGGTGGTGGCGGCGCAGGAGTTGTATCTGAAGGCGGCGCTGGTGGACCGCGAGCAACTTTCCGCGCTGCAGCAAAGCTGCGACCTGGTGGCGGCCGAGGAGTTGTACCGCGGCGCGTTTTGGACGGACGTGCGCCCGGTGTTGCGCGCCTGGCGCGAAGCGCGGGGATTGCCCGCCGATCCGCTGGCGGAGTTGCACGCTGGCGGCTACGTGGAGCGCGCGGCCAAGGAGCGGGGCAGCCGGAGTATGGCGGTGAGCAGCTACGCATAAACGCAGCTTCTAGCTGTTAGCTTCTAGCCCTTAGCTGGTTGAGTTGAAGTTGGTAGTCTTCCCCGGTCCCCAAATGCGTGGGACCGGGGGCACCCTCAACTGGATAGAATTCTTCCTCAAACCGGGGCCACCCGCCTGGTTGACTTCACTCCCATAAATATGGGATGCTTAGGTTCCTATGAAGACCACGCTTGAAATTCCGGACCCCATTTTCCGCCGGGCCAAATCGGTTGCGGCCCAGCGGGGCATTGCCCTGCGTGTCTTTGTCACCGAAGCGGTCGAAGAGAAGTTAGCCGGCGCTTCTCAGAAGGGGGAGAAGCCCTGGGCCAGGCTGGCCGGCGGTCTCGAGCATCTTCACAAAGAGACGATGCGCATCAACGGAATGATGAAAAGAGAGTTTGAAAAGATCGAACCCGAGGATTGGGAGTGATCCCAAATTGATCCTTGATACCAACGCCCTTTCCGCAGTAGCCGACAATGAGCCGGCGGCTGTTCGCATCTTCAGCCAGGCAGTCACGATCGAACTGCCGGTGATTGTCCTCGGTGAATACCGCTTCGGAATCGCGCACTCGCGGCGGCGCAATGAGTATGAAAAGTGGCTTGGGGAACTTATCGCCGCAACCCGGGTATTGCCTGTCGATGACGAGACCTCCAGCCAATACGCCGACATTCGCGCAGAGCTCAAAAAGGCCGGTCAACCAATCCCCTCGAACGATCTCTGGATCGCCGCTCTCTCTCGCCAGCATCGACTTCCACTCATGAGCCAGGACGGACACTTTGATGCCGTGGAGGATCTCAAACGAATCGGGTGGTGAGGGTTTTTGGGTCCCCGGGTTCCCAGGTCCGTTTGGTCCTTGCCTGGCCCCTAAGTCTTTCCCCGCAAAGTTGTTCTATGATGATCTAAGGCCTGAGTTTCATTAGGGACACAGGTGCGGAGGCACGGGTGGCTAAAGCTAAGATCAAACGGCTCTACCTGATTCCGATTCTTTCCAAGGCGCTCGATGTGATCGAGCTGCTGGAGCAGGACAACGCTTCATTGACGCTGGAAGACGTTTACCAGCGGACCAACATTTCCAAGACCAGCGTGTACCGGATTCTGAAGACGCTGGTGCATCGCGGCTACCTGGCGCAAACGCCGAGCGGGCAGTACCGGCTGGTTTCGCGTCCGCGGCGGCTGCGCTTCGGCTTTGCGGTGCAGAGCGCGGAGATGCCTTACTCGGAAGCTGTGGCGCAAAGCGTGAGCGCGGCGGCTGCGGCGTCGGGCGTGGAGCTGCTGATGCTGGACAACCGCTACGATCCGGCGGTTGCGGTGCACAATGCCGAGGAGTTTGTGGCCAAGCGCGTAGACCTGGTGCTGGAGTTCCAGGTGGAGGAAGCGGCGGCGCCGCGCGTGGCGCACATTTTCAAGAAGGCGGAGATTCCGCTGGTCGCCATCGACGTGCCCCACCCCAATGCGACTTACTTCGGCGTGGATAACTTCGAGGTGGGATACGAAGCGGCGTCGGTTCTGTCGCAACATGCGCAGCGCAAGTGGAAGGGCAAAGTGGACCGCGTGGTGGGCGTGGGCTTCAGCGAGGCGGGCAGCTTTGTGCAGAACCGGATCACGGGCGCCTTCGACGGAATACGCGAGCG
>Ga0181520_10009154_pt1 | contig 13777 bp, 13 predicted proteins | sample PEATcosm2014_Bin_29_FD_132451 | JGI IMG/M metagenome (GOLD analysis project Ga0181520, IMG submission 132451) | Peatland microbial communities from MTU Mesocosm Facility, Houghton, MI, USA - PEATcosm2014_Bin02_30_metaG | ecosystem: Environmental > Terrestrial > Soil > Wetlands > Peat | place... | reverse complement strand
TTCCACCGGGCACAAGGCACCAAAGGATGCGAACGGCCACACTGCTCCCAGCGTCGAAGCACAGCACAAACTCTACAAGGTTCATGGCCGGTGAGCAGGTCTAAAAGGAACAAGGGGCTTTCCCTGAACCGGGGAGGGAATCCAGTCCCTGCGGGATTAATCCATGCCCGCCCTCACCCCGGCCTTCTCACCCCAGGAGAGGGAGAATGATCGGCCGGCGCACAGAAATGGGAGGATGCCAGTGGTCGGATGGTCCCAGGTTCAGGGGTTCAAGGCGCGAAGCTGTTTTTGGGCAATTCTCATTCCGGCCTTCTCCTCCGGGGAAGGACGAATCATGGGCGGGGCGGCAGCGCCGCCTCCGGGGATAGGGGTGGCGCCGTGGGTTGACGACCACGAAGAACGGGACTGCGCAAATAGGTTACGAAATATCCGGTGGGTGAGCAGAAATTGCGCACTGGTGGGTGGAAACCAGCAGATTGGCGCAGGGTTGGTGTTGGCATGGTCATTGCTTTAAAGGGGAAGAAGTCGTGTGGTCGGTACTCGGGTGTCGTCCATTTTGACAACAGTTACATAACAACCAAACCTAACTGGAGAAGTCATGATGAAAATGAAACAACTGGCAATTGTGTGCGGTCTGGCCTCCGCACTGTTATTTGGCGTCGGCAATGTTTCCGCCCAGAACAATGGCGGCGGTGGTGGCGGTGGCGGCGGTGGCGGCGGCGGTTTTGGCGGCGGACGCGGCAATTTTGATCCGGCCGCGATGCAGCAGCGCATGATGGACAATGTGCGTGATCAGCTCGGCTTTACCAACGACACCGACTGGAGCGCGGTGGAGCCGCTGGTTCAGAAAGTCATGGAAGCCCGGCGCGATGCGCAGGGACCGGGCATGGGGAGATTATTCGGCCGGGGCGGCCGCGGCGGCCCGGGGGGACAGGGCGGTCAAAACGGAAATCGCCGTGGCGGCGGCATGTTTGGCACGCCGAGTCCCGAGGCGGATGCCCTGCAAAAGGCGCTGGATGACGGCGCGCCTTCGGGTCAGGTGAAAGACCTGCTGGCAAAATATGAGACGGCCCAAAAGGCCAGGATCGCCAAAGCCAAAGAGGCCGAGGAGGCACTGCGGCAGGTGCTGACGGCCAAACAGGAAGCCCAGGCCACGCTGCTGGGACTGTTGGATTAATCATCGGTAAAAACACGGTTCAACCCTCCCATGAGCGAAAAAGCCGTCCAGGAAAATCCGCCGTTGTTGGAACGCATGGTCGCGTCCCGGCAAATGTCTTCGATTGACGCGGAGACGCTCCGGCGCGCCAAAATCCCCGCCCAGACCGAGGATGAGGTGCTGCGCTGGCTGGCGCAGGAGTATGGCCTGGGCTATACCCTGCTGGACGATGTTGAACCGGATCGCGAGTTGCTGTCCCTGTTTCCGGCGCGCCTGCTGCTGAAGGAGGAGTTGCTCCCGCTCCGGCGTGTGAACGGCTTGGTGGAGGTGGCGACGAGCCGCCTGTTCGCCACGCAGGGATTTGACGCCTTGAAGACGATGACCGGCTTGAATCTCAAGCCGGTCATCGCCACCAGCGAGGCGGTGCAGCGCGAAATCAAAAAGCGCCTGGGCGTGGGCGCGGACACCATTGACACCCTGGAGGAGGAAAAGGGGTTCGAGGTGGTGGACGAAAATTCGGAGGACACGAATCTTGACAATGCCGCGGAGGACGCCTCGATCATCCGGTTCGTCAACCAGGTTTTAAAGGACGCGATTGAATTGCGGGCGTCGGACGTTCACCTGGAGCCGTTCGAGGATGAATTCCGCATTCGTTATCGCATTGACGGTGTGTTGCAGGATGTTTCGGTGCCGGCGCAGCTCAAGCGTTTTCAGCCGGCGATTGTTTCGCGGGTAAAGATCCTGAGCCATCTGAACATCGCGGAAAAACGGCTGCCGCAGGACGGGCGCATCAAGGTGCGCATTGAGGACGCGGAGGTGGACATCCGGGTTTCGATCATTCCGATGCTGCACGGCGAGGCGGTGGTGATGCGGTTGCTGCGGCAGAACTCGAAGTTGCGCGGGCTGATGGACATTGGGATGGACAAGCGGGAGCTGGATTGTTTCCGGCGCGTGCTGCAACTGCCGCACGGCATCATTTTGGTGACCGGGCCGACGGGCAGCGGCAAGACTTCGACGCTGTACACGGCGCTGAACGAAATCAACGATTCGGACCGGAAAATCATCACGATTGAGGACCCGGTGGAATACCAGTTGAAGGGGGTCAATCAAATCCAGGTTTCCGAGAAGGCGGGGCTGACGTTTGCGCGCGGGCTGCGCTCGATTTTGCGCCATGACCCGGACGTGATTCTGATTGGTGAAATTCGCGACCAGGAGACGGCGCAGATTGCCGTGCAGGCCTCGCTGACGGGGCATCTGGTCTTTTCCACCCTGCACACGAATGACGCGCCCGGGGCACTGACGCGGCTGGTGGACATGGGGGTGGAACCGTATCTGGTGGCCTCCTCCTTGGAATCCGTGCTGGCGCAACGGCTGGTGCGGGTGCTGTGCAAAAGCTGCAAGCAGGCGGATGATTCCGCGCACGCGCAGGCCTTCAAGGCCCGGCTGGGCATTCCTCCCAACGCCACGATATACCGGTCGGTGGGCTGCCGGGATTGCCGGAACACGGGTTTCATGGGCCGGCACGCCATTTTTGAATGGATGGATGCGGATGCGGAGATCCGGCAGTTGATTTTGAAAAACGCCTCGTCCGATCAGATTCGCGAGGCCGCCAACCGGGGCGGAATGCGCTCGCTGGCGGATGACGGGTGGCGGCTCGTGCGGATGGGGATCACCACCGTCGAGGAAGTTCTAAGCGTGACCACGGCGAAGGAAGTGGAACGGGCCACGCAAAGCCATGCGGCGGCGGCGGCGGCGGCCGGCGTTCCGTCCCCGGCGGCGATTGCGGTGTCCCGCGTCTGAGTTTGCGTCATGCCAACTTTCAAATACAAGGCGTTGCAGGCCAACGGGGCGGTGGCGGAGGGGTTGTTGGAAGCCTCCGGACGGCCCGAGGCGCTGCGGCAGATGGCGGGCCTGGGCTTGCGACCGGTCAACCTGGTGGAAAAGGCGGCCGTCAAAAAGGGGACGGCGCTGCCCGCGCTGTCCGGCAATTTTTCCTTCAAGTTTGAATCCAAAAAGGTTCCGGCCAAGGCGCTGGAGAATTTCACGCGGCTGCTTTCGAGCCTGCTGGCGGCCGGGGTGCCGCTGAGCCGGGCGATGGTCATTCTGTACAAGGAATCCACGAATCCGGTGGTGTCGGCCAAATGGAAGGAACTGCACGATTTGGTGGTGGACGGGATGGCGCTGTCGGACGCGATGGGGAAGTCGCCGGAGACGTTTCCGAAGGTGTATACGGCGATGGTGCAGGCCGGGGAGCTGGGCGGGTTTCTGGACGTGGTGCTGGCGCAGATCGCGGATTTTCAGACGCGCGAAAAGGAGCTGAAATCCAAAGTCACGACGGCGATGATTTATCCGTTGATTTTGCTGTTTCTGGCGATCGTGGTGCTGACGGTGCTGCTGGTGTTTTTCATTCCGAAGTTCCAGAAGGTGTTCAGCAGCGTGCACGGCACGCTGCCCCTGATCACGCAAATCATCATCGGCGCGAGTCACATCATCCGGTCGTACGGGATTTTTGTGGCGCTGGGGGTGGTGGCGGTGGTGCTGCTGCTGCGGACGTGGTTTGTGTCGGAAAAGGGCCGGCGGGTGTGGGAGATGATCGTGCTGCGCACGCCGCGGGTGGGGCCGCTGATCTCGCAGTTTGCGATGGCGCGGTTCTGCCGGATGCTGGGGACGCTGCTGGGGGCGGGCGTGCCGCTGATCCAGTGCCTGAATGTGGCGCGCAAATCCATTGGCAACCAGATTTTGGTGGATGCGGTCTCGCAGGCGATTGAACGGGTGCAGCAGGGCGGGCGGCTGGGGGAAAGCCTGGCGGATTGCAAGCGGCTGTTTCCCGGGTCGGTATTGGAGATGGTTTCCGTGGCGGAGGAGAGCGGCCGGCTGGACGTGGAACTGGTGCGCATCGCCAGTGTGACGGAATTTGACCTGGACCGCAATTTGAAAACGGCGGTGGCGTTTGCCGAGCCGCTGATGTTGTTCTTGATCGCCGGGTTCATCGGCCTCATTTTCATTGGCATGCTGCTGCCGATATTCAATTTGCAGGATTACATCAAATAAATTCAAAACAACGACGAAAATGAAAATCAATGATTCAAATTCAAACATGCACCGGCGGCCGGGCCGGGGGGCGTTCACCCTGGTGGAAATGCTGCTGGTCATCACGATCATCGGCATTCTGGCCGCACTGGTGGTGCCGAAGATGATGGGGCGCAGCGAACAGGCGCGGCAGGCGGCCGCCCAGTCGGATCTGGCGGCCATTAAAACCGCGCTGGACGCATACGAGGTGGACACCGGTCGTTATCCCCCGGGGAAGACCGGGCTGGCGGCGCTGATCCAGATGCCACGGGATGCGCGGAACTGGCACGGGCCGTATCTCGACAAGCTGCCACAGGATCCGTGGGGCAGCTATTACCTTTACGATTTTCCAGGCAAACACAATCCGGCCGGTTACGATTTGTATTCAGCGGGGCCGGATGGGAAAGCGGGAACTGAAGATGACATTGGCAACTGGCAGAGCAGGTAACCGCGGCCGCCGAGGCGCCTTCACGCTGATCGAATTGATTCTGGTGATGACGCTGCTGGTGGTGGTGGTGTCCATGATCGCGCCGAAGCTGTCAGGATTCATCCGCGGCCGGGCGCTGGATTCCGAGGTGCGGCGGCTGTTGTCGCTGGCGCATGCGGGGCAGAGCCGGGCGGTGTCCGAGGGGATGCCGATGGTGTTGTGGTTTGATCAGAAGGACGGCACCTACGGGCTGGAGGAGGAGACGGCTCCGGCCAGCGGGGATCCGAAGCAGGAGATTTTGAACATGGCGGGCACGGTGCAGTTGACGGTGATGAATCTGGCGGGGACCACCCCGACGAGATTTAAACACCTGCCGGCGGTGCGGTTTTTGGCGGATGGTTCGATTGACGAAGACAGCCCGCAGACGCTGCAACTGATGGATACGGCGGGGGCGACGCTGTGGCTGGTGGAACTGAAGAACCGAACGGGCTATGAAATTAGCGACAGCCCCAAATAGGGTCCGGGCGGCGGCGGGGTTCACCCTGGCCGAAGTGCTGGCGGCGATGATGTTTCTGGCGCTGGTGATCCCGGCGGCGGTGGAAGCGCTGCATGTGGCGGGGCTGGCGGGGGAAGTGGCGGTGCGCAAAAGTGTGGCCGCCCGGGTGGCGGACCGGGTGCTGAATGAGAGCCTGGTGACGACGAACTGGACGAGCGGGATGCGCACCGGAACAATTGAGGAAGGGCCGCTGGAGTTTCGCTGGACGGTGACGAGCCAGAACTGGCCGCAGGATGCGATGCAGTTGTTGACGGCCAAAGTGGAGTTTTTGGCGCAGAACAAAGATTATTGGGTGACCATGAGCACGCTGGCGAATGCGCAGCCGCCGGCCACCACGAGCACGGGTGCAGTACCTTGAACATAAAATCACATAATGGGCGGGCGTTCACGCTGATCGAGATGATCCTGGCGGTGGGCATGACCGCCATTGTCATGCTGGCGGTCAGCTCGGTGCTGTTCACCGCGCTGCACCTGCGCAACACCACCCAGGCGATGGTGGACGCGGAAGTGCCGCTGGACACCACTTTCACCCTGATGAGACGGGATTTGCAATGCATGATGAGCCCGACGACCAACGGCATATTTGCGGGGGATTTCAAGGCGGGGAATGTGAGCAGCCCGGGGATCAGCCAGCCGGTGGCCGTGGAGATGTACACCGCCACGGGCGCGCTGAGCGAGAACAAGCCCTGGGGGGATGTCCAGAAGGTCACCTACGAGCTGCGGCTGCCGACGGACCGCAGTCTGCCGGGCCGGGATTTGGTTCGGAGTGTGACCCGGAACATCCTGGCGACCTCGACCATTGACGTGGATGACCAATGGATGATGGGCGGCGTGGACAGCATGACCATCACGTGTTTTGACGGCAACCAATGGCAGAATGCCTGGGACACCACGGACACCACCTCGGTCAACACGAACCTGCCGCTGGCGGTGCGCGTGGAGATTCAACTGGCGGGGCAAAACAACGGCAATCAGCGCCCGGCACCGATCACTTTTTTGGTGCCCATTGACTCCCAGTCCCGAACCAATTCCTGAAATGACCCTGAACCCACCCATCCTGAGGTCCGCCGCCCGGCGCGAAAGCGCCTCGGTGCTCATCATTGTGCTGTGGATTTCCATCGGGATGGTCAGCATCGCGCTGTATTTTGCGAATTCGATGACTTACGAATTGCGGGCGGCGGACAACCGGGTGAACGGGATCGCCACCGAACAGGCGATTGAGGGCGCGGCGCGCTACGTCAGTTATGCGCTTTCCAATTACGCCACGAACGGGGCGGTGCCGGAGAACACCCAGTTTTCGTGCGCGGCCGTGCCGGTGGGCGACGCGCATTTTTGGATCATCGGGCGGGATCCGTCGGCCACGCCGTCCACCACGGAACCGTATTTCGGTTTGATTGACGAAGGCTCCAAATTGAATTTGAACCGGGCGGGGACCAACACGCTGTCGTATCTGCCCAACATGACGATGGATTTTGCCCAGGCCATTGTGGACTGGCGCAACACCAACTCGAGCCCGGACCTGACATACGCCCAATATGGTTACGCTGAAAAACAGGCGCCGTTTGAAACCGTGGATGAGCTGCGGCTGGTGGACGGGGCCGCCGTTGAGCTGCTGGCGGGGGACGACCTCAACCGCAACGGCGTGCTGGACGCCAATGAAAAGGACACCACGGGGACCGGCCAGGTGCAATCCGGGCTGTTTGAATATTGCACGGTATACAGCCGCGAACCCAATTTTCACTCGGATGGTTCCATTCTCACCAATGTGAATACAACCGCGCTGTTGGGGGTGCTTTTTCAAAATGCGAACATCAGTATCCCCCAAGCCCAGTTTCGAGGGCTTTCCAACAGCATTGCAGGGACAGCCTGCACCAGCCTTCTGGATTTTTATCTTCGCTGTCAGACTTATGATAATCTGACCTCGGCCCAGTTCGCCTTGATTTACAACAACATCACCATCACCGCCGGCACGAATAATTATGTCGCCGGCCGGTTGAACATCAACACCGCCAGCGCGGACGTGATGACCGCTCTGTTCATGGGCAGCGGAGTGGATGAAGGGACCGCCACCAGTGCGGCGGAAAGTCTGGTCAGCTATCGCGACCAAAACCCCGACAATCTGGATTCCATCGCCTGGATGGTGGATGCGCTGGGCAACAACAACCAGGTGGTCACCACGATGAAAGCGCATGATTTGCTGACGACGCACAGTTTTCAATTTACGGCGGACATTGCGGCGGTGGGGGCCTATGGGCGGGGTTACCGGCGGGTCAAATATGTTTTTGATGTCAGCGAGGGCGCCCCGAAAATCCTGTATCGCCAGGATTTGAGCCGGCTGGGCTGGGCGCTGGGGGCCAAGGCCCGGCAAACCTGGGTGGCCAATGAAACGAAATGAATATGATTCCAAGCATGAAAACGGGGCGGCGGAAGAAATTGACGGGCCTGCTGGGGCTGGTGCTGGACGGGACCCGTTTGTCGGGCGTGGCGCTTCGTCGCAGCAACGGATCGCTGCAACAACAGCAGTCCTTTGCGGTGACGCTCTCGCTGGACCCGCTGACGGCGGCGCCGGAGCTGGTGGGGCGTGAAATCCGCAACCATCTGGATGCCGCCGGGGTGCGGGAGCGTCATTGCGTGGTGGGAGTGCCGCTCAAGTGGGTGCTGACGGCGCAAACGGAACTGCCCCCGCTGCCGGAGGCGGATGCGGCCAGCCTGTTGCAAATGGAGACCGAACGCGGCTTTCCCTGCGATGTGGCGACGCTGCGCCTGACGCAATCCGTTTGCAAGCTGGCGGAGGGCAAGCAATTGGTGACCATGGCCGGGATTCCCGGCAGCCAGTTGGCCAGCCTGGAACAGGTGCTGGTGGCGGCCAAGCTGCGGCCGGTGAGTTTTGCCCTGGGGTTGCAGGCGCTGCAACGGCCGGCGGATGAAAAATCCGACGGAGTGCTGGCGCTGCTGGTCGGCGAAAACCAGGTTTCGCTTCAGATCACCAACCGGGGCGGCGTGGCGGCTTTGCGCGGACTGGAGGGGGCCATTGAAAATGAATCCGGTCATCCCGTGCTGCATGCCGGCCTGGTGTCGCGCGAGGCCCGGATCACTTTGGGGCAGTTGCCGGCGGAAGTCCACCAATCGGTCAAACGCATCCGCATTTTCGGCCCGCGTGATCTGGCCCGGCAGTTGGCGGATGAAATGGAACTGCGTTTTGAGCCTGCGGGCATGGCGGTCGAAATCGTTTCGAGTTATGTCCCGGATGAATTCGGGGTGGAGTTGCCGCCCGCCGTGTCGCTTTCGGCCGCCTTCAGCCTGGCGGCGAACGCGCTGACGGGCCGGTTTCCGGCGTTTGAATTTTTGCCCCCCAAACCCACTCTGCTGCAGCAACTGGCCGCGAAATACTCCTCCGGGCGGCTGCAAACCATCAGCGCGGCGGCGGCGGCCATTCTGCTGTTGGTGGGCGGTTTGTTTTTCATCCAGGAGGTTCAACTCATCCGCCTGCGTTCGCAGTGGGCGTCCATGAAGGGCAAGGTCAGTGAGTTGGACAGCCTGCAGCAGTTGATTCAAAAATATCATCCGTGGTTTGACGACTCCTTTCAGGATCTGAGCATTTTGCGCGAGTTGTCGCTGGCCTTCCCGGAGAGCGGGGATGTCACCGCCAAAACCATTGATGTGCGGGATGGCAACATTGTCAGTTGCAACGGGACGTGCAGTGACACGCTGGCGCTGTTGCGCATGCAGGAACAGTTGCGCCAGGCCGAGGATGTTTCGCAATTGAAGGTGCAGGAAATCCGGGGCAAAACGCCGGAGCAATTCACCGTGGAGTTTCACTGGGGAAATGGAGGCGGCAATGAAAATTGAAAACCGACAGAAGATGCTGGTGATTGGAACCATCGTGGCGGCGGGCCTGTGGCTCGGCGACAGCCTGGTGATCGAGCCGCTGATCAAAGAGTGGTCGGCGCGGGGCAAGGCCATCGCCGAACTGCGCACGCAGGTGAAGAACGGGGCGGCTTTGATCGTGCGCGAGCAGGGGATCCGCAGTCATTGGGAGCAAATGCGCGGCAACACGCTGCCGGACAATTCCGCCGTGGCGGAGCATCAATTGATCAGCGACTTCACAAGCTGGTCGCGGGACAGCGGCGTGGAGATCACGGGGATTTTGCCCCAGTGGAAGAATGATTCGGATGATTACCAAACGCTGAACTGCCGGGTGGAGGTGACCGGCACGCTGCCGACGCTGAGCCAGTTTTTGTATAATGTCGAAAAAGGGCCGATGGCGCTGAAGCTCGACTCCATGGAATTAAGCACGCGCGACACCGCCGGTCAACAACTCACGCTGGGGATCGAGGTCAGCGGACTGGCCCTGGTCAACCAAAAACCATGAATACCAACCTCAAAAATTCCGCTTCAAGGTGGGTGGCACGGATGACTCACAAAATATCGGGCGCAGTTGGCGCAGGCACGGTGAAGCGGCGTGAACGCCGCGCTCCGTGCGGCGTGCTTGCCGCGGTGCCCGCCCTGTTGCTGGCGGGCATTACCCTGGCCCCCGGGCAGTCACAAGTTCCCGGCCCCACGGATTACACCGGCTTCACCCGGTTCATTGCCAATCGAAATATTTTTGACCCGGCGCGCTACCCGCACACCACGGGATACATCCGGCGGGTGGTTCCGCGCACCCGCAACAACCACGCGCCGGCTTTTTCCTATGTCGGGGCCATGACTTACGACAAGGGGATGTTCGCCTTTTTTGACGGCAACCTTGCCGATTACCGCCAGGCCCTGCAAGTCAACGGAAAAATCGCGGGATTCACCGTGCAGATCATTACGCTCAAGGGCGTGCGGCTGGAAGCCGGGGGCAAGACGATTGATCTGGCGGTGGGTGATCAGATGCAATTTGGCCGTGATGGGGCATGGGAACCGGCGGGCCAGAGCGAAGGTTTTGCGGGCCAGACGGCCAGTTCCGCGCCGGGCGCAGCGACCGGATCCGGCAGCGGTTCCGCCGCGGCCGACAGTTCCGCCGCCGTCCCCGTTCCCACGGGTCCGCAGAGTGATGTCCTTAAAAGATTAATGCAGCTTAGACAACAGGAGAACAAATGAATAAAGTGATTTGGCAAACCCTTTCGGCACTGTGCGTGGCGGGACTATTGTGTTCGGCGCGCGCGCAAGACAATCCACCGGCGACGCAGGATACCAACAGCACCGCCGCCAACCCCGAAACCCCGCCCCCGGATCAGGCTCCCGGAGAGGCGACGCCGCCGCCGGACATGAATGCCGCGCCCGCCAATGACACTGGGGGAGGCTCGACGAACGAACCGTCCGCCGCGCCCCGAAGCGCCCGACCGGCGGAGGCCGAGGACCGGCCCGCCGCCAACTTGTCGGCGGCCCAAATGTCGCCGGATTTGTTCATGCCCCCGACCGCCTCCGGCACCAATGCGGATGAACTGCGCTTGAATTTTCGCAATGCGCCGCTGGAGATGGTGCTCAATTATTTGAGCGATGCGGCGGGTTTCATCATCCTCCTTGACCCCAATGTTCATGTCGCTGGCAGCGTGAATGTCATCAGCAGCCATCCCCTGACCCGGGATGAGGCGGTGGATCTGTTGAATTCCGTCCTCAATAAAAACGGCCTGGCGGCCATCCGCCATGGCCGGGAGTTGAACATTGTGGATAAGAACGATGCGAAGACCCGGGACATTCCCGTCAAGGTCAGCAACGAGCCGGAGCAGATTCCCAATAATGCGGAGATTGTCACGCAGATCATTCCCATCCGGTTTGTGGAAGCCGAGCAATTGGTGAAGGACCTGTCTTCTTTTGTCTCGTCTGATGCGACGATTGTGGCCAACGAAGCGGGTAACTCCATTGTCATCACCGACACGCAGTCCAACATCCGGCACCTGGTGGAAATCATCAAGGCGGTGGACAGCAGCGCGGAAGGGGAAACGCAAATCCGCGTGTTTCATCTGTCGCATGCCAATCCCACGGATGTGGCCAACGAACTGGCCACGATTTTCCCGTCGAGCAGCGGTTCGACGGCGACCTCCACGGCGCCCATCCGGTTTGGCGGCGGTCCTGGCGGCGGCGGCCCCGGCGGATTTTTTGCCCGCATGATGGGCGGCGGCGGTGGCGGCGGTGGCGCCGCGGCAAGCGGTGCCAGCGGCAGCACAGCCCGCATGCAAAAACAGACGCAGTTGCTGGCCACGCCCGATCTGCGCACCTCCTCGGTCATTGTGACGGCTTCCAAGGATTTGATGGGTGAAATTGAGGGGATGATGGCCCAATTGGATGTGTCGTCCAGCCGGGATCAAAAGGTCTATGTCTTCCATATGAACAATGGCGATACGATGCAGGATTTGCAGGTGTTGCAAAGCATGTTTGGCGGGAGCAGCAGCAGTTCCGGTTCGCGTGGCGGCACCGGTTCCTCCTCCTCCACCACCAGTGCTTTGGGCACGCGTGAAACCCAAAACGCCACCTCTTCCGGCACCGGTTCAACCACCACCGGCGGCAGCAGCAGCAGCAGCGGCATCGGCGGGGGAATGGGCGGCAGTCGCGCCTATTAAGCAACAATCCATTGAACAATTTAATTTTATGAAGACACCATTTTATAAAAAAACCTTCTGCGCCGTCGTAACTTGTCTGTTTAGCGTCCTGCTGGCCGTTCAGGCCCAGCAGCGCACCGGAGGCGGTTTCGGGGGCGGTGGTTTCGGGGGCGGCGGATTTGGCGGGTTTGGCGGCGGTGGTTTTGGCGGCGGCGCAAACCGCGGCACGAGTTCCAGCACCAGCCAGTATAACAACAATGGCCAGGTCGGTTCGGCCACGTTTGCCGTGGACCCGGACACGCACACCATCACCGTCATTGCGGACGAGGACACCGCGCGGCAAATCCAGGAGGTGATTGACAATCTTGACCGGCCCAAGCGGCAGGTGCTGATCAAGGTGGTTTTCCTGCAAGTGACCCATAACAATTCGCTGGATTTGGGCGTGCAAGGCGGCTGGGCCGGGCCGGCCGGGAATTCGTCCGTCAGCGCGGCGAACACCTTTGGGCTTTCCCAACTGAATTCGGCTTCGACGACCTACAATGCGTTGGGGCAGGCGAACACCACCCAATCACCGGGGACCTCTGGCACTGGCGGCGGATTTTACCAGATCATCGGCAAGGATTATCAGGCCACGCTGCAGGCCCTCGCCCAGCAGGGCAAGGCGGAGGTTCTCGCCCGGCCCTCCGTTCTGGCGCGGGATGGTCAATTGGCCGAGATCGTGGCGGGTCAGTATATCTACCTGCCCAGCGGGGTGAACATCACACAAGGTACCACCATCTCGGCCGGCACCACCTCCATCAGCGGTAACTATTCGAATGTGGGCATTCAATTGGATGTGACTCCGTTTATCGGGGCCAACAACATGGTGGAGATGATTTTGGTGCCGCAAAACACCTCCATTGACACCTCCACTCCCGGGCAGGTGATCAGCAGTTCCAGCGTTTTTTCATCCGCGATCTACGCCCCCAACATTAACAAAACCTCGGCCAACACGGTCGTCGTCACACCGGACGGACAAACGGTGGTGATCGGCGGGTTGATTCAGGACGTTCGGTCAGCCAACGTCAGCCAGGTGCCCGTGCTGGGGGATATTCCCGTCCTGGGAAATCTCTTCAAATCCACCACCAAGACCAAGCAAAAGGAGGAATTGGTGATTTTCATCACGCCGCACATTGTCAAGGCCGCCGATCAACTCGCGGCCGTTTCCGACAAGGAGCAGTCGCAGGCGTCCCAGTTTGTGACCAATTCATTTAATGAAGAGGAACTCAACCACTTTCTGGATCAGTTGCCGGTCAAGAAAAGTCACTGATTAATTCTCCGGCCCGCCACAACCAACCCGAACGCATGCCACTCCTTCGCCGCAGCGCCCTGATTTACGGACTTCTGCTCTTCGTCTGGCTGGTGGTGGTGGGGTGGCAGGTCGAGGAACATTTCCGCGTTCAGGAGGCGGCCAAGGCGGATTTGCGCAACAGTTCCAAGGAAATCGCCAACACGCTCAGCGTGGTGGTGCGGGGCATGAGCTTCCGGGGCGGGGTTCTGCAGCAACGCCTGGAGCCGGTCTTGGAGGAGCTGGTCAACGGCCAGACCAATCAATTGGTAAAATCCAGCAAGGTGCTTTCCGTGGTGCTGTTGAACACCGCCAGCGAACCGGTGGTCAGCGCCGGCAATCCCATTGATTTTTCGCACACGGAACTGTTGCAGAATGGCGAGCATTGGGGGGTTCATACGGTGACGTTTGTTCATCCCATCGAGGGGGCGAAGGTGACCCCGGAAGAGGGGCGCAACGCTCATGCGACCGTGGTGATTCCACCCCCGCCCCCGGGGTTTACCAATGGCCCGCACGGCGCAGGTCGGGATTTTCCCCGGCGGGAGCCACCGCCGGAGGATGGGCGTCAACCCCTGCCGTCCGATGCCTCCCTTACCAACCATCCCGCCGGGCATGACCCCAATGAGATGGTCCGGGGAGGAAGCGACGTTCCGCCGCCGGGACCGCCGCCGGAGGGCGAATCGCGTCCCCGGGGAAACCGCGAGGGCGGTCCGCGTCC
>Ga0181520_10009153_pt1 | contig 13777 bp, 10 predicted proteins | sample PEATcosm2014_Bin_29_FD_132451 | JGI IMG/M metagenome (GOLD analysis project Ga0181520, IMG submission 132451) | Peatland microbial communities from MTU Mesocosm Facility, Houghton, MI, USA - PEATcosm2014_Bin02_30_metaG | ecosystem: Environmental > Terrestrial > Soil > Wetlands > Peat | place... | reverse complement strand
GTGCGCGGGCTGAAGTTTTGGCGACGATCATTTGGGCCTCGTGGTACCGCTGCTTTTATTGTGCGCGCTGGGGAATCAATTCTCCGCAAAAAAGCCGCACAAGGATGGGGCGATTTTGAAAGAGATGCGGCGAGTGGATTTTCAAATGCGATTGCCCTGTCTCCGCGGGAGATTTGTTGCCGTTCGGCACCTGCGGTGCGGCAGACGCCCGGCACCTGCGGTGCGGCAGACGCTCGCAGGAGGTTCGTGGTAACTCGAAAGAGACCGGGGGGCAGAGATCGGGAGGCAGGAAAGACGGCGGACTCCCTACCCCATGACAAGCGTTATCCAGCAGGGATGCGGCCCTCCGGCAGCGGGGGCCGATGAGCCCTGGCGTCAAGCGGGGCTGGATTGCGGATTGCGCGGAGTTCCGTGCCGGCGGCATTTCTCTGCTATATCTAGAATCATGCGGCCTATTTGCTGTCGTTTTTTCTATATATTGATCGCGGCAATGCTGGTTGGGACGGCCTTGTTGCCTGCCCAGCAGGCACCGGAACAATTTCGCTGGGTGGATTTTCACTCGGCGGCGGAGGCTGACACGATCGCGTGGGTCGAGCGGTCGCTGATCGGCGAGAAGTGGACGGCGATACGCGAGATTGGCGTGGAGTACGACGCGGCGCTGGTGGTGACGGCTCTCAGGCCGACGCCGCAGTCGCTTCCGGTTGAGGATACTTTCACCGTCTGGAGCCTTTCTCTGACCAGGCATACGGTCACGCCGCTGATCAAGGGCGTGAATCTGCGGCTGGTGGATTGGCTGCTGCTGGGCGATGGCGAGCCCCGTGAACTGGGCGCGCTCTACGACGACTGCCGAGAGTGCGCGGCGACGACTTTTTTTACGGCCTTCCATTACGATCTGAAAGAACATGCGTGGGCGGCGCGGTGGATGCGCGGGAGCCAGGCCGCTCCGGTATGGAGCACCGGCGTGACGCAAGGCGTGGCTCTGACGCAGGTGTATGCGCTGCTGGCTGAGCCGAATGGCCGAGAATTGATGGCCACGTGGAATTACTTTGACGATGGCAAGCAGAAATCGCCCGAGAGCGTAGTCTTCCGCTACGACTGGGATGGCTTCAGCGGCCTGGAGCGGACGCAACTATTGAGCGGCAAAGAGGCCGAGGCGATGGAGCAGCGGTTGTGCGGCGCGGCTAGCCTGCTGCCAGGGCTGGCGCGCGGGCAGGAGACGGCGCTTTGCCAGCAGACGCTGAAGCCGCGGGTGGAGCGCAAGCCGGTGACAACGCCGCCCGCGAACAACCATGGCCAATCCGTGCCGCCCAAGGCGCGGCGCTGAGGTGGTCAAAAGAGGGCTGTTTCCCCTATGCTCTTCAACTAGCATTCAAACTAATTGGAGAGTGAAATGAGTTCTTTATCAAGATTTGTACCCATACCGCTGCTTGCCATGGCGGCCATGCTTTGCCTTACAGGATGCCCCAAGAGTCAAGACCCGGTGGCGGTTTCTGACAACTCGGCCGGCACGCAAGATCAGGCCACGGACCCTGCGGCGGCTAACCTGGCTCCGGTAGATACAAATTCCGCGCCCGCAACGAATGGGTCTACCAGCAGCTCGACAAGCGCCAGTCCGGCGACGTATGCCGCTCAGCAGCAGAGCGCTCCTCCGACGAGCGCGGGCGGAACTTATGACCAAGGCTCGGATGATCCGGGCTATGGAGTTCAACCGGCGAGCTACGCGCCTCAGCCGCCTCCGCCGCTGCCTGAATACGATCAGCCACCTGCTCCTGGCGACGACTATCTCTGGACGCCAGGTTATTGGGCGTGGGGCGCGGGCGGCTATTACTGGGTGCCCGGCGGCTGGGTTGAGGCTCCGTACCAGGGAGCTCTCTGGACGCCCGGTTATTGGGGCTTCTATCATCACCGCTACGGATTTTACCGTGGCTATTGGGGTCCGCACATCGGCTACTATGGCGGCATCAATTATGGCTTTGGCTATATTGGCATTGGCTACCAGGGCGGCTATTGGGGAGGTGGGCATTTCAATTACAACCGCTCCTACAACAATGTGAATGTTTCAATTGTGCATAACGTTTATGAGCACCACGGAAACGACGACCGCCGAGGCGGAGAGCGGGTGAGCTTCAACGGCGGGCCGGGCGGTGTGCAGATGCGCGCCAGACCGGCGGAATTGGCCGCGCGCCATGAGCAACATGCTCCGCCGATGCGGGCGCAGTTGGCGGTCGAGCACAATGCCAGCGCGAACCGCGCTCAGTTTGCCAGCGTCAATCATGGACGTCCGGCAAGTTTTGCCGTCAACCAGCCGCTTGCCGCCGACCGCAATGTGAGAGCGCCGGAGGCGGTGCAGATGCACAATCAGGCGGAAGCGCGGCAGCAAGAGCAGCGCCAGGCGGGTCAGCAGCAACAACAGAAACAGCACATGGAAATGCAACAGCAACAACAGCATCAGGCAGCGCAGCAGCAGCAAGCGGCTCAGCAGCACCAAGCGGCTCAGCAGCACCAGGTCGCTCAGCAGCACCAGGTCGCTCAGCAACAACAACGTCAGGCTGTCCAGCAACAGCAGCAGCACCAGGTTGCTCAGCAGCATCAGGTTGCTCAGCAGCATCAGCAGCAACAGGCGGCTCAGCAGCAACAGCGGCAGGCACCGCAGCAGCAACAGCACCAGGCGCCACAACAACAACGTCAAGCAGCGCCTCAACAGCAGCACCCGGCGGCTCCGCAATCCAAAACGGAAGAGCATCCCAAAAAGTAAAGCTGTCGTGAGCGTCCAAACGGGACCGTATGGACGCTCAGCAGAAAGGGTACGCAACCAATCGGCCTCCAAACCAGGAGGACAGGTTGCGCACCCGGCAGGCTGAATCCGTCGTATACTGGCTTCATGTCGATTGCGGATAACATCAAGGGCATCGCCAAGGGGATGAGCATCACCTTCGGGGAGATGCTGCAACCGACGCAGGTGGAGAACTACCCGGACGGCAAGGGGCCACTGCGCGGCGCGGTTTTTGAGCAGCGCTACCGCGGCGCGCACGTGCTGCAGCGCGATGAAAATGGCCTGGAGAAGTGCGTGGCCTGCTTTCTGTGCGCGGCGGCTTGCCCGTCCAATTGCATCTTTATAGAAGCCGCGGAGAATACCGAGGAGCAGCGCATCTCATCGTCCGAGCGCTACGCCAAGGTTTATAACATCGACTACAACCGCTGCATCTTCTGCGGCTATTGCGTGGAGGCCTGCCCGACCGACGCGATTACGCATGGCCACGGCTTTGAGCTGGCCACGCTGAATGCCACCAATCTGGTGATGCGCAAGGAAGATATGCTGGTGCAAATTGAGGCCCAGGCGGCGAAATAAGGCAGTCTGCAAGGCTGTATTTTTGGGAAGATTAATGCAGCGCCTCTACAGGGCGCGAAGTTTCTCCGCACTTTATCCCAGGACTGCGCTGCGCTTGTCCTGGGCTATTTTCGCTCGCCCCTCCGGGGCGATGTTGAAGCGATCCGCAAAAAAGAAAAGCCTGGGAGCGCTGTATGCGCTCCCGGGCTTTTGGGTTTTGACTGAGTGTCTCAGAGACTCTGAGACTCGGAGACTCAGTGCGTGGTGACGACGATTAGCTGCGAGGCCAGCGGAGCGGGGGCATAGGTGCTGTTGCCCGCTTGCGTGGCGTGGATAACACATGCGCCGGCGGCGTTCATGGTTGCTGTTGCGCCGCTCACCGTGCAGACCGCGGGCGAGGCCGAAGTGAAGCTGACTGTCAAGCCGCTGGTGGCTGTGGCCGAGAGCGTCACATTGGCGCCAACCAACTGGTTGCCGACCGACGGGAAGCTGATGGTCTGCTGGGCTAGATGCACCGCGAGATTCTGCTGCACCGGCGGGGCGGCGGCATAGGCTCCGTTACCGGCCTGCGTAGCTTGCACGATGCAGGTTCCGGCGGTGAGCAGGCTGGCAGTGGTTCCGCTGACGGTGCAGACGGCGGGCGTGGATGAGTTGAAGCTGACCGCAAGGCTGCTGGTGGCTGTGGCGCTGAGCGGCAGCGCGCTGGCCGCGGAGAGTGTTGCGGTGATGGCCGGGAAGCTGATGGTCTGGCTCTGCGCGGTGATGAAGATGTCTTGCGAGACGGTGGCGGCTGCGCTGTAGAAGCTGTTGCCAGCCTGCGAGACGTGGATCACGCATTCACCCGCGGAGAGCATTGAGGCCGATGTGCCGGTGACCGTGCACATCGAAGGCGTGAGCGAAGTGAAGGCGACCGTCAACCCCGAAGTGGCTGAGGCCGAGAGAGTCACACTGGCGCCGGCGAACTGGTTCGGGACCGGCGCGAAGGTGATGGTCTGCGCGGCCAGATTCACGTTGAAGCTGGTGGTGACCGGCGGCGCTGCCGAGTAGAGGCTGTTGCCGGTTTGCGTGGCCTGCACGATGCAGTATCCGGGAGCGAGCAGCGATGCTGTCGAACCCGAGACAGTGCAGATGGCGGGAGTGGTGGACGAGAAGCTGACCGCGAGGCCGCTGGTGGCCGTGGCTGCGAGCGTTGTCTGCGTCTGCGCCAACAATTGGCCGGCAGGGGCCGGGAAGCTGATGGTCTGTTGCGCCAACTGAACCGGGAAGGCGACGGAAACCGTGGCGGCAACGGTGTAGGTCAGGTTGCCGGACTGCGAAGCGTGAACGACGCATAGGCCGGGCGTGAGCAGGCTGGCCGTTGCGCCGCTGACGGTGCAAACAGCAGGAGTAACCGAGTTGTAAGCGATGCCCAGGCCACTGGTGGCGGTAGCCGTCAGCGTCAGATTGGTCAACGCGTACTGCGGCAGGGTGATGGCCGGGAAGTTGATGGACTGGGTGAGCAACCTAACCAGGATTGCCTGCTGCACCATGGTGGCCACGCCGTAGATGCCGTTGCCGTTCTGCCGCGCCTGGATGATGCAGGTGCCTTCCGCGAGCAGCGTAACCGTGGTGCCGCTGATGCTGCAAACCGAGGGTGTGGGTGTGGAGTAGAGCACCGGCAGGCTGGCGTTGGTGGAGGCCGCAAGGGGCACGGCCTCGTAGGCCGGCAGCGAACTGGGAAGCGGCGGGAAGGTGATGACCTGCGTCAGCCCGATGGACGAGACCGTGCTGGGGCTGTTGGCGATGAGGTTGATGGAGCCAGTCAGCGCCAGGGTCGCCGTCAGCGAGTCGTTGGTCGCCACCCTGGTGAGATTGATGTTGCTGAATGTAGCCCAGCTTGATGCCAGAGAGACGGAGGTTGTTCCGCCCAGCATTGAGGCGCTGTCAGTCAAGGTTACGGTGTTGCCGGCCCATGTGGCGGGCTGAGTATTCTCAGTCAATTGCACCACCGGCGGAGGATTGAAGGTTGCCCCGACGACGACGCTTGAGGGCGGCGGCGTGGTGAAAGTGAGCGCGTAGTTGGTCTGCACCGCGCCGGAATCCACAGAGCCCGCCGGGCAATTTGGATCGAAGCCGTAGCCGCGCTGATCGAAGCTGATGACCTCGGCGTTGGCGTTGGCCAGCGAGCCGGCGCAGATGGCCGCTCCGCCGGGCTGCGGAACCATGGTCTGCGTGGGGCCGCCGTAGCTGTTCAAAGCCGCGAGGACTGCCGCGCCAACGATCACGTTGCCGCCGTTGTCGGTGTAAGAGCCAGAAACATCGTTACTAGTCGAGGCCGAGTTGCCGGTGATGATGGTGTTGGCCAGCGTGACCGTGCCGGCGTTGATAAAGAGGCCGCCGCCAGCGCCGTCGGCCGTGTTGGCGCTGATGGTGCTGCTGTTGAGGGCAAGCGTGCCGCCGTTGTTCACGATGCCGGCGCCGCCGCCGTTGCCCGCCGCCGTGGCTGAATTGCCGCTGACGGTGCTGAGGGTCAACGAAAGCGAACCGCTGTTGTAAATACCGCCGCCACCCGCCTGGACGCCGCCGGTGGAGATGGCCGAGTTGCCGCTGACCGTGCTGCTGCTCAAGGTCAGCGTGCCGGTATTCGATATGCCGCCGCCAGTGGCCTGGCCGGCCGAACTGGCCGCATTGCCGCTGATGGTGCTGGCGGTAATGCTCAATGTGCCTGCGTTGCTGATGCCGCCGCCGCTGGCCGAACTGCCGTTGGTGACGATCAGGCCGCTGAAGCTGGAGTTGGTCACGCCGGAGCCTACCGTGAAGACCGTGGAGGCCGCGCTGCCGTTGATCGCTACGAGGTCAGTGAGCGCCGCGCCCGTGCCCTGCGTGGGTCCGCTGATGCTGGTGTTGGAGGGAATATTCAGCGTGCCATTGGACAGAGTAATGCTCTGCGCGCTGGTAAATGTGGAGGAGTTGAAGCTGATGTTGGCCGAGCCCAGAGCGGCGGCTTGGAGCAGCGCGTCGCGCAGGCTGCATGAGCCGTCAGTTCCCTGCCCCGGCGTAGTCTGCGGAGTGCAGTCGCCCGCCGTGCCCGCGTCGTCGGTGGCCACTGTGACGACCAGATTGGGTATGGTCACCGTGGTTCCGCTCGATGTGGCAATAAAGGAATTCACTGCGTCGGTGGCCGTGATGGTCTGCGTGCCCAGGGTATTGAATGTGGCAGTGAAGGTGCCCGTGCCGTTGCTGATTGCGCTGCTGCCGGGCAGGCTGGCGGCCGGATCGGAGCTGGTGAAGGCAACCGTGCCGCCGTAGCTGGTGGCGACGTTGCCGTAGAGATCATAGGCCGTCACGGTGAAGCTCATGGGCGATCCCAGATAGGACGATGCGGGTGCGGTGACGATTGTATTGACGGGCGGGCCGGGAGCAACGGTCAGCGTGAAATTCTGCGTGGCATCTGGCGAAACGCCATTGGTGGCGGTGAAGCTAATGGGATAGGAACCCGCTAAGGTCGGAGTGCCGCTCAGAACTCCACCGCTGAAGCTGACGCCGCTGGGCAGAGTGCCGCTTTCGCTGATTGTGGATGCCGGGTAGCCCGACGCCGTCACGGTGAAGGAACCCGCCGCGCCCGCGGTAAAGCCGGTGCTATTGGCGCTGGTGATTGCCGGAGGCTGATTGACGGCCAATGTGAAGCTCTGTGTGGCGTTTGTGCCGACGCCGTTCGAGGCCGTAATCGTGAGCGGATAACTCCCGCCTGTACCGGAAGCCGGCGTGCCGCCGAGGCTTGCCGTACCGTTGCCGTTATCGACGAAGGTGACGCCAGTGGGCAGTGCGCCGCCTTCACTCAACGACGAAGTGGGAGTGCCGGTTGAGGTCACCATGAAAGAGCCCGCCGTGCCTACAGTAAAGGTGGCGCTGCTGGTGCTGGTGATTGCCGGAGGCACCTTGATCGAGATCGAGTCGGTGTTTGAGGATGCGGAACTGGCTCCAGCGCCGGCTGCGGTGAAGCTGTTGGCGACGGTTCCAGTGGCACTCGCGCCGACGTTGACGTTGATGGTCAGCGTGGGATAGCCGACGCCGTTGCCAATCGGGGAGTCGTTGGTGCAGGTGACGATCTGGCCCGCGGCCGAGCAGGACCATCCCGTGCCCGATGAACTGGCGTAGGTGAAGGCCGCGTTCAGCGTATCGGTGACGGTCATGGGGTTGGATCCGGTGGGGTCGCCCGTTGAGCCGGGGCCATTATTGGTGACGTCGGCGGTGAGTTGCGCGCCCTGCTCGCCTTGCGTGAAGATGCCGTTGTGCGCGGCGTCGGCCGTTACGCCGGGCAGATTCTCAGTAAGGTTCACGCACCAGCCGTTGGCCGCGCCGATTGTGCCCTGCGCGCCATCGGTCGTGTTGAAGAACAAGCTCCATGTGCCGTTGGCGTTGCTGCCGTCGGTGAAGACGTCGGCGAAGGTGGAGGAGCCGTGGGGCGCGGCATAACTAAACGACGGCACATTGTAGATGCCGCTGAGGCTGGAGGTAAACGCGTCGGGGATTGCGAGATAGCTTTCGTAAGCGGTCGGCCTGTACGTTCCGGGACTGATGCTGGTATTTCCAGACGAGACCTGGCTGCCGCCGCTGTCGGCAAAGATATAGTTGCCCGCCGAAGCCAAGCCGTTGCCGCTCGCGCCCTGGGTCGTATTCGAGAAGAAGTCCAGCGCGCCCGCCGGGCCCTGCACAAGCGATGCGAGCTCGAAGAGGTTCTCCGTGACCGGAACGGAGAAGTTGGTAAGCTGCACCGAAACTGTATTGAGGGTGCCAGGCAGATTGGTCACGAAGATATTCGATGGATTTGGCGTAAAGGGCCCGGCGGGGTATCCGCTGAAACTCTCAACCGCCCCCGGATTGCAGTACCTCCAGGTATTGCTGCTCACGCTTGCGGCCGAAGTTGCGGTGTTGATGCGCTGCTCCAGGGTGGCGGAGTAGCTCGAATTGTCCGACGAGGTGCCGCTGTAGCTCGCCGTGATGGGGTGGTCGCCTTCCGTGAGCGAACTGGTGGTAAAAGTCGCCAGGCCGCTGCCGTTCAACGCCACTACATTGTTGCCGCTCACGGTGCCGGCTGGAGCCACGCCATTGTCCAGGAAAGTGACTGTGCCGCCAGAGGTCACCGGGTTGCCGCCGCTGGTCACCGTTGCGGTGAAGGTCACCGAGTTTCCGGTGGTTGCGGGATTGCTGCTTGGAGCCAGAGTGGTTGTGGTCGCGCTGCCGGTGTTGAGCGTGAGCGTGATGCACCAGCCGCTGTTCAAGTTCACGGCATAGGGACCAACCGTGTACAGCGCCCATTTGCCATTCGCCGGTGCGCCATCGAAGGCCTCGCCGAAGGTCAATATGTTTGTGTGGGTGTAAGTCGAGGTATCCGACCCGAAGGGCGGCGCAAAGTTGAGGGTGCCGGGAACCTGGGGAATGCCTGAATCGACGGACGGCGAGGTCGAGGTGAGGAAGGTGTCCAGGTTCACGCCCTCATTGTTGTCGGCTGGCAGGTAACTGCCGGAGGTTGGCGTCCCGCTATTGTAGGGCACAGTCTGAGTGGCGCTGTCGTCAAAGGTCAGGTTCACAGCGCCGGTTGCCGCTGTGTCGTTCCACCCGGCCTGCAGAAAAACCAGATTTTGCGTCCCGCCGGGGGCAACCAGCAAAAACTGACCGCTGATCCCATTCGTCAGCCCCTGGACTCCCTCCAGTTCCACCGCCACATTGCTCACCGTCTTGCCGTTGTAGGAGGAGTCGGAGATGCCGATGACCGCGGGGTAGGCCAGCCCTGGGTTATCGGCGGCCGGCACTGAAATCAAGCTGTTGTTGCACCACTGATTCCCGCTGGGATTGGCCGCGGTGACTTCGACGAGTTGAGCGATCGAACTGCTGCTCTGCCCGTAGGCTCCGCTGGGCGCGTATTCGGCCACGATGCCGTTGTTGCCCTGAACCAAAGACACTGTGCAGTGCGCCACGCCGCCGCTCAGCGCCAGTGCGTTGCAGCCGGAGATCGTCGAGCCGTTGGCGCTGAAAGTGACCGTGCCGGTCGGCGTTCCAGAGCCCGAAGAGACGGTTGCCGTATAGGTGATCGAAATGCTTGAGGTGGTATTGGCGTAGTAGGCAGGGTTGGTGGTCGAACTGCTGAGTACCGTCGTGGTCGGGGTCGCCGTAGAGTAAGTCAGTGAGAGCGTCCAGCCGGTGATCGAGACCGGGTCGCTCGGCGTATCGTTGTCGATCAGAAAGAGCGTCCAGGTTCCGTTGGCCGTCACCCCGTCGAATCTGCCATTCAGCGTCGGCGCCGAGCAGCCGGGGGAGTTGGTCTGGGGATTGCTGCAGCCGTCCATCTGCGGGTAATCTGCCACGTCCGTGGACGCCGGCAGGGGTGGGTAGGTCTCGGGGTTCGCTTGAAAGTATGAACTGGCCTCAACCGTTTGAAGCGAGGCGGTGGGCCAAGGTATATCGTATGGCGCAGGAGAGCCGCTGTTCACAATAATGATGTTTTGCGCGTGCAGCCCGGCACAACTGCTGCTCCCGTCGTCGCAGCCATCGACGCCGTCGCCAGTGGAACCGAGCAGCACAAATTGCTGACCGGTGGGCGACTGCAACAGAAATTCCGCATCCCCCATACTGAAGTCGCTGCCCTGGCCATTCGAGGTGACGCCCAGAAGCTCAACCTGCACCGTTTTCACCGGGCCGGGAGCGCCGCTCACTGAAACCGTCGAACTGCCGGCGCTGATCTGGCCGGCCGCAAAGGTGATGGCTCCGCCTGAAGTGATGGTCTGCGCCCGCAAGGCTGCGGGGACAAGCAGAGCGGACAGGGCAAGGACGAAAAGGCTGAACTTCAACAGGGCAAAACGTGGCAGCATCGCAGAAGCGGAAGCAGACGACATGATAAGAACCTCGCACGTGGGAAACGGTGGAGCACCCTTGGAAGAGGGTGAACTGGATTGCAGGGCCCGAGACTTCCGCCTCAGCTCCCGCAGAAATCTGGAAAAGTTTTGAATTGTCGCTCAATAGCCCATCCGGCTTGGAAACCGGCACTGACTGAAAGGCCGCGGTTGGGGTCAACCGCGAGCCGCCGTTGCATGATGCTCTATGTCTATCCCGCCACTGGCCCGGTTGTCAACAAACTTCTCTATGAAGAATTGAAAACAATCGCCTTGCCTGAGTTGAGCGGCCTCCGCTCAGCCGCCGGTATCGAAGACCCGCCGGCAAACCCCTGACCCTTTCTCAAGAACTCATCGGCAACCGCGTTTTTTCTCCAAGATTCACATTCTTTGCAAGATATTTCTTGCAAGTGCTCCGGCAACCGTGATACTAGTGAGACGCTGCCCTGTCGATTCCCGTCCCGCGCAGCACCTGAACCCCAGCAACAGCAACAGTCAAGGAGGTATCAAGCATGAGTGACCAATATGTCGGTGAAGTCCGGCTGGTTGGATTCAATTTCGCGCCCATCGACTGGATGATTTGCAATGGCGCGCAACTCTCCATCGCGGAGTACTCGGTGTTGTTCAACCTGATCGGCACCTACTACGGTGGAAACGGTACAACCACGTTCAATATTCCCGATCTGCAAGGCCGCATTCCCATCCATCAGGGAACGAGCACCACCGGTACGACTTATGTGATCGGACAAGTCGGCGGCGTCGAGTCGGTGACCATCAACGCAAGCACCTACCCCGCTCACAATCACAATCTCATAGGCTCAACCACCCCCAGTACCAGCGCCACGCCAACTGGCAACGTGGTTGGCCAGAGCAAAAATATCTACTCGCCCGATGTCCCGGCCAACGCCATGCTGCCCCAGATGGTAGGCTCCAACGGCGGCGGCAACCAGCCCCATAGCAACTTGCAGCCCTTGCTGACGTTGAACTGGATCATCGCGGCCTACGGCGTCTACCCCTCTCAGAACTGATTCCCCAACAAATTGAATGCTCAATCGGAAGGAGACACGGAATGTCAGAACCCTATGTTGGCCAGTTGCTACTGGCGGGCTTCAATTTTGCGCCCAAGAACTATGCGTTTTGCAATGGGCAAACCATGGCGATCAACCAGAATCAGGCGCTGTTTTCACTGCTCGGAACCACCTACGGCGGAAACGGAGTACAGACCTTCTCGCTGCCCAACCTGCAAGGCCGCGCACCGGTCGGCGTCGGAAACTCAATTAATTACGGAGAGGTGGGCGGCGAGGAAACGCACACCCTGATCTCGTCCGAGGTGCCCATCCACACCCACCCCCTGATGGCGGGGCCCACGGCAACTTTGCCCAAGCCGCCTGCCGGAGCCACTCTGGGCGGCGCTGGCGCAAGCATCTACATCGCGGCTGGCAATCCGACAGCCTTGAATTCATCCACGCTCGCTTCTTACGGCAGCGGCCAGCCCCATGAGAATCGCCAGCCTTTCCTGGTGATGAACTGGTGCATTGCCTTGTACGGGATCTTCCCAACCCGCAGCTAGAACCCTCGATCTCAGGAGAATTCAGATATGTCAAATCCCTTTCTCGGTCAATTGTCGCTGGTCGGCTTCAACTTCGCACCCATTGGCTGGCAGCTTGCTCAAGGTCAGATACTGCCGATCTCGCAGTACGCCGCGCTCTTCTCGTTGCTGGGAACCTTCTACGGCGGGAACGGCACCTCCAACTTTCAACTCCCCAACCTGCAGGGCAATGTCCCCGTCGGCCAGGGTCAAGGCGCCGGTTTGAGCAACTACTTCATTGGCGAAACCACCGGCTCGTCTACCGTTACCCTGCTGGCCAGTGAAACCCCCAACCATACCCACCAGCCCTACGGCAAGAACATCGGCGCCAAGGTGAACCAGGCTCCAACCAACAGCTCCTTTGCCGAGTCCACCTCCGGCAACATCTACACCACTAGCACTGCCGGCCTCGCACAGATGAGTCCTGCCGCCATTTCCACCTTCGGCGGCAGCCAGCCGCACAACAACATGATGCCGTATCTGGGAATGTATTGGATCATTGCGTTCAGCGGCGTCTATCCCACCCGCGGGTAGTAAACTCAATTCAGCCAGGGACCGGTTGCAATCCCGGTCCCCGCACTTCCTCAAGCCATGTCAACGATCGCCGTACGCCCAGCCCTTCCACAGGACGAGATCTTCCTCTACGAGCTTTACTCCGCGGTCCGCGCCGCTGAGTTCGCTCACGCCCCCATCACGCCCACGCAGAAAGAACATCTCATGCGCATGCAGTTTCGCGGCCAGATGTCCACCTACTCCCAGATGTACCCCAACTCCTGCTATCACCTGGTGCTGCTGGACGGCAAGCCTGTCGGCCGCCTGTGGGTCTCGCAAAGTGAGCGCGAGTTTCATCTGGTCGATATCGCCGTGCATCCCAGCCTGCAAGGCAAAGGTATCGGCAGCGTGCTGGTGCGGCGGCTGCAAGAGGAGGCCGCCAAGGCGCGGCTGCCCATCAGTTGCTGCGTCTTCAAATTCAATCCCGGTTCACTGCGCTTCCACCAGCGGCTGGGCTTCAGAATTGCGCGCGAAGACCAAATGTACTACTTCATGGAATGGCGCACCGTGGCGCTGATCTGAAGGGGATGGCTTTTCACGCTTCTCCTGCCGTAAAGTTGGACTGTGCTTTATCGCCCATACACTCTTGAGGACTTCGATCGGCTTTACGCCATCGAGGAGCGCTGCTTCGAGCCCACATTCCGCTTTGATCGCCGATATATGCGGCAACTTATCAGCCGCAGAGATTCCGCGACATGGATCGCTGAAGAGGATAGAAGCCTGCATGGTTTTGCCATCGTGCACTGGTCCAAACAGGGGAAAGGGGTTCCCAGCGACAGGACTTCGGCGCTGGGGTGTAAAGACGGGGTCGCGGCCTACATCGAGACTATCGAAGTAACCCCGGAGGCGCGCGGTCAGGGCGTGGGCAGCCAGTTGCTTAGCCGCGTAGAAGGCTCGGCGCGCCTGGCGGGTTCGGCCTTGATCTGGCTGCACGTCGAGGCTGCAAACGCGGCCGCCATCCGGCTCTACGAGGCGAAAGGTTATTCCTGTAAAGGCCGGCAGGACGACTACTACCCCTTGGGCCACGCCGCCCTCATCTACTTGAAACGACTCGATTCCATATAGCCGGTCAATTTGAAGGGCACGGGCTTTTCAGCTCCTTACCCTCTTCACTGCCATCCCGAGCAGTCCGGCTCGTCGTTGCAAGTTACTAAAAACGGCAGTCGATCCAGCCTTGAATTGGTTATCTTCTTCAAAGTGAAACTTCTTGCAGCGATTGACGATTTCGCCATTTGGGTGAGGTACGGAGCAGTCGAAAATCGATGATCGAGAAGAAGCCGAAGCATGGTAGTTCGCCGGGCCGAAATTTTGCAGGGGCTAAACTGGCTGCGGAAAAAGGGCTATTCGGGGGTTGCAATCGCGATTGAGCGTAGCAGGGGCTAAAGCCCAACGTTGATATGATTGGCTTTATCGGCCCGACTAAAGTCGTGCCCTGGTTAC
>Ga0181520_10009152_pt1 | contig 13778 bp, 23 predicted proteins | sample PEATcosm2014_Bin_29_FD_132451 | JGI IMG/M metagenome (GOLD analysis project Ga0181520, IMG submission 132451) | Peatland microbial communities from MTU Mesocosm Facility, Houghton, MI, USA - PEATcosm2014_Bin02_30_metaG | ecosystem: Environmental > Terrestrial > Soil > Wetlands > Peat | place... | reverse complement strand
ACTTCGTTCGGAATGAAGGGCTCCATGTGGAGTTCGGCACCGATGCCGTGCCCTCCGTAGCCGTGGATGACTGCTACTTCATATTGCTTCGCTACAGCCTCCACCGCCGCTGCGATGTCATTGGTGGTGGCACCGGGCTTGGCAGCAGCCACACCGGCCTCCAGAGCCTCCTGAGCGGCTTTAACTAGCCTTCTGGCTGCGGCGGAGCCCCGACCAACGATGACTGTGGTTGCTCCGTCATCGAACTGGTCGCCTTCCTTGATGCCACAATCAATCTTCACCACATCACCGTCTTCAAACTTGCGGTCGTCAGGGATGCCATGAATGACTTCGCCATTGATGCTCACGCACAGGATAGCCGGATACGGTCCGGGAAAGCCCTTCGGCTGGTAGCCCTTAAACGCCGATTCAACTTCATGCAAATCCATGAGCAGTTCAGCACACCGTTCAAGGTCATTGCCAGTACGCCCCTCATAGATGGACTTGGCAAGGGAGTCGATGATGGTTTCGAGTGTCGTCATTTCCAATTCCTTCCAGTCGGGATGCAGGATGGGGCGTAGTGAGCATCATTGATTGTACAAACGAACTCTTGACCAGACTCTTTGTCATGAAACGTGGTGAATTGGAAGCTGGTCGTTCCGGTGCCAACCCAATCGGATACAGAGATTAGTTCGTATCTCTGAACTTCACTCGCCTTGACAATTGAAGGTGCGACCCATCGGTCATTCACTCTAACCACTAAGGCTACAGCAAAAATGATTACGGCAACAACTATACCGATGGCTTCCTTGCATCCGAGACTTGGGTACCCGTCGTTGTTCATGCTTCCACTTCCACCTTCAGGGCATTGGCAGGTTTGAAGTCCACGAGTTCCTCTTGAACCTTGGCGACGATGGCGGGAATATCGAACAAAGGTTCACGGTTTCCACGGCGTCCCATCTCACATGTATTGATAGCACTCTTCAACTGTGCCTCGGACACAAAACCAAGCTGGTGAGCCCGGAGAAGAGCAATCATGGAGTGAATGTTCTCTCCACAAATGTCCTTGAACAGAATCCAGATGTGCGAACCATAGATACCCATGTCGTCCATCATCAGGATTGGGCCGAGGCCACCCAGTGCGGACTGCGGGTCGATGGTGGGAGTTTCCTTGAAGAGGCTCATGAGCACGGTGAGACCGCCAATGTTGCCCTCGCTCATCTTCGTAAACATGGTGATGAAATCGTCTTCCAGTTTAATTTTCGACATTCAAACCTTCCTTGTAAGTACAGCCGTCCAGTTCTTCGCGGAAGTAGTAAACCCCGCAGGTTGAGCAACGGAATCGACCGGAAAACTCTTCCATCCACTCCGTGATTTCCATATTGACGTGGCACTGTGGGCACTGCATCTCTTTGGTAAATACGTACCCGCAGTCAGTGCAATACCACTCCAATGGAACTTTTTTTGTGCCCCCGGCTCCATTGGAAATCTCCTCCCATGTCAACACTTCCCACTTGTTGAATGGATGTTCACAGGTTGTGGGCACGATACTGATTTTGTAGCAGTCGCTGCATCGAAGCATGGTGGTGTGGGTTCCAACACCGCTTGTGTTATGACCAAACCCCCACGTATAGGTGGTGTACCGATGGTTGCACAGCCACTGAGCCAACCAGCGGGGCCACAATGAAATGGTAACTCGAAACTCGCGTTTCCACCAACGAGAGGGCTTCTCGTATGCTTGAACGAGCATCATCATAAGTGCTCAGTGTGATACAGGGCAGATTGAATCTGACCGACTGTCGTAGCCTTTTTGATTTGCCGATGAACGCTTTCGACAACCCTTAAGCGTTGGGCAGCAGCCGTGACTTTTTTCTTCAGTTCAGTTAGTGCCTGACTACGATACGCTTTGAGACCTTCCTTGGTCTGATTGCCACAGACCGCAGTGTAGGTGTCGTAATCGTACCCATTGCTCTCTTTGAAGGTGTGGTAAAAAACACCATCAGACTGAATGCGTCTACGACTGAACTTGCAATGGACGCAATTGTCACTCATCATTTTGGAAGGAACAGTCATAGTTCGTAGAGCCTTGCGAGTTTGATAAGGGTCTGTTCAACGGTGGATAGTGACAGGTCAGGGTCAATCTCATCCCGCAACCAAATCAAAAGGTCTTGCAGAGGGAATTTCATTGGGATGGAGTCGAAGATGACATTCATTCCTAGTACAGCGGAAGAGTCTACACCCCAGCCCCAAGACTCAGGGATAGGGTCAGATTTGGATTCCTGCACCAACTGTGTCAAGTGAGCCAGACGCCGGTCATAAACATAGAACTCAAACCGGGTATGGTTATCGCTGTTGAGTATGGTTACTCGACGTGTAGTGTCGTCAGCAAGCTTCTTGTACATGCCACCTATTACTCCCTTTTCATTAAAGAATGTCCTCTAATCATGAGGTTTTTTGATTTCAACAGAGCGTCCCACTGACTGCGGTTGCCGATATTGTTGCGGCTCAACAGCCCGTGTTCTTCCTCAGCTTCGGTGAGAGATTTGAAGGCCCCATACAAATGATACTCTTCTGCGACGAGAGTTTCTTTGCGATGCAAGATGGGTGGATTGGTGGATTTCGTGTAGTCCGACATACAATACTGTCCGTTCGACAACACTACTTTGATACTATACTTCAGTGCTGGATGCGGGTTGGTATTGAAGTCAGGGTAGCTCAGGAGACATACGTGCGATTTATCGTGTGCGACTTTTATCACATCGTAATTAAACTCCCCTGCAACCAGAAGAGCCTTTGCTACCAGCATTTGTACTTCCATGGGAAGCCGGTGAATTGCACTCTTGTGAACGTATAAATAGGTTGGTAGTTGCTTCCCCACCATGGGGTAATCAGGGTCAAGTGCTGCTACAGTGGCAACTTCCATGGTGCGTCAATCCTTGGGGGTTCAACAGGGTACACACCTTCTCGGTGAGTATCTCTTTTAAGCGTGAATTCATCTCAGGAAGTGGCTCTGCCCCACCCAACTGTTGATACAGACCGTACAGATTCGCACGTCCCGCATCATCTGCAACTGCTTTACGAATTTTCCGGGCGACCTCATCTGGTTCATCATCCAAGAACAGGCACCCAAGAGGTTCACTCTTGCTCATCTTTTTGGACGGGTCGGTCAAACTCATGACTCGGCCAGCAGAAGAGTTGGCGGTTGGGATTTTGACGTTCTCTCCGAAGGTCTTGTTGTACCGGGCGAGAAGGTCACGGGCAAAGTTCAAATGCTGCGATTGGTCCTCTCCAACAATCACTTCATCGTATCCAGTTACATCATGAACCATGAGCACTGGATATGCAAACAAATGTGCTGTTTTTTCTTCGCTGGAACGATACTGTGTCATCCGGTTCAGTTCGCCCGGATATGTCAGTGCCAGCAGCCGAAAATACAAACGAGCATCAAAAATTTTTTCTTGCTGCAATACATTGATAACACCAAACCGCGTCAGTGTAAACCGTAGTTGGTCAACGGTCTCCTGAGTAGTAAATGGGGCATGGTATGTAGCGATGAGAACGTCCGCCCCGGCGAGTGCCGGTCGGATGCAAGCGAAGTAGTGACCGATGTGAAGTCGTCCCGTGGGACGAAGACCGCAGAGAGATTTCATTGGGTTGCCCCTTTATTAGAGGTCGTACTCGGGAGGAAAGTGCAGGTACTGAGGGGGTACGGTATCCACAAGCCAAACCCCATTCGGAGTGAGATAGAATTCAAACTCGCAGCTATACAACAAATGGGCTTCGACCAAAAGAACTACCGGCTTTCCGTGGCGCTTGCCGACGTTCATCGCTGTTTCCTTCGACGCTGACAGATGAACGTGCTGCCGTGAGCCCTTGAGCAACCCCTGTTTCTTAATGGAGTCGAGAAACCGTGTCGCGGTGCCATGGAAGAGATACTCAGGTGGCTCCGTTGGTTCGTACTTCAGGTCAACCTCGATGCTGTGACCTTGTACAGCCCGGATTTTCTTGCCATCCATGGAGAACTGAAAACGCTTCTTATCGTTATCAGCCACAACTTCGTTGAGTTCTTCTCTGGAGATTTTATGACCGTGGAGAGCACAGCCATGCAACAAGTCGGCGACAGAACACCAGCCAGCCTCGTCAAGAGTGACTCCAGCAGTGGCGGGGTTGTGTCTGAGTACGAGACTCAGAAATTTGCTCGTGCGTACCTGTGGGTCATTCATGGTCTCTCTCCAGCGTACAAGCAGGGAGGTCATCCTCATCGAAAACTATCTCGGCGATTGCGTAGGGAGGACCTTTGAACCAGCCTTCTCTATTAGCTTGTTCATAAGAGATGGTCTCTTTGAAAAGCCGCTCACGAACCACTTCAATTTGGTCGAGACGAATGGCGATAATAGTCCGAAGGCCAAAATCGGTGCAGCGATACTTCTTGCCAGAACACCAAAATGGCTGACCAATTCTAAATTCTGAGTGTTCCATGGTTAGGATTATACCATGATTTTTGGTGGGTGTGGAGGGATTCGAACCCCCACCATTAGACCCTCTCAGGCTACGGATTAAAAGTCCGCTGTGCGCCGTTACACTACACACCCATGGATTGGTGGGTGCGGAGAGATTCGAACTCTCATTTCGACGCTTAAAAGGCGAGTTTCCTGCCGATTGAATGACGCACCCAAATTTGGTGGGTGCGGTGGGACTTGAACCGACAACCAACTGGTTAAAAGCCCGATATTCTGCATTGGAGCTACGAACCCAAATTGTACATGTGTGGGCGCGTCTCTAATTACTAGACTCGGCTACACAGTCGTTTTGTGCGTTTCAATGTCATAACTTCAATCTTTCTTAACCTTGGAAGCAACTTCAGCCAATAAGTCACTGGCGGCTTTAGCATCCGGCATCGCATCTAACAATTCTTTCGCCAGCCGCTCGGCTGCTTGTGACTGCTGCTCTAATGGAATCGTGCGGTCACATACAGGACGTGGCGTCGGCCACTGTTCGCCAGACTCCAGTGTCCAGCCGTCCGAAAACTTGGTGATGTCCGTAGAGCCACAATAGGGGCACTCTATGGGTGGGGCTGCAATCTGTGTCATCCCCACAATTCCGAAGGCTGCGTTCCATGTCTTCTCGCAGCTACGGCAAATCTGTTGGAACATCATGAAACTCATGAACCTGCTCCGATGTCCACCACTGGAACCCCGGCACTGTGTGCCGCCTTCACCATGACATCATACATCATGATACCATATTCATCCCCGAAAGCACCGGCCACATTGGCGGATACGCCGACTGCATCACAAGCGGCGGCATTGGTTTCAACTAACTTGCGGACAATGCGTTCTCTGAGTTGCTCACGACCCTCTTCTGTTTCTAGCAAAAGCTGGATTCGTGGATTCATGCAACCTCAATCTTGCGTTGAAGCTTGACGAGTAAAGAGAAAAGACCCTTTCGCCAGCCTGTAAACTTTAACTCGGGTGGATAATCAACCCAAGGGTAGTGAGGGTACTTGCTGTTATCTACCAACTCACGCAACCTATCAACACATTGGTTGCATACAACCTGAGGATGATTTCCCAAGCTGAAATCGGAATCCGAATTCACTGCGAGGATTTCATGAAAGTGAGTTCCACAATCCAGTGCCCCTGTGATAGCTTGCAACAATTGTTTGTTCGTGCTCCCCATTCAATCCTCAATTTGGTAGCCCCGGAAGGAGTCGAACCTTCGATGGGATTTCTCCCTCCAGTTTAGGAAACTGGTGCCTTGTCCAGCTAGACTACGGGGCCTTCTTGAAACTTACTAATCTCCAACGATACGTCTTGGGGTTAACCTCAATTGCCTCTCGGCATCGAGTACAGGTGGATTTAACAACCCCATCTTCCTCGTCTTCAGGAACATGGAAACAGCGGGTTCTCGACTGGTTATTGTCCATCTCCCAATTCTACTACAAGCCGCTTCGTCGCCTCATTCAGTGTTAGTCATCATTGCCGTTCCCGATGCTGATTATCGCAAACACAGCAAATAGGATCGGCCAGAAAAGACAGCACACAATAAGCGAGGAATGAAACAGCCAAGTTGCCCACCATGGGGCCTCTTTCAATTCTTCAGACCATGCCGTACCGCACGCGAACAGGAGTGCAATCCACAGAGCGGCGGCGATGAGTAAGTACACTCCAATAATGAACCAAAGCATAAACTCACTCCTCAAAAACTTGGTAGGCGCAGCAGGATTCGAACCCGCATTTTCAACTCCATTTACGGTTAAGGACTTAGAAGGTCCCCCCGGTTATGCGCCCAAAATTCAGTTGTTTTTCATCAACCAAGCGGCGAACCAACAAACTGGGCAGTGAAACCCCCTGCCATTGAATACTCTCATGTTGATTAAGCACGCAAAAATCCAAACCGACATTGCAGAGAAAAAGAGTACAAATGCAGACATGCTTGCTCCTCAAAACTTCGCCGGTCTTTCCCGGCAGTCATAAGCCCAACTGTTACACCGGCAATCCCTGAAACCGTCGTGCCCTCGCTGTTAATAGGCTCAGGCTTGAAACGGTCAGTCCCCTAAGTGTTAGGTCAGCCGTTAAGGGATGCGCTTACGCAACCCGTCACTATCAATGCGTCCCACAATCTGTCGCGACAGATTCCCCTATCGCGGGATAAGTACATCGGGGAATGGTACCCTACACGGGAACAGCTTGCGCCTATTGGTCGTGTAGTACGGCGTTCAGTACCCATCGTTGAGCGGGGCACCGCCTAATCTTTTGCAGTGAGGGGGATAGCGCCTCTCTACGTCGGCATCCCTCACTGCGTTACTCCGGGGATGTTGCACCATCCCCGGAATTATCCGCCTAGTGTTCGAGTTCCACGTTCCAGTACAGCCACGACTCCCACTGCTTCCACTCCGGGCGGAGATTACGGATATGCAGCTTGAAGTTGAACTTCGGGTCGGAGACCTTCGGTACCAACGGCTGCGCGATGAGAGGCATGTCTGCCTGTGCAGGAGTACGACCACCCTTGCGCTTGTTGCACCGGATGCAAGCGATAACTACGTTCGCCCATTCGGTGATACCACCCTGACAACGTGGAATCACGTGGTCAATGGTGTAGTCAGTCGTGTGAACCACCTTGCCGCAGTATTGGCAAGTTGCGTGGTCACGAGTGAGGATGTTGCGGCGAGTACACGGTACAGACATCTTACGCCGCTTCGTCCAAGCGTTCTTGACCTGAATGACCCTCGGCATCCCCATCTCGAAAGATGGTGAGCGGAGCACCCTGCCGCCTTCGTCTTCCTTGACGATTTCGGCCCGGTCTTCCCAGTAAAGCTTGACGGCATTCTGCCAAGTTGTGAAGCCTGTCGGCTCCCAGTTCATGTTTAAGACCAGAGTGTCATTCATTTTGAACGCTCCTTCACCTAATGTGTGTGTTTCATAGTCTCCCCTTGCACGGGTTGGATTTTACTGCTTCTCAGGCTTTTGACCTTAAGAACTTTTCTGCCACTCTATTTCAATACGGGGGACAAGTTGACTCGCTTCTTCTACCCATACAAATGTGGCAAGCAATTTGATTGGAACTGTCTTGGTTGTGGCTCGTAGGATGGTTTCCACTGCCGTAGTCAACGCCTCCGACAAAGCCACCTGTACTTCACTCATACCGTATCTCCTCAACGCGGCTAAGATTGGTTAACGTACCGTTTTTGAATTCAGCATCGAATTCAAACCACTCGAAGGAAATCAACATCAAATTCCCGGAGTAGACATCCCCGTAAAAATTCAGTATTCCTGAGAAATCTACGGGCTTCCATCCGGTTGGAACCCTTGCACAACACCCGATGAATCGGGCAAACCCTTCGGCATTTGGATCACTGCGGTCCTCGACATCGTACTCTTCGATTTCCAGCTTGCCTTCCGCTGTTATCCGGTAATTGTCGAAAAGCGTGTCCAGACTCTTGGTCTGAAATTCAATCTTCGTCGGGTCGTCCAACCCCGGCAATGGATACTCGCAGTGAACGTAATCGTAAATGCCCATGTTCAACCCACTCCATTAGAAGTTTTGGTGCGTCCCGTGGGAGTCGAACCCACAACTTACTGATTAAGAGTCAGGTACTCTGCCAATTGAGTTAGGGACGCACATTCCTTACTAAGGAGGTTAAAAGTTCACAGTGTGGTGAAGGACAATAATTGCAACGACCTCCACAACAACGTAGGCGGTGATGGCAAGAACAGCGATGCCCAAAATTGGATTGTCCGCCACAATGTCTAATACTTTGTCAACGGCTCTGCCCATGTGCTTCTCCGTTATCTTTTTCACGCCAGCGGTCGCAGTAAGCTTTCCAGCACTTCCGGCAAACATTGTGCTTGGGCTCCCGCCGCATACGTTTGTTGGTTGACGTGCAGAAAACTGCCGGGTACTTCCCGCACTCAGAACACAACCGCGACTTACTTCTGGACGCATCCGGCATCGTTAAACCATTGGATTTCGATGACAGGTACTAGTTCTTCGCTAGTGTCAGTGTCTACCCACTCGTAGGTGGCTGACAGTTTGCTTGGTTTCGAGTTGGTCGCTGCCAAAACTGTCTTGACAGCCTCAACTAAGGCGTTTGCCATTTCCACTTGGTCAGAAGCCATTCAAGTTCTCCAGAGCCCGAACTACGGCCCCCATATCTGAAGCGTAGAACCCGGCGCTGTTCAAGGTGTTGATTTCCACTACCTTGTAGGCGTCCCCGACCAGCCCTATATCCATCACATAAGCCTTGTCGATGGGCTCCGCGTAGGTTGAGTCATAGGTGTCAGATTCGTTTGTGCAGTCCACGGCCAGCATGTCCTTCACAAACTCCACCATCGGATGGAACAGCGGGTTGTTCGAATCGACTCTCTGGTACATTATCTGCCGCCCGAGAGTACGGTACGAACTGCCCGTAACTATTGTACCATCGACAATGAAAAAACGCGCTTCAAGGTCAATCTTTTTCGGCGAAGCATACATCACCGGGGTATCCATCGTCAGAGTTGCATATCCGTCCGATGTGTCCTCGACCTTTTTCTTCCACTCGGTCAACTCTGCCCCATCCAGCACGGTTCCGCTGAACGACTTTGAATCATGCACCGGGCGAACGAACTTCAAGCCCTCGAATGCCAACTCACCGAACGTGCAGAATTGAGCGTCGTCATTCAACATATACGGACCGAACCGCTTAGTCAGGTACCGCATGTCAAACTTCTCGTTTTGAAATCGCCCCGGCTTCCAGCCCTTCTCTACCGCGATGTGCCCGAGGGTTGTTGCTCCCCAAACCATCACCGCACCTTCGGGGTCGATGTCAGGCTCTAACGCATGAGCGAATGGGATCACCTTCACGACCGTGTGAGGAACGTCGTTCTCCTCCAACGCATCGAGCAGTTGCTTGAAGCCGAACTCGTTAAAGAGATTCGCTTGGACTACGTGATGCATACTTGCTCCTGCATTGGAGCAAGCTGGTTTCCCGTATACCAACTGTCATGAATCTCATCATGACAATTTCCACAAACGAGAATACACTTGTCCAATTCTGCCTTGATACGTTCCCACGACATACTCTTTCCCGCAATCGTGAAATCTTTCTGTGTTGGGTCAAGGTGATGAAATTTCATCGCTCGAATGCAGCGGGAGTAGCCACATCGAATACACTTACCACCCTTGTACTCAACCGCTCGTTGCTTTGTTCGCTGTCTCCACGATACCACTTTCTTAACTCGTGGGGAAGGGCTTGTTCTCAGTCCATATTTTTCTAACCAGTGACGAACGTTCGTTTGGCTGGTATTCAATCGGGCTGCTATTTTGTGGGTGCTGAGACCCTCTGCAATTAGTGCTACTAAAATTGAATGTTCCATACAGGAGCATTCGATAGTTCAAAAATTGAACCAAGTAGGTCATTGTAGTGAACTAAACTGGCTCACCCGGAGGGAGTCGAACCCCCAACCATCCGGTTACTCATCGAGACTCCAGAGTCGAACTGGATAAACCCATGTCTCGCACAGCCGGACGCTCTACCATTGAGCTACGGGTGAATAAACTCACAGATGCCTTATTGCTTCTTGGGCAATCATTTTCTCCTCATTCGACGCGGGTCTTGGATTTTCAACCGTGTAGTACCCCCTAACCACACTGTATGCACGCATTTCCGTAGTGGATTCGCGTACAAATACAAATGGCCCAAGGTCTACTTTTTGAAACATACCACCGTGGTGCCAAACATGAAAGGGGGTAGAGACATCCCGCTTATCGAAAAATGAAACTAGGAGTCCACCTTGCAATGGGCCGTCGATTAAACCATTGAAATCATTTAACTCCATGTGTGTCACCCACTATTAGCTTTGGCTCGGTCGTAGGGATTTGAACCCCAATAAGCAGAGTCAGAGTCTGCTGTCCTACCGTTGAACGACGACCGAACATGCCCTTGAGAGCAGCTTAAAGCGGATAATCTGCTCTCAAGAGCATTTAATCTTCCTTCCAAGTACCCAACCCATCATTTGCCAATTAGGCAGGTCCTCTTTCTTGATTTTCCGATTTACCCCATCTTTGACTATCCAGCATGACCCAAACTGTGAGTTTTTATTTCCAGTCCGTTTTTTAGCAGCGGCTGAGATTGCAATCAAAGATTCCTGTTTATGCCTCCGCCCAGTCCAGAACTTAACTATGGCTGCTCTCGCCCTCTCCTTTATTTCTGGAGTGCTGTTGATGGTCTTCGCATTTCGCACAGAGGCGGCACGTCGCCGTGCATTTTTAATTACGTCCTCACGAAGGGTTTCTAAAGCAGCCATCCTTCCGGGTGTGTTATTAACGATGTTTCTGCCTTCCCGGTTAATCCAATCGAATCCCCCACTCCCACCTTGTCTCAAGTTGTAACAGAGACGGTCGCCACGATAAGTCTCAATCAACTCAAACTCTTTGGCGAAAGCTTCCTCAGCGTTGTCAAAGATGAAGCATACATTCTTGATGAACGACTGCTCACCATATTTCTCAACTGCCCTCTTCAGAACCTTTCCAGACCCGAGGTAGTTGTCGTAAGGATTCTTGGTCTTGTGGACACCGAAGTAATACTTTCCGTTCACCAAATTCTGTGTTCGGTACACTGTGTGGAATATCATGAATCTATCAGTACCCCTATAAGAGATACTGATAGTCATGAAAGCTGGGAGTGCAGGTCTCGAACCTGCAACCTTTCGGGTCAGAACCGAATGCTCCACCAATTGAGCTAACTCCCAATGAAACTTGGTCGCGGTACGGGAGAATCGAACCCCGGTCGTCGGCTTATGAGACCGCCTCTCTGCCACTGAGATATACCGCGTTAAACTGTAACTGCGAATGGCTCGGGGAACGGGATTCGAACCCGTGATAACCTCCAGCTTCGGCTCCCCGGCGCGTCCGGTCGGCCTTTACTACGCTGGCGCTTTGCCACACCTAAGCTATTCCCTGAAATTCACGCCGGTACTCTAACCACTGAGCTACCTCCAAGTAAATGGGCCGTTCCGCCTACCTGAGTTCTCCTAGCTAGTCAAGAACTCTGGATTCTTCGGGCATGGTCAAATACTCTTTCTAAACGGGAGGGAGGGAATCGAACCCTCGACCTCCGGCTTCTTGGTGGGAGCGGTGGGGTGGGTGCCCACGTCGTCCAGCTTAAGAGGCTGGCATTTTTAACCCATGTGAAACTACGCTCCCGAAACTTACGAAAAGGTAGGTCGCTTACGCTTCACTATGCCTTGCCTTTCCAACTTGGCTCAAGGGGTGGGACTCGAACCCACAGAGGGAATGGATACCCGCTTGATTAACAGTCAAGTACGCTGCCGAAATTACGTTTTACCCTTGAACAACTTGTACATCAAAACTTGGTGCGTCTGGTTGGATTCGAACCAACGTCTCATCGCTTAAGAGGCGAGTATATTAAACCGCTGCTACGACAGACGCATTTGTTGCTGCTTCTTGAGGCGAGACCTGCTTGCCATTCACCAGCCAGAACTCTTGCTGATGCTCCGATGCTGCCTTGCCACAGTGAGCACACCCCTTACCTGTGTACGTGTGGTGCAACGTGTACGGATGATTTGGGTCAATCATGTTCGCTCCTCAAACTAGGCTCTCCGGGGGCTTGCCTGTGCCCGTCTCCGCCCTCATGTAGGCGTTGTCCTTAGACTTCTGAACGACCGGAAACTTGTTCCTCGATATGCTGCCTGTGTTGCACCACCCAAACTCGGCTTGACGTTAGTCTGGAACCGGACCATCGAACCCGGTATCTTCGAGAAAACTTGGCAGGGGCAGAGGGATTTGAACCCCCAAGTTCGGTTTTGGAGACCGACAGTTTGCCGTTGCTCTTATGCCCCTATTTCACCCTTTCAACCACTTTCAGCATTTGCTGAAAGCGGCCATTTCAGTGAAAACTTTGGCTGGCACGGAGGGATTCGAACCCATCATCCTCTGCATTAACAGTGCAGGACCTTACCGTTAGACCACATGCCAGTAAATCAAAACTTCGCAAGCGTCCTATCCGCTAGACGACGCATCACTCTTGACAGTTAGAGTCTCATGAGTTCTCTAACCAGATGGACTTACTCACACGGCCATCCCTCGGTGGGATTCGAACCCACGTTTCCTGCATCTTATTGACGGGCGTCCTACCATTAAACGACTGGCTCACTCTAGGTGAATCGGACTTACTAACGGCCTTTACCAGATGGGAGTCGAACCCACACAGCCCGTCTAACCTGTACATCAAAACTTGGTAGCCCCGTAGGGTCTCGAACCCTAATTGTTGCGTTCGTAGCGCAGTATCCTATCCATTGAATGACGGAGCCAAACTTAAGCCGGGGCTACCCGGAACACTCAATTCCGGGTAGACCCCGAAACACTACGTCTGCCAGAGGATTTACTAGACGACCTCTGCTTGAATCAGCCGGGGCTATACCCGGAACGTCGGACTTACTCAAACCGTCCATGGACGGTCACTGCCTTCTCGCCAGCGATTTCCGCTGCTACACTTTTTGGATAAGAGGTACAATGTTACCTGTAATCCCTGAATTCTGTCATAAGAGGTAACATTGTACCGCTTATGACCAAATGTCCTCACTCAGAAATCTTGAGGTAGCGATTGTATGCCCGTTCGATTTCCAAGTCACTCGGCGTACGACCGTACATGGCCTCACAACGACGATAGACAATCTCGAAACGCTTGCGGTCACGCATCACTATCTCCTCTCGCTATCTCGGTTAAGGTGTCATATATTGGATGTTAACCCACTTAAGGTCACGTATATGACACCTTAGAACTTGGCACCCCCGGAGAGATTCGAACTCCCGACTTCCGCGTTCGTAGCACGGCACTCTTCCGCTGAGTTACGGGGGCACATAAAATCGCGCCAATAAAACCCCAATCGCGCAATATAGAATCGAATCGCGCAAATAAAACGCTCTAATCCAAACTGAGCTACGAGCACGTAAAAACTTGGTACACCCGGCTGGATTCGAACCAGCGATGACCCTTGCGAGTCTCTTCCTTCGGAGGGAAGTGCCTTGTCCGGGCTAGACTACGGGTGCGTATCGCCGGGAACAATTAGGAAGAGGGGTTTTTCATTTTGAGTGAAGTATCTCTTCCATTCACCACGGCGACTAAACTTTCCCTGCTCCGGCTGAGGGCAGGACAGATTGCCCACTTTAATTCCCTCAGCCGGAAGGCGGGATAATTTTACGTCGTTTTTTACGACACTCAATGCACAATTTTTGACCCTTGTGGAATTCATTGGAAACCAAATACTGTGAGTGCCCTGAGCACCACTTCATTCCTT
>Ga0181520_10009150_pt1 | contig 13780 bp, 9 predicted proteins | sample PEATcosm2014_Bin_29_FD_132451 | JGI IMG/M metagenome (GOLD analysis project Ga0181520, IMG submission 132451) | Peatland microbial communities from MTU Mesocosm Facility, Houghton, MI, USA - PEATcosm2014_Bin02_30_metaG | ecosystem: Environmental > Terrestrial > Soil > Wetlands > Peat | place... | reverse complement strand
TTTCGTTCCTTCGCGCGTGGGTCGCGGGTCAGGAAACCGCCTTGCCGCAATTTTGACCGGAGCTCTGCGTTGAACAGCACCAGGGCGCGGGCAATGCCCAATTTTGCAGCGCCAGCCTGGCCATGGATTCCACCACCAGCAGCGTTCACCAGAATGTCGAACTTCCCTGCTAGCTCCGTGTGTGCCAAGGGGAATTGCACCTCGGCGCGCAGGGCTTCCGACGGAAAGTAAATGTTGAAGGCCTGGTGGTTCACCGTGATCTTGCCTTCGCCGGGGCGAAGAATAACCCGCGCTACCGCAGTCTTGCGACGACCTGTTGCCACAAATTGGACAAGCTCAGCCACAGTTACTCCGCTCTAGTTAAGATTCTGTAGGATTCAAATTATCGCGCCAGGGAAAGGGCATGGGGGGACTGCCCCGTATGGGGGTGGGTCGATCCCACGTACACTTTCAACCGCTTTACCAATCGGTCCCGCCACCGGTTCTTGGGTAGCATCCCGTAAATCGCTTCCCGCAGCAGCCGTTCCGGTTGTGTCTCGAAAAGCTTGCGTGCGGTGATTTCCCGGAGCCCACCCGGATACCCGGTGTTGTGGCGGTAGATTTTCTGGTCGAGCTTCTTCCCGGTCAGCCGAATCTTTTCAGCGTTGATGATGATCAGACCACTGCGGTGATCCGAATGCGGGGTGAAGTCCGGCGAATCTTTGCCGACCAACACCTGCGCCGCCCGCGCCGCCAGCCGTCCCAGCACCCAACCCTCTGCATCAACGACGTTCCAGTTTATCTGCCCTCTACTCGCCTTGGCGAAATATGTCCCCACTCTTCTCTCCGTTCGAATCCTCAGGTTACAAACCTGTATTTATACTTGGTATTGCCGTGCCTTGTCAACTGTCATGAAAACCGTGGTGAGACCGACATCCATCAACTGCGGGGTCACTCAAACCAAGGTAACCACTGTTAGAAGTATACCATGAATCGGACCGTTCTGGATGGCGAATCGATAACCTGCCCGCACTTCCCTACTCCTGTCGCAGCGCGGCGGAGGGCTGCAGGGCGGCGGCAGAGCGAGCGGGCAGCCATGACGCCAGCGTCGCGATGACAAAGAAGAACCCTGCCATGACTACGTAGGTGGCTGGGTCGGTGGCTCTGACCCTCAACAGCAAGCTCGAGATCAAGCGCGTCAAGCCCAGCGCCGCGATCAGCCCGATCACGACGCCGGCCGCGCTGATGCGGAGCCCCTGCCCCACCACCATCCGTAGGATGTCTCCGGGGGCCGCGCCCAGGGCTACGCGCACACCGATTTCCGCCGTGCGTTGACGGACCGTAGTGGAGAGAACACCGTAGAGCCCCACGCCCGCCAGTATTGCCGCGACCACAGCAAAGACAGCGATCAGCAGCAGGGAAAACCGCGTGCCCGCTTGCGCGTTGGTCACGAGATCCTGCATGGGCTGCACCTGGGTAATGAGAAGGTGCGCGCCCAGCCCGGCGACCGCCGCGCGCACGGGTCCCGCGAGATTCGCGGGGTTACCCCCGGCGCGAATGGCCCATGTTTCCGGGATGCCATAACTCAAGAATCCGTCCGTGAAATAGATTTGTTCGCGGCCCGGCTCGGCCAGCGAAGTGTCGCGCTGGTGGGCAACTACACCGACAATCTCCACCCATTCGGGCTCGGGGGTGCGAACGCGGATCAGGATGCGCTTCCCGACCGCGGATTCATTGGGGAACGCCTTGGCGGCAAGGGCCTGATCGACAACCACGACTTTGCGGTCGGGGGCGTTATCCTCCTCGGTAAAAGTACGCCCGGCGAGCAGCGGGGCGTGTAGAGTCTCGAAATACCCGGGCAGCACGGTCTGGTTATCGACGGCCTGGAATTTGCTGGGGTCGGTGAGCGCCGGCTCAAGGCCCCATCGGATCGGAAAGAATCCGCCCGCTAGGGGAAACGGCGAGGAGGCCGAAACGTTCTGAACGCCGGGCAGCTGACGGAGCCGCTCCTGAATCTCCCGCATCAGCGCCGCGCGCTGCTCGGGTTTGGGCCTGTCCTCAAACACGCCCAGCACGTTGAAGGTCAAAACGCCATTCGCGTCGAAGCCCGGGTCAATCTGCTGGAGGGCAAGAAAGCTGCGAATCATCAAGCCCGAGCCGATCAGCAGGACGAAACAAAGGGCCACCTCTGCCACCGCTACGGCGCTTCGCAGCGCGTGTCCGCCGGCGAGGCCCGCGGTCCGAGCGCTCGACGCCAGAACCTGCGTCACGTTGGGCCTTGACGCTCGCAGCGCCGGCACGGTTCCGAAAAGCACCGTTGCCGCGGCCCCCGCCAGCGCCGCGAATGCGAGCACCTCCGGGTCGATCGTGATCGATTCGAGGCGCGGCAGGTTCGCGGGCGCAATGGCGAGGAGTTCGTGGATGCCGAGCCAGGCCAGGCCGAGACCGAGCGCGGTGCCGAAGGCGGAAAGCAGCAGAGCCTCCGCGAGCATCTGGCGGACCAGTTGCCACCGGCTCCCGCCTAGAGCGGCGCGCACCGCCAACTCGCGCTCGCGAAGCGAGGCCCGCACGAGCATGAGATTGGCCACATTAGAACACGCGATGAGCAGCAGAAAAATCACCGACCCCATCAGCGCGAGGATCGCCGGACGCACCTGGGCTACAAGATAAGCTTTCATCGGCTCCAGGCGGATGCTGTATCCCGACGTTTGCAAAATGGAGGAAGTCCGGCGGGTTTCCTCCGCGATGGTATTGGCCGCCAATCGTGCCTGGGCTAGCGAGACCCCCTTCTTCAGCTTTCCGACGGCCTGCATCGAGACCTGAAGGCGCTTGGTCGCGTCATAAGTAAGGCGGCTCGCAATCCAGATGTCGGGGGTGGGTTCAATGTTCATGCTGCCGGGGAAAAACAGCTCGAACCCGGGAGCCAGCACGCCGACAATCTGAGGGCCGGCGTTTCCGGCGCCCCGGATGCCATGACCGAGGATGGCGGTGCTTCCCCCGTACCGGCGCTGCCAGTAGCCGTACCCGAGGATCGCGATTGTGGGAAGTCTCGGCGCGGCTTGAGTTCCCTGGGCGCCGGGAGTGCCGCCGGCCCCGGCTTGCGGTGGCCGTGGCAAGCCGTCCTCCTCCGTGAAATTACGCCCCACAGCGATCCTGGCCCCGAGCAGACGGAAGAAGTTCGGCGTGACCGCAGCGAAACGCACTTGCTCCGGGGTGCCGTCTTCCCTCGAAACGACGTCGCGGCCGGTCTGCACGGAGGCGAAGTCTTCAAAGAAAGCTTTCGACCCGTTGCGCAAGTCGATGAAGTTGGCGTCGGAGAACGGGAAGTCCCGCACGTTGCGACGCGTCATGTCTGTACAGGCAAGCACCAGGCGGTCCGGATCCCGGTAAGGCAGAGGCCGCAGAAGAACGGAATTGGTCACGCTGAAAATTGCCGTAGCCGCACCAATTCCGAGGGCCAGCGTTATGGCCGCGGTCACGGCAAACATGGAACTCTTCCTGAGTGTCCGCCAAGCGTAGGCGAGGTCTTTTCGCAACATCGAACCGCCTCCAGACGGGCTGATTACTGTCCCCGGATCCCCAACATTTAGCAGTGTGCCGATTTCAGCGTACCGCCAGCGGTACAATTGAAACGCGCGCGCTGCCCTGCTATTCCCGCGATTGCTCCCTGGTCAACCCTTAATCTACAGGTATGCACCTCTGGACGCAATGTCCCAGCGCACTCGCTGTCGGGCAATCCTAGTCACCCCTAGTCGGCGCGTCGACAGTTGGCGAATCCTCTGGGACGCCGGTCCCGGTTCGGGAGAATCTTCGACGGGCCGACGGCCCGTTCTGAAGGCTGTCCCGCCGGCTTCGGCCACGGGGAACAGGGTGAGCGTCGCTCGGCGCACGGGTCAAAACTTACAGAACACGCGCTATAATCGACCCATGCGTCTCGACGATTACTCACCGCGGCCCGCGCACCTTAAATGGCTCCTCGTTTCTGACCCGTCCGTTCGTTGGCAGGTCATGAGGGACCTCACCGATGCCGCCCCTGACGCGATTGCAGCCGAGCGGTCGCGCGTCGCAACCGAAGGCTGGGGAGCACAACTTCTCGCGCGCCAATCCTCTGCCGGTGACTGGGGTGGCGGGCCGAAGTGGGACCTTATTGCTCTCTTCAGTCTGGTCGTCCTGAAGGACCTCGGCCTCGACCCCGCCAGCAGGCAGGCTCGCAAAATGATCGACCGGGTGGACAAGCGACTGGTGTTCAAGTGGCTCAACAACCGTCCTTACCTTCACGGCGAAACGGAGCCTTGCATCAATGGAAGAATCCTCGGCGTCGACTCGTATTTCAAGGAACCCAACGACGCACTGGCCAAGCAACTCTTGAACGAGCAGCTTGAAGATGGCGGCTGGAACTGCGAAGCATGGCCCTTTATGCCGACGAAACGCCCCCCCAGCAAGCGCTCCTCGTTCCACACCACCATCTGTGTCCTCGAGGGACTACTCGACTACGAACGAGCAGGGCGTAAATCGGCCGCCGTCACGAGGGCCCGCAAGAGGGGCGAAAACTATCTACTGGAACGCCGCATGTCCCGCTCGCTTCGAACGGGCGAAGTCATCGACAAACGCTGGCTGCGCTTCTCGTTCCCGCCGTTCTGGCACTACGACGTCTTGCGCGGGCTCGATTATCTGCGCAACGCAGGAATCAAACCCGACCGCCGCATCGAGGACGCCATCAAAATCGTGATTGAGCGTCGCCACCAGAACGGGCGTTGGCCGCTCAACCACCGTCATCCTGAATCTATTCCCTTGGAGATGGAGACTGATGTCGGAAAGGCAAGCCGCTGGAACACACTCCGCGCGCTCCGAGTCTTGCGCTGGTATAACAAGTCACCGGGATCGTTGTGACGAGGGCAGGCGAGCGCGATCAAAATCCGGCCGGCTGTCGCCAGCTTGGGGCAGGCGGGCGCCCGATTTTCGGTCTCGCAAAGTGGCACAGGCACTCCTGCCTGTGCCTTCCGGACGCAGCCAGGAGTGCCTGTGTCACTTCCCCAGCGGGGCTATGAAACACGGATCTGCATTGCGAACTTACCACCTAAGCGCCCGTAGAGCGGACCTGTTCCTTGGGTTCGCGGCCCTTCTCCAATCAACGACGAAAAGCCGCGGACCTAAAGAACAGGTCCGCGCTACGCCCAAGCGCATAAGTCTTGACAAACTATCACATTAGATTTAATCTAACAGATCAATGCACTCCGAGGCGATTAAACGGTCCCTGGAAGCCAGCGGATTGCGGTGCACTCCGCAGCGCTATGCCGTGATGGCCTTCTTGATGGAACACAACCGGCATCCCACCGCGGCGGAAATCTTCGACGCCGTGAATCGTATGGATCCGCGCTCTTCCCGGGCCACGACTTATAACAATTTGCGGGATTTGGTGCAGGCGGGGTTGGTGCGGGAAGTGGCCGTCGAGGGCCGCTCCGCGCGATTCGACGCGAAAGGCATGCCGCATCACCACTTCATCTGCGACCGCTGCGGCAAGGTTGAGGACATGGAGTGGTTCGACGTGCCCAAGCCTGCCCGGGGCTCCCTCGGTAAGCGCGTTGTTCGCGAATGCGAACTCATTTTCCGGGGCCTCTGCACGAAGTGCGCTCCGCAGCGCGCCTCCCCTTAAGCGCCACCCGCGCGTGGATGCGGGACGAGCAGCGCATCTCCGGCGCCGATGGTGCGAAGGGGAAAGCCAGGATGGTTTGGTAGTTCGTCAAAATTCTTTTGACTAATTCGAAGGAGGACAAATATATGGATAAAGCACTCTCCACCCCAGCGGCGCCGCCTGTCGCCGCTCATCAGAAGCAAACCTCGGCAACCGAAAGCAAGTGCCCGGTAGCAGGCGCCCGCCGATACGCGGCTGGGACCACAGCGAATGCGGGCTGGTGGCCGAACCAGTTGAACCTGAAGATCCTGCACCAGCATTGCCCCTTGTCCGATCCGACGGACAAGGAGTTCAACTATGCGGAAGAATTCAAGACCCTCGATCTGAATGCCGTGATCAAGGACCTCCATGCCTTGATGACGGACTCGCAAGCCTGGTGGCCCGCGGACTACGGCCACTATGGACCGCTCTTCATCCGTATGGCGTGGCATAGCGCCGGCACGTACCGTATCTCCGATGGTCGCGGCGGCGCGGGTTCGGGGGCCCAGCGATTTGCGCCCCTCAACAGTTGGCCCGACAACGTGAGCCTCGACAAGGCACGCCGGCTGCTCTGGCCGATCAAGCAGAAGTACGGCCGCAAAATATCATGGGCCGACCTGATGATCCTCACCGGCAACGTCGCTCTGGAATCGATGGGACTCCAGACCTTCGGTTTCGGCGGCGGGCGCGAGGACATCTGGGAGCCGGAAGAAGACGTTTACTGGGGGCCGGAGGGCAAGTGGCTGGCCGACGAGCGCTACAGCGGCGATCGTGAGCTCGAGAATCCTCTGGCCGCGGTGCAGATGGGCCTGATTTACGTGAATCCGGAAGGGCCCAATGGAAAGCCCGACCCCGTCGCGGCGGCACGGGATATCCGCGAGACCTTCCGCCGCATGGCGATGAATGACGAAGAGACGGTGGCCCTGATCGCCGGCGGGCACACGTTCGGCAAAGCCCACGGCGCCGCCGAGCAAAGCAAGTATGTCGGTCCTGAACCGGAGGCTGCCGGCATCGAGGAGCAGGGCTTCGGCTGGAAGAATACCTTCGAAAGCGGCGTAGGCGCCCACGCGTTCACCAGCGGGCTCGAGGGCGCATGGACCACCAACCCGGTGAAGTGGGACAACAACTACTTCGAGAACCTGTTGGGGTATGAATGGGAACTCACCAAGAGTCCCGCCGGCGCCAACCAATGGACGCCCAAGAACGGAACTGCCGCGGGCACCGTGCCGGATGCTCACGACCCGTCGAAGAAGCACCCCCTGATGATGTTCACGACGGACCTCGCACTGAAGGTGGACTCGAACTACGCGGTGATTTCGAAGCGTTTCCATGAGAACCCGCAGGCATTCGCCGACGCGTTCGCCAGGGCCTGGTTCAAGCTGACGCACCGCGACATGGGGCCTATTTCTCGGTACCTTGGCCCGCTCGTTCCGAAAGAGCCGCTGATTTGGCAGGACCCCGTTCCCGCCGTGGATCATGAGCTGATCGGCGAGCAGGACGTTGCTGCGCTGAAGGCGAAGATCCTCGCATCAGGACTGTCGATTTCCGAATTGGTAACGACGGCCTGGGCGTCGGCGGCAACGTTTCGCGGCGGCGACAAGCGCGGCGGCGCGAACGGAGCGCGCATTCGCCTAGCACCGCAAAAGAACTGGGAAGTCAACCAGCCGGCCGAACTGGCGAAGGTCCTGCAGAAGCTGGAAGCCATCCAGAAGGATTTTAACAGCGCGCAGTCCGGCGGGAAGAAGGTCTCGCTGGCTGACCTGATCGTTCTTGCTGGGGACGCAGCCATTGAGGAAGCGGCGAAAAAGGCGGGGTACACCGTGACGGTTCCCTTCTCGCCGGGGCGCACGGACGCTTCGCAGCAGCAGACCGATGAGGAGTCGTTCGCCGTCATGGAGCCGGCCGCAGACGGGTTCCGCAACTACCTCCGGAAGGGACACGAAGGAGTGGCGGCTGAGCTGCTGGTGGATCGGGCGCAGTTGCTGACACTGACGGCTCCCCAGATGACGGTTCTCGTCGGCGGCTTGCGCGCTCTGGGTGGTAACTTCGGACACTCGCAACACGGCGTCTTCACCAAGCGGCCCGGGACGCTGACGAATGACTTCTTCGTCAACCTGGTCGACATGAAGCTGAAGTGGCAGCCCGCTTCTACATCCGAAGGCGTCTATGAGTTGCGCGATCGTGCCACCGGCGAACTCAAGTGGACCGGCACCCGCGTCGACCTGGTCTTTGGTTCGAACGCCCAGCTCCGGGGCATCGCGGAGTTCTATGCCTGCAACGACTCGAAGGAGGCGTTCGTGAAGGACTTCGTGGCGGCGTGGAACAAGGTGATGAACCTCGATCGCTACGACCTGGCCTGAAGCAAATGGTTAGTGGCCAGTGTTAGTGTTTAGCACGTGGCGCGGAACGCCGCCTTGGCGGTCCGCGCCTCATGCTGGAAGGCGAGAGCTTGCACGGAACTTCCCCAAGGCCCGGTGCTCCCTTCCTCTCGTCGAGGTTTTCCGTAACTCTACTCCTCGTGGATGCCCACAAGCGCCGATTCCGGCCGTAACGTTGGCCGAGACGCTCTCATTCACCGATTATTCTCTTTTCCCAAGCCCGTGGGGCGCGATGTTGATGTAGAACAGCGAGAAGCTCCACGGATTCTCCGGTCACGGTGAAGTACACTGAATACGGAAACCTGCGTAGCAGAGCTCTTCGAACGTTGTATTTGATCTTAGGAAATTGAAGGGGAGTTTTGATGAAGCGTCGGAGGACACTATCGAGCTCGTCGAGGAATTCATCACCCAGCCCCGTCCGTCGGTCCTCGTGCCACCCTGCCGCGTCGCTGACGTCGAGTTCAGCCTGGGGCAGGATGGAGAGTCGTCGCATCATGGGGCGGACTGGCGCTGGCGGAGTTTCGCGCGGAGTTCTTCGCGAAAATCATCCCAGGATCTGTGGCCCCGAGAACCAGCTTGTCCTTTATCGAAGCGCTGTTCAATCACTTCGAGATGCCAATCTGGAACGGAAATGGCCTCAGGTCTGGCAGTGATGCGGTCCCAAAGAGACTCAAGATAGTCGAGCTTCTCCTCGACGGTTAGCTCGTCAAAGCCGGCCGGCGGATTTGCTACTTTGCTCTCCATAGAATTCGAACTTTAGAATAGCCTTACCAGCTCGTCAAGTCTTCCGTCAACTCGAGCGCCAGCCAGCCTTCTTGGGGCAGAACCTGGAGGGGCAGCCCGTCCAACCAAATGGACCCCTGAACGCTGATTCGTTCGTGCGGCGCAGCGCCAAGAATAGTGTAGGCAAGGCAAAGTTCGAAGACCTTGGAAAATGCCACTTTCACTTGGTCGCCGGTACTCTGCGGGACGGGCAGGGATTCCCCTCCCTTCCAAAACTCCACGGCCTTCACGCTCGCCCCGCTGATCGCTACGTGCAGACGGGCACGGCTGGAGCCATTAACATTCACGCGGATTTCGAACTCGGGATGATCGTGAAGAAAGGTGTCGCCAAGGTCCAGCCGCAAATAAACGGCCTTGTCGCTATAACCGTAATACAGCGCCTCCACAATTTGGGCCACTCCATGCATCGAGCCGGAGCGGTAGTCCGGCTGGCAAATACCTGCCCCCATCCACTCAAAGTAGGTCGTAACCCGTCCATCGATCTTGGGATGGATTTGCGCCGAGGGGGCAACAGTTAGTGCATGGACGCGAGGTTGCTTGATGGGAACGGCCAGCTCATCGGTAGGTGACCCCCCGAGCAGACGGTAGATGTTGCTAAGGTGCTTGCGGTAAAGCAGGTCGAAGTCTTCATCGTTAGCGGTTGAGTGCTCAGGCCCATACCACCAACACCAGTCGCTGCCCTCCGCCACCCACAACTCCTGCTGCGCCAAGCGGCGGTTTTACGGCTTAATCTTCGGGCTCGAGGCGCGCTCGGCATAGAAATCGCGAGCATCGTTGAGTAGGTCCCAGGCGCGATTGTCCTCATCGGCGCCAATCCAGACGTCATAGTTCGCGTTGATCCACGAGCCCGGGACGACGTGGGTGAGGGCGCCTTGCTCAGTCACGGCCAGAGCCTCGCTGGCAGTAACCGCGCGGAGTTCGGGATCCGCCGAGACCCGTTGGTAGAAAGCCTTCAGGAATTCGCGCCCGTTGCCCGGGTAATACTCCCAGGCATTCTCGCCGTCCAGAATCACTGAAACCACCGGCGGCCGCTGGCCAGTGCTTCTCCCAGCCGCTTTAATGCGCTGGTGCAGGTCCGCGGCGGCCGCGTGGGGGTCCATCCGCGAGTAGACAAAACCGATCAAATCGGAAAGTTGGTGGTCGCGGAAAAAAAGGGAAATGGGTTTGCCCCCTGTCGCCAGCACTTGCGGCCGATAGAGTTCTTCCCCACCCTGAAGGGTACCATCGCCGCGGCGGTACAAATTCATCTCCTTCGAGCGCGCCAGCACCCCTTCATCGGTGGCAGCCCAAGTGAAACCCTCCTCGGCGGCCAGACGAAGCACCTCGTCAGATACGCTGCCTTCGCTCGGCCACAATCCCTGGGGCCGGCGGCCAAAGACCCGCTCGTGGAGCTCCAGCGCGGCGCGTAATTGGTCCCGCGCATCCTCGGGATGGCGGAAGCGCCGATGGGGCAGTTTGACTCCCGGGTGTGACTCCTGCGCGATGGCTGTGTCGCAGAGAAGAGGTAGGATGGGGTGGTAAAAGGGAGAAGTGGATAACTCGATTTGTCCGCGCTCGGCAGCCTTCCGATACTCCTCAAGTGTTACATTGAAAAGTTCAATTTCCTTATTCCTAACAAGAGCCTTATCGCTTTCGCTGTAGCTCCGCTCCTTCTTCACCAAGCGCAAAATGTCGGCGTCGTTGGCAAGGAAGATCTCATCGAACCAAGCCAACTGCGAGAGCACCTGGAGATCAAGTATTTCTTGAGGTGTAAAGGCCTTTGCCGCTGTAGCCACACCGGATTCTTGCGCCTTCTCCCACAGCTCGCGAAATCTTGGGTAACGGTTGAGGAGGTTATCGTAATTGATTTGAAAGGCGGAAGCCAACAGCGTTTGCCGTTCGGCCGGACTCAGAGTATTGACCGGCTTGAAGGCCACGTCGTAAGGGGGCTCGTGCGCCTTGTCGCGCGCGTAATCCTCGATCTGCAACACTAGGGAGGGAACGATATTAAAAGTCGCATGAAAGGCGGGAAATTCCCGCAGAATCGCGACCATGCCATAATAATCCTTCAGGCAATGCAAGCGCGTCCACGGCATAGTGTAGCCGTCTCCCGCCAAGTCCTTGTAGAAGGGCTGGTGCATGTGCCAAAGAAGCATGAGGTAGGTTGGAGGCATGAGCCTAAAGGTCAATTCCTTTACGCCGTTGAAATCGGTGTGCTAGCATGCAAGTGGGCGGCGCGATTTGGTAGTGGTCGGAGAAACCTGCGAGCCGCATCTCCGGTTTGAACCTATGCGGATTCTTACCCGCTACATTTTCAAGGAAGTCTTCTCTCACTCCCTGATTGGGCTCCTGGTTTTCACCTTTGTTATCTTCATCCGCCAGTTGGGCGACCTTTTGGAGTTGGTCGTCCGTCACAACGTTCCTTTGCGCGACATGGCAACGCTGTTCCTTCTGCCTGTACCCAAAATTCTGATGATGACCATCCCATTGGCCGTCATGGTGGGTACGCTCATTGGGCTGAGCCGCATGGCTGCCGATGGTGAGGTCATTGCGGCACGCGCCTCCGGGATAGGAATTGGCGCATTTGTTAGGCCTGTCATGATTCTGGCAGTGTCCGGCTGGGCGGTAACCCTCTGGATGGGCTTGTTTCTCGCCCCCCAGGCCGCGCGCAAGATGAGCCGCATGGAAGCTGGGCTGGAAGCCAGCCAAGTCCCCTATGAGATTCAGCCGCGTGTATTCATTGAACGGTTTCCGGACCGGTTGCTCTACCTGGAAGATGTAACCGGCTCACGGGCAAACTTGCGCGGCGTTTTTCTCGCCGACATGACCCAGCACAACGCGGTCAAGGTTACGTTAGCGGAAAGGGGCATACTTGTCAACGAAGCAGCCCGCAATCGCTTTGTCCTGCATCTTGAGGACGGGACCACTCACGAATACGACCCCGCCCGCCCGGATGAATACTCGATTGCCTCGTTCACGGGAACGGACATATCACTCGACATGAACCAGGGCGGTTCGGCAACGCCCCCCAGCTCGCCCCAGTACCTGAACCCCAGCCAACTTTGGCAGCTCATTCATCAACCTGCCGAACGCCAGGCCGCCCTGGTGGAGATCCATTACCGTTTTGCCCTGCCGGTCGCCGCCATCGTTCTGGCGTTGGTCGGAATCCCGCTGGGAATTTCCACGCGCAAGGGCGGCAAGTCCCTGGGCGTGATGCTCAGCCTGCTGCTGTTTTTCGTTTACTATATCTTGATGGCCTTTGGCCTGAGCTTTGCCAAGCAGGGGCGCGTCTCCCCCATCGTCGGGCTTTGGTTGGCCAACACCCTCTTCGCCGTTGCCGGCATCATCATGCTCTCGAATCTTGGCCGCGTGTGGAGTCGCATGATGTTTCTACAGGATGCTTACGAAGACCTCATGAAACGCTGGAAGGAAAGGCGGGCTCGCAGCGGGACCGCGAAACTGCAAGTTGCCCTTCCCGCGCCGGCCAAAGTCGGCGGCCGGTTCCTGCAAATTCTGGATATTTATGTGCTCAACGGCTGGATTTTCTACTTTGGACTTCTTCTGGTCGCCTTTACCGGCGTATACCTTATTTTCGATTTCTTCCAGGTGTTGGGCGATATCGTCCACAACACGATTTCCGTCCGCGTGGTGGTAAATTACTACGCCTACCTCCTTCCACAGGTCATTTACCTTATGCTGCCGCTTAGCATTCTGGTGGCGACACTGGTTAACTTCGGGCTGCTCACCAAGACCAACCAGGTCATCGCCATCAAGTCCGCAGGGGTCAGCCTGTACCGGCTGTCGATTCCCGTTCTGGCCGTAGCCGCGCTGCTGAGCGGAGGGATGTTCCTTTTTGCCGACCGCGTGCTGCCGGAAACCAACCAGCGCCAAAACAGCTACCGCAATCAGATAAAAGGCAAACCAGCCCAGACCTTCTTTCGGCCCGATCACCAGTGGATTTTTGGGACCTCCAGCCGCATTTATAACTACACCTTCTTTGACTCTGACCAGAATGTGTTCGCCAATCTCTCGGTGTTCGAATTCGACCCCGCCACTTTCCGCATGACCCGCCGATTGCAAGCGGCCCGAGCGGTTTGGGAGCCGTCCGTCCACAGTTGGATCCTCGAGAACGGGTGGTCGCGCGACATTAACGGCGATCGGGACTCCAACTACACGCGGTTCTCGGTTGCAACCTTCAAGGAATTAATGGAAGAGCCCGGTTACTTCAAGAAAGAGGTTAAGCCCTCTGAGCAAATGAGCGCCATCGAGTTGCGCCACTATATCGCCGACCTCCGGCAAAGCGGGTTCGACGTGGTGCGCCTCTCCGTTCAGTTCTACCGCAAGTTTTCTTATCCCCTCATCGCCTTCGTGGTCGCCCTGATCGGAATACCCTTCTCGTTCACGATGGGCGCCAAGGGTGCCCTGACCGGAATCGCTTTGAGCATCGGCATCGCCATCGTTTATTGGTCCACCTCCAGCCTGTTTGAAGCAATGGGCAACTTGAGCCAACTCCCTCCCGCGATGGCCGCATGGTCGCCGGATATCCTGTTCGGCTTGGCAGGCGCTTATTTGCTTCTGCGAATCAAGACGTAGGGGTACTGACCACTGACAAGTGGGAGGTTTCCAGATGTTTCATAGACATACCCATGTTGGACCCCCTCAGTAAGGCGCCTGCGCTCCTGACCGGAGTCAAGGTCGGGCCGGTACCTGCGCCTCTATGGGAAATGCGACATGTGGGATCACGTCAGCAGGCAGGTTCGGAGCGAATTCCAACAGGGATTCCCTCAGCCGCGCTGCCTCCTCGTGCTCCACAGCGTAAAATGACACTGTGTCACTGCCATTGATGATGTTGTTCTGAATTGTCCACGTGCCCATCCGCACCCATTCCGGCGGCAGCACACCCATGAACCAGCTCTCGTAGATGATCGCGATGCGCGCCCCCTTTTGACTTGCCAGGCGCTGGATGTCCCGGGCTTGATAGGTGTGGTTC
>Ga0181520_10009149_pt1 | contig 13783 bp, 12 predicted proteins | sample PEATcosm2014_Bin_29_FD_132451 | JGI IMG/M metagenome (GOLD analysis project Ga0181520, IMG submission 132451) | Peatland microbial communities from MTU Mesocosm Facility, Houghton, MI, USA - PEATcosm2014_Bin02_30_metaG | ecosystem: Environmental > Terrestrial > Soil > Wetlands > Peat | place... | reverse complement strand
GCGCAGAACGGTGGGATGATCGGCTTCGCCCGGAAGGGCCTCGCCCGACGCCAGGCGGGCCATGAGAATGGCCTTGCCCTCGGCACAGACGCGCTGGCCCTGAATCTCGACAAGTTCGTCCTCGGGAACCATCTTGCCGGTCATCGCGCACTGCCCCATTCTGGGAGCTTCGGGAGGTCCGCCGGTGGTCATGATCGTGTCTCCAAAAAGGCGGCATTCGCCTCGGTTGCAAACGCCAATGCACGTGACAGGTTCTGTTGGCCGCCCAAGTTGCGACGAGCATAACAAGACACATCGGCGAATGTCCAGTTACGCCGCATTTTGGCGCTGTTCGGATCAGGGATTCATTTGCGCGATATTAAGCCGTGAATCGCTCTTCCTGAATCAACAGCGCGAGATTGACCACCGTCTGCTCGTCGGAGAGATGATCCAGGTCCGAAGGCAGGGCAAGCCCGGATCGAAAATGAGAAGCGGCCTGGGCGAAGAGTTGTTCGCGGACGGCCGGATCGATCTGGTCGCGGCGCAGGGCCAGGTCCATGATCAGATCGCGCTGGGGGCGCGTGATGCGCGTGAGGATGCGGTTTCGCAGGGCCGGATCGGTGCGGAAGGAGTTGACCCGCGTCTTTTCATTGGCCAGCGCCTGGGGCAATTCCTGCCGGACGTCGCGCACCACGATGGTGTCTGCGACCATGTCGCCAAGACGGCGATGCCATTTGTCGATGCAGGCGACCGAGCCGCCGACAACCATGCCGAACGGCAGCAGGTCCAACGGCCGCATCAGATTGCGGATCAGGACGTCGTTGAAGCGGAGCTTGCTTCCCTGTGCGGAAATGACGCGGATGTGGAATCGTCGCTTACCGGGGGACTGGCCCTGCCAATAGAGTTCGAAGAAAACGAAGTACGAAAAATCGAGAATGAACATGCCCAGGATGATGGCCGCCAGAACCCAGAAGGTGCCCAGGCCGCCCAGCCAAAGGCTGGCAAAGATGATGGCCGCGTAGCCGCTGATGATGAAGACCTCGTCGAGCAGCCAGGCGAGGCAGCGCGTGGACAATCCCGCGATGGCGTAATGAAACGCGACAAGCTCGGGGGTTGTGATGCGATATTTGTTCACGGAATTTCACCGCCGGGCCAAAGGCCGCAGTGTATCCCGCACGGCCCCGCCGTCCAATGGGCAGCGCGGTTGCGGATTGCCGGGCCATGTCCGATGTGTCAGAATCGCGGCATGGATTTCAACTACTTCCTGCGCGAACGGCGGCCGCGCTGGCAAAGGCTGGCGGAGTTGCTGGACCGCGTGGACAGCAAGGGGCTGCACGGCCTGAATCCGCGCGAGGCGGATGAGCTGTTTTCGCTGTATCGCCTGACCAGCAGCGATCTGAATCTGGTGCAGACGCGCACCGCCAATCCGAGCCTTGTCGATTATCTCGAGGGGCTGGTGGCGCGGGCGTACGCGGACCTGGTCGTCCCGCGCAAGGCCCATTTCTTCCGCGCGTGGTGGATGATCCTGCGGAATTATTTTCCGGCCGCGGTGCGGTCGCAATGGCGGGCGGTGAGCCTCAGCGCGCTGACGCTGGTGGCGGGCGTGATATTCGGCTTCGCCGCCACGTGGGCCAATCCGAGGGCGGCGGCGATCTTCCTGCCGCCGGAACACTTGCAGGAGACCCCGCGGCAGCGCGTGGCGGCGCTGGAGCAACTGGAACGCGATGGCAATTCCCGAATCAGCACCGTCAGCGAGCATTCGCTTTTGACGATCTATTTGTTCAACAACAACATCCGCGTCGGCGCGCTGGGTTTTGCATTGGGATTTACGTTTGGGATCGGGACGGTGATCGTGCTGTTTTACAACGGCGCCATGCTGGGCAGCCTGGCGGCGCTGTACTTCATGGACGGCGTTGGCAAGTTCTTTGTCGCCTGGGTCGGGCCGCACGGATCGATCGAGTTGCCATGCACCGTGCTGGGCTGCGCGGCCGGTTTCATGCTGGCGGCCAGGCAGCTTCGCCGCGGCGACACGACAATGATGGCGCAAATCCGCGAGATTCGGCCCAAGCTGGTGGATATTCTGGTGGGGTCGTCGAGCCTGCTGGTGATCGCCGGCATCATCGAGGGCGGCTTCAGCCAGATCAACGAACCGACGATCTCGTACTGGTTCAAGATCGCGGTGGCGGTTGTCCTGTTCATATCGCTTCTGGCGTATTTGTTCATCATGCCGGCCAAGCCGCGACCGGCCGCCGAGGCGATCGAAAATCAGGTTGCCGTTGCGCAAGGTCCATCCGGCGCGGCCGCTAGAGAATTTGCCGCGCCTTGATGGACAGATACGTGTTGAGCAGTTGGATGGTGATGGAATTGGCGTCGGCTTCCAGGACCGAAGCGCCGATGCGATGCAGTTCACGGGCGTAGGTGGCTCGCTCTTTGGTCAATTGCCGCGCGGCCAGAACCTGATAGAGCGAGCCGCGATCGTCGGCCGGGCCGGAGGCGATTCGATCCAGCAGCGGATCGCGCAGGCTGATGACGACGACGACGTGACGGCGGCTGGCCAGTTGCAGGCTCTCGGAGAGATTGGCCGCCAACTGCGGATCGTTGAGGTCGGTGAACAAAACCACCAGGCTGCGCCGGTTCTGCCGCGAGCGCAGCGAGCCCATCAGGGCGCCGTAGCTGGGAAACACCGGCTCGGGACGGGCATCGACCAGTTCCTCGATGATGCGGTGAACAGCGGGCAAACCGGCCGCGGGCTTGACGAAGCGATGCACCACATCGCCGAAGAGCGCCAGGCCCACGCGGTCGCCGTGCCGGTTGGCCACGTGCGCCAGCATGATCGACGCATCGACGGCGTAATCCAGCGCGGTGCCGGCGCCCACCGGATTGCCCATCATGCGTCCGCAGTCCAGGCACAGCACCACATCGTGGCTGCGCTCTTCCTGGTACATGTTGGTGATCGGCCGGTTGCGCCGGGCGGTGGCCTTCCAGTTGACGTCGCGGTAATCGTCGCCGGAAAAATAATCCCGCAACTGGTCGAATTCGCGCCCCGAGCCCAGCATGCGCTGGCGGTGCAACCCCACCAGGCTCGACGCATGCTGGCGGCGCAGAGCCTCGTATTCGGTCATGCCCCGCAGGCTCGGAAAGACCTTCACCTGCGCCCCCGTCGGCAATGTCGATCGCCAGCGGGCGATGTCGGCCGGTCCATGCACGTCGATCCGCGCCGGCGGAACTTCGATCACTCCGCGCACGCGCGGCGTCGCCGTCAGCGCCAGCCGCACCACTTCTCCCGGCGCCAGGCTCACCATCGCCGTGTTGACCGTGCCCTCGATTCCATCCGGCCAGGGCTGGCGAATATGCACCACCAACGAACGTCTCGATCGATTGGCGATCCGGTAGGTGAATTCCTCCGCCCGCCCCACCTGCACGCGAACCCAGTTTTCGCGCTCGATATCGACCGGGGCACGCTTGAGTCCCCGGCCCTCCCACAGGCTCGCGGCGATGATCAGGGCATCACCGAGGACGGCGATGCCGGCCACGGCCGGTTCGACGATCGCCGCAATCAGCACCAGCGCGAGAATCGCCGCCAGCATCAGCGCCAGCCGTCCGGGCACGATCACCGCGGCACCTCGATCTTGTTCAGAATGCCGCGGAGCACCTCGGCGCGCGTGAGTCCGGCGATTTCGGCCTCGGCGGTGAGAGTCATGCGATGGCCAAGGACGGGCTCGAGCATGGCGACCACGTCGTCGGGCGTGACGAAATCACGGCCTTGCAGCAGCGCGCGGGCCTTGGCGCTGCTGAGAAGATAGATCGACCCGCGCGGGCTGGCGCCCACCAGCACCGATTCCTGCTCGCGCGTGGCGCGCACGATGGCGACGATGTAATCCAGCACCGGCCCCTCCACGCGCACGCCCGGAAGCGCGGCACGCAATTGCACCACCTGATCGGTCGTCAGCACCGGCGCAATCGTGCGGGCGTCAAGCCGGTCCGGCGGATGGCCCCGATGCACCGATTCCACCACGGCGCGTTCGGCCGTCACGCCCGGATAAGGCACCGCAATCTTCAGCAGAAACCGATCCTGCTGCGCCTCGGGAAGCGGATAAGTTCCCTCGAATTCGATGGGGTTTTGCGTGGCAAACACAGTGAAGATCGGCGAAAGCTGGTGACGCACGCCGTCGATCGTGGCGTGCCTCTCGCTCATCGCCTCCAGCAGCGCCGACTGCGTCTTGGCCGGGGCGCGGTTGATCTCGTCGGCCAGCAGAAGATCGGTGAAGATCGGCCCGGAGTGCAGGCGAAAGGTGCTGTTGCTCAGGTCAAAGACATTGGTGCCGACGATGTCCGAGGGCATGAGATCCGGCGTGAACTGGATGCGTTTGACGCGGCAGGAGAGCGTGGCCGCCAGCGCGCGGATGGTCAGCGTCTTGGCCACGCCCGGCACGCCTTCCAAAAGCGCGTGCCCGCCGCATAAGAGCGTGATCAGTACCTGGTCGATCACCGCCTCCTGGCCGAAGATGACTTTTGTCAGTTCGGCCCGGATGGCTTTCAGGCCGTAGCCGGCCTGCTTCAGATCTTCAGTGAGCGCGTCGGTCACGTTGTACCTCCAGCGTCAATTGGTGCGAAAGGGTCAGCAGGCCGGCCAGCGCGGCATCCAGACGAAATCGCCGGCGGTTGGCGCCGGGCGGTCCTTCGGCGGCGGCCTGTTCAATAGCCTGGCGAAGCTCCGACGAAATCGGCGTTCCGCATTCGGGGCATCGATCGCTTGTCAGCGCATACAACTCGTATTGGCAATGGGGACAGGGAACCCGCTTCTCGGGGCTGTTGCGGGATATCTCTTCCGTCAGTTCGTCATAGCGGCGGCGAAGCTCCGGCCGCAGCGCCGCGGCGCGCGCCGGCAGTTCGTTGGCCGGGCAGCGCAGCGCCTCGCACAGCCGTCGCTGCACTTCGGCGTTGACCTGCTTGAATGTCGCATCGGTGTCGAACGACCGGCTGTAAAGGTAACCCAGAGTCTGGATCTGCTCGATGCTGGATCGCTGCCGCGCCGCCGGCGCCGCGTCGTTGCGGCGGTGGCCGGACGTGCTCCAGACGTACAGCAGCGCCATGAACCCCAGTTGCACCAGCAGCGGCAGCAGGCCGACATCGTGGATGAACCCGACGACCGTGGCCTCGTGACCGATGCCGTGCGACCACTCGTCGAAGATCACCGGGCCGTTGCCGATCAAAGCCAGCAGAAAATCGAGATTCCCGCGCTGGTTGAGAAACCCGTTGAGGGCGGGCGTCGGCGCTCCGATGACGATGAGCCTTCCGCGTCCGACGTTCATCGTGACGGCCACGGCGTTGTCGCCCCGGCTGGCCCGCCGCGCGATGGGCCGGGTGCTGGGACCGTCCGGTTCGGCAAACACCATCGGGCTCCAGAGCACGATGGAGGGCGCGGCGTTTGCCGGCGGGCTGCCGGCCGGTTGGGGCAGGTCCGCGCGGGCCACCACCACTTGCGCGCTTGCCTGGTCGGGGGAATCGCCGTCGGTCTCGAATTCCTCGGCCGATGTCGCGCTGGCGCCGGTGGGCTGAGTGCTTGCGGCGATCTTCATGCGGTCCATGAGATCGGTCGGCGAGCGGCTGAATTGTATGATGGTGTTGCCCTGCATCATCCAATCGACAAGCTGCTCGGTCGGAACGTGATTGGAACTGCGGCCGCCCGACGCGGCACCGAGCGTCAGCACCTGTATCAGAACACCGCTGCTGGACGAATCCAGGTTGGGCTGTTCGAGCGTATGCACCGCGATTCCGCGGTTGGCCAGAAGTTCGCGCAGGGCGGCCGTGCCGTAGGGATCGTAGCGCTCGGCCGAATAGACCGGCAGTTCGCCTTCGCTGCGGCTGCTGATGGCGGCGGCCTGATAGAACAGCGCCACGCCGACGGCAATAATCAGGATCGCCGCGATAAGAAAAATCCGGCCGGTCATGCCTGGCCCCCGCCGACCAGCGCGGCGACCGTGCGGCGCAACTCGTCGAGATTGCGGGATTCAGCGGCTTTTCGGCCGTACCAGACGCGGTCGAACAGCTCGGTCAGGTCGCTGAACGTGGATCGCTCCTGATCCGGGCCGTGGAAATGCTGAACGTAGGTCCAGTTGGTGCGATTGCGATTGTGCTCGATTTTTCCGGCGATATGCAGCCCCGAGAGCAGAGCCAGGTACAGCGCGCGGTACACAGCGCGGAAATTCTGCTCGGCGGCGAGGCGCTGGGCCTCGTCCATCCACTGCGCCGTCCCCAGCGCCAGGGCATCGCCGGAATCCATCGCCTGCTGGATCTGCTCGCGAGAAAGAATGTGCGGCAGAGGCGCGTCGCGCCGCAACTGGCCGGTCATCTTTGCCAGGAGAAACGCGATAAGGATCACCGCGATTGTTCCGATGAACCACGCCAGCGCCTTGAGGATCGCTGGCAGGCTCATGGCCGTACCCATGTTGATCGGACCGGGGTTCCAATGCGGCATGAGTCTTCCCAGCCAATCAAAGAAATCGCCCAGTTGATGGCGGACCCATTCCAGAAGCGTCAATTTGGAAAAATCGACGTCGGGAATGTTCCCGGCCTGCCGCTGTTGCCAGGCGGTGTACATCGGCTCGTGCAGGATTTGATCGAGTTGCTGATGCGGGTCCGGCGCCGCCGCCGGCTGCGCCGACGCCAGCGCGCTGAAGAACGCGATCAAGACCAGTGCCGGCAGCAGGCTGCGACGTCGGATCATGGTTGCATTTCCGTCATCCCGGCCAATCTCACGCGCAAATCGGTGGCCACGCGCCGCGATTGCGAATCGTAATAGATCACCACCGACGCTATTGTCCAGAACATGTCGATCGCCAGAAACACAAAATAGATGATTCCCAGCCGCCACGGCCAACTGTTCAGCGTCAGGATGAACTGGCCGGTGTTCAGACCCAGCAGGCTCGGTATGTAGCTTTGCGTCAGAAGATACTGGCAGACAAAAATGGCCAGCGTCATGTAGAGGGCGATGGCGGTGACGGCCAGTGAGATTCGAAAAAGCCGGCGGGCCGAGTGTTGAATCCACGAGAACGCCACCGCCAGGCGAGCCAGGGTGGGCTGCGAATTCTCCAGCAGCAGGGGCGCGGCAAAGCTGCCGGCGTACAGGCCGTAAAACGCCGGCACGCCCGCCAGCAGGCTGCCCCAGGTGATGGCGATGTTGCTGTAGAGACGGATCAGGAGGATGGGAGCCAGTCGCGACCAGAACCGCGTGCCGCGCACGCCCTGAAGATCGCAGGCCACCATGCTTTGCAGTTTGGAAAGCAAGACCCATCGCCATACGGTGGCCGCCGCCAGCAGCAGGCAATATTCCGCCGCGTCGCTGCGACGTTCGCCAACGACCGCCTCGATCAGCAGCCCCGTGACAACCGCGTGCGGCGCCATCGCCAGAACATACATCGGCAGCACGCGGTCGATCCGCCGCCGCAGGTACTCCGCCGCCGCGTCCAGCGGCGCTGTACACGGCCCCTGCGTTTGCAGAAGATCGGCTACCTCCGCGGATTTGGCCACGCTCGTTGTCACTGACCCCCCGGCCGAAGCATGTCCATGAAGACCGTCGCCGTCGACAAGTACGCGGCGTACACCAGAAAAAACAACAGCGGCGCCAGCACCCAGGCCACAATACCCAATGTCACGTTCAGACCCAGCCCCCGTCCGGCCGCGGCCCGCCGCTGCTTGTGCAGGAGTTCAAGTCCCTCCTTGCTGTAGTTCACCCCCTCGTAGCGCGTCGAGCATTCGCCGCAGATCGGCTTGCGCGTCATCACGCAAATGCCGATCGCCGCGCGATCCGGATGATTGACGCAATACTGGTGCTCGATGGCCATGGACAACAATCCCCAGGCCGGGCGCTCAAACGTGCATCCTCGTACCGACGCGTCAGCCGTTGCCGGCCGTTACCAACCGCCAACCACGCCGATCCCGCCCACCATTTACTCTTCCGCCGCCATTTTCTCAACTCGCCTTCAAACTGACGGTGTACACATTGCGGCCATCGCGGTGGAAGAACTGCAAGCGCAGCGTGTCCATCCCGGCGGTGGCGGGAAATATCGCGTTGGCCGTGGAACGCGGTTTGGCGGCGACGCGGCTTTCGCCGGTGGCGAGCACTTTTTCGCCGGCCAGCGCCTGCCATTGGCATGTGAGCTCGGCAAGGTCGGTGAAGGAGTAACGGTTCTCGATCGCCACCATGCACTGCCCGCCCGCCGGCGACACGGTCGTGGCCGTCGTGTTCACCGGGCTGTAGACCAGCTTGAGGTTCGCATACAACGGCCGAAGCTGGCGATCCGTGGTCACGGGGTTGGGACCGCCGGTCAGTCGCATTCCGGTCGTCGCGTCGGCCGATGGAACGCCATTCACCGCCGGTCCGGAACCGGGCACGAAGCTGGCGGGCGGAACACCCGGGCTGTGAAACGACCAGCGCTGGGGGAACTTGTCGGTCTGGCCCTGATTCTGCCATTGATAAAGGAAGGCCCCGGCCATGGCGTCGTTGGGCCAGATGACATCCCAGGCATACGCCACCCCGCCGCCGCTGGGCGAATACTCGGTCAGGAAGGCCGGAACCCGCTTCCGGTTGGGGCTGGCGGCCATGGCCCTGATCACGTCGATCTTCGGATAGTGGTAGTCCTCAAAGTCGGTCCCGGGGTTCTTGTCCAGGTTCTGCTGGGAGATGAAGGCCAGCCGGGTGGGATCGTGGGCCTTCATGTAGTCGAACTCGGCCTGGTTATTGATACCGTATCCGCTTTCGTTACCGCAGCTCCAGGCCACCACGCACGCGCGGTTCTTGTCACGGTTGAGCGTCTCCATCGACCGAAATGTGTATGCCCATGTGCGGCCGGCGTTGTTGATCTCGTTGGACACCCAACAGGTGGGGATTTCATCGAGAACGTAGAACCCGGCCTCGTCGCACAGCTCCATGAACCGTTCGGCGTGCGGGTAATGCGTGGTGCGGATGGCGTTGACGTTGGCCGCCTTCATCAGCGCGATGTCGGTGTCCCAGCACTCCTCGGTCAGGGCGTGGCCGTACGGTGTGAATTCCTCGTGCCGGCAGACGCCGGTGAACTTGACCGGCTCGCCGTTAACCTCAAGCACGCCGTTCTTGATTTCGACCTTGCGGAATCCGATGCGATCCTGCACGCGCTCGACGAGGGCCTGGTGATCATCCCAGAGGCGATAGAACACGTAATACAGATTCGGTTTCTCCGCCGACCAGAGCCTGGGGGCGCTCACCGGCGCGGACAGCGACACGGTGGCCGAACCATCCGCCCCGATATCACCCCCCTGGCTCATGGCGGGCACGATGACTTTCGTGCCGTCGAGGGAATAAAGATCACCGGCCACCACGAAATGCGCCCCGGCCGGGCCGGCGACACGGACCGTGCTCCTGAGCGTGGCGTCTTTGTATTGCGAATCGAGATCGGTGACGACGGTGACATCATCGACGTGCAGTTGGGGCAGGGCCAGGAGGTAATTATCGCGGTAGATTCCGCCGAGGCACCAGAAACTGCCTTTGCCCATGTTGCTGGTGGCGGTCTTCTTATAGACACGAACCGCAAAGAGATTGTTCTGCCCCGGCCTCAGCGCCCCGGTGACGTCGATGTCGAAGGCGGTGAACCCGCTTTCGTGGTAGCCGCAGCGATGGCCATTGACGTACACCTCGGCCCCGTCGAAAACGCCGTCGAAATGCCAGAGGACTTTCTGGCCGGCAAAGGCGGCCGGAACCTGCACCCACCGGCGGTACAGCCCGATATCATCGGACGGATTGGCGACGCGGTCCTGGTAGGTCAGATTGGAAAAGCCTTCGATTTCCCAGTTGGCCGGAACGGGGATGTTCGCCCAGTCGAGGTCCGATGCGCCGACCGTGGCGAATTCCGGAACCGCGGCGCCGGCGGGCAGTTCACCCTCAACCGCGGGACTGGTCCCGTGATCGAGCTTGAAGCGCCATGTGCCGGTCATGGACAACACGGCGCTATTCCCCGGCCGCAGCCGATCGACGGCCACCGGCGCATCGCCTGGCACCGGCACCGGCGCGGCCAAGGCGCACGCCTCAACGCAAAGGCACGCCAATACGGCCATGGACAAGTGCTTGAACATTCGGTGTCCTCCTCGTGCAGAATAGCGGGTATCATAAACGTGCCGGGCCGCCCGCCGCCAGAGCGCCGGCCCGGCCGCCGGCGATTGTCGATCCCCTTCGGCCGGAGTGTGCCCGATTTTCCGGGCAAACATAAGTCGATGCAGGCCAAGCTCTTTCCCCCTCCCCTGGTATTCCGGGGGAGGGTCGGGGTGGGGGCCGCCCGGTGCGACGTTCGATGCCGGTCAAGCGATGGCGCGCCGCGCGAAAAACCCCCACCTCACTCCTCCCCCGGCGTACCAGGGGAGGATGAAAAGGCGGCCTCCCGGAAATTCGGGCACTCTCTTCGGCTGCCTCGATGCCCCAGCGCCTTGTGGAATCCCAGGCAACAATTATCATGATCATCACCTTATCTCTATAGAAGGAGCACACTTCCATGAAAATGCGATCCTGGTTACTGGCGACTCACCTCCTGATCGTGACCCTGCTGCTGACCTGTACGCTCGCGGCACAGACGACCCTGCCGGCAAGCGGCGCAGCGCCCGCGCGAGCCGGCGCGCCGACAACCGCTCCCGCCCGCGGCCGCGGCGCCCGTGGCCCGGTCGCACCCCCTTCCACCACCCAGCCGGTCCTCCAGAGCGCCCAACGCCACGCCGATTTCCTCGCCCGCGCCAAACAGGGCAATATCGATCTGCTCTTCACCGGCGATTCCATCACCGACTTCTTCTATTACGGCCGTCCCGGCTATCCCCAGATGAACGGCCGCAAGGTCTGGGACCAGAATTTTGGAACTCTCAACGCCGCCGACTTTGCCGTCAGCGGCGCCCGCACCCAGAACGTGATCTATCAGTTTCAGAACGGCGAATTGGAAGGCTTCAAGGCCAAGGTCATCGTCATGATGATCGGGACCAACAACATCTCGGCGCGAAACACACCCGAGGACACCGTGGCGGGAATCAAGGCCATCATCGCCGAGATTCAAAAGCACCAGCCCGATGCCAAATTGCTGCTGCTGGGGATCTTCCCGCGCGGCAAGACCGCCGACGATCCCTGGCGGCCGGGCATCAAGCAGGTCAACGCGGCCATTTCCAAACTGGACGACGGCCAACACATCTATTACATGGACATCGGCGACAAATTCCTCGAGCCCGACGGCTCGATCTCGGCGGATGTCATGTCCGACGCCCTTCACCCGACCGAAAAAGGCTACACGATCTGGGCGGACGCCGTCCTGCCCAAGATCAAGGAACTCCTGGGCGTAAAATAGCGACAGGGCACAGGCCGCACGTTCATCAAAGGGATCGGATTCTTTTTGACCCTTTCCGTCCACCGCGCTACCATCCATCCGTGTTCTCGGACCAAGCCCCCCGACGCAATGACAGGATGTAGCGCATATGCTCCGCCGCCGTAACCGTAAGACCATCAGGCCAGCCACTCTTGTACTTGATCCCGCTTCGTTTCCGCCGGTGTATGCCAAGCCCCGGCCGGCCACTTTCGAACCGCTTGAGCGGCGCGTCCTGCTCAGTGTCAGCTCCTCGTCGCTGGCGGGACCGCAAACGGTTGGTTTTCAGAGAGTCTACGAGGAAATTTTCGATGGCACGGTCGATGGCACCACCACCGAAACCATCGCCGCGGTTGGCACGGCCTCATTCAACGGCGCCGGCGGCCTTACCGAATACGACGATAACGACGGCCTGGGCAGCATGACCCAGAATTTCATCAGCATCAGCAACACCAACGGTGTCAAAAACTACGGCGGCATCACCACGAATTCCACGGGATCCGCCACAACCACCTTTTCGCCCGCTTATGTCTCCATCCCCGCAACCTTGACCGCCGGAACCACCTACACCGCCGTCTATACCGGAACCGTCGTCACCTCTGGCGCCAACTCCACCACCAATTCCGGCGTGTTCAACTACAGCGTCGAACTCGCCTCCGATTCCACCCAGAGCATCACCGTCCCGGCCGGAACCTTCAACTGCTACCAAATCAATGTCTCCATCACCGCCACGGTCAACGGCGTGACGGAAACTCCCACAAATTCCACCGATTACTTTGCTGCCAGCATCGGCAAGGTCGAGTCCACCAATATCAGCACCACCGGCTCCGGGAGCAATATCACCCACAACACGTCGATGGAGGAACTGACCGGCTCCAGCATCGCCACCCTCACGCCCTCCCAACTCGCCTTCACCGGTGCGCCCGACACGGAAATTGTCGGACTGCCCTCCGCCACGCCCTTCACCGTGGCCGTTGAAGATGCCGACGGCAATACCGTCGCCACCGACTCCTCGGAGGTCACCGTCGCCCTCACCGCGCCCGACGGCGCAACTCTGGGCGGCACGACGGCCGTCGCGGCCGTCAGCGGCATCGCAACCTTCAGCGATCTCACTGTCGACCAGACCGGCACCTACACGCTCACCGCCACCGACGGCACGCTTACCAGTGCCCTCTCGCCGTCCTTCACCGTCGTCAATGCCACGCCGAACTTTGCCACGCTGACCAATGGCGCCCTCACCGTCATGGGAACCGCCGGTAATGACACCATCTCACTGACCACCAGCGGTTCAACCCTTACCGCCACGCTCAACGGCGTCGCACTCAATTTCCCACTGGCCTCCGTGACGTCCATCGATGTCGAAGGCGAGGCCGGCGACGACCTGATCACTCTCGGCGACGGCATCATCGGCTCCAGCGTCCAGGGCGGACCCGGCGATGACACCATCATGGGCGGGCCCGGCAACGACACGATCGGCGGCGGGGCCGGCAATGACTCTCTCTCCGGCGGACCCGGCGATGATTCCATCAAGGGCGGCGCGGGCGATGACCTCCTGGCCGGCGGAAAAGGCAACGACACCCTCCTCGGCGGCCTCGGCAACGACACCCTGCGCGGCGCGCTGGGCGACGATTCCCTCAACGGCGGCGCCGGCACCAACCAGCTTTACGGCGGCCAGGGCAACAACGTCTTCTATTGCGTTAACGGAACCGACGACCAGATCTTCGTCGGCGCCGCCACCAACGACAGCCTCATCTACAGCCCCAGCGACAATTACATCATCGAGAGCGGCACGATTCCGCCGGGCAACATAACCCTCGCCTGACGGCCGCACGCCTTCGTTTTCGCCAAACTGCACCCCCACGCATCCGTGAAATCCGTGGTCAGCATGGATTTGCTCCGCGTCTCCGCGTGAGATTTCTCCTAAGTAGTTGCTCGCATTGTGGTTACACCCCCAAACGCGCCACAACTCTCATGTCTGCTCACCCCGGTTTCCAGCCGAATATCGCGGTTTCGCTTCCCGATTGCGACGAAAAAACGCGCCAAATGTCTCGAAAAAGTTGGACTTTGCCTGTAGGAGTTGGAACTTTGCCCGGCCGGGTCGAATCTGGGCGCGCCAAATTGGCCCGCCGGGCAATTCCCTACTTAATCTCTCGACAATGTCCTATTTACCGGCCTTCGCCGGTGACGCCCGCTTGGTAACAGAAGGAAAGCAGGCCGCAATTCGCTGGAGGTAACGCAGCACGGGCGAATGTGGTAGCACCGCCGCGGCGTCGGGCCTGGCGCCCAGCGGCCGGGCAGGCCGCAACGAGCCAGCAGGACAACACCGCCAGCATGAACTCCATGCGCTGCCGGGCGATTGGCCGGTGCCCCGACCCAGGGGCTGGCTGGCGACGGTGAACTTGCCGGCCGATGAGCAAGAGGAGACAATGATCCGCGAT
>Ga0181520_10009147_pt1 | contig 13785 bp, 11 predicted proteins | sample PEATcosm2014_Bin_29_FD_132451 | JGI IMG/M metagenome (GOLD analysis project Ga0181520, IMG submission 132451) | Peatland microbial communities from MTU Mesocosm Facility, Houghton, MI, USA - PEATcosm2014_Bin02_30_metaG | ecosystem: Environmental > Terrestrial > Soil > Wetlands > Peat | place... | reverse complement strand
AGTTAGACAATATTGATGGCGCTAAAAATGCTGCAGAAAGAGCGTTAAGAGTGAATCCTTTTTCTTCACAAGCTTATGCAACGTTGGGAGAAATTTATCTTCGCGGGGAAAATTATTCTGCTGCTAAAAAGATGTACGAAATTGCATTACATCATAATGCGGAAAATAATTTTGCTAAAACAGGGCTTCATAATACAAATAATGCTTTAGGATTACCAGGAGGCAATGTGAAGTTAAGTTATCAAAGCTTGACTAATCAATAATTGCTGATTATTTCCATTCTCTTTATAAGAGAAGAGGCGGGGGATGAGTTAAAATGCATAACAAGTATTTTTTACACAGGCTTTTTTGGTTGTGGTTATTTAAATATAAAATATTACGTAATATGAATCGTTAATCTTTTTAAAACATGAAATTATACTTATGGAAACAGTAGATAATTATCAGCAGGCAGCCGTATATTTTGAACGGAAAGATTTCAGTTCTGCGCAAAAAATTTTATCCGATCTGTCTGTCGAAAACCCGGCTGATTTTGATGTCCTTAACTTTTTAGGGATTATAATGCTGAACTTTGGCAGCTACAATGAAGCAATTTCTTATTTTGAAAGGGTAATTGCAATTTGTGAACTTCATCCTATAGCACATTATAATCTTGGGCTTTGCCTTCATCATCTCAAAGATACGCAAGCGGCTTGTTTGCATTACAAAAGAGCTGTTGAACTAAAACCGGATTATATAGATGCAATTAATAATCTGGGAGTTGCATTTCTTGATCTGAAAGATTTTCCAGAAGCTGAAAAAAACTTTAACACAGTAATAACTTTACAGCCTGATAACGGGAAAGCATTCAACAATAGAGGTAATTTATTCTATAATCAGGACAAATTTGACCTGGCGGAAAAAGATTATCAAACTGCTATAAAACTTGAACCTTGTAATCCTGAATTTAATTTCAACATCGGTAACTGTTATATGCAACAAAAAAAGTTGAATGAAGCATTAAAGTATTTTTTTAAAGCTTTGGAATTAAATCCAAATGATACTCTTGCGTATAATAATATTGGACTGACATTATTTAAACTTCATAAATTCAAAGAAGCAGAATTATATTTTAAAAAGGCGCTTTCTAAAGATCCTCAAAATGCCGAAGTACATTTTAATTTGGCAGGCTGTTACAGGTAACTTGGCGAATCTGCTTCCACGAAAGAGAGTTTAAATAGTGCTATAGAAAGCTATAATAAAGCCGTTGAAATTGATCCGAAGCTTAGAGGCGCACTTATAAACATAGGTAATATTTATAAAAAGTTGGGTAACGAAAAAGAAGCCGAACAATATTTTGATAAAGTTGCGGATGACAATAATGCAAAGGTAATTGCTTTTACAAACCTCGGTGTATTAAGGATGGGCCTTGGTTTTGTAGAAGAGGCAATTGAATATTTTAATCTTGCATTGAAAGCTAATGACAACATTACGGAACCCCATTATAACAAGGCTCATGCACTTTTAATAAGCGGTAATTTTGCCGAAGGCTGGAAGGAATACGAGTGGAGGAAGAAAAGAAAAGAATTTCTTCCTAGAGAATTCTCAAAACCGGAGCTGGTACCGGGAATCGATGTTAAAGGAATGCGAATTCTTGTATACGATGAACAGGGACTTGGGGATGCAATTCAGTTTATCAGGTTTGTCCCGCTGCTTATTAAACAGGGTGCCATTGTAATAGTGGAGTGTCACGAATCGCTTTATGAATTATTTAACGAGTCTGTCCATAATACGTCAATAATAAAAAGAAATGAAGCTAAAGAACCGGAGATAGAATACGATTATCAGATCCCGCTTTTAAGCCTGCCGCTTTATCTTAATATAGTGACTGAAGATTTTACAAAGGGAATTCCTTATATTTTTGCCAACCCAGCCAGTACTCAAAAAATGTTCGATCTAATTGGTGTAGAAAATAATCTGAAAATTGGAATCGTTTGGGGAGGAAACCCGAATCATACAAGTGATTATAAAAGATCATGTAAGCTTAGACATTTTAAATCTTTGCTTAGTATTAATGGTACTAAACTTTTTGCACTTCAAAAAGGCAATCCCCTGCAACAAGTAAATGAAATTGATTTCCCGCTCGTTGTTTTAAATGAACATTTGAATACATTTATGGATACTGCCGGAGCAATAGCAAATCTTGATTTAATAATTACTATAGATACTTCTATTGCACATCTTGCAGGAGCAATGGGAAAACCTGTTTGGCTCCTTCTTCCTTTCTTCCCTGATTGGCGATGGATGCTAAAAAGAAAAGACTCCCCATGGTATCCTTCAATGAGGTTGTTCAGGCAAAGTGAAGATGATAATTGGGGATTTGTTTTTACTGAAGTATTTAATGAATTGATGAAAATAATAATGCAACAAAAATGTAATGCTCAAACAAATTTAGACTTAAGCACACAATCAGATTACTCTGCTTTAGCAGCTTTAGATAATCAATTTAATCATAACGGTGACTTGAAACGAAAAGGTAAATTGTTTTTAGGACTTTCGGGTACCGGTGATTTTGGCTGGGGAGTTGTAAATAAGTACTTAAAACAAGAAGTATCAAGCAAAATTGAAGTCCGAAGCTTGGAAGAAAACCAATATCCGGCTCTGGATGAACTTAAACATGCGAAAATTTTCCAATTGATAAAAGATCTGGATTTTAACCCACTTTTTGAAATTAAAGGGAAAGAAAATTTTGGTTATACGGTTTTTGAAAATGAGTTGAATGTTAAGTCAGTAAAAAATGCTAAAAATTATGATAAAATTATTACGGCTTCTACATGGGATTATAATAAACTACTGGCTACCGGAATAAATAATGCCGATCTGCTAATTCAGGGAATTGACCCCAAAATGTTTTATCCTGATGACAAAAAACGCGTCGATAATTTGTTTGTAATCTTTTCAGGTGGAAAGTTTGAAATTAGAAAAGGGCAGGACCTGATTCTAAAAGCTATATCCGTACTTCAAAAAAAATATTCTGATATCATTTTAGTAAATGCTTGGTACAATGCCTGGGTTGAATCATTAAGATTAATGAGGTTTTCTAAGTATATTAAGTATGAAGAGAAGGGAAATACCTGGGATGATTTTATGAATAATATTTATTATTGTAATGATATTGACCCTAAAAAAATATTTACTCTTCCTTTAGTTCCCAATAAGGATTTGCGAAAAGTGTATTTAAAATCCGATATAGGCCTTTTCCCCAATAGATGTGAAGGCGGTACAAATTTAGTAATGATGGAATATATGGCGTGCGGTAAACCGGTAATTGCTTCATTCAATTCAGGGCACAAAGATGTATTAACCGAAAATAATTCAATTATGTTAAAAAATATGAGAGAGTTTAAGCTTTTTGATTCTGAAAATACTCTATTCGCTGATTGGGAAGAGCCGGATATTGATGAAATAATTACAAAAATTGAATTCGCTTATCATAATAGGAGTGCTTTAAAAGAAGTCGGCAATAAGGCTGCCGAAACTATGAAAAAATTTACCTGGGCTAATACAGCGTTGAACCTGTTAAAAGCTGTGGGGCTTTAGTTTTCTAAGCTTATGTTAAACCATCAATTATTAAATAAAAACGAAATTCTTAATTACTCACATTTTGAAAATAACGAAAATCGTCTCCTCTTTTTGGTTAATAAAAGCTGCCAGGAAAAAAAATTTACAGAGGCATTATATTATTTAACAAAGCTTACTACCAATTTCCCGCGTAAACCAGAATATTTTTCGGGAATGGCAATAATTCAAAAAAAACTGGGTGATTATAAAGAAGCAGAAAAAAATTACAAAAAGGCGGTTGAGATTGATCCTAAATTATCTGAAGGCTATTATAATCTTGGTATCCTTATTTATGAACAAGGTAATCTTGATACAGCAATAAAATATTTTTGGAAAGCTATTGAAGTACAGTCAGATCTATATCTTGCATATTATAATCTTGGAAATGCATATCGGAAACGCAATGAATTAAATTTATCACTTGATTGTTATAAAAAAGCAATCAGTTTAAAAAAAGATTTTGATGACGCTCATTATAATCTTGGTGTCGTTTTTGAAAAGAGAAGAGAACTCGCAAAAGCTATTGAATGTTACGAAAAAGCAATTCATTGTAATTCAAAAAATTTGAATGCTCATTGGAACCTTGCACTTTTATATTTACAAATCGGGGACTTTTCAAAAGGGTGGGTGAAGTTTGAGGTAAGGAAAAATAGAATCAAATCCCTTAAAAGAACCTTTTGTAAGCCTGAACTTATTTCAGAATCTGTTAATGGTAAGAAAATACTCGTTTACAGTGAACAAGGATTAGGAGATATAATACAATTTTCAAGATATCTTAAAATGTTAAAAGATTGCGGTGCTTTTGTAATATTTGAATGTAAACCTCAATTATCAGAGCTATTTAAAGACTTTGATGAAATTGATTTATTGATTCTTGTAAATAATTATAGTGAAAATAGTATAGTGTACGATTATCATATATCATTGTTAAGTCTGCCTTTATATTTTAATACAACTTTAGAATCCATTCCTTTGGGAATCCCATATCTTAGAGCCAATCCGGATAAAGTTAAAGAATGGGAAGCAAAAATTAAAAATGTAAAATATATTAATATTGGTATTGTATGGTCCGGAGCCGAATCAAATATAACCGGGAAAGATAGAAGCTGTGCGCTGAATGATTTTATACCATTGTTTGCTATTAGCGGGATAAAATTATTTTCTATCCAAAAATCCGGGAATAAAGAAGAAATAAATTATTCCGACTTTCCTGTTATAAGTTTTGACAGCTTTGATTCCGTACCTTTTTTGGATACAGCAGCAATTATTGAAAATCTCGATCTCGTGATTTCAATAGATACTTCTATTGCACACCTTGCTGGAGCTCTCGGCAAGCCCGTGTGGACCCTGCTTCCGTATTATTCAGATTGGCGCTGGCTTTTAAACAGTAATGATTCACCGTGGTATCCAACTATGAAATTATTCAAACAATCCGAACCTGGCGAATGGGGCAAAGTATTTTCCGCGGTTGCAGATGAAATAAGGAATATACTTATATTAAAAAATCAAGACATGGGCTTGATATGATCTCCCTAAGCATGATTGTAAAAAATGAGGAAAAGTATTTAAGGGATTGTTTGGAATCCGTAAAGGGTATTGTTGATGAAATTATTCTGGTCGATACAGGCTCTGCTGATAATACTTTGCAATTAGCCGGAGAGTATGGCGCAAAGATTTTTTATTTCAAATGGATAAATGATTTCTCGGCTGCACGAAATTATTCTTTAGATCGTTGCACGGGAGATTGGATCCTTTATTTGGATGCCGATGAGAGACTCTCAGAAAAATCAATAAATCAATTAAAAGCGCTTACCTGTATAAAAAATAAAATTGCTTACTATTGTCAGGTATGTTCTATTGATGAAATTAACCAGAGACCGTCTATTATGTCTTATGTCAGGCTCTTTCCAAATGAGAAAGCATTACGATTTGAAGGAGCTATCCACGAACAAATTGAATATTCACTAAAGAAAAATAAAATCAGGATTACAAATTCTGAGATTAAGATTTTACATGTCGGCTATAACCTTACTAAAGACGGCTTGATTTTAAAAGCAAAACGAAATTTAGACATCCTATCAAAGGAATATCAAAAGAATAATTCTTCATATTATGCATTCCAGCTTGGGCAAACGTACGGTATTTTGGAAAATAAACCGGAAGCTGTTAAATATTTTAAAGTAGCGGTTCGGGATAGTTCGTTGAAACCGGAATATAAATCTACGGCATATAGATATCTTTCAATAGATTTTACCGATAAGCAGGATTGGAATAAGGCATTGGAAATGATAGATGAAAGTATACGATGCGATTCAAATCAACCTCTGGCGTTGTTAGTAGCATCTCAAATTTATTTAAAATTATCCCGTATTAAGGATGCAGAATCTTACTGTGTAAAAGCGTACGAAGTGAATTCAAAACTTCTTAAAGAAAGCAGTTCTTCAAATCAGGTCATATTACTTTCGGAAAATAATATTCTTTATCATTGTCTGAATATTGCCGCATTGTTGCAAAGTGTCGATTTATTTAATTTTTTTTATAAGAAACTTGAAAATTTCAATTTTGCAGCGTCTGATACAGACAATAAAAATGAAATGATATTATTTGATATCCTCTTAAATAATAAAAAACTTGAAGAAAATAATTTAGTCGAATTATTAGAATGTCTTAACGTAGATAATTTGAATATTTTTATTACAATTTTAGAACATTATAATGTCATTGAGTCCAAAGTTGCTATTCTAAAAATAATCTCCGATAAATTTACTCAAAATTCCATTATTTTAAATAAGTATGGTTTGGCGTTAGCCAATATAAAGAATATTGAAGAAGCAGTGTTAGTATTAGAAAAATCGCTCGATATTAATCCCGATGATCCCTCCACAGTGCTTTATCTTATTTCAATTTATATTCAAAAAAGTAACTTTCAGAAGATTAATTCCCTCTTAAAGTTTGCCAAGAACAAATATTCTGACTTCCCTGCAATAATTGATAAACTAAAATTAATAGAGCAAAAATTGAGCATCCGATAAAAACAACTTTTTTACCTCTAAACTTTTTCAGCTACCCTATCGATAATGTTGTAGAGATGAAGATCTCAATAAATAATTAAAACATCGGGAAAGGATTCCCGGCAAACAAAACTACATGGAGGTTTATTATGGCTTTCTCAATTTATGGAAACTCGGCCGCAACTCAGGCCTACAATTCGTTGTTAACAACGACAAATTCAACTCAGAATGCTCAGTTACAGCTTGCTTCAGGAAAAAGTATCAACAGTCCTTCTGATAATAGTTCTGGTTTCAGAGTTAGTTCTGAACTTAATACACAAATTACTCTAATGCAGGCGGCTTCAACAAACGTTAGCTCTGCACAAAACTTATTATCAACCGGTGAATCAGCTCTGAGCAATGTTAATGATCTTCTAACCCAAATTCAAGGAACAATATCTTCGGCATCTGATCCTACAGCAGATCTTTCATCTCTTGCCAGCGATATAAACTCTCTTGGAAATGAAATTAGCGCCATCTTCACTAATACCAATTTTAATAGTACAGCTTTATTAAGTGGAAGTACATTGCCGACCGGCGGAAACTTTGTATTTGCAACAGGTCCAAATGAAAAAACAACCATCAATTTTGGTAATTTAACTACCCTGAACCTTTCTTCTATTACCGGTTCCGGTGCAACTGCCTCAAACATTACATCAATTAATATAAGTGCTCTTCAAACAGCAGTGCAGAATGCATTAGGCAGCATAGGTAATTATGAACAGAGAATGTCTGTAAAAGCAAATTACCTTACTTCAGCTATTACAAATGCCCAGTCAACAGTAGATAGTTTGACAGGTGCAGATACTGCTAAAGAACAACTTGCTTCTACGCAGGGACAGATTGCAGAGCAAATATCAACTTCAATGCTTTCGCAATTAAGCCAGGCTCCTCAGCAATTGTTAAAATTATTCCAATAATAGATAACATTTAAAGTATCTTATCCCCGCTAAAACCGGGGATAGGATATTTAATTTATTAATCAGCCTTTAATTCTTATGTACAGTTCAAAATCTAATAATAACAGGAATAGCAAACTGAACCCTTATTTCGTAAAAGAAATATTGGAGGCAAGCCCACAACAGTTGCTGATAAAAATATATGATTTTGCCATCGTTAATTGCCAAAAACATGACCTTTATAAAACAAATGCTGCACTTCAGGAGTTAATAAATGGGCTTAGATATGACAGAGAGGATGTAAAAGAAATATCTATTGGATTTTTAAAACTATATCAATATTGCCAGAATGAAATGAGACACAAAAACTATGATATAGTTCTTGAAATTTTAACGGGATTAAGAAATTCCTGGCTTGAGGCATTTAGTAAATTAAGGTTATAATATGGCGGCTACCAGTTCAATAGGTTCAACTAATTCAACAACTCCTTCTGGACTTACTAGTCCTGTTATTTCTACCCCTATATCTGCTTCCACTGCTGCCTCGACTGCTTCCACTGCTGCCGGTTCTTATACAAGTTCAACTGCCCAACAAATTGATCAGTTGGTAACTCAATACACGCAATCGTTAGATCAAGAAAAAGTTACGCCTTTACAAAACCAGGTACAAAAATACCAAAATATCACAAACGCTTACAGTACTCTTTCTACTGACTTAACGAATTTTCAATCAAACTTAAAGAATCTGCAATTGACAGATTCGAATGATGTTTTCGGTTCAAAGACTTGTTCTACATCGGATAGCAGTTTTGTAACAGCAACTGCGACAAGTTCCGCTTCATCAAGCGGTTATCAAATTCGGGTTAATCAACTTGCGCAAAGCGATGTCCTTGTTTCACAGGATGAAACTTCTTCCGATACATGTTCTTTGACAGGAACACATACTTTTAATATTACATGTGGAGGTGGAACTAATGGAACTTATTCGGACCCGGTATCGGTGACGTTTGGTTCCAGCGAAACCAATCAAACAGCAATGCAAAAAATTGCAAATGCGATCAATCAAAGTCAGGCAGTCGTTACATCAAGCGCTGTTACAGGCACTACAGCATATACCGGGGGACCAAGCACTTTCTCTGTAAATTTAAATGGTACTTCCCAAAACATTACTGTTAACGGAGGCGGTACGTATGATGACCTTTTGAATGAACTGGTTTCAAATATTACCTCTAAAGTTACTGGTGTTACTGCGGCGAAATTAACTAATACACCCAGCACCGGACAGGAAGAACTTCAATTAACTGTCAATGATCCTTCAGATTATATCTCTATTTCACCCGGCAGTGGAAATGATATTGTAACAAGTCTGGGAATAGGAGCTACAAACTTAAAATCTGCAGCCGGTTTGGTTACTGCTTCTGTTTTTTCGCCGACCACTACTACTTCGCAATTATCGCTAACTGCTTCAAAAACCGGTCTCGATTATAGAATTGAAAATCTGTGTGATACAAACGGTTCTTCTGCTTTATCTACTTTTGGGTTAAATGTCGGAACTGCCCGCCCGACATTCAATCAATCTTCAGAACCCAATACAGCAGGGTATATTTATCCGGATATTACTACTGATAATAATCAGTTGAATTCTAAAATTGAATTTAATAGTTTGAATATACAACGGGATTCCAACTCTATTAGCGATCTTGCTGCCGGTGTAACTTTCAATCTTGCATCTGTAATGCAATCGACTGATACAACTTGTGATATTACCATTTCTACTGATGAAGCTACTATAGAATCTGATATTAAAGATTTTTTAACAAAATTTAACGCTGTTTATACTAATATTCAAACCAACAGTGAGGACCAAGGTATATTTGTAGGAGATTCTAATGCAACAACTATTATGTCTGCACTAACTTCTACTTCATATTCATCAGTACCCGGAATTGCTAAAGGAGATTTAAATACCCTTGGGGAAATAGGAATTACTCTTAATTCCACAAATGGACTTACTATTACAGATGAAACTCAACTCAAGAATGCAATTACTAATAATGCTTCTCAGGTAGGAGCTATTTTTAATTCTTCAAGCGGAATTGCAAATACGCTTTATAATACAGTAACTCCATTTCTTGGAGCTGGCGGCTATCTGGCAAAAGCAACACAAATTTATAATGATGATATTACTAATCTAAACGATCAAATTGCAAGTCAAAATACCGAAATTGCTAGCCAAGGTGATAGTCTTAGGCAGGAATATGTAAATCTGCAGACTTCTTTGTCTGCAATGCAAGGTCAATATGCCATTTTTGGATTCGGTTCAACTAGTTCAAACTCAAGTCTGTTTGGGTCGTCATAAAATGCTGGTAAATGAAATAAATAAGATTAAATTTCTGCTTAATAATGTGATTTCTGATCTTGAATTAGCCGACTCGGAAGAATTTAATGGTAATTTTGAAAATGCCAAGATCAGAATGTATTTAATTAAAAAAATGAAAGATAATTTGGTTAAAGATTATTCTTTGGAAGAATTGCAAAGATTCGACGTTGAATTAGTTCCGCTGGCTAAACAAATTCAGAAAATATACGATAATATAATCAAGAAGAAAAAACAACAACTTCAGGAAGTTGTTAAACAGCTAAGACAGATTCAAAATAGGAAAAAATTGACAAATTATTATAGGTAGATTGTATGGATATTAATTCAGTGTCTAATTTAAATGGCGTTTATCTTCCCCATGATTTATCCCAAAAACAAAAGGGCCAACAAAATGGTCAGGATATAAAAATACAGGATAAATTGGAGCTTTCGGAAGAAGCTAAAAGTATTCAAAATTCTGCAAGCGTACAGCTAAGCAATCTGGATAAGATTTCTGATAGAATTAAGAACGATTTTTACAACTCTGATGAAGTCGTAAGTAAAGTTGTTGATAAGATTTATCAGGAAATTGGACAGGCAAATTAACTTTGACTTACAAAATATAGTACTCATCTCATATTATTTACTCACATTACGCAAAAGATACTTTAAATTGCCCGGTACTTGACTGCCGATAGGTTTACGCCGGGGACAACTAATTATACAATATTTCTGGCTTTTCTCAAAATTGAATGCGGCTTTCGACTTGGTCATCCATCTCTTTGAGAAAAGCCAATAATATGTAGGCAATCATTTCAGCCATAGTAGATTGTTGCAAAAAGGTCTAATTGCCCCTTCTTTTAAGCTTGGGGCAAAATGATCTCACTTATACTTGGCTTCAGTCAAAAGAATACATCTCATATTGGTTTAAAATCTATAATTATAAGAGGTTTTTGTACCCTGATTTATCACAAAGATGGTTATACATTAATCGTAGCAACTAAAAAAAATTTCGTTATGCAATATCCTGCTTAGACTGATAAGCCTCCCGCTCAATTCCCTTAGTTAAACTAGTGGCAGTTTGCTAAAATATTAATGACTGCCTAATATTAGCAGTGAATTAAATAAAATTTAAATCCCCTTTTAGTAAAAGATTGTTTGCTAATTAGAATTTAAATATTTATAATTCTAATTAGGATTTTAAATGGTGTAGCTAATTTTTTATTTTTTCGGTTAAGATGCCCCTAACAGACGATAATATTCAGGAAAATAAACTTCATTTGGTTGGCAAATTAACGGCCAGTCTGATTCATGAAATACGCAACCCGCTTTCTGCAATAAAATTAAACCTTGATTATTTAAAAATGATTGAGTCTCAACTTCCTGGTGAAGCTATTGAGTCTATCGATATGTGCAAAGATGCACTTGGGAGAATTCAGTATTTAATTGATAATATGCTTACTTTTACAAAGCGAAACAATAAAAGTCGATCTTTTTGTTCAATAAATGAAATAACGAATAGCGCCGTAGTTATTATGCGCTCTAATGCAGAAAGAAAAAATGTCCATTTAAATGTCCAATTGGATGAAGAATTACCTAAAAGCTATTTTGACAAAAGTAAATTATTACAGGTTTTTCTTAATTTAATTACTAATGCAGTTGAATCTTGTGAAAGCAACGATATAGTTAAAATTTTAACTTACCGCGAAAACTATGAAGTTATTGTTTGGGAAATAGTTGATACAGGTGTGGGAATCTGCGATGAAGATAAAAATAAAATATTTCAAGATTTTTTTACTAGTAAAGAAAAAGGTACAGGACTCGGTTTAAGTGTCTGCAGGATGATTCTTGAAGAATATCATGCATACTTAAATTTTGAAAGCAAATTAGGAGAAGGTTCCAGGTTTTTTATTAAGTTTAATCCAAATCTTATTCATGGTAATGATGAACTGCAAGATATTAATTATTGATGACGATAACCTTGTCTGTATCTCACTAAAAAAACTTTTAGTAAAACTCGGATACGAAGTTGAGACTTGTCTTGACGGAGGTGAAGCGCATGAAAAGATTGAAGAGTTCAAACCCGATATAATTCTTCTGGATATTTACCTAACTACACACAATGGATTAGAACTTCTGATAGAATTCCAAAAAAAGTATTATCACATTCCCGTAATTATGGTTACGGGCTATTCTGATGTAAAAATAGCAGTTAAGGCAATAAAATCCGGAGCATATGATTTTTTGTTGAAACCAATCGATATTGATCAGCTTCAAATTGTTCTTAAAAAAGCCTTGGAGAATTTAAACTTAAGGGCTGAAGTAGATAAACTTCATCAATTACTACACGAAGATGATTTGACCAACGAATTCTTTGGGAAAAGCAGTAAAATAAGGCATCTCCTTATTTCCGTCGAAAAGCTTGCAAAAAGTTCCGATACTACGGTACTAATTGAAGGAGAAAGTGGTACGGGAAAAGAGATATTTGCAAAATTTATTCATCAGAAAAGCCCAAGAGCCGCAGGCCCTTTTATTCAGATAAATTGCTCGGCAATTCCCAAAGAACTTGCTGAAAGCGAATTATTTGGGCATGAAAAAGGCGCTTTCACGGGCGCTCTACAAAAAACAAAACTTGGCAAATTTGAACTTGCTCAAGAGGGCACAATTCTTCTTGATGAAATAGGAGAACTGTCGCTTGATCTTCAAGTGAAATTGCTGAGAGTTTTGCAGGAAAGAAAATTTTACAGGCTTGGCGGTGAAAAGGAAATTTCTGTTAATGTTCGTATTCTTGCTGCAACAAACAGAAATCTGGAAGATGAAATTAAAAAGGGAACATTCCGGGAAGACCTATACTACAGACTTAATGTTGCCCGTATTGTAGTTCCGCCTCTTCGTGAAAGGAAAGAAGATATTCCTGTATTAGCTTTTAGTTTTTTGAAAGAATTCACTTCCAAATTTAATAAAAGAATAAAGGGGATAGATCCTGAAGTCCTTGAATTATTGGAACAGTATTCATGGAAAGGGAATATTCGTGAATTAAGAAATGTGATGGAAAGAGCTGCATTACTGATTGAAGAAGATGAATTAAAGGTACAGCATTTACAGTTTCTAATTGATTCAACATCGGTTAAACCTGAAGACGATGACAAATTTTTATTGAAAATTCCCCCAAAAGGAATTCAAATCGATTTGGTGTTACGTACCTTGATTCAAAAAACATTAAAAATAACCAACGGTAATCAGGTCAAAGCTGCAAAAATATTAGGCCTTTCAAGATCAAAACTTAGATACAGAATGGAACAACTTGATATCGAGGTTACAAAAAATATTAGGTAAAATTCAATTTACCGCATTAAATATTAATGTAAATTTACTACCTCTACCTTTTTCACTTTCAACTTTTATAATAGCATTATTAATCTCTACATATTTTTTTACCAGTGCAAGACCAAGGCCCGTCCCTTCGAAATTACGTGTGATTTCCATATCTTCCTGTGAAAACAAATTAAAAAGATGCGGCAGAAAATCAGATGAGATCCCAATTCCTGTGTCACTTACACTAACACAAACGACATTCTCATTATCATTAGCTAATTCTATGTTAATTTCACCTTTGGAAGTATATTTTATTGCATTATCAATTAAATTGATAAAAATTTGTTCGATTGAATAAAGATCAGCAAAAATTCTTGTTCTATTAGCTTTGTTCTGATAGCATAGTACAATATTTTTAACTTTTGCCCGAAAATAAAATTCATATGTTAAGTCTTCCAGTAAGTCTTTATTTAGATCAATTTCTTTAAAATGGGTATCAAAATTTCCCGTCTGAATGCGGGAAAGGTTAAGGATAAGATCTATTGTTCTTACAAGGCGTTGT
>Ga0181520_10009144_pt1 | contig 13787 bp, 9 predicted proteins | sample PEATcosm2014_Bin_29_FD_132451 | JGI IMG/M metagenome (GOLD analysis project Ga0181520, IMG submission 132451) | Peatland microbial communities from MTU Mesocosm Facility, Houghton, MI, USA - PEATcosm2014_Bin02_30_metaG | ecosystem: Environmental > Terrestrial > Soil > Wetlands > Peat | place... | reverse complement strand
GTCTTGAGCACAAAAATCGATAAAAATCGCAAAAAAACGAGACGAATTTTGAGCAGTTTGTGTTGATTCTAAAGATAGTTATCGTAAAAAATCGCATTTGGAAGTGTATAAAATCACTCCTTTCACTTTTTGGGGCCTCAATTGAACCAACGAAATGAGCCGAGCCTGCGAGATTTGCGGTGTTCCTCGTCGAAGGAAGGCCTGCATCGAGCTTCGGCGAACGAGCAGGTTGGACGTGTCGTTGGGTGGTGCTCATATTTTGAGAATGCGCCAAATGCGGGAATTATTCGGCAAACCTGGAAAAAGAAATATTTCATTTTGATTGAGGGAGATGACTGAAGATTCGCGGTTGGACGGGCTTGACATAAAAACGCTGACATCAAGGACAGGGAAGGAAGCATTCGAGGGATTCTTGCGCCCGCTAGCGCGGGCGAGCGATGGAAGCGAGGGACACGAACCTCACTCCTCGTGTCTCTCGATGTCCACGCTCTCGAGTGCGGACAGCTCTTCCTCAGGCACATCCCACTGCCGCAGGATCTTGTAAATGGTTCCCGTCGAGAAACCCGCCGCAACCAGCCGTCGCATCACCCGCGCAGTCTCCTTTTCGTTGGTAGGCTTTCGGATTCTCTTCCGCTCGAGATGTTCTCGCGCCAGCTTCTCTTCATTCGTCGGTCCGTATCGCGCCTCAACGGTCTCGTTAATCAGCTCCGAGCGGATTCCCTTTTGCTGAAGATCCTGCCGCACGCGCCGCGCGCCCAGCTTCTCGTTTTCCTGGCGCAGCCGCGCGTATGTCTCAGCAAACGCGCGGTCGTCGAGATAGCCATGCTCCTTGAGCCGCGCAATCGTGCTCCTAACCGCCGCCTCGCCACGCTCGCCTTGCTCGGCTCTCGCGCTCATGAGTCGCCGCAGCTCGACCTCGGTGCGCATCTGGCGGCCGAGGGCTTTGACGGCGTAGTTGTAGAGGGCGGCTTCGGCGAGCGGGTCGCGCGGCTTGCTGGATTTGCGTGGAAATCCCATTGAACTTACCCCAACGGAATCAGGAGGCGAAAAGATCGATTCCGCCGCCAGCGGTAATGCTTAAAATCGCTGTCGAGCGTAAGAATATCGCCGGTGTTTAGCTGATCAGCCATGGCTATCAGGCAGGCATCGGCAAAATCACATCCAGCGCCGGAGTATTTCTTCATAAGATCGAGGACGGCCCGTGCCGACTCGTCTATGCGGAATGGAACCTCGATCTCGCCCCTCTCAAGATTTGTCAGGATGGCTTCCACGGCAGGTTCCGCGTGATCGAGCAGGTGGAATACTTCAGTAATACATGCTTCACACGTGACGATAGGAGCGAAGACCCGGCTGCTTGCTTCAAGGCAACGCGCGTAGCCAGCCTCCCGCTTGTTGAACAAAGCGACAAAGTAGCTCGAGTCCGCAAGGACCGGCCTGGACGGCAAAGAAAGACCTACCAATCCCATCTGCCTCTGCCGTTCTTATCCATGCGCCACTTTTTCCCAAAGCCTTCGAGATGCTTCTTGTTGGTGGCCAAATCGCCGGGGCCGAAATCCACACACCCGATTCCCATCATACGCATCGACGCAGGAAGCCTCTCCTCGTTGACAGCGAGTTGAATTCCTCTGCGGAGCACTTCCGAGGTCGTCTTTCCGCTCTTCTTCACGAAACTACGCAGCAGGGAGTTTGTTTCCCTATCCAGACGAACTTGTACTTTCGTGTTCATGTCCAAAGTGTACTACACTTTTCGAATTGTGTAGTACAAAGACGATCCAGCCTCGGTTTCCGCTTCCGGCGTCCCTAGTGCCCGATCCCTGTCTTCCCCGTCCATTGATCCACCCAGTCGTTCACGGTCTTGTACCAGAGCTGGGAGTTCTGCGGCTTGAGCACCCAGTGCCCCTCGTCAGGAAAGTAAAGCATCTTGCTTGGCACGCCGAGCAGTTGAAGCGTGTCAAACAGTTGCAGTCCCTCGCTCAAATCGAGCCGGTAGTCGAGCTGGCCGTGAATCACGAGCGTCGGCGTCTTGAAGTTCTTCGCATAGAGTGACGGCGAAAACTTGCGGAACGGATTTTGATCGTCGGGCTTGCCGTAGAAGTCCCACGGATGGCCTTTGAACTCAAAGATGTTGAACCAGTCCTCTTCCGTGGTGCCAAAGGCCGACTCGGCGTTGAACATTCCGTCGTGGCTCACGATGCACTTGAAGCGGTCGGTGTGGCCCAGCACCCAGTTCGCCATGTATCCGCCATAGCTTGCGCCGAGCGCGCACTCCCGCGTCTTGTCGATGAAGCTGTAATGCTGCTCCGCGTAGTCCAGTCCGGTCATCAGGTCGGTAAAAGGCTTGCCGCCCCAATCGCCGCTGACGCCTTCAACGATCGTCTGCCCGTATCCCGTCGATCCCCTCGGATTGATCATGACGACGACGTAGCCGTTGGCGGCAAACAGCTCCGCGTTCCAGCGGTAGCTCCAGTCATCGCCCCAAGCGCCCTGCGGCCCGCCGTGGATTAGGAACTTCAGCGGATATTTCTTTGTTGCGTCGAACCCCGGCGGCCGGATGATGAACCCTTGCAGCTTCGTCCCATCCTTCGCTGTGAACCAGAAAGACTCCATCTTCGGGAGATCGAGCTGGGCGAGGAGGGCGTCGTTGAGGTGGGTTACATCCCCAATTGGAGAGTCACTGTAAGCGGAGACCCCGGGCTGATCAGTAACGGCTTCCCGCGTATCGCCGATGTTGACCAGGGCAACTTCTGAAGGCTGGTCGACTTTCATCAGTGTCGCAACGGCAGCGTCGATACCGCCCGTCTCAACCGCTCCAGGATGATCGATTCGTGCCAACGGGTGCAGATTACCGAACGATCCCGTGCGTGTGATCTGCGTTGCGGTTCCGCTTTCCAGGCCGATCAAATAGACGTTCTCTTCACCACGAATACCGCTCGCGAATGCAATTTCCTTCGAGCTCGGTCCCCACGCAAACTCGTCGACCCAGTTGTCGAACTTCGGCAGCAAGTCCTTGACCGTCTTTGCCGCGCGGTCGTACACGACCAGCCGGAACTGGTCGCTCTCATATCCATTCCGCGCCTGGCTGCGCCACGCCAGATACTTTCCATCCGGCGAATAGGCAGGATTGAAGTTGCCTCCGGCGCTCGTCGATACCTTCACCGGCTTCGCGTTCGGATCGGTCAGATCGAGCGTAAAGATGTCTGCATGCGTCGAGATCGCCGGCACCGGATCGAAATTCTCCGTAAACGCCAGCTCCTTCCCGTCCGGCGAAACATCGCATCCGCAACCTTGCTCGATCGATGCATAATCGGTCGGTACACCGTGCGTGTCGCCGGGATTCAGATCGCGTATCCCACCGCCCTCAACCAAAACCTGAAAGAGATGGGACTTCTTTTCGCCAGTGAAGTGGTCCCAATGCCGATACAAAAGGTGCGTCCAAATCTGCGCCTTCACCTTGCTCGCAGCCAGAACCGCGTCGCGGCCCGCGTTGCATTTGTTCCCGGTGTCGAAGTCGGCCGTTGTGATCGCCGGGCAATCCGGATACACAGCCGAAGTGAACACGATCGATTTGCCGTCGGGCGACCACTTTGCGTTGCCGGCCTCGGTCGCGAGCGCGGTCAGCTTCTTCGCGTTGCTCGCCGCACCGGTCGCCGGATCGAAGTCCGCAATCCATATCTGTTGGCCGTTGTCGCGACCGGAAAGGAAGAGCACGGCGTGCCCGTCCGGAGCGAACTGCAGGCCGGTGTCTCCCGGCTGGCCAACGGCCAGCTTCAATGGGGCAGGTCCATCAGAGCCGGGTCCCGCAATCGCCTGCAGCCACAACTCCGATGTTTTGGTGTTTTGGGCGAGATCCACGGCGGTTACGGCGTAGGCCAGCCATTTGCCGTCCGGCGAAACGGCCGTATCACCCAGCCGCTTCATCTGCATCAGGTCCTCAAAGGTCATGGGCCGCTTGGGCTGCGCTGGCTGGGCGGGACAGAACGGAAGAATCGCGAGGAAAGAGGCGAAGAGAAGAAGCGATCGTGCTGTCCCAAGGCTCAAGCACGAAGTCCAAGGCAAAAGGCAACCGCAGATCCTTCGACTCCGTCTCGCTGACGCGAGACTCCGCTCAGGATGACAGGGGTAGGTTTGGATCCGTGCTATCCCGGGTCCGAAGGTCCGGACCGGGGGCACCCAAGATTGGAAGGACGGAAATTTACGCATGGAATGCCTCATCGCGCGGCGCGAACCGCCTCGTCGCGCGAAGAGAAAGTGTACACCCGAAAGCAGTGGTCAGTGGTCAGTGTTGTCTGTCACTTGGATTCGTCGCCGGTCAGCCGGAAGGTGATGGTCCCCCAAAACAGACGGGCGCGCATTTGCACCGGCAGGTGCCGGTCATCGTCGGTATACCAGATCCAGATATTTCCGCGGTTCTTCACCACACCCGCGTCGGCGGTCGGCTGCACCCGGATGGTCTTGAAAGTGCCCAGCGTAGTCTTGATCTCCTCGCGTCCCTCCACTTTCATGGTGACCAGCACGGTGCGTTGGGCGTCAGCCACGGGGATCACGAAGCTGTTCCCCACGACCAGCTGCTGCGAGGCGGGATAAAACACGCCTGTGAGGAGATCGGTCAGGCAGCCCCGCACGGGCGACTCCGCATGCCTGGCCTGGCCGCTGACCATATTCTTCTCGTCGAGGATGGACTTGGATTGAGCGTAGTCGATGTGTTGCGTCGAGTTGAACTGACGCCGGCCTTCGACTGTTTGCTTATCGAAGTCGTAGGTGCAGCCCTTGGCGCGGTCAAAGTCGGACTGGAAGTTGTCGGCGACATGAAAGATGAGATTGATGGCGCCGCCAGTGTCAGCGGAGGCGATGATGCGCTCGCGGTCGCCCACCGCCTCAAAGTGAACGACGGCCGTGCCGGCGGGAAATACCCGCCAATCGACCGAATAGGTGAGGGTCTGCCTCTGGGGAAAGCTGAAGCCGGAGCGAGGCGGCGCGAGGATGGAGGGATCCTGGCCGCACGCAGTGGCCGCACCAGCAAGAGCGAATAAGAGGGTGACTGCAACAGGACAAAACCAGAGAGGGCGTAGCCTGTTGAGATTCAAGGGGGGGCGCCGCTCCCTGGGGGCGCGGCTACTTCGCGCCGTGGCTTCGGGGCACCGCAAATCTGGTATTGCGATCGCGCGTGTCTTCAATGGTCGGCACGGCTCCTTCTCGATTGGCCTGGGCCCTTAGGTGGACTTCATGGTTGCGCAAACGCTTACCACGGCCGGTGCAAGAGAGTTTCCACCACCGGTCGCAGATAGATCAGGCTCAGGTACAGCAGTGCGGCCCCTAAAGCAGAATTGTACTCGCGGTGTTTGAGATAAAGTGCGAACGAGAAGCCACCCGTAGCCGTTTGGGTAACTGCCTGGGAAACAACAGGTATGTCCGATCCACGGTGCACCTTGGCAGGAGTCAGGCGCGGGATGAATCGGGGTACGCTGCGGCAGTAGGCGTCGAACTCGGGAAATGCAGCGCGAAGGAACTGCTCCTCCGATGCGATGACCGGAATGTAGATTGCGGCGAATCCGGCCGCAAGGAGCAGCGCCACCGGCCAACTGAGCAGCGCCAGCGCAAAGCCGGCGGCGATGAGCGTGGATCCAAGATAGAGCGGGTTCCGAGTGTAAGCATAAGGTCCGGTAACGGTGAGCTCCTGGTTCTTCTTTACCGTGCCGGAGGCCGCCGCGCGCAGAGCTAAGCCCGGGAGGACAAGCGCAAGACTCCACGCAATCGCGATCGGATGCGGAGGCCGGCGCATGACCTCAACGATATAGACGGCCGCGGTCAGGAATCCCAGGGGGACGCGAATGCGGCGCGCGATTCTCTGCCACGACCATTGCATGGAGCGGACCTTTGGAGGAGTGGAGTGCTGGAGCGGCCCGCTCATCGCGCATTCTCCTCGGCGAGCAGCTCGTCGGCAGCGCGGAGCACATCGTCCGGCGTGATGGTAAGAAGACCCGGCTCGGGCGCGGCGCGGCGAGAGTGGTCGCGACGGCTCTCGGGGCTACGGAGCACACGGGCACGCGTTCCGTATGGGCCATTGCGGCTGGGATCGGTGGGGCCGTAGATGCCAACGACGGGACGGCTGAGAGCGCAGGCCAGATGCAGCGGGCCGGTGTCACCGCCGATGCACAGGGAAATGCGGCGCGTGACCGCGATCAATTGCGGCAGCGAAGCGATGAGTGGAACGGCGTTGCCGGCGGCGATGGCGGCGGCGAGCGGCTCCTCGCCGGGACCAGCGTTGACCGCGACGTACAAACCGCGCTGCGCGAGTCCGGCGGCAACGGCAGCATAGCGCTCGGGCGGCCAGCGCTTGGCGCCCCATCCTGCTCCGGGAGTGATGAGCGCGATGGGCCGCGCGGCTCCAGGAAACGTGTCGGCAAGCCAGGATGCACACCAGGCTTCGGCTTCGGGATCGATGGGCAGTAGCGGGGCGATGTTGTTTAAGGTGGAAGCGAGTGCGTCACCGGCGACGGCGGAGGCGAGTTCCACGTCCTGCTCGATCACATGCGCTCCGTGCGTAACGACGCGCTCGGTAAAGAGCCACTGCGCAGGCCACTCGCGCGGAGCTGCCTCGCCGATGCGGCGCGGGCAGCCGCTCATGCGGGCGATGACAGCGGAACGGATGGCGCCCTGTAGGTCGAGGACGGCGCTGTAGTCCGCGGCGCGAAGCTCGCGGCGCAAGCCGGCAATCGCGCGGCGCGTGCCGGCGCTCAGCGGATGACGTTTCCAGTCACGGCTGGCAGCGAAGTGAACAAGGTCAACGACAGGCATTGCTGCGTCGCGAACGGGCGTTTCCGGAGTGCGAATAGCCGCCTCGGCCCCGCGGTCTCCGCTGATCTCTTCTCGCTTATCCGTGTTCCCTGCATTCAACAGCGGCTGCCAGCGCGGCTCGACAACCCAGCCGATGTGCCAATCGGGATGAGCAAGGCGCAAAGCCGTCACCGCCGGCAGCGCGTGAAGAATATCGCCCATTGCGCCCAGGCGGACGATGAGCAGGCGGAAATTGGGTTGCTTGTGCAAAGACTGATTTTCGCACAGCGGTCGATCGACATTCAGCCGTCCGCCATGCGCTTACAGGCTCAACGCCGGCCGGGCTACAAAAGCAAAGGAACTTTACCCAGAGGGCGGCCAGACGAGACCCACGATTATTGTGCGGAGGCGCCGAACTTTGGCGCACGACGTGAAATCTGTCGGGGCGAATGCCGGCGGGCAACGCGGGGCTGCACGGAAACGAACATTTTACGATGGGGATGCTAGGCTAAATGGATTCGAGGATCCTTTGGAGGTTATTCCAATGAAGATGAAGACGGGTTGGAAAGTGCGGCGCGGGGCCCTGAGAGAGCTTCAAAGCGGGATGGGAATTCCGATTGGGTTACGAAGAGTGAGCCTGCGGGTATTTCTGCTGGGTCTTTTGGCCGGCTCGTTTGCTGCTGCCGGCGGCGGACAGAGCGCGCCGGCCCCTTCGGGTCAGCCCGTTGCTCCGGTGCGGCCGGTGACAGAACAGTACTTTGGCGTGACGATCAGCGATCCCTACCGGTACATGGAGGATCTGACGAACCCCGATGTAGCGACGTGGTTCAAGGGACAGAATGACTACACGCGCGGAGTGCTCGGGAAGATTCCAGGGCGGGACGCGCTGCTCAAGCGGATTCAGGAACTGGACCAGTCGACTCCGGCGAGGGTGAGCAGCGTGAATCGCATTCCGGGGGGAAGGATCTTTTACGAGAAGGAGCTGGCGAGCGAGATTGTGTCGAAACTTTACGTGCGGGACGGTCTCGACGGAACGGAGCGCTTGCTGGTGGATCCGGCGAAGTATCCCGTTGCCGCGGGCTCGCACAATGTGATCAGCTACTACAGCCCGTCGTGGGACGGCAAGATGGTGGGCGTAGGAATCTCCGAAGGTGGTTCGGAAAACGCGGTCATCCACATTATTGAAGTGGACACGGGCAAGGAGTTTCCGGAGACGATTGATCGCGGACGATTTGGAGCGATCGCGTGGCGTGCCGACAATCGATCGTTCTTCTATAACCGGCTGCAGAAGCTCGCGCCAGGCCAGCCTGAAACGGATTACGAGCAGAAGAGCATTGACTATCTGCACGTTGTGGGGACTGACGCCGACAAGGATGTGCCGGCATTCGGATTCGGGCTCTCGCCGAAGGTCGAGATTGCCGCGACCGATCTTCCATTTGTGCTTCCCACAGAGAAATCGCGTTGGGCACTCGGGGTTATTGAGCACGGTGTGCTGAACGAAGCCACCCTTTACAAAGCGCCGGTGGAAGAGGTGGGAAAGCCAGACACGACCTGGGAAAAGATTTGCGATGTGAGCGACGATGTGACCAGCTTCGCCGTGCATGGGGACGATCTCTACTTGCTGAGTCATAAGGGCGCGCCTCATTTCATGGTCCTTCGAACGAGCCTTACCCACCCCGACGTGGAGCACGCCGAGGTGGTGGTGCCGGAGGGCGCACCAGTAATCAAAGACGTGGAAACTGCGCAGGACGGGCTCTATGTTCAGGAAACGGACGGCACTCTTGGAGTGGTCATTCGGCTCGGCTATCAAGGGGGAAAGCCGGAAGAAGTGCAGCTTCCGTTTCAGGGAACAGCGGGCCTGTCTGGTATGGATGAAAGGATTCCCGGAGCTTATGTTGTGATGACTTCGTGGGCGAAAGCTCCACGAATCTACTCCTTCAATCCACAGACGCGAGCGGTTACGGACACAAAACTGCAGCCCTTGGGCCCCAATGACGATCCGGCCGATGTGGTGACGGAAGAAGTCAAGGTCAAGAGCTGGGACAGCGTCATGGTTCCGCTTTCGATTGTGCACATGCGCGGGGTCAAGATGGACGGCACCAATCCCACACTTTTGTGGGGCTACGGGGCTTATGGCATTTCCATCGATCCGGAGTTCAATCCGGTGCTGCTCGCGTGGCTGGAAAAAGGCGGTGTGTTCGCGATAGCGCATCCACGGGGCGGCGGCGAGTACGGCGACGACTGGCACAAAGGCGGGCAGTTGCTGACCAAGCCGAATACGTGGCGCGACTTCATCGCATGCGGCGAATACCTGATCGATAACCACTACACTTCGACCCCAAAGCTGGGCATCGAGGGAGGAAGCGCGGGCGGGATCACGATCGGGAGGTCGATCACGGAACGTCCGGACTTGTTTGCGGCAGCCATCGACGAGGTGCCGATGTCGAATTCGATGCGCTTCGAAAACATGCCCAATGGCCCGCCCAACATTCCCGAGTTTGGGAGCGTCAAGACGCAGTGGGGATTTGAGGACCTGTATGCGATGGGCGCGTATGAGCACGTTCGCGACGGTGTGCACTATCCGGCGGTGCTTTTGACCACAGGGTGGAATGACCCGCGGGTTGCCTCATGGCAGCCGGGGAAGATGGCGGCGCGCCTTGAGGCAGCCACGGGTAGCGGAGAACCGGTTCTGCTGCGCGTTGAATACTCCGCCGGACACGGCATCGGTTCGACAAAGGCACAGAACGAAGAGCTGGACGCCGACAACTGGAGCTTCCTGCTCTGGCAGTTTGGCGTTGCGGGCTTCCAGCCCGGTGACGCGGCTGCGGCGGGAAAGTAGTCTCGCTGTCCGTTACAATGCGGCGACCAGCTTTCAGCTGCAAGCTTGGTTTCCCAGGTCTCAGAATCGAGACCTGGGCGCCCGTTCCATTGGGGTGGGCCGCCCGCGCGAGTGGACGGTGAACGGTGGGCGGTGATCAGAAGCTACGTAGCTACGAGACTGAGGGACTGAGGGAGCAACGTAACAAGATGGCCAGTGGCGGCGCTGCCGGTTACTCCTCTTCGGACAGGTCGGCTACAGGGAGAATGTCTGAGTCGCGGGCCACCCACACGTAAAGCGTGGGGAGCAGGATGACGCTCATCAGTAGATTCGTGATCAAGCCGCCGACAATAACGATGGCAAAGGGCCGCTGGGAATCGGATCCGATGCCGTGAGACAAGGCGGCGGGCAGCAGCCCCAAGGTAGCGACGAGCATGGTCATCATGATGGGACGCAAGCGCACCACGGATCCTTCTATGGCTGCATCCTCGACCGTCATGCCGCGGGCTCGCAACTGGTTGATGTATTCCAGAAGAATGACGCCTGACTGGACGGAAACTCCGAAGAGCGCCAGGAAGCCAACTTCCGAAGAGACACTGAACTCGGTGCCGGTAACCAGCAGCACCAGTAAACCGCCGATGCTGGCCATGGCCACCGTGGCCATAATCAGGATGGCCCACTTAAACGACTTGTACATGGAATAAAGAATGATGAAGATGAGCAGCACGGTGATGGGCACGATAATCAGCATCCGCGCTTCGGCACGCAATTCGCTTTGGAATTCACCCTCCCATCCGATGTGATATCCGCGCGGCAGCCTGACCTGCTCGTTGACTTTCTGGATGGCTTCCCGGACGGCGTCGCCCAGAGCCCTGTTGCGCACACTGTATTTGATAGCGACATAGCGCTGATTGTTTTCACGATAAATCTCGGAGCCCTCGTCGGCTTCATTGACGGTGCAGAGCTGGGAAAGGGAAACACGCTCTCCCGATGGCGATAGCAGGCGGATGTTGTCGATTGCATCCTGGGTGCTGCGATACTCGGGCTGGTAGCGCAGGGTGAGGTTATAGACCTCCTCGCCCTTAAGAACCTGGGTGATCGCATTGCCCCCGACGGCAGTCTGGATGGCGTCCTGGATGTCGGCCACGTTGATTTGCCAGCGCGCCGCCGCCTGACGATCCACCACGTAGTCAAGGTCGGGCTGCCCGGTAACATTCAGCACTCCCAGATCCTCAATGCCCCGGACATGGCTCATGACGCCGGCGACCTGGTTGGCGGTGTCTTCAAGCACGTGGAGGTCGTTGCCATAAACCTTCGTCGCGAGTTCGCCCTTGACTCCGCTGACAGCCTCCTCCATGTTGTCTTCGATGGGCTGCGAAAATCCCCAACTGACTCCGGGGAACTTCTTTTCGAGTTCCTCCTGCATTGAGGCAATCAGGTCGTCTTTATTCTTGTGGAAGACGGGTCGCCACTCCTCTTTCGGCTTCAAACCGACGAAGAACTCGGTGTCGAAAAAGCCCGTATGGTCCGTGCCGTCGTCCGGACGGCCGGTCTGGCTGGTGCAGTCAGTGGCTTCAGGAAACGAGCAGAGCAGGACTCTGGCTTCGTTGGCAACGCGGACGCCATCGGTGGGACCCGCGCTCTGATCAAGCTCTCCGCGAACCCAGAGCGCGCCCTCGTCCAGGTGTGGCAGGAACTCGGAGCCGATGATGCCGCTGAAAACCAAAAAGATTGCCAGGACCAGCGCGGCCGCGCCCCCGGTAAGCACTACGCGGTGATGATGAATGGCCCAGGTGACGCTGCCGCGGTAGCGCTCCCGCAAATACTCCATCGCCGGATTCTTCCACTCCTTCGCGCCTTTGCTGAGCAGAAAGCTCGCCAGCACCGGAGCCAGGAGGATGGAATAGATGAGCGCGCCCAGAAGTGCAAATGCCACCGTCAACGCCATGGGGCGGAATAGACGGCCTTCGACGGCCTGCAGGGTAAAGATGGGCAGGTAAGCGGTGATGATGATAGCGATGGCGTAAAAGACGGGCCGCTGCACTTCATGAGAGGCGTCGCGTATTTTCTCCTGTGGTGCGCGGGTGTCGCCGTTGTGCGAGAGGTGCCTGACGATGTTCTCGACCATCACCACAGCTCCCTCTACGACCATGCCAAAGTCCAGTGCGCCAAGGGAAAGCAGATTGGCGGGAATATGGCTCAGGTCGAGGCAGGTGGCGGCGAAGAGCAAGGAAAACGGGATGGTGAGAGCGACGATGAGAGCGCCACGCGCGTTGCCGAGAAAGAGAAATAGAACAATGACAACCAAGACCATTCCCGCGGTCAGGTTGTGCAGAACCGTGGTGGTGGTGAAATGCAGCAGGTCGCTGCGGTCGATGAACGACCTGATTTTTACCCCTTTGGGCAGAATCTGGTCGTTGAGCTCTTTCACTTTCTGATGGATTCCGTCGAGCGTAGGCTGCGCATCGTCGCCCTTTTGCAGTGCCGCGATGCCTGAAACCACATCGTCGTTGTCGAGGATTCTGCCGTCGGGCAAGTGCTCAGCCCGGCCAAATCGGCCGAGGCGAATCTCCGGCCCCTGAGTGACGACGCCGATATCCTTGACGCGAACCGGAGTGCCGCCTCTGGTTGTCAGCACAGTGTTGCCGATATCCTGAATATCGCGGACGAGGCCGACTTCGCGAACATTGACCTCCTGCTCGCCTTCCTCGATGAAACTTCCGCCCGCATTGGCATTGTTGTTGGTTAGTTGCTGTTCTACCTGGCTGATGCTAAGCCCATAGTCGATGAGTTTGTTGGGATCGACCTGGACCTGGTATTCGCGGGTCGGTCCGCCAAAAGGGTTGACGTCAACGACGCCGGGGACAGACTTCAGATTTTTCTCGATCACCCAAGTTTCGAGCGACTTGAGATTCATGACGTCGTATTCCGGGTTGGAACTTTCCAGGGTGTAAAAGTAGATCTGCCCGACCGGGCTCCAGTCAGTGCCCATCTGCGGTTGCACGCCGGGCGGCAAACTTACCTGCGAGAGCCTCTCGAGCACGTGCTCGCGATTTTCGAAGTTCGTGGTGTCTTCACCGAAAACCATCTCCACGGTGGAGAGCCCGAAGATGGACCAGGAGCGGACATGCGCAACTCCGGGAATGCCGTTCATCACGGTTTCAAGCGGGATAGTGACCTGCTGCTCGATTTGCTCAGCAGAGATGCCGGGCCACTGCGCGATGACATCGACATAATTGTTGGCGACGTCGGGATAAGCTTCGACGGGCAAGCGATGGAACGAGACGATGCCCCAGACGAAAAGAACAATTCCTATGCCCAGCACAAGAAGCCGGTTCTGGAGCGCAAAGTCGACCAGTTTCCGAATCATTGCGCCTCCGCCGTGGCCTCAAGTTCGAGAACCTGCCTGACGACTTGCTGGCCGGGTGCGATTCCGGAAAGAATCTCCTGCATATCTCCCGGCAGCGTGTCGCCCGCGGTGACTTCGACGCGTTTGAATTCGTTGTTGGCGGCGGGCTCAAAGACCCAGTCGCGATCGTGCAAATGAAGAATCGCTGTGGCCGGCACGACAGCATGCGCCGCCGTCTCGCGGCTCAGAAGCGTGGCCGTTGCGTACATGCCCAGCCGGAACATGCCTGGATTTGGAACTTCGATACGGACCTTTGCGGTGCGGATCGTGGGATCGAGGACGGGACCAATGTCACTCACGCGCCCGGTGATTACCTTGCCTGGCACCGCGTTGAGCCTTATTTGCGCCTCCTGTCCAAGACGGACTTGAGGAAGGTCATTCTCGTAGACATCGCAGACGATCCAAACAACGGATAAATCGGCTATGGTAAATGCCGTCGAAGATCCGGTGTAGGTGACGCCGGCCGCCGCGGCGTTGGTGACGTTTTGGGCAACGATCACGCCGGAAATCGGCGCATAAACATTTACCACGCTGCTGGGGTGGTTCTTGTCGACGCCGAGCGTCGTCAATTGCTGCTCGGCTGCGGCGAGGTCGGCTTTGGCATCGTCTTCAGAGTTCTGAGCCTGCTCCAGCATCGACTTCGAAATGGCGCCGTGCGCAAAGAGATCCTGAGCGCGAAGATACGCCTTGTTCGCCAACTGCTCGTCGTTGGTCGCCTTCAGGTAGGTGTCGAATGCATTGGTGATGTCGGGACTCTGCACTTTGAGAAGCAACTGGCCTTTCTTG
>Ga0181520_10009142_pt1 | contig 13789 bp, 15 predicted proteins | sample PEATcosm2014_Bin_29_FD_132451 | JGI IMG/M metagenome (GOLD analysis project Ga0181520, IMG submission 132451) | Peatland microbial communities from MTU Mesocosm Facility, Houghton, MI, USA - PEATcosm2014_Bin02_30_metaG | ecosystem: Environmental > Terrestrial > Soil > Wetlands > Peat | place... | reverse complement strand
TAGTCCTTGGCCCGCCATTTGCGGCAATGGCAGCTGTGCCCGATGTGGTGATCCGCGGTCTATTGGGTGTCAAATGGCTCGGCTCTATCCCCCTCTTTCAGCCCTTGGCGTTGGCTATTCCTGCGTATGCCGCCATGGCGATTTGCGGGCCAATGCTCTTGGCGCGAGGTAAACCTCAGGTCGAACTGAAATGCCAGTTCATTGCGCTGATCGTAGCCGCCCCCCTATACTACGTGACGGTTCACAGGTCGGTCCTGACCCTAAGCTGGACCGTGCTTGCGGTGTATTTGGGGCGCTGTCTATTTCTAACGGGCGCAGTCCTCAGGGAATCAGGCGGCCGCTGGAAAGCAATCGCATCAGTATCCTGGCCGGCGGTTATTATGAGCATAGTTTCGGCAAGTGCCGCGCTCGCAGCGAGGCACATTACTTCGCCACTCGATCCGTTTCCTCGAGCTCTAGCAGTGGGCGGAAGTGCGGTTGCGGTGACCCTATGCGCCATCGCACTTGCCTCAAGAATCTTCTTGCAGCCCATTGCAAGGAGAGTTCCGCAGGTTGTCCAAATGCTTCCGAAGCGATTGAGATTTGTACCCGATATGGAGATGTGATTGCGTCGGGCGACTGGCTTCTGACATTATTATCCGGGGGACCAGCAGAATCGCCGTTCAGCCTAGGAACGCCACCTGAGAAGCAGTCTGCGAAGACGTTTTGAGGCGATCAGATAACCCAGCGCAAGTAAGGTCGACCTGAAAGTAGGCTGTCCTTCGCGCCAAAAGGCGATCAGCAAGGAACAGATATCCTTCCAATTCGCGTCAGCCTGACGAGCTCTGGTGATGCACTCAGTGGCAATAAAGAAAGACATTGCTTTCGGAGTGAGTAGCACTTTGCGATCTCGGCACCAGGCAAGACTCTCCTTCCATACATCCTGCCCGCTCAAGCGAGCTACTCCATCGGCCATGTAATAGATGGAGAGCTGCTCGGGGATGTAATAGAGACCTGTCCCAGCCGCATTGAGCGCCCTCAACGCCCAATCCCAATCCTGATGCCGCCTGAGATTCGGATCGAACGGGACGGAGATCATGAGCGCCCTCGGGACGAGGAGAACTGAGGTCGCCAACGCGTTCTCGCCATAGCGAAAGCTCCTCCTGCAAAACATGTATTCGGAGACGGGTTCACCGGGAAGAGGCGCCCTGCGGCCGAAGGGTGAATCCCTCTCGGCAGACCTTGCAATGTAGGCGGAGCACACGACTGGAAATTGGACTGTCGCCAAGTTGGCGCGGGCGATCTGCCGTTCCAGCTTCTGCGGGAACCACTCGTCGTCATCGTCTAGAAGCGCTATCCAATGACCTTGGGCCGATTGAATGCCAATGTTGCGGGCCTCTGCGCCGCCAACCGGTTTAGGGAGTGATACGATGCGGAGCCGCGAGTCTGTCAAAGGCCTGAGCGCTGCGATCGTATCAGGATCCTCGCCATCTAGAACCACGATGACTTCCAAATTCCTTAGCGATTGCCCAAGCGCACTCTTGACCGCGCGCGGCACAATTCCAGACCGGCCCTTGGTAGGAATTACAACGCTGACTAAGATCGGAGCGACAATTCGATCCGTAATTTGAGGAGAATTCATTTGCCGTTGATGATCATTGTAGCTGCGTCTAAAAGATTCTCGGCAAAACAATCGGGGGACGGCAATTCGTTGCGGGGATCGGGAGATGCGTGATCGGGCAGAAGCCGGATCGTCCGCACTCCTGCCCTTCGTCCACACTCGATGTCGGCGGGCCTGTCACCCACCATCCAAGATCGAGACAATTCCAGGTCGTATTTCGCCGCTGCGTCAAAGAGAAATCGGGGAGATGGCTTTCGGCAGTCGCACGTTGAATATCCTGGAATCTCCGACTTCGGATGATGAAGGCAATAGAAGCTCTCCACGATCCGGACTCCCCCTAGTTTGAGGTCAGCAATGAGCCTCCCATGGATGGCCTCGAGAGACTCCTGCGTGGTTTTACCTTTTGCAAAATTGGGTTGATTTGAAACAATGAACAAGCAGAACCCAGCATTCTGAAGGGACAACATCGCGGAGATTGTCCAAGGATAAATCTCCAATTCTCCTGGCTCACGAGGCCCCTCGAATTCCTGGGTGTCTGGATAGAACAGATTTCGATTGATGGTGCCGTCACGATCCAGGAAAATGGCCTGATTTGTGGTCATCGATTAGAGTGATTCCCATTTTGTGGAGCCGATCTTCAGGCTTGGGTGAGAGACGATCGCATGCCAAATAACAGCCTGAAACGCCTCAGTATGCGGAGTCACCAAGTCTGGCGAGAGTGTGGGCACGACTACCACTGCATCTCCAACCGCGGCGGTGTGCCCGCCATCCCGGCCCACGATCCCAATTACCTTTGCCCCCACCGCCTTTGCGATATCAATGGCATGAACGATGTTCATACTGATTCTCTTTTCAGTGCTGCCGCCACCGACAGACAAAACAAGAATCAAATCATTGCTGCGGATACGGCTGCCCCGGAGCCACTCGGCGTAGGATGATTCCCAGCCCTCATCATTGATTCGCGCTGTAAGCTCGGCGATGTTATCGCTCGGCGCGTATGCCTCAATACCGCATATCTTGCGGAAGTCGTTCACAGCGTGACTCGCATTGGCAGCGCTTCCACCCACGCCCAATATAAAAAGCCGCCCGGAATTCTCGCGGACCTCGCGTAACAATTCAACCATAAGTTGAATTTTCTTCAGGTCGATCCGCTGCGAAATCTCTGCAACTTCAGAAAAATACCTTGCGACAAGCTCATCCATTGTGCGTCAGATACCCTCGTTGAATCAATGGGAATAGATGATGCCGGTTGTTGCTGCACTCCCCAAGGCGGCGATGATTTGGGTTCCATTCATGAGAATATTCTTGCCAAAGCTGAAAGGCACCCACACAACGTCCTCCGATTTCAATGGAATGTCCGGAATCTTGCCCTTGACCATTTGACCGACGTTCACCGGTAGGTGCTCATACTGGCCGCCATCCTTACGAAAGATCATGATTTTGGCCAGACCGGCAGACGGCAGAGGGCTGCCAGCTTGGCTGAGAGCCTGCAAAAGAGAAATCTGGCCGTCCTCCTGCATGACTACACCATGGGGCTGTCCGACGTCGCCTAAGATGTAGACGATTCCAGCTCGTGGTACAACAATCGTGTCCCCGGGATAGATCATGGGCTGGTTCGCTAAGGCCTGATCCGGATCATTGGGAAGAAACACCTTGAATGGTTTGACACTCTGATCGCCACGCTGGACCGTAACGGTGTGGGAGGCTCGATCATTCAGCCCTCCTGCCATGGACAAAACGGTCATCAGAGGCCGCGCGGCAAGCAACGGAATAGAAAGTCCGTTAGCCGCGCCAGCAGATGTAGAACCGCCGATATACCCGAAAACAGTAACGGCGTGAGCCGCCAGGGACGTGTCGTCCACCGTAACGGCCACGCTTGCATTCCGGAGAAAATGCTTGCTCACGTATATGTCGGCAATAACTTTGGAAGCCTCTCCAGCCGTCAAACCACCAATCTTGACTGGACCAGCGAGAAGGAGTGTCACTTCTCCAGTGTCCGTGACTCTGACGTGCACCTGATCCAACTCGGCAGCTTCAAACACATGAATTGTCACCATGTCGCCAGGAATAATCGCCGTACTGTCAGCCATCCTGGGGGTAGGCGATGCAGCTTCCTGTGCCAATGCAGACTGTTGACCGAACAAGGCGACCACCGCGATTAGAAAGGACAGGCCTGCGGCGAAAGCAACTTTCTTGGCATAGATGTCTGTTTTCATGGCCGTTACTCCTCTCCACCTTCGTATTTGTACGTGTTGTTTCGGTAACCGTAATACTCGTAGTAGCCTTCAGTTCCGCTTGAGACCGCGTTCAGTACAGCTCCTATATTTGCGTGAACCTGACGCGTCAACAGGCGATGTGTCGTGCGCAAGGAGCGAATGCTCGTTCTTCCAAAGCGAGTAACCACGAGAACAAGATCTACCTGCTCGGAAATTAAGACCGAATCTATAACAGGTAGAACGGGGGGGCCGTCCAATATGACAACATCGTATTCTGTCCTCCACCGCTGAATGAGGCTCCTCATTGCTTCTGAACTGATTAACTCGTGGGGATCTGGAGGGCGCAGTCCAGCGGGGATGCAGGACAAGTTCGGAACGTCTGGAACGGGAGTCAGCCATTCCGGAGAAATGCTTCCTGTCAGGATGCGGGAGAGGCCATCCTGCGAAGGCGGCAACCCGATGCGTTTCGCCATAACAGGTCGCCGAAGATCGAGCTCAACCAGCAAGGTACGTGCACCTGTACGAGCATATGTTGCTGCAAGATTGATGCCGGTTGTGCTCTTCCCTTCTGCGGGGATGCTGCTGGTGATCAAGATCGTCTTGGGTGTAGAACCGGTCTTTGACAGGAGGATCGCAGTTCTGAGAACTCGCATCGCCTCCGCGTACTGAGAGTCAGGCTCCGCCACCACGGCAATTTTGTGTTCATTAGCGGAATCCGGATGCTCCTCTTCCTCTTTTCGGCTTTTCCGACGAGCTCCGTAGCGTTGGTATAGTCCCTTACCGTAACCGTACACTGAGCCCACGACATTGAAGTCAGGAGTTACAGCGTATACAGGAATTCCCAATTCAGTCTCAACCATATCTACGTGGTTGACCTTGTCATCGCGTACATCTTGAATTCCAGCTAGCATCACTCCAAGGAGGAGCCCCACAAGGAGAGAGGCCGGAAGGATTATGATCACTTTGGGGGAGGCTGGCTTCGCCGGAACGAATCCTGGCGACACCACCGTCATATCCGCAGAACGCAACCCTGCTAGCACCCCAGCCTCGCGCAGTCTTCTATCCAGGTCTGTATAGAGCTGGCGCGCATCCTGCGCCTGCTCGTGCACGACCTCGTATTGAAGAGCCTTGTCATTTACCACGTTAGCGCGCGTGATTAGGGCATCGTGCTCCGCGCGAGTGCGTGCCTCCTCGGTTGTTGCAATCGTATAGTCGTTGCCCGCCCTCTGAACCAATCGATCAGTCTCTTCCCGCAACGACTTTCGAACAGAGTCAAGCTGGGCCTTTTCCTCGACAAGCCTGGGATATGCATCGCCAAACCTTAACTCGTCCTGCCTCACTTGCGCTTCAAGAGCAGCTTCGTTGGTTTGAAACTGCTGAATGAGAGCCAACGAGGCAGAAGATTGAGCCTGGCCCTGTCCAAGCAAGCCGCTTCCAGCAAGTCCAGAGATAAGCTTGGGGTCCCTTGTCTGCACAATCTGGTTAACTGCGCCTCGCAGAATCCGGCTGGTCTCGGCCTGGCTCAGGGCAAGAGTCGACTGCTGAAGATGATCCAAAAGAGGACTGTAGACCATTGATTGGCCCGCAGCATTTGTGCCGCCCATATTGTAAGTTTCTGTCTCTCGCCGCAGCTGCGATTCCTGCTGCTGCATGTCCTCAGCTTGCAGGCGCACAGCTTCAATCTGGTCTCCCAACCAGGAGGACGTCTGCTGGGTAGCCTTGTATTTGGTCTGAAAAGTGTATTGCGCAAGGTCGCTTACGAGTGTGTTGACAATCTTCGCAGCCAACTCTGGATCGGGACTACGATAGGCAATTGAGATGAGCCGCGTTCCAGGAACAACCTCGACCTTGAGGTGCTTATTGAAAATCTTGAGCGCTCTAAGTCTCCGAATGGGAGAATCCATGAATGCAGTGCCTGGAGCATCTGACTTCGCTGTCGTATCGAACAAAGCTAGAATGTGGCTCACAGGATTCAAATCCAAATGGGGTTTGAAGTCTTCCGTGCTTTCCAACCCCAATTCGTCAATCACGCGAAGTTCGAGTACCTCGGACTCCAATTCCTGGACCTTGGTCGCAAGCGTGACATTCTCTTCCAGAGGATTGAGTTCGCCCCCGCCGGAGGAATCGGAACTACCTGGCACGAGCTTGTTCAGACCCAGAGAATCGTCTGGACGTTTGATCTCAATGGTATTGATTGATTCGTAGCGCTTTGTTGATACAAAGCAATAGACAACGCCGAGGAGCAAGAACGCAACTGCCACTAGTAGAATGGTGATTCGCCGGCGATAAAGGAACTTTAAGAGATCACCGAGAGTCAGCAGTCTGCCCTCGCTTGATTTCCCGGATTCAAATGTCTGCTGTGATTCCATCCATTCCCCTCAGTTTGGCTGAATACGATACAGGTCAATCAACGTGTGTTTTTCGTTTCTGCTCAAGAGTCTGGTAGATCTCTGATTTGCAGCATTGACGAAGAAACAGGGACTCAGGTTACGCGTTCAGTTGAGTGCATCTGAATCGCTCCGGAGAGCCATTCGTGAATGCGATTCACTGTGATAGACGGTTCAGTTCTGAAGCTGCGACTGGGACTCCGGGAAAGGCGGAATTCCAGTCGGAGACTCCCATGGGAAGGCGCTGCTGCCGGGAAGGAGCTAGATCAAGAGTCTGAACTACCCCGCTAGGAGCTCTTATTTGGCAGCCCGGAATAGGTCATCAACCATCATAGAATGAGACAGTTTCGCAAATTTCATGGTGCTATCGACGTCGAGTGCGCGATGGCCTCCCGAAACAGGCAATTGGCATTCACGCCTCCTTCCGCCCCCATCTCCCGCATCGGGAGCAAGAATTACCAAAAACCGACAAGTACCAGAAATGCAGGAGCTCGTGTAAAACGCGCTCCGCTCCACCCTCTTCGCCAAAAGCCCCATCTTGCAAGTCGGGAAGCCACTTGCGATTAGGTCAAGCGAAAGTTTGTTGCGAGCGTAATTATGACTACTCCATTTTAACCACGCTCCACCAGATGAAGCAAGAGACACTCGTGTCCAAAGCAAGATGAACCCGGAGCCAAGAGTTGATTCCACTGCAAGATGAGCCTGAAGGAGTCTTGGCGGGCAAGCTGAGGATGAACGATCCGCGTGCTTGGAGCAGAGAAGTTGAGTTTGGTTGAGATCGAGGCATTTCTTTCCGCCTCGGAAAGTGTTCGGCTCGCCGGTTGCGTGCGCACGAGGATTTACGGCTGTGTAGAGCTGTTGCTCTGCTATCACGAATACCCGCTTCAGAAATGGCGCGCCAAGGGGCTTTTGCGGTCCTAGGTGGAGCACATGGTCGGTCTCAGCCGAGCGCAGTCCACGCGGCTGATTGGGGGCTATGTCAAGGCCGGGCGGATCGCGCCCAAGCCTTCGCTTCGGCCCCGCTTCGCGCGCCGTTACACCGTGTCCGACGTGGACCTGCTGGCCGCGGTCGATGAGGCGCATGAGCTGCTCAGCGGTCCGGCCACGCGCCATATTCTCAAGCGCGAGTTCGAGGTCTGCGGCAAGGCCGAGTGCGAGCGGCTGGCAACGCTGTCCAACGGCCACCTCTACAACCTGCGCCGGAGCCCGCGCTACGGTCTGCGCTTGCACCATTACGAGAAGACCCGGCCCACGGCGATGCAGATCGGCGAGCGCAAGAAGCCCGCGCCCAACGGCCAGCCCGGCTTTCGGCGTATCGATACCGTGCATCAGGGCGACGGCCCGGAGGGCAAGGGAATCGACCACATCAACGCCGTGGACGAGGTTACGCAATGGGAGGTGGTACTGGCTACGCCGAGCATCAGTGAGGCCTGGCTGATGCCCCTGCTCACCAGCATCCTCCAGCAGTTTCCCTTTGTCGTCCTCAACTTCCACTCTGACAACGGCAGCGATTTCACTGCATCCATCCAGGCAACTACACGGTTGACGGTCTGAGAGGTGAGCTGAGAGGTTATTTCGCCACTCTGGCGGCGTAGGCGGTTGGGGTTAGCTCAGCGAGGGATTGGATGGAGCGGTTGGCGAGTCCGGGAAGGATGTCGCCAAGGTATCTCCGAATGGGGATGTTGAGCCGGCGGCAGCTCTCGACGACCGAGAAGATGGCGGCGATCTTTGGTCCAGCTTCCTTGCTTCCCAGATGCAGCCAGTTCCTTCTGCCGATTGCGATGGAGCGCATCGCGTTTTCGGCGAGGTTTGTACTCAGCTCGAGTTCCGGATATTTGAGGAACACCGTCAGCTTGCTCCAGAACGACAGCGTGTAGTTGGCGGCCTGTCCGGCTGCGCTCTTGGGCAGTGCGGTTTTCTTCAGGGCTAGTGCGGCAGTGCGCAGCCGCTCCAGCAGTTCGGGCGCCCGCTCCTGCCGGAGAGCATTGCGTTGCGCGTGGTTCAGGTTCTGTTCACGAGCTTCACGGTCGATGGCGAACAACTCATCCATCAGGGCGACGATCTGCGCCGAGGCCTGATCGTTGACATTGACCTTGACGGCATCAACGTACTTGCGCCGCGCGTGGGCGAGACAGCAGGCGTGAACCATCTTCGGGCCGCCGACGTGGTTGTATCCTTTATAGCCGTCGGTCTGTAGCAACCCATTGAAATTGCCCAGGAACTGCTTCGGGCCCTCGCCTTCGCGTCCCATCCGGAAGTCGAACACCACGCCCCCGCACCCCACGGACGAAGACCTGTTCGTGGGGACCCCGGTTTTGCCTGGCGAGCCGTACTGCCACATGTAAGCCTGGTGATTGCGTCCGCGCTTGTCATGCGTCTGCACGCCTATTGGAGTCTCATCGGCCTGGATGTAGTTTCCGGCCAGTACCTCGCGCTTCATTGCCGCCGCGATCGGTATCAGTAACTCTCCAACCCGCAGCACCCCATCGTTGAGCGTCGATAGCGCGATCTGGACGCCGGCGTCGCCTCGATGATCGCCTGGTCGGACAGAACCGACTTGGCCACGATGCGCTCCGGCACAGGCGCCGTCCGAACTCCTTGCTCTTCGCAACTCCTGCAGGCCCGCTTCTCGCGCTTGATGACGCGCACGAAGTACTCCGCCGGGCGAACGTCGAGCACTTCGGTTTCCTCGTAGCCGATCACCGTGGTCTGCTTGCCGCAATTGCCGCAATTGCATTGCTCGGGTGTGCACGCGACGATCTGCTCGACGCGTGCCAGGTGGCTGGGCAACTCCTGCCGGCCGGGATGTTTGCGGCGCGGCTTGCTGGAAGAAGAGTTGTCCTGCGCTGGCGGCGCCTTGAGCGGTTCGCGTTCGCTCTCGGCTTCAACCTCCTCGCTCGATACGCCCGGCTCAAGATCCAGCAGTTGGATCTGCAAATCGCTCAGCGTCTCGCTGCGCTTGCCGTACCGGGCGATACGGTCCAGGCGAAGACGCTCTTCCAGAACCTTGATCTTTATCTCCGCCAGGGCCAGAGCCTGATCCTTGCGCACCAACTGCTCCCGGAGCTGCGCGATGATTTTGGCCAGCGCCGGATCAGGTTGCGGAATCGACTGTGCAGAGAGATTCAAGATGTCCTATGGATAGCAGACATCGTTGTGGATTAGGTGGTAAATCGCCAGTGTTTATGCGGTCTTTCGTGACTCTTTTGATTCCACGCCCACGGCTCGGCGATACCACTTCCGCTGCCGCGTCTGGATCAGATCGATGCCGCCGATCAGCAACGCGAAATGTTCCCGGCTGAGCTGCAGACGCTTTTCGTTGTTCGCAGGCGCGGGCCAGTAAGGGCGCCCGCCCTCCATGCGTTTCGAGCATACCCACAGACCGGAGCCATCGAAAAAGACCAGCTTCAGGCGGCTTCTTCGCGCGTTGGAAAACAAAAAGATGTGACCGCTGGTCGGATCGCATTCCAGCACATCACGGATCTTGCCATAAAGGCCATCGAACCCGATGCGCATATTCGTGATTCCGGTCGCAACGTATACGCGCGTCGCTGCTCCTAGCGCGAACATCGCCTCAGCCTTCCAGAGCCGCAATTAGCTGCTTCAGAACAGAGATATCGAATCCGGTTTCGACAATAATGCGCCGCCCGTTGGCGAGCTCCACACGCAGACCGCAGCTCACAGATGGCGTGCTGATCAGATCGACGGGGAACAACCCTTGGGCCGCAGTCGATGCTCGACGCGTGCGGCAACAAGCACGATAATAATCCAGCGTGTGAAGTGCGACACCCCGCGCACTCGAGAATGCCTTGCGGCTCAAACCGCTTTGCTCAAAATCCCGCACCAAGCTCTCTGCCTCCGCCTGGCTCCGACGATGTCTCTCAACAACCGCTCTCGTATCTCGCATGCCTCCACTTCAACATGCAATCAGATCGGTGAAAAGAGTGGCTTTGCTCGGATGGATACACTCTTCCTTAGCGCCGAAGGTACGCTTACAGATCTTCGGCAACCACCGTAACACCTGACGCGGCAGCGGTGCCTGGAACAAGTGCACAAATTGCAACAAGTCGCGTTTGGCAAGCCTGGACACGGCGTGTCATCGGTAATCCGGGAACGTACAATAGACGCAGGCGCTATCTCAATCGAACCATATGATTATGGCCGCTCCTCGGGCGACCGGCCAAAAGGAGTTCGCAGAATGAACAGCAGATCGCTTCTCGGTGCAGCATGCAAGATCATGCCTCTCAAGCAGCTTGAACTTCAGGTGGAAAAATGGCGAGCGGAAGGCCTCCGAATTGTCTTCACAAATGGCTGCTTTGACTTGCTCCACGTGGGTCATGTGACGCTGCTTGAAGATGCGCGCCTTGAAGGCGACCTCCTCGTTGTCGGTATCAACAGCGATGCTTCCGTCAGCCGCCTCAAAGGCCCGACGCGGCCGATCGTGCCCCAGCATGCCCGCGCCCGTGTTCTTGCTGCACTTGCTGCCGTCGATGCCGTGGTCGTCTTCGACGAGCCGACGCCGCTAGAATTGATGGTAGCTTTGCGACCGGATGTGATCGTAAAGGGTGGCGACTATATCGCCGATGAAATTGTGGGTGCTGCAGAAGTTCATTCCTGGGGCGGTAGAGTAAGGATTGTTCCCTTTGTGCAGGGGTTCAGCACCACGCAATTGATCGCGCGCGGTGCCCTCAAGGAGCACAGCTAGTGAGTGCAGACGGCTATTGGCCGCCTGCACTTCGTTGTTGTTCTAGGTAAGCCTCAATGCGTCTGCAATCTGCGTCGTAAAAGACCGAACGGTCGTCGATCACAAAGTCGTAGCGAGGCTTTCCCATCCACAACTCGTGATAGCGCACCCCCCAGGCGTTCAGCTGCCGCTCTGTGAACTCCCGGCCGATGCGCTCGGCTTCTTCGCGATTCTGATTCGTCCGACCCATGAACCGGCTGGTATGCAGGATGATCTGATCGCCGCGATCAAAGAGCCGGTTCAGAAGATCGATCATAGAGCGATTGGGCTTTGCATCCGAGTAATCTTGCGCCACCTGATCGCACAGTACTCCGTCGATATCGAAACAGACCTTCATTACGACATCCAACCTTGGAAGTCCTTCAGAAAACCTTGCACGGACTTGTCTGTAGCCGGGTGAGCTGCCATCTGCTCCAGGACCTTTGCGCCCGCAGTAACAATGTGTGCTCCTGCAAGATGCGCTTCAAGAACATCGGATTGCATCCGGATACTCCCCACAATGATCTCTGCTTTGTGCCCGGCCTGATCGAGAATCTGCCGGGTATTCTCAATCACCCGCACCGGATCGCCGCCGATATCTTTCAGTCGGCAATGGAAGATGGACACATAGCTTGCCCCACTGCTCGCCGCCAGCACGCATTGCTCTTCGGTAAAGATGCAGGTGCAATTGACCTTGATGTTCAATTTGGCGAGCGCATAGATTACCTTAAGCTCATCCCAGCCGATCGGCACTTTGATGTTCAATCCAGGATAGGCAATGCTCTGCATGATTTCCTGCGCCTGGGCGATCATTTCATCTGGCTGGGTCGCGAACACCTCAACGCTGAGCGGAAGGTCGCGGCCGTCGGCTTCAATCAGCTTCACAATCTTTTTGATGTGTTCGTAGAAATTTGCCTTCGGCTCCTTCGCCAGCAAAGAGGGATTGGTCGTGATTCCAGTGATGTGACCGCGCGATAACGCGTTTTCCACGTCCTGAAGATTAGCCGAGTCGAGAAAGATTTTCATGCAGATTGCTCCTGTTTTTCGTTAAGGGTTGGTTGGGAATCAACATCTATATGGCGATAGGTCTGGCCGTCCTCAACCAGATAGGAATCCGAATCCGAGTCACGGGTAGACACCTCGATAATTACTGAGTCCTGCAGGCCGATGCGAAGGTGCATGACGCCGGGCCGCACATCGTAGCTCTCACCGGGGCCCATCACAATGCTCCGGTTCTCGGCTCTGCCGATGCGTAACCCGACACGCACCAATCCGGAATGGATATAGTAGGTTTCTCGTTTCTCCACATGGAATTCCAGGCTGCCTTGGCCACCCTGTTGCACGAAGATTCTTTTAGCCGCGACCTCATCGCTAAGGATCGTTTCGATTCGTCCCCAGTACTTCTCGCGCACATCAGTTGTGGGCTTGCTAACAGGCGATAGAGCGTCGACCGTCAACAGATGAATTGCACCAAGCGCCGACTCCTCGGTCTCCACCAGCATCTCCCGCAATCCCTCAATGGTCCGCTCACCGAACAGGTAAAGCACGGCCCCCGCGATACTTGAGAAACCATGAACGCAAAAACGCGGCAGCGCCAGCACCTCGCCGGCCCGCATCAGGCCCGCTTCGGCCTCGCCCTGCGCGTTCAGGTTACGCACCACCACCGAACCGGACTCAACAAATACATGATACGTAGAGGAGAAAAAGTGCAGCGGTTGCGCAGCCCCTGGCAGCAAATCCATCCGGAACATGCTGTACTCGGCCACCTCTGTAAGCGAAGTCACGCTTCCCCACCGCCGCACTGAAGGCACTGGCCGGTTAGTCCGTCGCACTTCATCCATCGTCAGTCCATATGCCATCTCAAAGCTCCTTTACTGCCTGTAGCAAGTCAACTTTCTTGGGCGGAGCGGTTCCGTGAATTCCCACCGAAAGACCCGCCCATGTGTTAGCTAGCCGCAATGCACCTTCGGGATTGTCGAACCCGCATAAGCAGAAGGCTGACAGAAACGCATCCCCTGCCCCCGTCGTGTCGGTCACGATGACCTTGTTCGCGGGAGCTTGTGTGATACGCTGTCCATTCTGGAGAATAGCGCCTTCCTCCCCAAGCTTCACCACAATCCGGTCCGTGTTCAGTTCGCGGTTGAGCACGGAAAAGGCGCTCGCATCCCGCTCCGGCACGAATTCCGGATCGATACAGCGAGCCTCGCGCAGGTTTAGGCAGATCACACAGCCTCCGCCGTAGAGCTTATGATTGCTAGCATTTTGCGATACCTGAGAATCTACGTACACTACCTTGCCGGCCGCATGAAGGCGCGGCAAGAGTACCGCAAGGACCTGCGGCGAAAGCAGTCCATGGCGATAGTCAGAGAACACCACTACGTCGGTCTCCTCCAGCGCTGCCTTCGCTTTCTCGATCACAAGTTTGCCCACATCCTCCGTGATAGGCCGGTCGTCCCGCTGGTCCAGTTGAAATAGTTTGTAGCCATCTACCCAAAAGCGGTGCTTCACCGTCGTCGGCCGTGTTGGATCGGTTACGGCAAGCAATTTCAGCCTTGGAGCGGAAAACCCATTCACAATTGCGGCTTCCTCATCACTGCCCACCAAGGTCAAGAACTGTACTTCCGCCCCGAGTTCCAGAAGATTTCTGCACACTAACGCAGCGCCGCCCAATGAATACTGCACATCTTTCCGGCGGGCCACGATAGTGGGCGTCTCCGCGGAAAGCCCTATCGCGGTACCGTAGGTGTAGATATCCAAAATCGTATCGCCCAGCACTAACACCTTGGTCGACACAAACCGATTGACAAGCCCAAGTATTTCGATCAAAACGCGGTCCCCTCCATGAGCTGTTTTTCATTTCCTA
>Ga0181520_10009140_pt1 | contig 13791 bp, 10 predicted proteins | sample PEATcosm2014_Bin_29_FD_132451 | JGI IMG/M metagenome (GOLD analysis project Ga0181520, IMG submission 132451) | Peatland microbial communities from MTU Mesocosm Facility, Houghton, MI, USA - PEATcosm2014_Bin02_30_metaG | ecosystem: Environmental > Terrestrial > Soil > Wetlands > Peat | place... | reverse complement strand
GGTTGAGATAGTGGAAGTTGGCGCTGGTTCCTATCGCTGCGGCAAGGATGGTCATCCAGCGTGCTTCCCGCGCGCTGAATCGAAACGCGTTCAGCAGCAGCAGCGCGGGAGCGACCCAGACCAACCACCAGATGGGATGCAGGTCAACGACAAATCGCAGAAGAATGCCGCTGGCCACAGCGACTGCGAACTGATAGAGGAAAAGTTTATGCCGTGAGTTCATCAAATCGGTTTATAACCGGCACGGACCGAAGCCGTCAACATGAGAAGTTGAGAGGCGGTGGGTCAATCCGGAGAATCTTCTCTTTGAAAAGTGCTGACGTCAACGTGGAGGGTACGGGCTTCAGCCCGTACATTTCTCAGGCAAAATCAACGCGGGCTTTAGCCCCTGAGGGAATGCGTCATTGAATCAAGAATCTATACTAAGGCTCCTTAATGCTCATCCCTGCCCGGCCGCATCATCAAATCCCGGATGGCTTCGCGCGGATCCTTGCCCTCATTCAAAATCAACTCCATCTGCTCGGTGATGGGCATTTCGATGCCGTGTTTTCGTGCCAGTCCCAAAGCGGCACGCGTGGTCATAACTCCCTCTGCCACTTTGCCGCCCAGCCCCGCGAGAATTTCCTTGAGTTTGCCGCCGCGGCCCAGTTCCTGACCCACTGTGCGGTTGCGCGAGAGCGTGCCCGTGCAGGTCAGCACCAGGTCGCCCACGCCAGAGAGTCCTGCAAGCGTTTCGCGCCGCGCGCCGCAAGCCACAGCCAGCCGCGTAATCTCCGCAATGCCGCGCGTCATCAGCGCCGCGGCCGAGTTGTAGCCCAGCCCCACACCAGCCGCCACTCCGGCGGCGATAGCGATCACATTCTTCAGCGCGCCACCCAACTCCACTCCGATTACATCCGTCGACGTATACAGCCGCAGCGTCTCCGAAGACAGCTCTGCCTGGATGCGCGCGGCAATGGCGGCGTTCTTGAACGCCACAGTAACCGCTGTAGGCTGGCCCTGCGCAACTTCCAGCGCAAAACTCGGACCGCTGAAAGCTCCAACGGGCAAATTCAATCCGGGTCCGGTAAGGCACGAAGCGATCACCTCGCTCATGCGCAAGTAACTGCGATCCTCCACACCCTTGGTAGCGCTCACAATGATTTGGCCGGAATGCAGATAAGGCCCAATGCGTCCGAACGTCGAACGAAGAAATTCCGACGGAACCACCGAGACGACAATCTCCGCGTCGCCCACTGCGGCGCAGTCGCCCGTCACGGCGAGCCCATCGGGAATTGAAAAGCCCGGCAGAAAAAGTGTGTTCTCGCCAGCTTCGATAATCTCCTCGGCGGCCTCGGGGCTGTGCGCCCACAACGAGATCTCATGCCCGCCGCGCCGGTGAAGCGACAGTGCGATGGCCGTTCCCCAGGCCCCGGAACCCAAAACAATCATGCGGCTCATGCGATTTTCTTAGCTCCCAGGCGAGATTCATTTCCGGCCAACAGACGACCAATATTTTGGTGATGTTTTGCGATCAGCAGCAGAGCAACGGCAAACTGCACAACGATAAAAAACACGGGCCGGTCGCCGTGGCCCAGGAATAAGGCAAACAGCGGAAAACTGGCCGCGCCCAGAATCGACGCCAGCGAAACATAGCGGCTGATCGCCAGCACCACGATGAACACCGAGATGGCCGCCAGTGCAGCCCATGGCGCTGCCACAAGGAACACGCCAAAGCCCGTCGACACGCCTTTGCCGCCCTTGAAGCCGAGCCATACCGGGAAAATGTGCCCCAGCACGGCTACCAGCGCGGCCAGCGCCTCAAAGTTGGCCGGCGCAACGCCGGGCGCCAGCAACCCGCCCAGAAATCCCCCAAGCCACACAGCGCACGAGCCCTTCAGTACATCCATCAGAAAAGTCGCCGCGGCCAGACCCTTCCCGCCGGACCGCAGAACATTGGTCGCGCCAATGTTCCCGCTGCCCGATTGGCGAATGTCCTGATGTCGAAAAAGACGAATCAGCAAATAACCGCTGGGCATTGAGCCGAGCAGGTAAGCGGCCACCACAATAAGCACGCTGGCAAGCATCATATCGAGTGCGAGTTTAACAGGTCGCGGGCACAGCTCCGAAATCGAGTGAGTACAGGGCTCTCGTTGCGGGGACAAATTTAAGACCTTGCGCCTCGCGATCAGAGTGCATATCCCTTTTCCGGCCGTCGATTTCCCGGAGAAAAAAACGGCCTCTTCGCGCGCCGGCTGCACAGAATCTGCGCTAAACCATTGAGACGCGGCAATTTGATTACGAATAGATGAGAACCAAGGCTACTTATCGCGCGCCGCGCTCATTCAACCATGGACCATATTCCTTGTCTGTGCTTTGAATGTGTTTGGTGAGCCAATCGGTCAGAAAGTTGGACAGTTCAACGCTGAGGATGATATCGCCACTATCGTGTCGCGTGACAAACTCCTCCACGTGTTCTGTCAGTTCATTGTGCTTGACGCGATGTGCGGCCAATGCCGGATACTTCGCAGTCTCCATCATCGCCTCTTCCGCCGCAAAGTGACGGCGAGTATAGTCCAGGAACCTATGCAGCAGCGTGCCGAGCACATTTCGCGCCTCGCCTCTCACCATCGAAGCGTGAAGGCTGTTAATGGTCTCGAACAACACTGCGTGCTGATCGTCGATGGATTTGACCCCAACCGATAGCTTGTGTGTCCAGACCACAAGGGACATGCGATTTCTCCTGTATGAGAGATACGGCAGCTGATATATCGGCTGGAGCGGCAAACAAATTCAAAAACGAACGAGTCCGGTGACTCTCGAAAAATCAGAAACTCGAATTGCACGAATATTGACATGCGGCTCGTCAAGCAATCTCAGAAGGCGCCTTCGCGCTTGCCAAGCGTACCGGCCCCAAGTCAAAAGGAGGTGTGCAATAGAAGACAGTTTGCGGTCGTAAGCATAAGTAGAATCTCTCGCCATAGCGCTATCGTCACTGCCACCAGCTTCCGGCAGGGGTGCGTGTGCCAGTATTGGAGGTATCAAGCTACTTTTGATAGCCTCAATCAAAGAGGCGATCGACCATTTTGGGACCGGAGATTTCGATCTGTTCTTTTTGGGCATCTCTGCTTTGCTGGGAAGTAAGGAGTGATCTACTTTCTTGATTCAATCCACCTGTTCACATACACTCGTGGTTTGAATAGGGAATCCTTTCGGCGGTCGCGACTCCTTTGCGGATCAAGCGCTTGATAACGATTCAAGCGAAATCTGCTTAGGTATAAATGAAATACTGGCGAGGATGGGAGCTGCCGAGTCAGTAGTGCGCCGGAACTAAACTGAACGCCAGCGCCGTTGCACTCAGAAGGACGCGGCTGAATCCTGCATCTTTAACGAAGTCAACTAACTACGGACGAGCGATAAGGAATACGGAGTGCCATGGACTTCACATGGAACAATGCTGCGCAGCCCGAGTCGGACGGTGTCCTCCGGTTTATGGCGCGGCAGCCAATTCTGGACCTGCAATCTTCGGTACATGGCTACGAATTGCTCTTCAGGGCCGGTCCAGTGCCGGCTTATAGCGGGAATCGCGATTTTGCCACTCGCACAATGCTTGATAACACGGTGATTTTCGGCCTGGATAAGCTCACGACGGGGTTGCCTGCTTTTGTGAATTGCACGGCGGATTCCTTGACCTCGCAGCTGGTGGACGTTCTCCCACCTGCCTTGACCGTGCTGGAGATTGTTGAGACGGTTGAGCCCACGCCTGAACTGATTGCCGCCTGCAGCAGGCTCAAGGCCGCAGGCTACCGGATTGCACTGGACGATTTCACTTGGAAGCCGAACCTCGCGCCGCTGGTGGAGCTTGCCGACTACATCAAGGTGAATTTTGCTCGCACGGACGTGCCGGGGCGGCAGGAGTTGTTCAATGCGCTAAAGGGCACACCAGCTGCGTTGGTGGCGCAGAAGGTGGAGACGCACGACAAGTACGAGGAAGCCTGCGCTGAGGGCTTCACCCTGTTTCAGGGGTACTATTTCTGCCATCCGCTGCCCCTCAGGTTCCGCAAGATACCGGCCAACCAGGCTTCTCATATCTACATTCTGAAACTCCTGCAAAACGACCCCTTGAACCTTCGTAAGCTGAGCGAGCTTGTCAAGCAGGACGCCTCACTCACTCACAGGTTTCTTCAGATGGTCAACTCGCCTCTGTTCGCCATCCGCGACAGAGTTCGCTCAATTCATTCGGCGCTGATCCTGGTAGGCGACGACGCAATTCGCCGCGTCGCCACGCTGGCAATCACCAGTGAGTTCAACGCCAAACAGCCGCGGGAAATCCTGCGAATGGCCATTGTGCGAGGCCGGTTCTGCGAGTTGGCCGCTCCGCTGGGTGGGCTCGACCAGCAGGAACAGTATCTTCTTGGAATGTTAAGCCTGCTTCCGACAATGCTGCGTCTCCCCATGGCGGATCTGGCCGCGACACTGCCCTTGCGAGAGGAGATTCGAGAAGCGCTGAAGGGCGCGATGAGTTCCGAGGGCAGTCTGCTGCGTTGGTTAGAGTTTCACGAGCGCGGAGAATGGGGAAAATGTGATGAGATTGCAAATGCCTACGGCTTGGACCAGCAGGAAATGATCGTGTGCTACGGAAACGCAGTGATTTGGGCTGATGAGATTTTGCACGACGCGCCTCGAAACATTGCCTGATCTCGTTGGCCGGAAGGCGGCCGACCACCCGTTGATTGGGATCATTGAGACGCGAAACAACTTCATTATCGTAGAAGCTGTTTCATAACCTGCTTTGTATCAGGGCACGACTTCAGTCGTGCCGAAAAACACCCAAAAACTACAGGCCTTAGGCAGTGTCTGATGAATCCCAAATCGACGGGCTTTGTGTCAGGGCACGACTCTAGTCGTGCCGAATACGCCGCAAAATGAAAGAGGCCTTTAGGCACTGAGGGGCATCTTTCCTCGCTCGCGAAATGCTCAGTCGATTCGTCAGACACTGCCTAGAACCGGTTATGAAACAGCTACTAGTATCTAATTCACTTTCTTACCGCACATCCCGAGATCACAGTCTCCACCTGTTCCCTACTAACTCCGTGCAATAAAAAAACTTTGCTCCGCGATAACTCACCCGTCATCAGCTCCACTGCATTCTTCGCCACGCCAAAAGTCTCAGCCAGAAAAACGATGAGCGCTTGGTTTGCGCGGCCTTCCAGCGGCGGCGCGTGAACGGCGATCTTCAGTTGCGCCGCTGCGCCCTCGCCATAAACGCCGGTAATGGCTGTCTTCTTCGCGCCGGGCTGGGCACGAACGGCCAGCGTGACGCCGGCTGCGGTTGCGCGCAACATCACGCCTGCTCCGGTTTTGCCGCACGCGCGCCGAACAAAGCCGTTCCCACGCGAATCTGGGTCGCGCCCTCTTCTATAGCCAGCGCAAAGTCGCCGCTCATACCCATCGAGAGCACATCGAACGAGAGTCGCTGATAAGCCGCTCCCCAGCGGTCGCGCCATTCGCGCAGGCTGCGAAAACAGGCGCGCGTTTCTGCCTCGGAAACGCCCCATGGAGCAATGGTCATCAGCCCGCGCATCTGCAAATTCTCCAGATCAGCCAACCGCTCCAGCAATTCGCCGGCTTCACTCGAACCCGGTTCCAACCCGGCCTTGGTCTCTTCGGAACTGAGTTTTACCTCCACCAGAACCGGCAGCCGTTTCCCCAATTTGCCCGCCGCCTCATTCAGCCGTTCCGCCAGCCGCAGCGAATCCAGCGAGTCTATCCCGTCAAACAACTCCACTGCGCGCTGAGCCTTATTCGATTGCAAATGACCGATAAGATGAAAGCGAACATGGCTGGCAGCTCCGCGCAACGGCTCCAGTTCCGTCGCCTTCCCCGCAAACTCCTGCACGCGATTTTCACCAAACAAAGTCAGCCCCAGCGCGGCAGCCTCGGCAATCGTGGCTGCTGGATACGTTTTCGCCACGGCCATGAGTTCAACCTCACCGCGCGTGCGGCCAGCCTTCCGGCAAGCCTCCGCAATCGCTTCTTCCAGCCGTTCGAGATTTTCCGCAAGCGCCGTCATAGCGCTTTCGCTCCTGCCCGCGCCGCTTTAGCATCCAAGCCAAACCTCTGTGCGTCTAATCCCGGTATGTGGACCATTGTCTTGCTCACCATCTCCAACATCTTCATGACCTTCGCCTGGTATGGTCACCTGAAATACCGTCAGGACACGCTGTGGAAGGTCGTCCTCATCAGCTGGGGCATCGCCTTCTTTGAATACTGTTTCCAGGTGCCGGCCAACCGCATCGGCGCGGATCGCTTTTCGCCCGTCCAACTCAAGGTGATCCAGGAGATCATCACGCTGGTGGTCTTCGGCGTATTCGTCACCTTCTACTTTGGCGAGCATCTGCGCTGGAACCACGCCGCCGCCGCAGTGTGCCTGGTGGGAGCGGCGTTCTTTGCCTTCTACTCTTGGTAGCCGCTCATTCCCCCTGCGCTTCGAGAAACTTCTCCGCCTCCAGCGCCGCCATGCAGCCTGAACCCGCCGCGGTTATCGCCTGCCGGTAACGCCGGTCCTGCACGTCGCCGCACGCAAAAACGCCGGGAACCACCACCCCACTGCGCGTCGTCAGAACATTTCCGATCGTCTTGATGTAGCCATCATCGTCCAAATCGATCTGGCCGCCTAACATCTTTGTATTCGGCTCGTGGCCAATACCGAGAAACAGCCCGTCGATGGCCAGCGTAGAAACCTCGCCCGTCCCCACATCGCGCAGCCGCACGCCCTTCACTTCCTTCTCTTCTACGCCCAACACCTCTTCAATCACTGTATTGGGACGCAGCACAATCTTGGGATGCGCAATGGCGCGCTCCAGCATAATCTTCGAGGCGCGGAAATTCGCGCGTCGATGCAGCAGAGTCACCTTGGTTGCAAAGCGCGTGAGAAACAGCGCTTCTTCCATCGCCGAATCGCCGCCACCCACCACCGCAATCTCGCGTCCCCTGAAGAAAAATCCGTCGCACGTGGCGCAGCTTGAAACGCCGTGGCCAATCAGCGCCTGCTCGCTCGGCAATCCCAGCCAGCGTGCGCTCGCCCCGCTCGCCACAATCAGCGTGCGCGTCAGAATCTCGCCCGTCGAAGTCTCCAGCCGGAAAGGATTTCCGCTCAGGTCAATCTTGTTCAGGTGCGCAACGTCGATCGTCGCGCCAAAGCGCGTCGCCTGCTTCTTCATGTTGTCAATCAGTTCCGGCCCTTGAATTCCCTCCGGCCAACCGGGAAAATTCTCCACCAGTGTGGTCATCGAGAGTTGCCCGCCGGGCTCGTGACCCTCCAGAATAAGCGGGTTCAGTCCCGCGCGCGCGCTGTAGATGGCTGCCGTGAGTCCGGCGCAGCCGGACCCGAGGATAACGGTCGAACGAATCTCTGTCATGGCTTTTCCTGAGTCGATTTTAGATGCATTGAGACGGGCAGATGCGCAATCGCTCGCCAACCTCACTTACTCTGATGAATCTTGAGGCCCTTTTGACTCTTGCTCTATGTCTTGAGCAACTCTTGAACGCACAGATGTTTTGAAAGGGCACGGCTTTAGCCGTGCCGAAAACGGCGCAAAACGAAGAGGGCTTCAGCCCCTGAGGGACCATCGTGTTCGCTGCAAGAACATGTTACGTGCGCTCACGACTTTGCTTCAACCACAGCGCGCTGCATCACATTGCGCGGGTCGAGCGAGTCCTCCACGCGATGCATCAGCACTGCCGCCAGCATGAAGAAAAACCCACCCGCCACCACCGCGGCCATGCGATTGTTGCCCAATAAATGGCCCATGATCCAGCCGAATCCCGACGCAGCGATGATCTCCGGAATCACCACGAACGAGTTGAAGATTCCCATATAAACCCCGGTCTTTTCCGCGGGCAGCGATCCGGAAACAATGGAAAAGGGCAGTGAAAGCGTACTGGCAAAAGCAATCCCGATGCCAACCATAGAGAGCAACAGCGGAAACTTGCTGTGAATCACTGCAACTGACAGCAATCCCAGTCCGCTGCAGATCAGGCACAAAGCATGAGTTCCTTTGCGGCCAAACTTCCGCGCCAGCGCGGGCAGCGCAAATGAGAATCCAAAGCACACCAGCGAATACATTCCAAAACAAACGCCCGCCCACTCCGTTCCCGCTGAATAAAGAGGAGAACTCGTATCAGCCGCGCCGAAAACATTGCGCGCCACCGCCACCGGGAAATAAAGCCACATGCAAAACAATCCCAGCCACGTGCAAATCTGCACCCACGCCAGTTGCCGCATCACGCGCGGCATCTTGCCAATCGACACCAACAGTTCGCGTGTTCCCGCCACCAGGCCGGCTCCCGCCGCCTTCTGTCTCTTGAATTCCTCCAGATTTTCCGGCGGATATTCTTTGGTGGTGAAAACCGTCCAGAGCACCGCTCCCAGAAATGCCACTGCGCCCATGTAAAACGAAACGCGCACTGCGATGGGGACCGTCCCCGCGGCTCTCACCTCAGTCAGGTGAAACACATTCGTCAGCAGGTAAGCCAGAGCCGATGCGAAGAAGGCGCCCAGCCCGATGAAGAGGCTCTGCATGGCATACCCGCGCGTGCTCTGCGATTCCGGCAGAATGTCCGCCACAAACGCGCGAAACGGCTGCATGCTGATGTTGATACTTGCGTCCAACACCCACAGCAACCCCGCCGCCATCCACAGCGCGGTGCAGCGCGGCATCAAAATCAGCGCGGCGGAACTGAGAATCGCTCCTGCCAGAAAATATGGCCGGCGGCGGCCCAGTCGGCCCCATGTGCGATCGCTGGCCATCCCAACTATGGGCTGCACCAGCAATCCGGTCAGCGGAGCGGCCAGCCACAAAATCGGAATCTGATCGGCACGCGCGCCCAGATATTCGTAGATGGCGCTCATGTATGCCATCTGCAGTCCCCAGCCAAACTGAATGCCGAAGAAACCGAAGTTCATATTCCAAATCTGCCAGTTCGAACGTGGTGGCCTGTCCATGAATTCGGTTTTCCTGCTTTCCTGTCGGCGTTCTACTAATCTGGGTGCCCCAGGTCCCGATCTTGGGACCTGGGATTTCAAACTCTCAACCGCATAAAATCACGCGATCAAAACTCTATCGGTCGTACAGCGTTGCCATTTCACGCAGTCTCGCACTCAACTCAGGCCGCAATGCGTCCCTGCGATACCGCCATTGCCAGTTCCCGCTCATCTTGCCGGGAAGATTCATGCGCGCCGAACTGCCCAGCCCCAGCACATCCTGCAGCGGCACAATCGCAATCTTCGCCACAGAAGCCTCGACTGCACGAATCATCACCCAGTTGATCTGCGCGTCGTCGTGAAAATCCAGATACGCCTTGGCCGTCTCATGTTCCTTCAAAACATCTTCCGGCGTGCGTGTGCTGTCTCCCTTGCCTGAACTCGTCCACCACCCCACCGTCGTGTCATTGTCGTGGCCGCCTGTGTAGGCCGCCACATCACGGCTGTAGTTGTGCGGACGAAACGACGATCCCTGCGAATCGTTTCCGAATGCGAATTGCAAAAGACTCATCCCCGGCAATCCAAACTTGTGGCGCAATTCCTCCACCGCCGGCGTAATCACGCCCAGGTTCTCCGCCACAATCGGCAATTCGCCAAACGCGTCTTTGAGCGCCGACAGGAAACTTTCTCCCGGCCCTTTTACCCAGCGTCCGTGTTCCGCTGTTGGCTCGCCGCCGGGAACTTCCCAGTACGCTTCGAAACCGCGAAAGTGATCCAGCCGCACCATTTCAAAAAGCGCAAACGATGCGCGGAAGCGCTCAATCCACCACTTGTACCCGTCAGCGGCCAACAGTTCCCAGCGATAGATCGGATTGCCCCACAGCTGTCCCGTCGCGCTGAAATAATCCGGCGGCACGCCAGAAACCACGGTCGGTTTTCCCTGCTCGTCCAGGTAGAACAACTCCGGATGCGCCCACACGTCCGCGCTGTCGTGCGCAACATATATCGGAATGTCGCCCATGAAGCGAATACCGCGCTCCCGGCAATACTTCTTCAGCTCTTCCCACTGGCGGAAGAATTCGAATTGCCAATACTTGTACGCCATCAGTTGCGGCTCGAGCTTCTGCCGCCACTCGGTCATCGCGCCCGTGTCCCGCTTGCGAATCGGTTCATCCCACCCCGTCCACGACTCTCCCTGGTGCGCATCCTTCAGCGCCATGAAGAGCGCGTAATCGTCAAGCCATGCGCTCTTCTCTTTGCAGAAATTCTCAAACGCCTCACGATCCGCGCGCCCGCCGCCTGCAAGAAAAACCTGCGCAGCCCGCCGCAGCGCCGGCATCTTGAATTCAATCGTCCGCCCAAAATCAATCGACTCCGCAGGAAACGCCGGCGCTTCATCCAGGTCGCTCTGCTCCAGCAGCCCCCGGCCGCGCAGCCGCTCCAGGCTGAGCAGCATCGGGTTGCCCGCAAATGCAGAAAAACATTGGTAGGGAGAATCGCCGTATCCGGTGGGATTCAGAGGAAGTACCTGCCAAAGCTTCTGCCCGGCAGCGGACAGGAAGTCAGCAAATTCATAAGCGCAGGGCCCCAGGTCACCGATGCCGAACCGGCCGGGCAAAGAGGAGGGGTGCAGCAAAATCCCGCTACAACGCGATACTTTCACCCAGCAACGATATACCGGTGAACGTCCTCCGAGCAATACCGGAGCGCACACGTCCTATGAACCGGGGTGACATCAATTGGGTGCCCCATTTTCGGCGCGGTTTCATCGCGCCTAAAGTGGGATAGTTCCACCTATTTATGGATTTTTATAGCTCCTTACAAAACCGGCTCACTCCTCAAATTTTGTCTCTGCTCCGAAAAAATAGGCACTAATGAGCATTTCTTAATACCAAAAGATTTCCGGCCAATATCTTCCCTGCCGATGAAACAACTGAAGGGCGTCGATTGGTAGGTCAGGGTTTTAACCCTGACAAATGAGCCTGCCAAAAAAACCTGGGCTTTAGCCCCTGAGGTGAAGTCCATTCAAGCTTGTCCAAAGCCCACCCTCCACCTGGAGCGCCGTCCATGTTCTCGTCCCGCCTCTCACGCCGAACGGCAGCCTTTCTCGCAGCCTCGCTCCTCTTTCCCGCGGTGGCCATGGCCGGCGGTCCTAAATTCGTCGCTGGAACCAGCTTCTTTAATCCCAGCGTCATTGGCCAGCCTCTTCACTGGGCAAACGGTCAATTGAATTACTACGTCGATCAGGGCCTGCTCAACGCCTCAGTCACCAATCAGCAGGCTCGTGCCATGGTCGATGCGGCAGCGGCTCTCTGGAACGCCATTCCCACTGCCGGCGTAACCCTCACCGACATGGGCACGCTGAACGAAGACGTCAGTGGCGCCAACATCGCCATCTCCGGCGCAAACTTCGCCGTGACCAATCAACAACTCGACCAACTCGGCGTCATCACCGCGCCCGCCGACATAACCCCCTCCGCCACTTCCTATCCGCTGGCCATCATCTTCGACGCCGACGGCTCGGTGATCAACGACCTCTACGGCAAAGGAGTCAGCGAACAAAACAGTTGCCAGAACAACGGCGTCTATGTCTGGCTCGACAACGTCAATCCCGACGCGACCATCGCCCACGGCATCATCCTGCTCAATGGACTTTGCGCCACCAACGCTAACATGCTTCAGATGATGAGTTTCGAACTGGAGCGCGCCTTTGGCCGCATTCTCGGTCTCGACTACGCACAGGTAAACCCCGGCGCGCTCACCAGCGGCGAAACCGATGGCATGCTCGGCTGGCCGGTAATGCAGCCCGTCAGCGGCCTCTGCGGCCCCACCGGCGGCGCGTGCATTCCCAGCCCTTCAGTCCTCCGCTGGGACGACATCGCCGCCCTCAACCGCATCTACCCCATCACCGCAGCCAACCTCGCCAATTTCCCCGGCAAACAAATTACCGCGGCCAACACGGTTTCCATTCAGGGAACCATCAGCTTTGAAAATGGCCTTGGAATGCAGGGCGTGAACGTGGTTGCCCGTCCGCTCGACGCGAACGGCAACCCGCTCTACCAGTACACCGTCACCTCCGTCTCCGGCTCATCTTTCAGCGGCAACCACGGCAACCCGGTCACCGGATTCGTCGATCTTCACGGCAATCCGCTCACCATGTGGGGCTCGGACGAAGCAGCTCTGCAAGGCTTCTTTGATCTCTCGGGAATCCCGCTTCCTCCAGGCGCGACCACGGCCAGCTATCAGGTCACTCTCGAGCCCGTGAATCCCGATTACATCCTCGCGAACTCGGTCGGCCCCTACCTCGACGGCTCGCCTGAGCCATCGGGAACCCTCGCACCGATCTCCGTTCCCAACTTGTCCGCGGGCAGTGTGCAATCGCTCGCCGTCAATGTCGAAAACTCCGCCACCGGCGGCTACGACGACGCCATCGGAACTGAAGGCTCACCGCGCATGTTCTCCACCAGTGGTTTCTGGAGCGGCCGTCTGAGCCAGGTCGGCCAGACCGATTGGTTTACCTTCCCCGTGCGCGGCGGGCGCACCTTCACTGTAGTCACCGAGGCGCTCGACGAAACCGGCGCGCCCTCCAACGTCAAAGCCATGCCGTCGCTCGGCGTTTGGGACGCATTTTCGCCGCCCGGCGCAGCACCCGTGGGCTTCGAAGCTGGATTGAACGGACTCGCCACCGGCGAAAGCTGGCTCCAGGTCTCAGCCTCCGCCGACGACGTTGTCCGCCTCGGCGTTGCTGACAAGCGCGGCGACGGACGCCCCGACTACGCCTACGAGGGATGGGTGCTCTACGCCGACACTGTTTCTCCGCCGCGCCTGCCCGCGTCAGGCGGGGCCATCGTCATCCACGGCATGGGTTTTCGCCTCGCCGACACAGTCTTGGTCGGCGGTCAGGCAGCCATGGTCACCAGCATTTCGCCCAATGAAATCACGGCTATCGCGCCCCCCGCCGCCAGCGGAGTCACCGGTTCGGTTAATGTCGAAGTGGACGACCAGCCCATTTACTACGCATCAACCGTCATCTCCGGCGGCATCAGTTACGACTCCGGCTCGGGCGACGCGCTCACCCTCATTAGCGCCACCGAACCCACCGGCTCCGTGCCCATCGGCGTGCCTGAAGCTTTTTCCGTCATTGCCTTGGGAGCCAACCAGGTCCCGGCCGGTGGCGTCTCCGTCATTTTCACCGTCGTCAGCGGTACGGCGACTCTCGGCTGCGGCCAGAAAACCTGCACGGTGACCACCACCGGCGACGGCCTCGCCGCCATGAATGTGACGGCAGTCAGCAGCGCCTGGTCAATCGTCACCGCTTCGCTCACCAACGGCTCCATCCTCAAGGTCGAGTTCTGCGGCGGAACGCCCCCCACGCTCGCCTCGCTCACGCCCATGCTCTCGCTGGCCGCTGGAGCCTCCATCAACTGGACGGTCGAAGCCCTCGCTCTGAACAACGGTAATCCCGCCGCCAGCCAATCCATCGCCTGGCAAACCACCGGCAGCGGAATCACTTTCCAAAGCGGAGCCGTCCTCACCAACTCCAACGGCATCGCCGCTAAATCTCTTACCGTCGGCCCGCTCACCGAAGGCCAGACCGTCACCGCCAAAGCCTGCGTCAACGGAACCAATCAGTGCGTTACCTACACCGCCTTCGGCTCGCGCCCGGAGTACGCCTCCCTCACCGCCGTCTCCGGCACATTGCAAAGTCTCTCCGTCAGCGGAACAGCCGGCCAGATTGCCCTCCGCGTCCTCGACATGGATGGCAACCCCATGGCCGGGGCCACGGTCACGCTCTATCAGGCGCTCTATGCCTGGGCGCCGCCCTG